>Ga0334884_1000956_pt1 | contig 48086 bp, 45 predicted proteins | sample GraSluR1_MG_7_FD_207215 | JGI IMG/M metagenome (GOLD analysis project Ga0334884, IMG submission 207215) | Sludge microbial communities from methane-producing bioreactor in Wageningen University, Netherlands - Granular Sludge_12_05 R1 | ecosystem: Engineered > Bioreactor > Anaerobic >... | reverse complement strand
TGGGCAACCGTGATGGTGGTGCGTCCGTGCGCCACCTCGTCGATGGCCTCCTGGACGACGCGTTCGGAGACGGTGTCCAGGGCGGAGGTGGCCTCGTCCAGCAGCAGCACGGGCGGATCCTTGAGCAGCACCCGGGCGATCGCGATGCGCTGTTTCTCACCACCGGACAGCCGGTAACCGCGCTCACCCACCACGGTGTTGTAACCGTCCTCGAAGCCGGCGATGATGTGATGGATGTTCGCGGCGGTGCAGACCTCGACGAGTTCCTCGTCGGTCGCATCCGGCTTGGCGTACCGCAGGTTCTCGGCGATGGTGGCGTGGAACAGGTAGGTCTCCTGGGTCACGATGCCGACGTCGTCGATGATCGAGGCCGCGCTGAGCGTGCGTATGTCGGCACCTGCAAAGCGGACGACACCCGACGAGGCCTGGTACAGCCGCGGCGCCAGATACAAGATGGTGGACTTGCCCGAGCCGGACGGCCCCACCAGGGCGACATGTTGTCCGGGCTCGACGGTGAAGCTGACGTGGTCCAGGGTCGGGCGGGTGTCCGGCGCCGCGTCCGGGTAGCGGAAGGTCACATCGTCGAACTCGATGCGGCCCCGCGGACCGGGCGCCTGGGAGACATCGAGCGGGTCGGGGATGTCGCTGACCGCCGGCACCAGATCGAGGTACTCGAAGATGCGGGCGAACAGCGCCCTGGAGGTCTGCAGGTCCAACGCCACCCGCATGAGCCCGACCAGCGGGTTCAGCAGACGAGCCTGAACATTGGTGAACGCCACGATGGCACCGGCGGTGATGCCGACATCGCCGCCGACGATGAGCCAGCCCGCGACCACATAGATGACCGCCGGGACCGACGACATGAGCACCTGTACGACCGCGAAGAAACCCTGCCCGCTCATGGCACGCCTGACCTGGAGGCGTACCTGGTTGGTGTTCTCCGCGCGGTAGCGCTCCGACTCCGCCCGCTGCCGGTTGAACGACTTGGCCAGCAGGATTCCGGAGACCGACAACGTCTCCTGCGTGATGGAGGTGAGCTCCGACAACGACTCCTGGGTCTGCCCGGCGATCCGGGCGCGGACCATGCCCACCCGACGCTGGACGAGGACCAGGATCGGCATCACGATCACCGAGACGATGGTCAGGCGCCAGTCGATGAGAATCATTGCGACCAACGAGGCGATCACGGTGACGGCGTTGCCGAGGATCGAGGTGAGCGTCGAGGTGAGCACTCCGGACACTCCGCCCACGTCGTTTTGCAGACGGGACTGGATGACTCCGGTCTTGGTGCGGGTGAAGAAGGCCAGCTCCATGGCCTGCAGATGCTCGAACAGTCGCACCCGCAGGTCGCCGGTGACCGAGTTGCCGACCGTCGAGGTCAGCCAGGTCTGGACCACGTTCAGCGCGGCCGACAGCAGATACAGCCCGACCATGCCCACCACCAGCCGGATCAGCAGCGACATCGACGCGTCGCCGTCGACCGGAAACAGCGCCTGATCGAAGATCCGCTTGACCAGCAGCGGCGGGATCACGCCCAGCGCGGCAGAGACGACCACGATCAAGCAGGTCGCGACGATCTTCGCCTTGTACGGGGCGAAGAGCTTGAGCACACGCCCACCCAGATTCTCGATCTGTGGGGCTTGTGCGTTGAGTGCGCGTTGGGCGTCCTCGTCGATGCCGCGCATACCCCCGCCGCGACCCATTCCTGGCATGCTCATGGGCCAGATGATAAGCCGCCGGCGAGCGACAGGGCGCTCGTTGAAGCTGAACACCTGGTCGGGCGATCGGGCTCAGTGGGATATGTCGGCATTCCTCACCAGGGCAAGCCGACGCCGGCTAGGAAGATCGCCGCGGACAGCAGCGCGAACACCAGCAGTGAAGTGCCCATCACAGGTCCGACCAGGCGGCTGGTGGGCCAATCGCCGGATTTCAGGCGGGGCCTCACTGCGACGAGGGCGACGAGTTGCACGCCACCCAATGCGGCCAGCGACCAGTCATTGAGCAGGAAAGCGAGCCCGATGAAGTGGACTGCGACAATCGCTGCGACCCACCAGGCCATCCAGCGGCTCTGCTGCCTGCGCCACAGCACGAGGCAGCCGGCGCCGGCAACGGCGACTTCGAGCAGGACCAGGATGCCGAACAGCCCGTACCGGCCCTCCAATGCGGACCCTTCGTCCCAGCGTGTGAAGACTCCGTAACCGAACAGCCCGGCCAGTACCACTCCCAGGGCCGACCCGACGCCGAGGCGCCAGCGCCAACGCTGCGGTGGGTCCTCCTGCCCCCAACCGAACCAGACCATCGTCATCAGACCGAACCAGGCGATGGTGAAGGCGTGGTCGCGTGCGAACTCGGTGAACATGGGTCTGCTCCTGTGTCGCCGGAGGCTGCTCTAGCTACCCATTGAACCCGAGCCCAGGGGTGACTAACTCATCCAAGGCGTTGAATCGCCGGTTTCAGACGTTGAAGCGGAACTCCACGATGTCGTTGGGTTCCATGACGTAGTCCTTGCCCTCCAGCCGCATCTTGCCGGCGGCCTTGACCGCGGCCTCGCTGCCGAGTGAAACCAGATTGTTGTAGTCCATGATCTGGGCTTTGATGAAGCCCTTCTGGAAGTCGGTGTGGATGACGCCGGCCGCTTCGGGCGCGGTGGCACCCTGCTTGATCGTCCAGGCCCGGGACTCCTTGGGTCCGGCGGTCAGGAAGCTTTGCAGGCCCAGGGTCTGGTAGCCGACACGGGCCAACTGATCCAGCCCCGGCTCGCTGACCCCAGCGTCGGTCAGGAACTCCCGGGCCTCGTCCTCGTCCATCTCCACCAGTTCGGATTCGAACTTCGCATCGAGGAAGACCGCCTCGGCGGGAGCCACGATCTCGGCGAGCCTCGCGCGCAGCGCCTCGTCCGCAAGTTGGTCCTGATCGAGATTGAAGACGTAGATGTAGGGCTTGGCGGTCAACAAGAACAGATCGCGCAGCGGTTCGGGATCCAGCCCGGCCTGGAAGACACCCACCCCGGCGTTCAGCGACTCCTGGGCCGCGGCCCACGCCTCGTACTTCGGACGCGATTCCTTCTTGATCTTGGCCTCTTTCTCCAACCGGGGCAGCGCCTTCTCGAGGGTCTGCAGGTCGGCGAGGATCAGTTCGGTGCGGATCGTGTCGATATCGGAGGCCGGGTCGATGCGGCCGTCCACATGGGTGACATCTTCATCGGTGAAGACCCTGGTCACCTGGCAGATGGCATCTGCCTCGCGAATGTTGGCGAGGAAGGCATTGCCCATACCTTCACCTTGTGAAGCACCCTTCACGATGCCGGCGATATCGACGAAACTCACCGTGGCCGGCACCAGTCGCTCGGAGTTGTACATCTTGCCGAGCACCGCCAGCCGATCATCGGGAACTCCCACGACGCCGACGTTGGGTTCGATGGTCGCGAAGGGGTAGTTCGCGGCGAGAACGGTGTTGCGGGTCAACGCGTTGAACAGGGTGGATTTGCCCGCATTGGGCAGCCCGACGATTCCAATGGTAAGTGCCACGTCGCACCAGCCTACTCAGGATGAGCGAGCGGGGTGGCATCGTCCGGTACCGCGGGCGTGACAGGATGGACGAAGGGCAAGCGGCCCCACGCGGTCCGGACGAACAGGCCAAGGAGGCAACAAGATGAGCGGCGACGGCAGTTGGCCCAGTCACGACGCTGACCCGAATGCTGCTTTTTGGAGTCGCGACGCCGACCAGCATGCAGACAGCGGCTCCAGCTACGGCGGCTACGGATACTTCGGGCAACAATCCCCCTCCCCCGCGCCTTCCGACCCGTATGCGGCGCCGCGGGCGACCAATTCGCCCCAGGATCAGTGGTCGCAGCCGTTCGACGGCTCGACGCAGCCTCCGCTGGTGCCCTATTCACCTTCCGGCTTCTACGCCCGCCCCAACCACCCGAACGGGGTTCCCGCGATCGTGCTCGGGGTGATCGGCTTCTTCTTCCCCATCTTGAGCCCGATCGCCTTGGCGATGGCGATCCGCGGACGCAAGGACGTACGCGAGCATCCGGAGGCCTACTCCGGGGCAGACAACCTCACCGCGGGCTTGGTGCTCGGCGCGATCGGCACTGCGCTGCTTGCGCTCTATTTGCTGATGGTCGCGGTTCTCCTCGTGATCGTGGTGGCCGCGGCTTAACGCCCGGCCCTACTGGTCGAGCTGAAGAAAGCCCGCGGACAGCTCGGCGAATCGTCCGATATCGGCCGCGCTGCACAACTCGCGTGCCGAATGCATGCTTACTACCGCCACTCCGGCGTCTACGGTGCGCACCCCGAGCCGGGTGGCGAGCAGCGGACCGAGGCTGGTTCCACCTGGCACATTGCTGTTGTTCACGAAGACCTGGTAGTCGATCCCGGCGGCGGCACAGGCGCGCGTCCAGGCGGCTGTCGAGACAGCGTCGCTGGCGTAACGCATCGGGGCGCTCCACTTGAGAACCGGGCCGCCGCCCAGTACCGGCTGGACGACCGGATCGTGTCGATCGGCCCGGTTCGGGTGCAGCCCGTGGGCCACGTCGGCCGACAGCGCGAAGCCGCGCGCCAGCCAGGCCAGATGATCGTCCTCGCTGTATCCCTGCGCCAGACTGAGCCGGCGCAGAATCTGTGCCAGGAAGGGCCCGGACGCGCCGCTGGGGCTGCCCGAACCGATCTCCTCATGGTCGAAGGCGGCGAGGATCTGGACATGCTGGCTCTCGCCGGCCTCCAGCAGGCCCGCCAGGCCTGGGTAGACCGAGGCGAGGTTGTCGAGGCGGTAGGACGCGATGAGTTCGCCGTCCAACCCGATCTGGGCCGGGGGTTCGGCCGGCACGAAGAAGAGTTCCTGGGCTGCTATCTGATCGAGGTTCAGCCCGGCGCACTCGGCCAGCAGTCCGGCCAGCCGAGCATCCCGCGCAGGTTCCCCGGTCTGGTCGAGACAGACGATGGCGTTCAGGTCGCGCTGGGCGTCCACGCTGAGGTCGGTGCGTAGCGTCCGGTCGAGGTGGACGGCCAGAGTCGCTACCCGCGCGAAGGCCGGGGTACGCACCAGATGAGCCACACCGGAGGTGTCGATGAGGCGTCCCGCCAGCGCGAGATCACGGTCGAACCAACTGGGGACGATCGGCCCGCCGTAGACCTCGGTCTCGGCCAGCCGAAACCCCGACTTGGTCAGGGCGCCGTGTGGCTTGAGCTTGAGCGCGGGCGAATCGGTGTGGGAGGCCACGATGCGCAGGGCTGTTCCGGTCGTCCATGCGGCGGGCTGACGCCAGGCGATGAGCGCGCCGTCCCGTCGGACGAAACCACTGCCGGGGATGCCGTGCCAGGCCACGGTCTCGTCGACTGAGGTGAATCCGCCGGCCTCGAGGCGAGCGACCATGCTTGCGACGGCGTGATAGGACGTCGGCGACTCCTCGATGAAGTCGATGAATGAACTCGCGTGGGCATCGGGTGCGGCCGGCATGCGATCAGGCTAGACCACCGGTCACCAGCCCGATGCCGTCGCCACGTCGTGGCGGCCAAGCACCGGCCGAGCTGCCCACTGACTCCCGCGCAGGGCTTGACGGGCTAGACTCGCCGTGAATGGCGTTGTGGCACCCCCCACCCGGCAGCCGCTGTGCCGGGTGCTGCGCACGTCGGAGCAAGCAGGCGCCAACCATGGATTCTGGCGCTTCTTCCTAGATGCATGAATCGAGAGACCGTGACACAGCCTCGACCGGAGTCACTGAACGAACCGTTTGTTCCCGCGATCTCCATCGACCGGGACTCTGCCATCCCGCTGTACCAGCAGATCTGCCAGCCGCTCAGCGAACTGATCGGCTCCGGATGGCTGGTGCCCGGTCAGCTCATCGAAGATGAGGTCGCCATGGCCAATCGACTGCGGGTCTCCCGCCCCACGGCCCGCAGGGCGTTGGAAGAGCTGGTCAACCGCGGTCTGGTGATACGCCGGCGCCGGGTAGGCACCCGAGTCGCCCCGCGCCATGTGCATCGTCCGCTCGGGCTCACCTCCCTCTACGACGATCTCAAGGAATCGGGCTACGAGATCCGAAGTGAAGTGCTCAGTTATGAGGTGCTGCTGGCCAAGGAGAGCCAGGCCGCGCATCTGAACACGGCCGTCGGAAGCGAGATCGTGCAGATTCGCCGGCTTCGTTTCATCGATGATGCGCCACTGGCGCTGATGAACAATCTCATCCCGTTCGATGTCGCGCCCTCGTTCAGCGAGCTCAATGAGCAGGGCCTGTACGCCTGCATGCGCAAGCGCGGCGTGAACCCATACTCGGCGGAGCAGTCGATCGGCGCACGGTTGACCGGGCGCAGCGATGCGGATCTGCTCAACGTCGACACCGGTTCAGCACTGGTCACGATGCAACGCACCACGTATGACCACACCGGGCGGGTCATCGAATTCGGCGACCACGTCTACGTGTCGTCGCTGTACTCGTACCGTCTGCAGTTGTTCGTCTGACCCACCGAGTCCGTCTCGCGCGGGGCCGATCTCCGGCCTCGCCGCGCCGCGCGTGGTGCGGTTCACCGTTTTGTCAGTGCCGCCTGGCAGGGTAGGCGCCATGGAGCTGAACACTGTCCTTGCGCTGATCGTGGCACTGCTGATGGGCGTCGCTGTCGGGGTGGTCGTGACCCGCTCGCGCAATGCGGCCGCGCTCGCCCAGCTGCGCGCGGACAGGGACGCCGCCGTCGCGCAGGCGCAAGCGCAGATGGACAGCGCGGTCGCCGTCGCGCAGACTCAACGGGACGCGGCCATCCAGCGGCTGGAAGAGCTGACCGCCGACCGCGAGGTATTGGTCAACCAGTTCAAGGTGCTCGCCGACCAGACGTTGCAGGAGCAAGCGCGCCGGGCCGACGCGGCCGCCGAGCAGCGGCTCAAACACACCGAGGCGTTGATGACGCCGGTCAAGGACAGCCTTGCGGCGCTCAACAGCCAGCTGACCCATGTCGAGAACCAGCGTCATGCCCAGGCTGCCGAGTTGGGTGAGCAGGTGCGTCAGGTGATGGCCACCGGCGAGTCGCTGCGCCGCGAAACCAACGCGCTGTCGACGGCGCTGCGCAAGCCACAGGTGCGCGGAGCGTGGGGTGAACTGCAGTTGCACCGGGTGGTGGAGATCGCCGGCATGTTGGATCACTGCGACTTCTACGAACAGGCAAGCGGGGTAACCTCGGCCGATACCCGCATCAGGCCGGACATGAAGGTGATGCTGGGCGGCGGCAAGTTCGTCTACGTCGATTCCAAGGTGCCGCTGAGCGCATTCCTGGACGCGCAGGAGGCTACCTCCGACGGCGATCGGCAGGCCAGGCTCAAACAGTTCGGCGAGAACGTCAAAAGCCATGTCGACCAGTTGTCGGCCAAGCAGTACTGGAAGTCCGATACCGGCACCCCCGAGTTCGTCGTGCTGTTCATTCCGAGTGAGGCATTGGGCGCCGAGGCGCTAGCTCAGCGTCCCGACCTGCACGAGTATGCGGCGGGCCGCAACATCATCGTCGCGACCCCGACCACGCTGATCGGCCTGCTGCGCGCCGTCGCATACGGCTGGAAGCAGGCCGCGCTGGCCGATTCGGCGGCAGAAGTCTTCGCGCTGGGCCGCGAACTCTACGATCGGCTGGTGACGATGGGAGGCGCATTCGCCAAGCTCGGCCGTTCCTTGCAGCAGTCGGTCACCCACTACAACTCGGCGGTCGGCTCGATGGAGACCCGGGTGCTGGTGAGTGCCCGGCGCTTCCGCGATCTGCAGGTCACCGAAAAGGAGCTGCAATCACCCCAGGGCATCGAGCAATCCGCTCGCCCGCTGTCGGCGCCCGAGCTGGTGGCCGAGGCCGAGGCCCGGACGCTGCCTGCCCCGTCGAGGATCCGGTTGGTGCAGACCGACCCGGCGGACGGGATCGACGGCACTGCCGAAGAGTTGCTGGCCAGGAGCGAGCCAACGGTCGCCGAACTGGTGGAGACCGATCAGCAGGCCGGCTCTTCACGAGGGACCCGCCTCGATGAACTCGGCAGCTGAGATATCGTCGAAGCCCGGCACTTCCGCCTCACCCCTGTTGTGCTGCCCGGACAGCAGTGCTCGGCCTGGAACACCGGTACCGTCTTTGAACAACCTCCCTAGGCTTATCGATATGACTGACCAAGGTCCCCAGACTTCCACCAAGCGCGTTGCGGTAGCCGCGCCGCGTGGCTACTGCGCAGGTGTTGACCGGGCGGTGATCACTGTTGAGCGCGCTCTGCAGAAGTTCGGGTCGCCGGTCTACGTGCGCAAACAGATCGTTCACAACAGGCATGTGGTCGAAGGACTCGAGGCCAAGGGAGCCATCTTCGTCGACGAACTCGATGAGGTCCCGGCCGGCGCCCTGGTGATCTTCTCGGCCCATGGCATCTCCCCCGCGGTGCGGGAGGAGGCCGACGCGCGCGGGCTGCGCTCCATTGATGCGACCTGCCCGCTGGTCACCAAGGTGCACAACGAGGCCAAGCGGTTCGCCGGGCAGGGGCTGCCGATCCTGCTGATCGGTCACGACGGCCACGAGGAGGTCGAGGGCACCACCGGCGAGGCACCCGACTCGATCGTCCTCATTCAGCATCCCGACGACGTCGACAAGCTCGACCTGCCGGCGGATCAGCCGGTGGCCTGGCTGACCCAAACCACCCTGAGCGTCGATGAGACCGCCCAGACGGTCGGCAAACTGCGCGACAGGTTCTCGCAGCTGGTCGATCCGCCATCCGACGACATCTGTTACGCCACCCAGAACCGGCAGGACGCGGTCAAGCAGATCGCCGCCCACTCCGACCTGGTGATCGTGGTCGGTTCCCGCAACTCCTCGAACTCGGTCCGGCTGGTCGAGGTCGCGTTGGAGGCCGGTGCGCGCGCTGCCTTCCGGGTCGACGATGCGTCCGAGATCGACCCAGCCTGGCTGGAGTCGGTGAATGAGATCGGAGTGACCTCGGGGGCGTCGGTGCCTGAGCGTCTGGTGGACGGGGTGCTCGACCGGCTGGTGGAGCTCGGTTTCCCACCCGCGGTCGAGGAGCGCCTGGTGGACGAGTCGCTGAGTTTCGCGCTGCCGCCGCAACTGCGCAAACACGACACGCGCCGGCGGCGCTGATGGCGATCACCTCGCCCAGTACCGCAAGTAATACGCCTGACACTCCCCAGCCGCTGGGCGCGGTCATCGAGAAGGTCCGCGGCTGGGTTGAGCGCTGCGGCTGGATCTGGGTCAGCGGGCAGGTCATCGAGTTGCGCCGCCGACAGGCGCCCACCCAGTTCCTGACGTTGCGCGACTCTCGCAGCGAGAATTCGGCGACGATCACCTGCAGCACCCAGGTACTGGATGCCGCCGGCCCGCTCACCGAGGGCATGACGGTGCTGGCCTGCCTCACTCCGAGAGTCTGGACGAAGAACACCAGCCTCTCCTTCGAGTGCGCCGAGCTACGGATCGCCGGCGAGGGCCGGCTGCTCGTCCAGCTGGAGCAGCTGAAGCGCAAACTGCAGGCCGAGGGGTTGTTCGACTCGGTCCGTAAGAAGAAGCTGCCATTCCTGCCCGGCTGCATCGGGCTGATCACCGGCGCCGGCAGCGCGGCCGAACGCGATGTGCTGAGCAATCTGCAGCGCCGCTGGCCGGGCGCCCAGGTGCGAGTCCGGCATGCTCTGGTGCAGGGCCCGGACGCGGCAGTCGATGTCATGACCGGTCTGGCCGAACTGGACGCCGACCCCCAGATCCAGGTGATCATCATCGCTCGTGGGGGCGGATCGCTGGAAGATCTGCTGCCGTTCAGCGACGAGGGCCTGGTGCGGGCGGTCGGCGCCGCCAAGACGCCGGTGATCAGCGCGATCGGGCACGAGCCGGACAGCCCGATCCTCGATCTGGTCGCCGACCGTCGCGCGTCCACCCCCACCGAAGCCGCGAAGATGGCCGTGCCGGACGCCCGCGAACAAGCCGAGCAGATCGCCACCCAGCTCAATCGGCTGCGGCAGGCGATCATCAGCAAAGTCCGGGGTGAGCAGGAATGGCTGAACCAGCAGCGCTCTCGTCCAGTACTGCGTGATCCCGCGGGCGGCTTCGGCGTCCACCAAGAATGGCTGGACGGTTGTCGGAACCGTCTGGAGCGGGCCATCGACCAACGCCTCGCAGACGAGCGCATCGGACTCGCACACGCCCTGAGTAGCGTGCGGGCGATGTCACCGAAAGCCACCTTGGAGCGGGGCTACGCGGTCGTCGCCGACGCCGAAGGCGGCTCGGTGACCTCGGTCAACGACGCCGATCCAGGCGATCAGCTGCTGCTCTACCTGTCCGACGGCCAGCTTGTCGTCGAAGTGGATTACCAGGAGGAAGACCAATGAGCACCCCCGACGCCGAACTGACCTACGAGCAGGCCCGCCAGCAGCTCGCCGAGGTCGTCGCCAAGCTGGAATCCGGCGGTGTGCCGCTGGCCGAGTCGATGCAGCTGTGGGAACGCGGCGAGCAGCTCGCCAAGATCTGTCAGGCCTGGCTGGACGGCGCGAAGGCCAAGATCGACGCCGCCCGCGGCCAGCAGCCCGGCTGATCGGGCCCACCGGAGGGCCGCTGCACAACGGCCGCCGGAGCGAACCCGCGGCTCAGAACCCTTCGAGCATCTCGGTGACCAGCGCGGCGATCTGCGAGCGCTCCGAGCGGGTGAGCGTGACATGCGCGAACAGCGGGTTGCCTTTGAGCCGCTCCACCACCGCGGCGACACCGTCGTGGCGTCCGACCCGCAGGTTGTCGCGCTGGGCAACGTCATGGGTGAGCACGACCCGCGAGTTCTGTCCGATACGGCTCAGCACGGTCAGCAGAACGTTGCGCTCCAGCGACTGGGCCTCGTCCACGATCACGAAAGCATCGTGCAGCGAGCGCCCGCGGATGTGGGTGAGCGGCAGCACTTCGAGCATCTCGCGCTGTTCCAGTTCCTCAATGACGTACTTGCTGGTCACCGAGCTGAGCGTGTCATGAACAGCCTGACCCCAGGGGTTCATCTTCTCGTCCTGGTTGCCCGGCAGGTAGCCCAACTCTTGGCCGCCCACGGCGTACAGCGGCCGGAAGACCATCACCTTGGAGAACTCACGGCGCTCCATCACGAGTTCGAGTCCCGCGCACAGGGCCATCGCCGACTTGCCCGTCCCGGCGCGCCCGCCCAGGCTGACGATGCCGACAGTCGAATCGAGCAGCAGATCCAGCGCCACCCGCTGCTCGGCGCTGCGTCCGCGCACCCCGAACGCCTCCAGATCGGTGCGCACCGCCTTGATGCGGCCATCGGGCAGCTTGCGTCCCAGGGCCTTGCTGGTAGGTGAACGCAGCACCACACCAGAGTTCACGATGATCTCATCGGCGTCGGGCAGTTCGACCGAGCCCACCCCGTAGATCTTGTCGATGACATCGGAGGCCACCTCGATGGTGGTCATCCCGGTCCAGCCGGAATCGGCGACCTGCTCGTTGCGGTACTCCTCCGCCTTCAGGCCCATCGCCGCCGCCTTGACCCGCATCGGCAGGTCCTTGCTGACCACGACGACGTCGTGTCCCTCAGCGGAATAGTTCTGCGCGACGGCGAGGATCCGCGAGTCGTTATCACCCAGCCTGAATCCCGCCGGTAACAGCTCGGGATTGGTGTGGTTGAGTTCGATGTTCAGGCGCCCGCCCTCGGCGTTGACCCGAATCGGCTCATCGAGACGGCCCTCGCTCTGGCGCAGATCGTCCAGCAGGCGAAGAGCGCTGCGGGCGAAGTAGCCGAGTTCGGGATGATGACGCTTGGCCTCAAGTTCGGTGATCACCACGATCGGTAGCACGACATCATGCTCTGCGAAACGCAGCACAGCGTGCGGATCACTGAGCAGCACCGAGGTATCAACGACATAGGTCTTGGTAGCAACTCGCTCCATACCTCGACGCTAGATGCCCAGCCGGGCGCGCGGGGCCATTCCACGCGCTGCGTAGCAAATTGTTCATCTTCAATCGCCCGTCTGTCGCTTCGCCAGCTCACGGCGCCGGGCTTGGCCACCGCCGGAAGAGTGTCGCCGACGGTGGAGCGACCGGTCACAAGATGGCGATGAGGATAGCGACCCAGTGGCACATGGCCCCCAGCACCGTCCCGGCGTGGAAGATCTCGTGAAAACCGAACCATGCCGGGTTGGGATTGGGACGCTTGAGTGCGTAGACAATGGCGCCGACGGAATAGAACAGCCCGCCGATGATCATCAAAATGCCGACCGCTGCGCCGCCGGCCGTTATCAGCTGCGGCATCCAGAAGACGGCAGCCCAGCCCATCACCAGATACAGGGCGACATAGAGCCAGCGCGGAGCGTCCATCCACAGCACTCGGAACAGCACCTCCACCGCAGCCGCCCCCCAGATCAGGCTCAGCAGCACGATGCGCGATGCGCCGCTCAGCAAGGCGACCGCCAGCGGGGTGTAGGTGCCTGCGATGAAGATCGCGATATTCGAGTGATCGATACGACGCAGGACCGCCGAAACCCGGTCGCTCCAGTGCCCGCGGTGGTAGACCGCCGAGTTGCCGAACAGCATGAGGGCGGTCACCGTCCAGATCGCGCAGGCGATTCGCAACGGGACGGTGTCCGCCGCGATCATCAGGATCAATCCGCCGACAAGGGAGATCGGCGTGTTGACCAAGTGCAGCCAGCCACGCAGCCTCGGTTTGGTCTCCGGTGGCAGGGTCGAGACCTTGGACTGAGCAACAGCGCGATTCACAGAACCTACGGTACCGTAGGTTGCGCCCCGAAGAAACGCCGATCACGCAACGCGGTTTAATTAGGCCCATGGCAATGGCCAACGTACAGTCCGGAATCACCCGGGCGTTCGACCTCATGCCGCGTGAGCTCAAGAAGGTGGCCTACCGCGTCTACGAGACCCGGCTGCGCAGGCAACTGCGTCCCAGTGCCTTGCCCCGGCATGTTGCTGTCTTGGCGGACGGCAACCGCCGTTGGGCGCGCGCCAATGCTCCGGATCTGCCACTGGCCGCCGGCTATCAGGCCGGTGCCAGCAAGCTGAAGCAGTTCGTCGCGTGGTGCGACGAGATCGGCATCCAGGTCGTGACGTTGTGGGTGCTGTCGACCGACAATCTGCGTCGCGACCAGAACGACGAGCTGATGCCCTTGCTCGAGGTGATCGTCCAACTCGTCAGGGACCTGGCCGCGGCGGACGACTACCGCGTCATGGTGGTCGGTGACCTCGGTTTACTGCCCGACGAAATCGCGGACTCCCTACGCGCGACCGTAGCGCTCACCCGTAGGCGCCCGGGCATGCACGTCAACGTCGCTGTCAGCTACGGAGGACGCCACGAGTTGGCCGACGCCGTCCGGTCGCTGCTGGCCGAGGAGGCTGCGAAGGGAACCACGCTCGCCGAGCTTGCCGACAATCTTGAAGTTGATCAGATCTCGGAGCATCTGTACACCCGCGGCCAGCCCGACCCCGACCTGATCATCCGTACCTCGGGCGAGCAGCGGCTGAGCGGTTTCTTGATGTGGCAGTCCGCGCACAGCGAGTTCTACTTCTGCGAGGCGCTGTGGCCCGATTTCCGCAAGGTCGACTTCTACCGCGCGCTGCGTGACTACGAGCAGCGCGAACGTCGCTACGGCGCCTGAGCCACTCGCCCACCCCGGGCTCGGGTGTGGCTAGTCGGTCTCCCAGAGCAGAGCCCGCAGCTGCGACCAGTCGCTGACCGGCAGCTGGCAGGCCTGACCGCGGCAGACATAGGCCGCGGGTTCGCCGTCCAACTGCGCGCGGCCGGTGAACAACTCGCCGAAGCCTTCGGTTTCTTGAGGGCCGTCGACCACGATGCTGCCCCAAGGCGCGAGCCGCCAGGCGGCCTTGACCAACGGGGACGTGGGGTCGGCTGCGGCGCCCACGATGACGATCTCGGCCGGACCCCAACCGCGATCGGCCTCCGAACGCGCCAGCAGACTGGCCAGTCCCCAACCACTCAATTGGGGTGCCTGGGCCAGCACCGGACGCAGCGCGCGCGCCGCCCGATCGGCCCGGTCCTCCAGATCCGGGCGCCCGGCGAGCCGGGCGGCAGCACGCAGGGCGATCTCCATGATCGAGGTGGCGCTGGGGAGTTCCTCATCGCTGAGGCGCTTCGTCCGCTCGAACAAGACGTCGCAGCCGACGGCGGTCTCATAGAAGCCACCGTCGTCGGCACCGAAAAGCTCCAGGGCCCGATCGAGCAGCGTGACGGCCCGTTGCAGCCAGACAGCATCGCCCAGTTGGGCCAGGGCCAGGAAGCCCAGCGCCGCGCTGGCGTAGTCGGAGCACACGCCATCGGGGCCCAGCGAGATCCCCTCTTCGGTGGCCAGGCTGCTCCGGGCCAGAATCCGGCGCTGCTCGTCCCAGTGATTGCGCCACAGATACTGTCCACAGGCCCTCGCCAGGTCCAACCATTCGGGCTGCCCGAAGACCACGCCTGCACGGACGAGCGAGTCGACCAGCAAGCCGTTCCAGGCTGTCAGAACCTTCTCATCGCGTGCCGGACGAGGACGACGGTCGCGGACCGCCTTCAGCACCGCGATGATGTTGGCCAGTCGTCCAGGATGCGGCAGCCCGTGCAATTGCAGGGTCGACAGCCCACTGCCGTCGGTGGGTGCATGGGCGCCGCGCGGCAGGTTGCCACCATAGGTCACATGGAAGACGCCCTGGGCAAAGCGGGAGTCCTTGCCGAGGTATTCGTCGAAAAGCTGTGGGCTCCACAGGTAGTAGGCGCCTTCGACATGCTCACCGGCCTCGTTGTCGGAGTCGGCGTCGAGGCTGGCGGCGAACCCGCCGCCGGGCAGCAGCATCTCATCGGCCAGCCAGCCGACGATACCGCGCGCCACCCGTTCGAAGATCTCTCGCTGCTCGGTGCCGTCATCGGGTATTGCACGTAGCCAGCCGCGCGTGTAGGTACCGAGCAGCAGCGCATTGTCGTAGAGCATCTTCTCGAAATGCGGCACCTCCCAGCCCTCGTCGACCGCATAGCGGTGAAAACCGCCGCCGACCTGGTCGTGGATGCCGCCGCGCGCCATCGCTTCCAGAGCGAACAGCGCCTTGTCGTTTGCCGTCTGCTCGGTGCGCACGAACAGCGCATCGAGCACCGGCGCCTGCGGGAACTTGGGGGCGGTGCCGAATCCACCGTGCTGCGGGTCCATGGCGGCCAGCACCAACTCGAGCAGCCGGTCGGGGGCGAGGTTGGCGTCCGGCACACCCAGCAACGGCGGACGATCCAGCGAGGCGAGCCGCTTGACGATCACGCTCGCAGACCCGAGAACCTCGGGGCGGCGTTCACGCCAGGCAGCTGCGAGGGTCTCGATCAGCTGGGTGAACGACGGCAGGCCGAAGCGCGGCTGCGGAGGGAAATAGGTGCCGGCGAAGAAGGGCCGCCCGTCAGGCGTGCAGAAGACGCTGTTGGGCCAGCCTCCCTGACCGGTCAGCGATTGGGTCGCCCGCATGAACGCCTGATCGACGTCGGGATGCTCCTCCCGGTCGACCTTGATCGCGATGAATGACTCGTTGACCAGCGCGGCGACCGCGGGATCGCTGAACGTCTCGGCGGCCATCACATGACACCAATGGCACGACGAGTAGCCGATGCTCACAAACACGGGCAGGTCGCGCCGCTCGGCTTCGGCGAACGGTTCGGGTCCCCACTCCCACCAGTCGATGGGATTGCTTGCGTGCTGACGAAGATACGGGCTGGATGCTTGTGCTAGCCGTTCTGCCACGTCAGATCTCGTAAATGCTGTAGTTGCGCACGATTCCCTTGTGCTCCTCGTCGACGGTCAGTCCGGTCGGACGAGCACCGGCAGCCAGCGCCGCGGCGAGCGCCGCGGTGTTCTCCCGCTGAATCTTAAGGATCAACTGCTCCAGACCGAGCTCCTCATGCCCCCACAGCGCGGTCAGCTCGACTGCCCGGCGAGCCACCCGCTGGCCGCGCGCGAAGTCCGCGACCCAATACGCGACCTCGCAGGTCAGCTCCACTTCGACGAAGTTCTGCAGCGTGATCGCTCCGATCACCTCATCGAGCGCATCGGTGATCGCGAAGTTGACGCCGCTGTGTTCTCGCCATACGACAGCTCCCAAGGCGATGAACTCTTCGGCGTCGGCCATCGTGTAGGGAGACGGCACGCTCGCGAAATTCTGCAGCGTCTCGTCCTGGCAAGCGGCGTAGACCGCCTCGACATCGGACGCACGCCAACTACGCAGGGCGACAGGGTCACCACCCAGCACCGGCTGGGACTCAGGCCATCGCAGGTTCATGAGTCCAGAGCCTACCCGCTGGCCGTGCCCCAATCGGAGGCTGCAGCCAAGCTCATCGATGGTCGGCCGGCCTGCCTCAGATCACTCGCAGGGCGGACGGGTCCGGCTCGTCGGGTGCGACCGGACGCAGACCGGCGAACAGATCGTCCTCGGGGATCACCGTGGGCAGCGCGCTGTAGACCAACTGCCAGTCCTCGGTCGGCCAGGCGCGAGCCTGCACCTCGAGGGGCACCGAGAACCACATGCCGTCGGGATCGATCTGGGATGCATGCGCGCGCAGCGCATCATCGCGGACCTCGAAGTATTCAGCGCAGGCGATCCGGGTGGTAATCCGGTGCTCATAGTTGGTGTCGTCCCAGCGGGCCAGCCACTCCGCATAGGGCGAATCCATGCCCATCTCGTGCATGGCCGCGTCCAGCGCCGCGTAGCGCAGCCGATGGAAACCCATCTGGTAGTACACCTTCGGCACCGACCAGATGGGACCGAGATCCGGCCGGTATTGCGGGTCCGCAGCCTGGACGAGCGCGGCCATGCTCACCCGATGGCACTGGATGTGGTCCGGATGCGGGTAGCCACCCTGCTCGTCGTAGGTGGTCAGCACATGTGGACGCAGCTCCCGGATGAGCTTGACCAGCGGTTCGGCGGCAACAGCCGGATCGTAGAGGGCGAAGCATCCTTCGGGTAGCGGAGGTAGTGGCTCGCCCTCGGGCAGACCGGAGTCGATGAAACCCAGGGGCACCTGCTCGACCCCGAGGATTTCGCGGGCCTTGGTCATCTCGGCCTTGCGGACGTCGGCGATGTGTTCCCACACCTCGGGCCGGTCCATCTTCGGGTTGAGCACCGACCCGCGTTCCCCTCCGGTGCAGGTCGCCACCACCACGCGGACGCCTTCGGCCACGTACTTTGCGGTCGTGGCCGCTCCCTTACTGGATTCGTCGTCGGGATGGGCGTGAACGTGCAGCAGCCGCAACTGCTCGCCATCGGCTGCTTGAGCGGTGAGGGGAACGGAGGACATAGTCACCATTGTGCCTAACGGGCCCAGCGCTCGACCACGCGTTTCACTGCCGGCCGGAAAGCCCCGTCTGTCGGACTGAAAGCCCGCCCAGGTGACCAAATGGTTAGACTGGGGCGATGGTTGAGCAAGAGACGGTGTGGCTGACACGTGACGCTTTCGAGAAGCTGTCGAACGAGCTGGACCACCTCAAGACGCATGGACGCCCCGAGGTGGCTGCCAAGATCGCTGCGGCTCGCGAAGAAGGTGACCTGTCAGAAAACGGCGGATATCACGCGGCCCGCGACGAGCAGGGCCAGATGGAGGGGCGGATCGCCCAGCTGGAGCAGATGCTTCGCACCGCGCAGGTCGGAGATGCCCCGGCCGACCCGAATGAGGTCTGCGTCGGCACCCTGGTGACCATCGCGTATTTCGACGACGAGGACGACACAGAGACCTTCCTGCTCGGCTCACGCGAGATGCTCGCGCTGGACGAGGAGATCGAGACCCATGTCTTCAGCCCCCAGTCCCCCCTCGGTGGGGCCGTGCTCGGTGCCGCCAAGGGCGACAAGGTGAGCTACAAGGCCCCCAACGGCCGCAACATCGAGGTCACCATCTTGGACGTCGCACCCTTCGAGGGCTGACCCACCCTGGTCGTTCGACCCCGCTACTACTCCATCTGCTGGGAGTGCCGTCTACCGCGATGGCACTCCCAGTATCCTTTTCAACGTTGAGTCGAGCAGACTCGCCGGCAGCGGGTGGCCGTCCACATGGGTGATACGAGTCAGCACTCGAGTGCTCGACAACAGCCAGGCACCACGGCAACGCTCGAAGTCAGAGCGATCAAGCACGCTGAACTGCACGTCCAGCCCCTCAGCCGGCGCCTGCTGGAAGAGCGTCTGGACGGTGATGGAGCGCAGGATCGCCTCGAACGGCGGAGTGTGCAGCACGCCGTCGATGTCGAGCACGACACTGCAGGTCGGCCCCTCCAACAACCTGCCGGACGGTGAGTAGAAGACGACATCCTCGGCGCCACGCTCGCGCGCGTAGCGTTTGGCCGCCATGTTGACCGCGTAGGACAGCGACTTGGCGCCGGGCAGCAGCCAGGGCTGGTTCTCGACCGGCACGGGTTCGAAGCCGCGGTCCAGCAGCATCACCCTGACACCGGCGCTGCGCTGGCGCCGCAGCGCCTCGTCCAGCGGTGCAATGATCGCCCACGCATTGGGCTCGCTGGTGCCCTCGGGCCCCCGAGTCCAGAAGAAACGCAGCACGGCCTCGCGATCGGCTTTCCAGTTCCACGCCTCGAGCAGTGCGTCGGTAGCACGACGGAAGCCTGCCTCATCGGGAGCGGGTAGCTCGAGTTTGTCGGCTGATACCGCGAACCGGGCCAGATGCGCATCGAGATCGCGTGGCTGGGCGTCCACCACCAGCAACGCCTCGAAAATGCCGTCGCCGCGCGTGACACCCTCGTCATCGGCACGCACGATCGGCAGGGCGGGATCGGCCAGTGTGCCGTCCAACAACGCAAGCAACTTCGTCCCCATAGCCAGACCCTACTCGGTGACCTCTACGCAGGTTACGGTCTTGCTAACTATTCCCCCGTGCCGCCCCAATTGGCCTCGGAGCCCGGCGACTGGTCGTAGTGTGCACCATATGCCAGTGCCCGTTACCGAACGACCCCTCGTTGAGATGCGCGGTGTTAACAAGTATTTCGGCACCCACCATGTGCTCAAGGACATCGATCTCGACGTGCACAAGGGCGAGGTCGTGATCGTTATCGGTCCGTCCGGTTCGGGCAAATCGACGCTGTGCCGGTCGATCAACCGGCTGGAGACGATCGACTCCGGCGAGATCCGCATCGATGGCGTGCTGCTTCCCGAAGAAGGGAAGGCGCTCGCCAAGCTGCGCAGCGATGTCGGCATGGTCTTCCAGGCCTTCAACCTCTTCGCGCACAAGACAGTCCTGGAGAACGTCACCCTCGCCCCCATCAAAGTGCACAAGCTGTCCAAGAAGGACGCCGAGAAGCGCGCGATGGAACTGCTGACTCGGGTGGGTGTCGCCGACCATGCGAACAAGCTGCCCGCTCAGTTGTCCGGCGGCCAACAGCAACGTGTCGCCATTGCGCGATCGCTGGCGATGGATCCCAAGCTCATCCTGCTGGACGAACCCACCAGCGCGCTGGACCCCGAGATGATCAACGAGGTGCTCGATGTCATGATCGGGCTGGCCAGGTCAGGCATGACGATGGTGGTAGTCACGCACGAAATGGGCTTCGCGAAGAAGGCGGCCGATCGAGTTGTCTTCATGTCCGACGGCGCGATCGTCGAGCAGTCGCCGCCCGACCAGTTCTTCTCCGCTCCGAAGTCGGATCGTGCGAAGGACTTCCTGTCAAAGATCCTCAGTTAAAGCCCTACCAAACGAAAGGAGCCTCAATGAAGCTCAACAGAATCGCCGCGGGTGTCGTGGCACTGACGACGGCGTTAGCGCTAAGTGCCTGTGGCGGAAGCTCGGGGGGGTCAGCCAGCTCCGAGAAGACCTTCGCCGAGGGAACCACAATGGCCAGGCTGGCCGATGCGGGCACCATCAAGATCGGCACCAAGTTCGATCAGCCCCTGTTCGGGCTGGCCGGCCCGGACGGCACTCCCGAGGGTTTCGATGTCGAGATCGGCAAGATCATCGCCGACGAACTCGGTATCTCAGCCGACAAGATCCAGTGGGTGGAGACCGTTTCCCAAAACCGTGAGCCGTTCATCCAGAACGGCCAGGTCGATATCGTGGTCGCCACCTACACGATCAACGACACGCGTAAGCAGGTCGTCGACTTCGCCGGTCCCTACTACATCGCCGGTCAGTCATTCCTGGTGCCGAAGGGCAACCCGAACAACATCACCGATCCCGAAAACCTCGGTGACAACGTCATCTGCACCGTGACCGGATCCACGTCCGAGAAGAACATTCGCGAGTACACCAACAATGTCATCACCGTCGACAAGTACTCCGACTGCCTCGAGCCGATCCGTACCGGACAGGCGAAGGCTCTGACTACCGACAACGTGATTCTCGCGGGCCTGGTCAGCCAGAATCCCGACGAGTTCGAGGTCACCGACGGTACGTTCACCTCCGAGCCTTATGGCATCGGCCTGGCCAAGGGCGACGACGAGTTCCGGGCCTTCATCAACGACACCCTGGAAGCCTCCTTCACGGATGGACGCTGGGAAGAAGCCTGGAAGAAGACTGCGGGTACGGTTCTGCCGACTCCCGAGCCGCCGGAAATCGATCGCTACTGATATATCCGCCGTCCCGGACGCCTCGCCCTCAGCGAGGTGTCCGGGACGAGCACATCACCGAAGGAGGTGCCCATGCACGCCGTACTCGCAAACCTCGACCAGTACTGGGCCGGATTCAAAGTGACCCTGGAACTCCTGTTCGTCGGCGGGCTGGGCGCACTTCTTATCGGAACGCTGATCGCGTTGATGCGGATCTCCCCGATCGGCAGCTTGCGCCTCATCGCTACTGGCTATACCGAGATGATGCGCAACACCCCGTTGACGCTGCTCTTCTTCTTCATCATCGTGGTGCTGCCAGCGCTTCAGGCAGGCATCGACTCGAAAATCGGCGCCTACATCGCGCTCAGCCTCTACACCTCCGCGTTCGTCGCCGAGGCCATCCGCTCGGGCATCAACGGGGTCCCGATCGGTCAGGCCGAAGCCGCCAGATCGCTCGGCCTGAGATTCGGTCAGACGATATCGCTGATCATCTTGCCGCAGGCGCTGCGGATGGTGGTGCCGCCGCTGATCAATGTGTTCATCGCGTTGACCAAGAACACCTCGGTGGCCGGCGGATTCCTGGTCGTCGAGCTGTTCGCGGTGTCCAAGACGCTGGTGAACAACAACGGGGACGCGGTCGTCCCCATCCTGCTCGGTATTGCCGCCTGCTATCTGATCATCACCATCCCGCTCGGCCAGCTGGCCGGCGTCGTTGAACGGAAGGTGGCGATGCAGCGATGAGTGCAGCCGCTCCGAGCGTCCTGTATGACGCCCCCGGCCCGAGAACCAGGAGACTTTCGCGAATCGTGTCGATCGTCGCTGGTGTCGTGCTCGCCGGAGCCTTCATCTGGCTCATCTGGGCGCTGGGCCAGCCCCGCACGACCGTCAACGGTATTCAGTTGACCGGTGTGTGGAGTCCCGAACGCTGGGACATCTTCACCGAGAGCGAGGTCTGGAAGGGCCTGCTGATCCGCGGCCTGCTCATGGGCACCCTGCGGGCGGCCGGCCTGGCCGCCGTGCTCGCCATCCTCCTCGGCATCGTGCTGTGCTTCGCCCGGACTGCCCGTCAGGTCTGGATCCGAGTGCCGGCGACGGTCGTGCTGGAGTTCTTCCGCGGCATGCCGGTGCTGTTGATGATGCTGTTCATCCTGCTGGCACTGGGCACCGGTGGCTACGTCGCTGTCGTGCTGGCGTTGACCGTCTACAACGGCGCGATCATCGGCGAGGCGCTGCGCGCCGGGCTGCAGGCGCTGCCCAAGGGCCAACGCGAAGCCGGCCTGTCACTGGGGCTGACGCCGTTCGCCACCCGGATCTACATCGAGTTCCCGCAGGCCTTCCGGCAGATGCTGCCGATCATCGTGGCGCAGCTGGTGGTGCTGCTGAAGGACACCTCGCTGGCCTACGTGGTCGCCTACCCCGAGATCCTGCGCATCTCGAATCAGCTCAAGGACTACTTCGGGTCGACCCGCTACTCGTTCTCGATCTTCATCGTCGTGCTGTTGATCTACCTTGCGGTGAACGTCTCGCTGTCGACGCTCGCCCGCTGGATCGCACGCCAGTCCGGTCCCAAGAGCGGCGTCATGGTGGTCGATCCGGTCCAGGCGCTATCCACGCTGCATTCGTCCGGCACGGCCCCGGGCGGGAAGGTCTGAGCGCTACCCGGCATAGACCTGGACCCGGCCCGATGAAGCGTCAGTCGTCCATGTGGAGCATCAGTCGTCCACTTTGATGACGACTCGGCCCATCACCACGCCGATCTCGAGTTGAGCCGATCCGTTGCCGACCACGTATTCGTCGAGGGTTGCCTGGGAGTCGCCCGGCCAGCTGATCCGGCCGAGTTGAGTCTGTGAGCGGACTGTCACGTTCGCCCCGTGCGTCAGCCGCACCGAGAGGTTCCCCGATTCGACCTTGATGCGGGAGCGTCCCTCGCTGAGCGGGCCGGCCAGCGAAGCACTGCCCGCTTGGATCAGGGCGTCGCTGACTTCGACGACATCGCTGAGGCTGGCTTGCCCGACGCTGACCCGGATGCTGCCCAGCCTGGGTACCCCGACGGTGGTCAGCTTGTTTCCGGTCACCTCGGCGTCGACCGCAATGGACGGATTGACGCGCACCGTGAGTTCTTTGCCGAATCCGAGCACCCGCAGGTCGTCCACCGATCGCGGCGGCCTGACCAGGCTGAAGCCACTCGTGTTGATGCCCAGCTCGCCCTCGGTGCTGATCTCCAGTGTGGTGCCCTGGCGACGCACGGTGTGCGGCCCGTCGACCGAGATCGTCGCGATTCGCTGGTCGCCGACAATGCGCACCCGACGCCCGACCGAACGGACGATCAGTTTCTCGACTGCCTTGCCGGCTGCTGGACGCGGGGCACCCGGCGGTGGCGCGAAGTGCGGTGGTTCGGGGACCGCCGCGGCGATGTCGCCGGGAAGGACGCTGCTGGCGAACTCCCCGAGTCGCTGCCAGGCGCCGCGAGCGATGTCACCGGCGTCGCGGAAGACCTCACCCGCCACGGCGGCGACATCGTCCAACTGGATATCGAAGAGGTTGTGTTCCGATGGGCCACCAGCGGGGCCGGTCTCATGGGTGGGCGATTCGGCATCCGGGGCGCTGCCGTCATCGACGGACGATGCCTCGTCCGGCTCGCCCGGAGCTTCGGCGGCCTGATCCTCAGCCCGGCCGGCATCGTCGCTGCTTGCGGACGCAGATTGCTCCGCGGTCTCATCGGCATCCGCCGAATCGTCGGCCAGCGCCCGGGCGGGCCGGCTGTCGTACAAGGATTCGGGCGACACCTGTGGCCGCTCGGCTGGCCTGTCCAGATCGGCGATGCGGCGGGCAGCCTGGTCGGCATCGATCGTGCCGTCGGCAAGGTCACTCAGGATGCGGTTCAGCTCCGCGGAGTCACTCATGCGTCCAACTTAGCCCCGCGCCGCCCCCATCGGAATGGGGACCCCGATGCTTCAGGGCGTGATCGGGGCAAGCTGAGACCGCGACTCCGGCGAGCCCTTTCCGCTTCGTCGAGTTCGGCACCCTTGATGCAGCCGTTGACGAAGGCCACCAGGGGAATGGCGAACAGTGCCCCGGTGATGCCCGCGATGATCGCACCTGCCGAGATGCCCAGCAGCACGATCAGCGGATGGATCTCGACCGCCTTGCCGAGCACCAGCGGCTGCAGCACGTGCGATTCGATCGACATCACCAAGACGAAGACGATCAGCATGATGATCGCTTTGACGAAGCCGAGGGTCACCAGCACCACCAGGGTGGCGACGGTGCCCGCGACCAGCGCGCCCAGCAGCGGGACGAAGGAGCAGACGAAGGTGAAGGCCGTGATGGCAAGCCACAGATTCGAACCGAGGAACAACGCTCCCAAGCCGGCGCCGATACCGTCGATCCCGGCGACGATCACCGCGGCACGCACGTACGAGGTGAGCGATGTCCAACCGCCGCGCATCGACGGTTCGATGGCGCTGACCGCATGGGTAGGAATAATGCGTTCGAAGGAATTGACGATGCGGTGACCGTCCTTGAGGAAGAAGAAGGTGGCGAACAGGCAGGTCGCCAGGCCCGCGAAGAATGAGCCGACCGTCGAACCCGCACTGGCCAGCCCGGAGGCGATCTGCTCCGAAGACTGCTGGGCATAGGTGACGATCTGGTTGATCCATTGGTTGACCTGGTCGTCGCTGACCTGCAAAGGCCCGGTGGCCAGCCAGCTCAGCAGGCTCTTGACGCCTTCGGTCGCAGCGGCTACCAGCTGGGACGACTGCAGGGCGACCTGCGCACCGACCAGGAAAAGCAAGCCGAGGATGACCAGGACCAGCGAAAGCAGCGCGGTGAGGCTGCCCAGCCAGCGCGGCCAGCCCTTGGAGATGAGCCATTCCGCGAACGGACTGAGCCCGGATGTGAACAGGACCGCCAGAATCAGTGGCACGACGATCAGGCTCAGTCGTGCTCCGATCTGCCACAGCACCACGGTCACGGCGGCGATGACCAAGAAGCGCCAACCCCAACTGGCCCCAATTCGCAGCCACTTCGGTGTTAGAGCGATGTCGTCGGATTGTGGCGTGACCGGAGTCAGGGATTCGGCGGGGGTGGCCCCGGATGCGGGAGTCATCGGTAAACCTCCAGGTTGAGCGACGTCTCAAGCATAGGAGCCCGGTGGCCGAGGGCCGATGACCTAACCTGTGGGGGTGCCACACCTGTCGACCGACCAGATGCCCCGCGACGTCTGGGTGCTCTCGCTGGTCGCTTTGCTGGTGGCCATCGGATTCGGCGTGATGGTGCCGGTGCTGCCGGTGTTCGCCCGCAGTTTCTCGGTCAGTCAGTTCCAGGTGGGTGCGGTCATCAGCGCGTTCGCGCTGGCCAGATTGGCGATGGGACCGTTCTGCGGGCGCCTGAACCGGGCGATCGGTGAGCGGGTGGCCCTGGGGTCGGGTATTGGAATCGTGGCACTCAGCACCGTCGGCGCCGGATTGTCGCAGAGCTATCTGCAGCTGCTCGTGTTGCGCGGGGTGGGCGGGATCGGATCCGCGATGTTCTCGGTGGCCGCGATGAGCCTGCTGCTGGCCAGTGTCGGCCCGCAGCTGCGTGGTCGCGCCAGCGCCCTGTACTCCGGAGGCTTCCTGATCGGAGGCATGGCCGGCCCGGCCGTCGGCGGGCTACTGGCCGCGATCTCGATCAGGGCGCCTTTCTTCTTCTACGCGGCCACTCTGGTGCTGGCCGGCGGCGCGGGTCTCGCGCTGCTCAGCCGCCGGACGGTGACTCCTGCCGACAAGACCGGCGAGGCTGTGCTGGCCCTTGCCGATGTCTGGCGGCGTCCGGGCTATCGGCTGGCCTGCGCGGCCAACTTCACCACCGGCTGGCAGGCCCAGGGTGCGCGCTCCACGCTGGTCCCGCTGTTGGTGGTGGAGGTGCTGGACCGGCCGACCTCGTGGACCGGACTGGCCTTCGCGGTCGCGGCGATCGTCCAGGCCGTGCTGCTGCAGCCCGCCGGACGACTGGTCGACACCTGGGGGCGGCGTCCGATGCTGGCCGCCGGGTTGGTGATGTGCGCGGCATCGTCGGCGCTGATCCCGTTCGCACCCAACATGGCCTGGCTCGTGGTTTCCCTGTGTGTCTTCGGCGCCGGCTCGGCGGTCATGTCGACGGCTCCGACCGCGATGGTGGGCGACGCCACCGCCGGTACCGGCGGCACCCCGGTCGCGGTCTTCCAGATGGCATCCGATCTTGGTTCGATCATCGGGCCGCTGGCCGTGGGGGCTCTTGCGGATCACTACCCCCTGCCGATCGCCTTCGGTATAGGCGCGGCGTTGATGGCCGTCCTCGGCGCCTGGTCGGCGAGCAGTCTGCGCCGAGCGCGGGCGTAGCACTTCTGTGAACAGTCGAGCCACACACGAAGCCAACAGATAGCCTGACTGGCATGAATCCGCGCCCTATTTCCGAGCTGATGGCCCCCGATTGGGCCGACGCACTGGCAGACCAAGAGCCACGGATTCATCAGATGGGCGCCTTCCTGCGTTCCGAACTGGCGGCCGGACGCAACTATCTGCCCGCGGGCGACAAGGTGCTTCGAGCATTCAGCCGGCCGATGGCCGATGTCCGGGTGCTGATCGTCGGCCAGGACCCATACCCGACGCCAGGGCATCCGATCGGGCTCAGTTTCGCGGTGGACCGCTCCGTGCGGCCGCTGCCGAAATCGTTGATCAACATCTACAAGGAGTTGCAGTCCGATCTGGGCATCGCCCCGGTCGACCATGGCGATCTGACCGGCTGGTTCAACCAGGGTGTGCTGCTGCTCAACAGGTGCCTGACCGTGCAGCCCGGACATTCTGCCTCTCATCGCGGCAAGGGCTGGGAGCCGGTCACCCAGGCCGCCATCGAGGCGCTGGCCGCCCGCGGCGGTCCGCTGGTGGCCATCTTGTGGGGACGCGATGCCCAGTCGCTCACCCCGATGCTGGCCGCCGCCGACGTCCCGATCATCGCGTCGGCCCATCCTTCGCCACTGTCGGCCAGCGCCGGGTTCTTCGGCTCCCGCCCGTTCAGCCGGGCGAACGAGGCCTTAGCCGCCCAGGGGCAGACTGGTATCGACTGGGACCTCAACCACGCTCGGGAGTGACCATGAGAATATCGCTGGTGCTTGGCTCGGGAGGCGCCCGTGGCTATGCCCACATCGGTGCCATCGAGGAGCTGCAGTCGCGAGGCCACGAGATCGTCGCCGTCGCCGGCGCGTCCATGGGGGCGCTGGTCGGCGGGGCCTACGCGGCCGGGCGCCTCCAAGAGCTGACGGAGACCGCCTTGCGACTGTCACGCACCGATGTCTTGATGATGGCGCGCCCCTCCCTGAATGCTCCGGGCCTGATCAAGCTCGACCGGGTGATGAGCCTGCTGGAACGCATCATCGGCAACGTGCGCATCGAGGACCTGGCCATCCCGTACACGGCGGTGGCGACCGACTTGCTGGCGCACCGCGAGATCTGGTTCCACACCGGCCCGCTGCTTGTGGCGATCCGGGCGTCCATCGCGATGCCGTCGGTCTTCAAACCGGTCATGTTGCATGGACGGCTGCTGGTCGACGGCGGTCTGGTCAATCCGCTTCCGATGGAGACTTCGCTGCGGTTGGACACCGATCTGACGGTGGCCGTGTCCTTGTTCGGACGCGAGCGCGGCCGTGAATTCGGTGGCGCGATCGAGGTTTCGTCCGAAGAATCGGGAGAGACCACTCCCACTGCATTGAATCGTCTCCAGGAACGCATCTCAGAGGTGCTACCGACGAGGTCGCGCCCAGCCAGCGTCCTGAACCATTTTGATCCGCTGCCCAACGACCTCGATCTGGTGGACATGATCACCATGTCGCTGGATGTCATGCAGGAACGGATTCAGGCCTCGCGGGTAGCGGTCAACCCTCCGGATATTCACATCGAGGTGCCCGCGAGTACCGCCACCATCTTCGACTTCAACGATGCTGCGCGGATCATCGAACTCGGACGTGAACTGGCCGCCGCCCAGTTCGACGAGGCAGGGCTATGATCGCGTGGCCGGACTTTGGTCGAGCTTCCTAGGCTTGGGGCATGTTCGGATTCGGGAAGCCTGTCACAGTCAACGCAGAGACTGCCTTGTCAGGGCGTGACACTCCGGTGCTGGACGCCAGCCGGACCCACCGGATCTTCGGCGAGCCCCTGAACGCAGACCATCCGGGAGCCGAGACAGCCTACTTTGCCCTCGGCTGCTTCTGGGGTGCCGAGAAACTGTTCTGGAAACAGCCCGGCGTGCTGTCCACCGCCGTGGGCTATCAGGGCGGATACACCCCGAACCCCAGCTACCAGCAGGTCTGCACCGGCCTGACCGGGCATGCTGAGACCGTCCGGGTCGTCTTCGACCCCGCCAAGATCAGCTACGCCGATCTGGTGCGGGTCTTCTTCGAGAACCACGACCCGACCCAGGGCAATCGTCAGGGCAACGACATCGGGACGCAATACCGTTCCGCCATCTTCACGGTTTCGGACGCCCAGCAAGATACTGCTGAGCGAGTGCGTTCCGAGTACCAGCACGCGCTGACCGATGCGGGCTACGGGCAGATCACCACCGCCATCGAGCCGGCGAAGCCCTGGTACTACGCCGAGGACTACCACCAGCAGTACCTCGATGCGAACCCCGGCGGCTACGACTGTCACATCCGAACCGGAGTTGCCTGTCCGGTTTCGTAGCGGGCTCCAGGACGCCTGAACCTCTAGTTGGGGTTGAGCCCAATAGGTTTTTCATCTTTGCTTGCCATATGAATGTTGAGTGTTAAGGAAACTCTCAGGGGGCTAGCCATAGCTCACCCGATCCACTTACCGTCCCAAAGACGGCCGGGCTAGGCGTGGTCACACGACGTGTGACCGGGGAAGACGCCGCACGAACCTCGGCTACCGCACGACCACGCGTCGAAGGGACCCGGATTCATGGCATTCAGCAGAAAGACCCGCGCGAGAATTGCCGGCATCGTCGCAACCGGCACGCTCCTGACGGGCGCCGTCATCATCCCGCAGGTCGCAATCGCGTTCAATGACACCGTCACCGCGACCGCATCGCTCAATGTGCGCCTGGAGCCTACGACCAACTCCAAGGTCCTCGGAGTGCTGTCGTCCGGCGAGCAGGTGGAGCGCCGCGGCGATCCGCAGGGCGAGTGGACCCCGATCCGCTACAACGGCCAGGATGCGTGGGTCTTCTCGGCCTATACCAGCCTCGGCGGCATCGACTCGGCCTCCGGCGGCACAGCCACCGCAACCGCCCCGCTGAATGTGCGCGCCGGCGCCTCGACTCTTGCCAGCATCCTCGGCACCCTCGAGGTCGGCGAGTCGGTGGCCATCACCGGATCGCAGGCCGGCGGCTGGATTCCGGTCTCGTACAACGGACGCAACGCCTTCGTCTACGCCGCGTACCTGTCATTCGGCTCCTCCACCGAGGCTCCTGCCACCGGCGACCAGAGCGCTGGGGACGCAACGGCCACTACCGCGCTCAATGTGCGCACCGGCCCGGGCACCGACTACAACGTGATTGCCGTGCTGAGCACCGGCGAGTCTGTCGCCACTCGCGGCGGCGACAACGACGGATGGACTCCGATCAGCTATGCCGGCCAGGACGCCTGGGTCGCCACCAGGTACCTGTCGACCGGCCAGGCCGCCGGTGGCGATGAGGGTACGGACGAAGGCGACGAGGCCACCAACGGAGGCGACGAGCAGGCCACGGACGAGGGCGACAACCAGACCATTGAGACCGAGACCGCTTATGTCTCCGACGACGTGAATCTGCGTACCGGACCCGGCCTCGACTACCGCGTCGTGCAGGTGCTGAGCCCCAACACCGAGGTCGAGCTCACCGGCGTCACCGAGAACGGCTACAGCCAGGTCAGCATCGACGGCACCCAGCGCTGGATCTCCACCGCGTACCTCAGCTCCAGCCCGGTCAGCACCGGTTCGAGCGGATCCAGCGGATCGAGCGGTTCAGGTAGTTCCGGCGGTGGGTCGAGTTCATCCGTGGCGACCAGCACCTGGGATGCGCTGGCCATGTGCGAGTCGAGCGGCAACTGGGCGATCAACACCGGCAACGGTTACTACGGTGGCATCCAGTTCAGCTATTCCACCTGGCTGGCCTTCGGCGGCGGCGCCTATGCTCCGACCGCGAACCTGGCGACGAAGGCCCAGCAGATCGAGATCGCCGAGAAGGTCCTCGCCGTGCAGGGTTGGGGCGCCTGGCCGGCCTGCAGCTCCAAGCTCGGGTTGCGCTGATAGATCCTCGATGTGCGGGCGGGCTGCGCAATGCGGCCCGCCCGCACATCGCGTCCTCCTAGAGTTGACCGCATGAGCCCGGCCGTGATCGTCACCATCATTCTTGTGGTGGGAATCGCCCTGGTGATCGCTGCCACCCTGGCGGATCGGCGCAGCGCCGCCCGGCTGACCAAGGCAGACGACACCGAGATCAGCTCTGCCGGAGCCGATCCGGCAGCCTCCGAGAAACCGGTCCCGATCGAACCACCCGCCTACATCACGTCGGAGCAACTGCTCCGCGGCGCCCCGCCGGCCGCCCGCTTCAGCCCCGACCAGGAGCGCGAGCTGGCGGCTCAGCTCACGGCGCCGTCCACAGTGCGGATCGACTGCCGATTGGCTGCCCCGACGCTGGCCACTCATACCGGCGAGCGGGCGATCCTCGATCAACCGCGGGTGCTGGTGTGCGCCGATGGCATCGGCCAGTTCCGCGAGGTGCTGCCCCTGCTCGGCTCGGCATCTGCAGACATGCAGGCGCTGGTCATCGCGGCGCCGACGATCGACGCAGATGCGTTGCAGACGATCATCGCCAACAAGCTCGCGGGCAAGCTGCAGGTCTGCGTGGTGCTCGGCGGAGCCGACGCACTGGCCGAGTTGGCGGCTGCTGTGGGTAGCCGGCCGGCCCCACTGGCCGATCGCCAGGCCGGAGCGATAGCCCTTACGGACTTGGGCAGGCCCACCCGCTTGGTGGCCAGTCCTTCCGCTTGCTGGGTGATCAGCGCTGTTGCATGATCGCGGATCGGCAATCCGCCGCTCACCTGAACCTCAAGTTGGGGTTGAGCTGAATGGATCTCTCATCTGTGCTTGTCATAAGTGATTGAAGGTTTAGCGAAGTCTCAGGACTCTAGCCGCGTGCCGTCTTGACCATCTACGGTCGCCACGTTGGCCGGGGCTAGGCGTGGTCACACGTTGCGTGTGACCGGGGAAGACGCCGATCCGACCCCGGCCATCACATGAACGTCGCGTGGAAGGAACCCAGGCACGATGACAGCTAGCAAGAGAACACGAACGACGGTCGCGAGTGTCGCGGTCGCCGGGGCACTCATAGGCGGAACTCTCGTCGTCCCTCAACTCGCGATCGCGTCCAACAACACGATCACCGCGACCACCGCGGTCAATGTGCGTATCGAACCCACTATCAGCTCCGAGATCCTCGGCACGCTCACCGCGGGCGAGCAGGTCGAGCGCCGCGGCGATCCGCAGGGCGAATGGACCCCGATCACCTATAACGGCAAGAGCGCCTGGGTCTACTCCGAGTACACCAGCCTGACCGGCATCGAGTCCGCCGCCGGTGGCACCGCCACAGCCACGGCCAAGGTGAACGTGCGGGCCGGCATGTCCACACTGACCAGCATTCTCGGCACCCTCGCGGAGGGTGAGACCGTCAACGTCACTGGGTCTCAGGTCGGCGGCTGGGTACCGGTCTCCTACAACGGACGCGACGGATATGCCTTCGCCACCTATCTGTCCTTCGATTCCACCACCGAGGCACCGGCCACCACCGAGCCCGATCCGGTGGAGGCCGACCCGACAGAACCGGAGACCACCGAACCGGACGCCACCGAGCCGGAGACCAGCGACCCGGAGACCACGAATCCGGAGACCAGCGACCCAGGTTCTACCGAAGGCGGCAGCACCGTCACCGGCACAGCGACAGCCACCACGGCGCTCAACGTTCGCTCCGGGCCGGGCACCAGCTACAGCGTCATCTCGGTGCTGAGTACCGGCGAATCGGTCACCACCACCGGGGACGACCAGAACGGCTGGACCCCCATCACCTACAAGGGCCAGGACGCCTGGGTCTCCACGCAGTATCTGTCCACCAGTGGCAGCGTCGACGAACAAGAAGAGCCGAGCTCCGGTGAGACCGAGACGGCCTACACCACCACCGATGTCAATCTCCGCACCGGCCCGGGGCTCGACTACCGCATCGTCCGCGTGCTGAGCCCCAATACCGAAGTCGAGCTCACCGGCCTCACCGAGAACGGTTTCAGCCAGGTGAGCGACGATGGCACGCTGCGTTGGATTTCGACGACGTATCTCAGCGATGAGCCAGTCAGCACGAGCGGTGGCTCGGGTTCGACGGCTGGCCCGAGTGTCCCCGCGGGCGCCGGTAGCGGAACCTCGCTGAACACCGGCGGATCGTCCGGTCTGGACTCGCTGACGGCCAATGCCAAGGGAATCGTCTACACGATCCGCGAGAACTACCCGCAGATCACCACAATGTACGGGGTGCGCGCCGACCCGCTGCCCGATCATCCGAGCGGCCGCGCGGTTGACATCATGATGCCGAACGGGTCGTCCGATGTGGCGCTGGGCAATGAGATCGCCGCCTATCTGCAGCAGAACGCCAACTCCCTCAATATCGAATACCTGATCTGGCGTCAGCGCATCTGGATCAACGGCCAGAGCGGCTGGACCGCCATGGCCGATCGCGGCGGCATCACCGCCAACCACTACGACCACATCCACGTCACGGTGAACTACTGATCCGAGCATCGGCACAGCGGGCGGACTCGCGAAAACCTCGGTACACGGCTGGCAACCAGCGCTCGTCCTGCAGGCCCGTGGGCCTCAGCAGGACGAGTTGCCCCCGACCCGTGATGGCCACGGATCAAGTACGGCGCTGAGCATCGCGAGCGCCTCGGGGACGAGTGCGTAGTAGGCCCACTTGCCGCGCTGCTCACGGGTGACCAGGCCGGCGTCGACGAGTTGCTTCATGTGATGGGACACCGTGGGCTGGGCCAACCCGACGGGCTCAGTAAGGTCGCACACACACGCCTCTCCGCCGGACTGCGCGGCGATCATCGACAGCAATCGCACCCTGGTCGGGTCACCCAGCGCTTTGAACATCCAGGCCAACCGCTGCGCGTCCTCGACGTCCATCACGCCCGCAGTCACCGGCGCGCAATGGCAGGACTCATCCGTGGTCAGCAGGGGAAGCGAAGTGGTCATGCCTTTCACTCTAGCCACGCATTGACATATGTCGATGCATCGACCATCATCAATATGACCTGATCCGTCCCGACATGAACGGAGCACACCATGACCGTGAACGGTGAGAACGCCGGGCTGCGCGATCAGGTCCGTGCACGCTATGCCGGGGCTGCAGCCGTCGTGAAGTCCGGCTCGCTCAACGCGGATCTGCTGGCCGAGGACGCCTGCTGCAGCTCGTCCAGCCACGCTCCATCTGAGCGGAGCTTCGGCGCGGTTCGCTATGACGCCGCCACGACCGCAGGCTTGCCTATCCAGGCCGTCGAGGCAAGCCTGGGCTGCGGAAACCCGACCGCGGTCGCCGATCTGCACAAGGGCGAGCGAGTACTCGATCTGGGCTCAGGCGGCGGGATCGACGTGTTGCTGTCGGCCCAGAGGGTCGGCCAGTCGGGGTTCGCCTACGGCGTGGATATGACCGACGAGATGCTCGACCTCGCCCGCGAGAACGCCGCCAAGGCCAAAGCCACCAACGTGGAGTTCCTGAAGGGCACGATCGAGGACGTGCCGTTGCCGGACAGGTCGGTGGACGTGGTGATCTCCAACTGCGTCATCAACCTGTCGACCGACAAGCCCGCCGTCCTCGCCGAGATGTTCCGCGTCCTCGCCCCAGGCGGGCGCATCAGCATCTCCGATGTCGTCGCCGAAGACCACCTGAGCCCAGCCGAGCGGGCGACGCGCGGCTCCCGTGTCGGCTGCATCGCCGGAGCCCTCTCCAAGACCGAGTACCTCGACGGACTCGCCGTTGCCGGGTTCATTGACGCCACCGTGGAGTTCACGCACGAAGCAGCCGCCGGTATGCACTCCGCCATTATCCGTGTCGCCAAGCCCACCGCCTGACCTCCATGCTGCAGCCCCGGCCGACTCCGCAGCAGCATTGTCCGGCGCCCAGGTGCTCGACCTCCCGGCCGCACCCGCTTGCCCGCCTCATCACCAGGAGGACACCATGACCACTGCATCCGTGCCGACCGTGCTGTTCGTCTGCATCCACAACGCAGGCCGCTCGCAGATGGCCGCCGGTCTGCTCACCCATCTCGCCGGGGATCGTGTCCGGGTCCGCTCCGCCGGATCCGAGCCCGCCGACCGGCTCAACCCCGCAGTTGTCACCGCGATGGCCGAGGTCGGGATCGACATCGCCGCTGAGCAGCCCAAGCTGCTGACCACTGATGCCGTCCGGGTCGCCGACGTCGTCATCACCATGGGCTGCGGCGACACCTGCCCGATCTTCCCCGGCAAACGCTATGAGGACTGGCAGCTCGATGACCCCGCCGGCCAGTCCATCGAGGCTGTGCGAAAGATCCGTGACGACATCGAGCTGCGAGTCCGAGATCTCCTCACCGAGCTCGCGTCATGAACACCGGGCTCGGTCGGCCACTTCAATCCTGCGATCCTGCCGGCGAAGAATTTCGATGCGGCCGCCACTAGTAGCGGGGCCTGGAGATTGCGAGAATGGGTCCCAACGAGTGAGGTGATCCGATGTCCACACACGGCATCTTGAAGGCGCTCCTGGTGGCCCCATTGCTCACTGCCGGCGCTGCCGTGACAGCGGCGCTGGTCGCGGGCAAGCATCACCGCTTCGGCGCCACCGCGACCGAGTACCGTGCATCGTTGCCCGGGGACGGCTTGCTGCCCGAGGCACAGGCGCAGAACGATAGGGCGTGCACGATCCTCGCTCCCCCATCGGCCGTCTGGCCATGGATCGCCCAGCTCGGACAGGACAAGGCGGGTTTCTACTCCTTCGAGTTCCTGGAGAACCTGGCTGGGTGTCAGATCACTGGCGCCACACAAATCCACCCCGAGTGGCAGAACCCGGCGGTGGACGACGCATTCCCGTTGCACCCCGACCTCGCACTGCGCGTGGCCGAGGTCGAGCCGGGCCGCTACCTGGTGGCGACCTCGCAGGGCGGTGCAGCGCCCGGCGAGATGGACTTCGCTATGACCTGGACCTTCTACCTCACCTCGACCGCCGGGCCTGCGGGCGAACAGGCAACCCGCCTTCATGTGCGGGAACGCTACGCGGCCGGCAACGGATCGACACGACGGATGGTCGACGCACTCAGCGTCGTCAGCGCGATCATGACGTGGCGGATGATGTCGCGGTTGAAGACGCTGTGCACACAGGACGCCGACGGAGCTGCCGGCGCCTGACGCTGCGAGGACGCTGACGACGTGAAGTATTCAGTGCGGGGCCGTGCCTGGCTGCGACCGGCACGATTGTGCCAGCGTTGTGCGTTTGGGGACTCCAGCCGGTTTCGGTTAAGATGACCTGCGCGCGTCCCCATCGTCTAGCGGCCTAGGACACCGCCCTTTCAAGGCGGCAGCGCCGGTTCGAATCCGGTTGGGGATACCACAGTGAATGGCCTAGTCAAATGAACTTTGATTAGGCCATTTTTGTTCGATTACGGCAGACTCGACGAGGACTATCCCTCACAAATCCCACATCAGCCTGACGGCCCACCAGCAGGCGTTCTGCCCACACGCTGCTATTCGAACAGATTCGGACCCGCTGGCGAACTGTTGACCGACCAGGGAACCTTCAGGGCACTCCCCGTGCAGTGATTGGTGACCGCCGATCCGCCCATGCTCGGCAGTCGCAATCGCCGATCCGGCTGATCGTCTCGGCCCCCGTGTGGGCCACGGGACAGGCACCGGAGTCGACGCGCACTGGTATCTCATCCCCAGCCTCCCCTTGACCTGATGATTCTTCGGATCGGGGACCGACACGTGACCTGACCCGGACGCCTGAGCCAGACGAAGGAGGGGGACTCCGTTCTTCGCCATTGCTGCGCCCCGGCCGTGAGGATCGAAGTCAGGGGCAACGGGCCGAGGTCTGGGACGCGGCGACCTGATGGGTGGCTGGGCCAGCGAACAGCTATGGTGAAGACCATTCGACTTGATCTTGGAGGTGCAAGGAATGGGCGCTCCCGCTGGTTGGTACGACGATGGAAGCGGTCGTCATCGCTGGTGGGACGGTCAGAACTGGACAGAGCATCTGAGGGACCTCCCTCAGCAGCCTGCGCCGCCAGAGCCTGCACCTGTCAAGTCTGGGCCGGCCACGGAGTCCGAGCCCGGAATCCTCGGCAGGCTCGGCGCGTCAGTCAAGAAGGCGGCAACGGACAGATAAGCCGCGAAGGACGAAGACCGTCGACAACATGCCGCGCGCGAGCAGGCCGCAGGAAGGCTCGTCACTAGCGGCGTTTTCGGGTCATCCACAGTTGAGATCTACCAGGGCGGGTACGTCCGCGTTGCTGGACCCAGCGACACCTCATCGCCGGCGCGTATCGATAGGAAGGCGCCGTACGAGAAGCTCCTGTCGATCACTTTCACGTCCTCGGAGCAAGAGAAGCCGACGACGGCCACGCCTGCCGCCTGGGAAGGCGCCGCTGTCCGAGCTGTAAGCTCCCTCTTCAAAGGAGGGGCCGGCGCAATGAAAGCGAGCGCTCCCGGCCTGGCCGTGGCAGGCGTTGCCCAGATCGCCAAGTCGATGAGCGGTAAGTCATTCCTGGACGTCGCCACCGACAAAGAGATCCACACCCTGACCAACCAAGTCCCTAACGACTTGGGAATCCCCACAGTCAAGAAGGAGCACGAGGGCGTCGGCCGCACTTTGGAGAAGGTAGGCAACTCCATCCTCAAGGAGCTCGGGGTCGTCGTCCACGAACCTGCGAATCACTCTCAGCCCGTGACAGCTCTTTCGACTGGTGTGCTGAACCAGGCAGCCACAGTCGACCAGGCCGCCGTTTCTACACCGGGGCTCACAGTGCGTCTCCGCGAGTTGGCTAGCTTGCACGCGGACGGCATCCTGGATGACGCAGAGTTTGCTGCCGCTAAGGCTAAGCTCCTCGATACCCTTTGACTGACAACCTGAGCGGGGGTTAACGAAGCCAGTCCCGGTTACGGTTCGCAGCATCGGCGCTGCCCGTGCTGAAGAGCCTGCGAACCGGACTCCCGAGGAAGATTGCCCCCGGATGCGAGAGCTGAGCGTGTTGATCATGCCCTCGTGAAGCGCGTCGCGGGGGATGGTGCGCATGGCCGAACCAATCCGCTGTGAGAGAACCATACGCAGGGCGATCGCGCGCGGCGACCTGCCCGCCTACCGGCTGGGCAAACGCGGCGGCAAGCTGATCAGGCTTCGGGCCGATGATGTCGACCGCTTCATGAGGCCCATACCCTCCGCTCGGTCAAGGCAGAACGCCCCAGGAGCGTTATCGACGCTGAGACTGCCCGCTCTACTCGACGAGGCTGTCATCGGGCGCTCAACTCCGCCATGTCCTCGTCCGACAGGTCAGGGTCCGAGGTCGATAGCGGGTGCCATGGGCCAGCCTGGCGCGGTCACGCAGGTCGCGGGTGTCCTAGTTGCCCAGCCGGCCGGGTCGACGGGCGCGGCGGGTCACGTCCCGCGGTCATGGCAGGGCGGACTGATGACCAGATCGGTGGCGTTCGCCCTTGACTGCGGGATGTGGACCCTCCGATCCCACGTGGGGTCAGCGACTCTCGGCGCTAGACCGCCCCAAGAGATCCAATGAAGTCGGGCCCACCGACTTGCGGTCCAACGCGAGGGCAGCTACTCGGGCCGATTCCATCGCGTCCGCGACCAGGTCCAATCTGTCTCCGAATAGGTGTCCGTAGAGGTCGAGCGTCATTGTTGCCGACTTGTGACCGAGCATGGTCTGTACGACTTTCACGTCTGCTCCCGAGGCGATCGCCAAGGAGGCGGCGGTGTGCCGAAGCATGTGCGGGGTGAACCCATCCAAACCCATCGCTTCGGCGGCGGCCGACAACGCGGAGCGCTGGAAGCCTTGCGACCGCAGCACCCCGCCCCAAGCGGCGACGAAGACCAGGTCGTCCGGGGCCTTCCCCGCCACGAGCGTCCTCAGTTCGTCCACCATGAATCTGGGCATTGGGACCTCGCGACGCTCGTGGCCCTTCGTCGGACCGAACGTCATCACCCCCTTGACCGGCGTCACAGACTCCGCGATGACCACGCGGCACCTCGTGAAATCGAGGCGCTTCACCTTCAGCGCAGCCATCTCCCCCCACCGCAGCCCCGTGTAGGCGAGGAAGCGAACGACAACGCCATAGATGGGCCCGCACATTTTCGCGAGATCTGCCACCTGCTTATGGGTGAGGTACAGCTTCTCTTCCGACTTGATCCGAGGCAGGCTCACACCTGCCGCGGGATTCGACGACAGTCGGCCGTCCTTCACCGCGAAGTCCAATGCCTGCGACAGGACTCGGTGAACCTTCCGCACCGACGCGGGAGACAACTCAAGATCAGCCAACCACGTCTGGATCTGGGCATGGCGAATGTTCTTCAACTTGACCCTGCCCCACCTCGGGCGTATTTGGACTTCCAGAATGCCCTCGTACCGCTCTCGCGTCGTCGGCGCAAGGTTCGTCTTGCCCGCCAGCCATTGCTGACACCAATCCGCGACCGTGGTCTCCTGCCGACGCGGGTCGATGAACTCGCCACGGTCGATGTCGAGCTCGATCTGGGACCTGAAGCTCTTGGCCGCCCGCTCAGTGTCGAACGACTTCATCAGTTGGTGGTGGTCTCCAGGCGGCCGGTAGCGCACATCCCAACGCACTGCACCGGACGCCAGTTGTCTACGTCTGATGCCTGCCATCGTGACCAAGACCCTTCATTGCTGACGCTTGCCTGGATCAGGCAACAACCCGCTCGGTTTCTGGATTGAATTGTGAGTCGATCCACTCGACAACGTCGGATTCGCGATACATGACCCGCCGTCCGAGCTTGCCGGACTTCGGGCCCTTACCGCAGTACCGGCCCTCATGAAAGATCGAGGCTAAGGGCAACTGTCGGTGTGGTGCGGCGGCTATATCCAATTGTTATCAACGGGCTGCCTGGGTGGTCTGCGCTCGGCCCTTCCGCGGCAATCTCGCAGAACGACCTCGCCGCGGGGGTAGGTCCACGGGGGTGGAAGGATGAGACGGGCCAACCACTTCCATGAAGGACGAGTCGATGTCAAAGGTGACGTTTTTCCGGGGCCAGCAGCTCCCGCTCGAGATGCACAAGGTGCGCATCATCCAGAAGCTGACGTTGCTGCCCATCGAGCAGCGCCTCGAGGCCATGGAGGCGGCCGGGCACAACACCTTCCTGCTGCAGAACGCCGACGTCTTCCTCGACATGCTCACCGACTCGGGCGTCAACGCGATGAGCCAGGAGCAGCAGGCCGCGATGTTCCGGGCCGACGACGCCTATGCGGGCTCCGCGACCTACACCCGGTTGTACGACAAGCTCGTCGAGATCTTCGCCATGAAGTGGTTCCTGCCTACCCATCAGGGCCGCGCCGCCGAGAACATCCTTGGGCAGGTGCTCGTGCGTCCGAACACCTACGTGCCGATGAACTACCACTTCACCACCAGCAAGCAGCACGTCGTCGTGCACGGCGCGCAGGTGCTGGAGTTCATCCACCCCGAAGGCCTCGAGGTCACCTCAGACCACCCCTTCAAGGGCAACTTCGACGTGGACGCCCTGCGGCGACTGGTTGCTGACAAGGGCGCGGAGTCGATCAGCTTCGTCCGGATGGAGGCCGGCACGAACCTCATCGGGGGACAGCCGTTCTCACTCGAGAACCTGCAGCAGGTCTCCGAGGTCTGCCACCAGCACGCGATTCCGCTGGTGCTGGACGCCTCGCTGCTCGCCGACAACCTGTACTTCATGAAGGTCCGTGACCCGCAGTGCATGGACCTCGAGATCGGCGAGATCGTGAAGGTGATGGCCGAACTCTGCGACATCATCTACTTCTCGGCCCGCAAACTCGGGTTCGGACGCGGCGGCGGCATCCTCATCCGTGACGAGGAGATGTACAAGCGGATGCGCGGGTTCGTCCCGATGTACGAGGGCTTCCTCACCTACGGTGGCATGTCGGTGCGCGAGATGGAGGCGATCACCGTCGGACTCGACGAGACCCTCGATTTCGACATGATCAACCAGGGGCCCCAGTTCATCGAGCACATGGTCAACGAGCTCGATGCGCGCGGTGTGCCGGTCATCACGCCGCCCGGCGGCCTGGGCGCCCATCTGGACGCGATGCGCTTCCTTGACCACGTCGACCAGCGCCAGTACCCGTCTGCGGCGTTGGCGTCGGCCTTGTTCGTGGCGTCCGGCGTGCGGGGCATGGAGCGCGGCACGATGTCGGAGGCCCGCGACATCAACACCGGGCTGGAACCGCTGGCCCACATGGAGCTGGTCCGGCTGGCGCTGCCGCGTCGCGTGTTCACGCTCTCGCAGGTCAACTACGCGATCGACCGCATCGACTGGCTCTACCAGAACCGTCACCTGATCGGCGGCATGGCCTGGGTCGAGGAGCCCGAGATCCTGCGGTTCTTCTACGGACGCCTCGCCCCGATCACCGACTGGCCCGCCGAGCTGGTCAAGCAGTTCCGCGCCGACTTCGGCGACAGCCTCTGACCCGCCGATGATCCCCCCGATCGTCGACGTCGACTGGCTGAAGAACCACCCCGAAGCCGTGCTGGCTGACGTCCGCTGGTACCTGGACGGACGCTCCGGGGCGCAGGCGTACGCGTCCGGCCACCTGCCCGGGGCGGTCTTCCTGGACATCGATACCGACCTGTCCGCGCCGCCGTCGGCAGAAGGGGGACGCCACCCGCTGCCCGACCCGGAGGACTTCGCGTCCGCGATGGTGGACGCCGGCATCAGCGACGACTCGGTGGTGGTCGCCTACGACGACTTCGGCGGGTTCTCGGCGGGGCGTCTGGTGTGGATGCTGCGCAGCCTCGGTGTGGACGCCGCGCTGCTCGACGGCGGTATCGACGCCTGGGACGGCCCCCTGAGCACCGAGGAACCCGAGGAGACCGACGAGGACGTCACGTTCGGCATCCGTGGTTGGGGACCGGATGTCATCGCGAGCATCGATGAGGCGGTCGCCGGGCCGATGGTGATCGACGCCCGCACCGCCCAGCGCTACCGCGGCGAGCGGCCCTTCATCGACACCTTTCCCGGCCATATTCCGGGCGCCCTGAGCGCCCCCGTGCTCGACAATCTCGGCCCTGACAAGCGCTTCCGCCCTGTGGACGAGCTCAAGGACCGCTTCGCCGCCCTGGGGGTGAGCGACGCGTCCGAGGTGATCGCCTACTGCGGGTCGGGCGTCAGCGCCTGCCTGGACCTGCTGGCCCTGGAGCATGCGGGCCTGGGACGCGGCCGGCTGTTCGTCGGCTCCTGGTCGCAGTACTCGGCCACGGATCGTCCCGTCGCTACCGGGGCCGAGCCGGGCTTCGCTACGACAACCTGAGCCCAGCTGGCGCCTCATGCCGCGTGATTCACCACGTCGGGCATCCGCCGGCACCTTGGACAGCTGAGCAGCGGGCCGGCCCAGCCCAGTCTCAGAAGCACTGCAGCGATCTGTCGGGCGACTTCGCAGGGCTGCTCGGTGACGTCAGGCCACCCGTACCGCATGGTCGGGCGTCCATGGACCAGATGGTGGTTGTCGCGCGCCATGTCTCTGAACCTTCCCAGCCCCTCGTGCCCCAGTCGGCCGTCCAACTCGATGATCAACGTGCCAAGGTACTCGACGTCGGTGCAGTAGTACTCGTCGCGGATCTGGCGGCGTCCCGTCGGTAAGCCGTGGGCGCGTTCGACGTCACGGCGGAAGATGCGCTCGAGCTCGCTGTGCACGCCCTCGCTGTGCTGCTGCAGTATGGCCTCGATCAGGCGGCGGTGTGGCTGCCTCTGGCGCTGGGCCAACGCCTTTGCGATGCCGGATTCGGTGGTGCGCCGGGTGTGGAGCGCCTGGCTGATCCAGGTGGCCGTCCGGTCGGGCTGAATGGCGCAGAGGTCAAGCACGGTGTCGGCCAACGGAGTGCGCGGGGGACTTCCGTGCGCCTTTGGTGGGTGTCGCGAGCGGATGAACTCCCAACGCGACCGATCGGTGATGCGGGTTTCCTCCGGGATCAGGACCTGGATCGGCTCGCAGGCCTCGGGGTGGATTCCCCACAGGTGAGCGGCCGATCGGCGACACAACAGGCCCTGGTCGCCGCCAGCAAGGACGGCGGCCCAGGCCCAGGAGATCCACGGCGCCTCGCCGCCAAGGGTGTAGTAGAGGCCCGGTTCGAGAGCTGACCAGGTGTTTTGCCCCAGCAGCCTGTTGATGACCGAGCGAGTCAGGCCGAGGCCGAGGCACTGCTCACGAGATACGACGTTCTCTTGAGCGCCAGCCAGCCGGAGCACTTCGGGGGGGATGGGTTGACGGGGATGCACGGGTCAAGGATTGCCGTTTGGGGAGCGCAAGGACTCCCAGGGCGGCGATCTGTGGATAACTCGGCAGTCTTCGGGCCACGTTGGCGGAGGTTCTGGCCGTCTGGGGCCGCCCGCCCACGTTGTGCGGAGGATCGAGCAGCGTAGTCGCTGTTCGATCTACCGCACAAGTGGATCGGGTCGTTTGTGAGTCTGACTCGGACCGCGGACGAAGTGTCGCTGGTCTGCGAGGAGGCCGCGCTGCCCCCCGGGGTTCGCCATGAGGGTGGCTGGCGAGCCATGAAGCTGCACGGGCCGTTCGAGCTATTGCTGGTCGGGGTCCTGGCGGCGGTGCTTGACCCCTTGCGAGCCGCAGGAGTGGGCGTCTACGCGATCAGCACGTTCGACACCGACTACGTCCTGGTGAAGGACGATCAGTTGGCTGCGGCTGTTGATGCCCTTGTCAGAGCGGGGCGCCGCGTCCTTGAGCCAGCTGGGCCCAGCGACCCTGCCGTGGCGAACGCGCTGGACATCATCGCGTCCAACATCACGACGTTCGGGGGTGACTACCCCCACGACAACACGGTTGACGGTGTGTACTCCCGTCGCGTCCCGACGTTCGGCTAACCGAAGGACGGTGGCCTCGTAGAGTCCTCCGACCCACAACCCCAGGTGGTGCCGCTCGGCGCCAACGTCGACCCGCCCCTGCGCCAGGCAGCACGTGACGGGCAGCGCGTCCCCCGTCTGCGCGACGAAAGAGCGGGGCTGGCCACCGGCCAACCCCGCTCTCTCGGTCTGTGTTCAGCTGACAGCCGGGCAATCCTCGGTGCCGGCCATCGGGCCGGTGCCGTCCATCGGGCCCTGCTGGGCCTGGGTGCCAGCCCCGCGTCCGGCCTGCTGGCCCTGCGGAGTGCCGGTGCCGGTGCCGTCCATCGGGCCCTGCTGAGCCTGTTGGCCACCACCAGCCATGCCCTTGCCGCCCCGCCCGGCCTGCTGGCCGGCCTGGGTTCCGGTGCCGACCTGTCCATCGACCGCCTTCTCGAAGGCGGCCAGGTGGTTCTCGGAGCCACTCAGCAGCCGTTCGAGGGTGGCCTTGACGTCGTCTTGGGTGGCGGCCGCGATGGCCTCCTTCAGGTCGGCGATGTCACGGGTCTCCAGGTCGACACCCACCTGGTAGGCCGACTCGATCGACGCGCTGCCCTGGGCGTACCAGGTCTGGTAGAGCTCATCGAGGGCGTCGAACGCGTAGTCACCGGCCGGCAGCCCGGCCGAGGAGTCCGCCACGTCATACCGGGTCATCAGGGTGCCGACGGCGTCGTGATGCTTCTGCTCGGCCTTGACGATCATCGAGAAGGGCCGGGCCCCGTCGTACTTGTCGGCGAACGCCTGGTACAGGTCGCGGGCCAGCCGCTCCTCCTCACGCATGAACGACAGTTCGGCCGATTCGTTCTCACTCAGGGTGCCCGGGTCGGCCGCGGCTAGCGGCACGAGACCCAGACTCAGGGCGGCCGTGCCGGCCACCAGCCAGCCCACCATTCGCTTGGTCTGCTTCATGATCCATCCTCCGTGCTCTGTCGCCGGTGAGTTCCGGCTGCTGACATCAGTCAACGCCGGTCGTGCCGCGACTTCGATGAGTCACCTGTGAAGCCTTCGTGAAGTCTGGCCGTGGGTTGGCTGGGCCGGGGGACAATGGGCAGATGAGCCGAACCGTGCTGGTGGTTGACGACGAGCCCAGCATCCGAAAGGTCCTCAGCCAGTACCTGGTCTCTGAGGGCCACCGGGTGCTGGAGGCCGCCACCGGCGCTGAGGCGCTGCAGCACCTGGGGCTGCTGGGTGGGCAGGGTTCGGGAGTCGACCTCGTCCTGCTCGACCTCGGCCTGCCCGACATTGACGGCCTTGAGGTTCTCAGCACCATTCGGCGTAGTCAGACGGTCTATGTGATGGTGCTGACCGCCCGCGCCGAAGAGGTCGACAAGCTCGTCGGGCTCAACGTCGGAGCCGACGACTACGTGACCAAGCCGTTCAGCGTCCGCGAGGTGGCGGCCCGCATCAAGGCGGTCTTCCGCCGCCTGGATGCCGCCAGCCGCGACACCCACGACGAGGACGTCCTGCGGCTGGGCGACCTGGTGATCGACCGGGCCGCCCGAGAGGTGCATCTCGCCGGGACGCCCGTCGAGCTGTCAGCCCTCGACTTCGACCTGCTCACCGCGCTGGCCGAGCGTCCGGGACGCGTCCTGTCGCGCGCCCAACTGCTCGAGAAGGTGTGGGGCTACGACTTCTACGGCGACGAGCGGGTGGTCGACGTACACATCCGGACGATGCGCAAGGCGCTGGACGATGACCCCGTCGAACCGCGGTTCATCGCGACGGTCCGCGGCGTGGGCTACAAGTTCCTGCCGCTCGATTCGAGGCACTGATGGCCAAACGCTCCGGGGGGCCGATAGGTCGGCTCAGCGTCCAGTTGGTCGCCTCGCACGTGTTGGTGGCGGTGGTGTCGCTGGCCAGCGCCGGAGCGTTGGTGGCGCTGCTGGCCCCGCGGATTTTCGAGGTGCTGGGCAACGCGCACGTCCCCGGCTCCGCTGGGGCGGGCCGCGGCACCGGTGGGGGGTTGGGTGTTCAGATGGCCGAGGCCGTGCGGCAGTCCCTGGGCTGGGGACTGCTCGTCGGGGTGAGCGCTGCGGTCGTGCTCGGGGTGATCGCGGCCCGTTGGCTACTCGGTCAGGTGGACGCGTTGCGCCGCGCCACCCAGCGGCTGGCGTCCGGCCAGTACCGAACCGAGTTGCCCAAGCCCCGCACCCGGGAGCTGGCCGAGCTGGTGGACGATCTGGGGATGATGGCCGGTCGACTGGCCGACACCGAGCAGCGTCGCACCCGGCTGCTGGGCGAGGTGGGCCACGAGATGCGCACCCCGCTGACCGTGATCGACGCCCAACTCGAGGCGATGATCGACGGGGTGATGCCGGCGAACGGCGAGAACCTCTCGCTGATCGCCACCGAGACCCGCAGATTGCGGCGGCTGGCCAACGACCTCAGCTCGCTGTCCCGGGCCGAGGAGGGCGCCGAGAGCCTCGATTTGAGTCTGATCGATCTGGGCGGCGTGGTGGAGCGGGTGGTCGACCGACTGCGTCCGCAGGCCACCGATGCGGGCATCGACCTGCAGGTCACCCAGGTGGGCCAGACCCCGGTGCTCGCCGACGCCGACCGCGTCGCCCAGGTGGTGACCAACCTGGTCGGCAACGCGATCCGGGCGACGCCCGAGGGTGGCCGGATCACCGTGCACTGCCAGCCGGACGCCGGCCAGGGGGTGGTGCAGGTCACCGATACCGGGGAGGGGCTGGCGTCCGACGACCTGGAGCGCATCTTCGAGCGGTTCTACCGGGTGCCGGGGCGTCGCTCGTCCGGTAGCGACGGCGGTGGGTCGGGCATCGGGCTGACCATCGCGCGGCACCTGGCCGAGCGCCACGGCGGTAGCCTCACCGCCGCCTCGGCGGGCAAGGGTCAGGGCTCAACCTTCAGCCTGCGGCTGCCTCTGGCGTCCTGAAATCAGCTCGTTCCTGGCATTAGCCTCGCGCTTTCATGACGGTAGGTGGACTGTGGCGGGTTGAGATAGCGAAAGTGCCCCTGACTTGGGATGATGTGACTTGTCTAGAGAACACAGCAACCAAGAAAAGGAGCACCTTCGAGGTGAAGAATACCGGCTCGTATCCCAGGGTTCATGTCGATACCGCCAAGGTGTCTGCTGTCGGTCAGGCCGGCGGGATCCTGCTCACCGAGACCATCCGCGCCTCAGGCCTGGATCGTGGCCTGTCCGAGGCGCTGGACCGGTGGCGCAAACCATTGGCGGTCCATGACCCGGGCAAGATCATCCTGGACTTGGCGGTGTCGCTGGTGCTCGGCGGTGAAGCGTTGAGTGACATCGCTGTCTTGCGCGGGGAGCCCGGCGTCTACGGGTCGGTGGCCTCGGACCCGACCGTCTCGCGCCTGATCGCGGCCCTCGCCCAGGACGCCGACAAGGCCGTGACCGCGATCGGCTCGGCCAGGCAGCAGGCCCGCGCCAGGGCCTGGGCCTTGGCCGGGGACCACGCCCCCGGACACCAGCGCAGCATTGAGGATCCGTTGATCATCGACCTGGACGCCACCCTGATCACGGCGCATTCGGAGAAGCAGCAGGCCGCGCCGACGTTCAAACGCGGGTTCGGGTTCCACCCACTGATGGCGTTCGCGGACCACGGACCCACCGGGACCGGCGAAGCACTGGTGGCGCATCTGCGGCCCGGGAACGCCGGCTCCAACACCGCCGCCGATCACATCACCGTCACCGCAGCCGCCCTCGCCCAACTGCCCGACAAGAACCCGCGGCCCGGGAAGACGATCCTGATCCGCGCCGACGGCGCCGGCGGCACCAAAGACTTCACCCGATGGCTCACCGGCCGCCGGGTGTCCTACTCGGTGGGGTTCACCCTCCCGATGGACACCACTGCGCTGTATCACCTGATCCCCGGCTGGGTCTGGGTCCCGGCCCTCAACGCCGACAGCCAAGCGCGCGAAGGGGCGGATCTGGCCGAGCTCACCGGACTGTTGGACCTGTCGGACTGGCCTGATGGGATGCGGGTGATCGTCCGCCGGGAACGACCCCACCCCGGCGCGCAACTGCGCTTCGACGACGTCGACGGCTACCGACTCACCGCGTTCGCGACCAACACCAGAGCCGGCACCCTCCAACACCTCGAACTGCGGCATCGTCGCCGCGCCCGCTGCGAGGACCGGATCCGGATCGCGAAAGACACCGGCCTGACCAACCTCCCTCTCCACGACTTCAACGCCAACCGGATCTGGTGCCAGATCGTGGCGCTGGCGAGCGAGTTGCAGGCCTGGACCGGGCTCCTCGCTCTGGCCGGCCAGGGACTGTACTTTCAACGGTGTAACTCCGATCGAGGAGGTACCACGATGAGCAAGCAGGTTGAGACGGTCCCGGTGGCCGGGGAAGGAGCCGATGCGGCCGTGGTGACAGGTCTGGGATCAGACGTCCCGGTGGTGGATCGTGGGCTGGTCGCGCAGCTCGTGGGCGAAGCGCAGCGCCAAGGGCTGCCCGTGGACGGCGAGGGCGGTCTGCTCGCGGAGCTGACTCGGCTGGTGTTGGAGTCCGCGTTGGAGGGCGAGATCACCGATCATCTCGTCTATGACAAGCATGAGCGGGGTGGTTCGGTCGATGGGAACGCTCGTAACGGCACCCGGACGAAGACGGTGCTGAGCAAGGCCGGCCCGGTCCAGGTCGATGTCCTGCGGGACCGTGCCGGCACCTTCGAGCCGAAGATCGTCGCGAAGCGGCAGCGTCGGGCTCGGGTCGATCGAGGACATCGTGTTGTCGCTGTCGGCGCGGGGGATGACCCACGGCGATATCAGCGCGCACCTGGCCGACGTGTATGGCAGTGACGTGTCGAAGACTACGATCTCGATGATCACCGACAAGGTGCTTGAGGGGATGGCGGAGTGGCAGAACCTGCCCCTGGCCCCGGGGCGGTTTCTAACGAACGTTGCGAATCCTGATCAGGAGGAGTCGCGATCCGCGTTATGCGCCGAACAAGATGCCAGGTGAGGTCAAACGCCGATACTTCGAGTTGATCCGGAGGGGCGCGAGCGGCTCTGCCGCGTCGGTCGAGGTCGGAGTGTCGCTCAGCTGCGGATCGGTGTGGTTCATCGACGCTGGCAGTGTGAAGTTCATCGACACGCCGATCAGTAGCAGGTATCTGTCCCAGGATGACCGGATCGAGATCGCCGATGGTCTCGATGCCGGCGAGCGGGTGAAGGCGATCGCGGCTCGGATCGGTAAGAGCTATCAGAGTATGTATCGAGAGGTCGCTCGCAATCGGAAGCCAGATGGGTGCTATCAGCCGTGGTTCGCGCACGGGCAAGCGCATCTGAATCGTCGCCGCCCGAAACCGCACCGATTTAGCTCCGACCCGGAGCTGACCGCCGTCGTCGCCGCGAAGCTACGCAAGCGGTGGTCTCCGCAGCAGATCAGCCGCTGGTTGCGACGCCGGTGGCCGGGCGCACCGGATGGCACGTCTGCGCCGA
>Ga0334884_1000952_pt1 | contig 48147 bp, 39 predicted proteins | sample GraSluR1_MG_7_FD_207215 | JGI IMG/M metagenome (GOLD analysis project Ga0334884, IMG submission 207215) | Sludge microbial communities from methane-producing bioreactor in Wageningen University, Netherlands - Granular Sludge_12_05 R1 | ecosystem: Engineered > Bioreactor > Anaerobic >... | reverse complement strand
CTTTTAAGCCCCCCCCCAAGGGATCACCGAGCGTAAGCGAGGTAATCCCGACCGGGGGTCCGCACAAGCTAGCTTGAATGCGGTTATTTTTTTTGTTTTATCTGCCAAAGGCAGCAGTGTTTTTTCTTTTAAGCCCCCCCCCAAAGGGATCACCGAGCACAAGCGAGGTAATCCCGACCGGAAAAGGGGGCTTGTGATCCCCCCAAGGGATCACCGAGCATAAGCGAGGTAATCCCGACCGGGGGTTGTTTCAACCGGGAGGTAATCCCGACCGGGAAAAAGGGGGCTTGTGATCCCCCCCAAAGGGATCACCGAGCACAAGCGAGGTAATCCCGACCGGAGATACAAATCTATTCTATTAACAAACTAATTTTGCAATGATTATAAATAATTTCTTTATTCGGGATAATCAAGTCCATTAATATATAGATTAAAATTGCCCATAGCTAAATGTTCAATAAGAATTTTACATATCCGCAATATCCAAACACTCCCACTCTATATCATATTTGTTTAGCACTTTCGTTTTCAGTACTTGTATCTTCGCCTCAAGTAACTGAGGTTTGAAATTTTTCCTTTGACGTTTCACTTCGGCGACAAATGCCTTTTTATTATCCAAGCCAATAGCTATAATGTCTACTTCATTCTGCGAGCCTTTTGGCTCCCACCAAGAACCGATAGCCCGATAATCGAAGCTCTCCTGCATCTTCTGTTTGAAATATAGCTCCAGAGTTTTGCCTGAATAAGTCGGATAGTCGTCATTTATCAGACGTGCCAACCCTTCGTAGTTTCCTAACTCTATCAGCGTTCGGTTTCTCTCAATATAACGGAACCAGAAACGCAAGAAGTTATCCGTCACCTCATATCGTACAGTTTGAGAACCCACTTTTGCAAAAAGAGGTCGTTGTTTTTTGATTACCTCGTATACCGTATCTAATTTACTCAACTGACCGCCAATGCTCTTTTCGCCCATAAATGCTTCAATCTGCGATTGGGTGTTCATTCCCGACGAAATAGCATCCAATATAGAGAAGTAGTTGCCATATCTCTTTCCAAACTCCTGAATCAACAAATTACGCCCTTCGTCGATAAAAGGCGAATCATTCTGGCAGATATATTTTATCATTTTAGTGATGGTTAAAGCTTTGTTATCCACCAACAGCTCCACGTACTTCGGTACACCACCGGTATAGGTATAGAGTGCTAGAAGTTCGTCATTGGTATAGTCCGGCTTATAATCGCTCATTATCTCCTTCAAAGCAGTAGTTGTAAAAGGAGAAAGCTTCATCATAGCATCGGCACGACCAAACAACGGTTCTTTCTTATCCTGAAATATCTTTGTCATGAGCGAATAGATGGAGCCACTCACAATAAAATTCATTTGGGTTATTGTTCGGTATTGATCCCAGTAGCTCTGAATCTCGCTATATACAGACTCATTGATATTGATAAATTCCTGAAATTCATCAATAACCATCGTGAACTTTTGGTTCTTTGCCTGCTCCAAAAGAAAACGAAAGACTTCGATAAAGGTGTCCATCTTGGGGACGAAAACAGCTAATTGCCGTTCGATCTCAGCGCAAAAGCCACTGCACAAATCCGCTTCACTTTTACGACTCACAAAAAGATAGACGATTACATCATCTTTGAGAGCATTTAAGATAAGTGACGTTTTGCCAATTCTTCGACGACCTGTAAGCACGGTCAGTTTAGAATGGTCGTTGTACGCCATCTCTTTTATTCGCTGTAATTCAGCAATCTCTGTGGTACGATTATAGAACTTCATAAGCTACATATTTTACAGCGGTAAATTTTACCGCTGTTGCAAAGATAATAAGTTTATGCCAATTATTCTCGTTCTACACATTATTTTTTACGGTGGTAAAAATTAAACGAAAATATTGATATATAAAGATTTGGGAATCTAGAGTGCCAAAGAAGCCAAGTTGCTCTATTCAATTATTGCAACTTGAATTTCAACATCTTCTTTTTGTTGCATTTTTCTTTTAGCTCTTCGATTATATGGATTGCAGACTGCTTAGATAACCCTACTTCTGTTGCCAAAGCAAGTACATCGGCAAGTGTAGGTTCTCCTTTTTCGTTGATAGTTGTGGTATGGTAGCCATTCGCCCCACAAGTCTATCGGCTATAAAAACTTCTATTACAGATATATTATTCATTTATTCGTCCACGTTTACGCTGTTTGGTTTGTTCTGCTTTTAGAATATCATCTATGCTATGCTACGCCAAAGCTTGCTTGAGCAGAAATTAATCCGGGATTCAGTTGAATATCCAATCCGAAATGTTTTTGTAATTTATTAGTTTAATTTTCCCCTCTGTGTTTTCATAGTCGCCTGCATATATTATAGCTTTGTCTGTTATTCTGTCGCCTAATATGGAGTCGACTGACTTTAGACCTTTTTCGAACTCAGAATTATAGGTTTGTGAGGATTTAACCTCTATACACTTGAACGAATCGCCATGTTTAAGAATCAAATCAACCTCATTACCGTTTGAATCGCGAACAAAATAGAGATTACTCTCCTTTCCCTGATTGTAGCGGAATTTCAAAGCCTCAGTAATTATAAAATTCTCAAACAAATGGCCTCGCATCTTATCTCGCATTAGTAGTTTTTCATTTTCTATGTCAAGTAGATAGCTAGCCAACCCTGTGTCACAGAAATAAAGTTTTGGAGTTTTTACAAGACGTTTTGTGGTATTTTCTAACCACGGGGGCAACATCGTAATAATATAAGATGCCTGCAGGACCGAAAGCCACGATTTGATTGTATTAACAGTCACTCCCAATTCACTTGCAAGATCGGATGCAACGAACAAACTGCCTATCCTTCCGGCACAAAGTCTCATAAATTTCTGAAACAGCATGATATCTTTAACATTCAACAAATCTCTCACATCACGCTCCAGGTATGTTTTGGTATATGAGGGATACAGCAATTTCGGAATATTTTTGCCCGCATAAATAGCCGGATAAAATCCGGAATACAATATATTATCCAATGATTTTTTATCCGCTTCGGATTTTATCTCCTGATATGAAAGTGGTAATAACTCCAGCATTGCCGTTCTACCGGCAAGAGATTGAGTTATCTGCTTTATCACAGAAAATTGTGAGCTGCCTGAAAGTATATATCTTTTAGAGGAGTCCTCATCGACAAGCCCCTGAATATATGATAAAAGCTCCGGAGTGTTTTGCACCTCATCCAGAATCATACCTTTAGGATGTTGGTTAAGAAAACCTCTCGGATCATTCATCGCAAATCTTCTAATGTCAATATCTTCCATTGAAAAGTATGGCAAATGGGTGAATTCGCTCTTGATCATGGTTGTTTTTCCGGATTGACGAGGTCCTGTAATAGTTAAAACAGGGAAATACTTAAAAGCCTCACGTGCAGTTTTAACCAAACTTCGATTAATAAAAACATCTCCCATATTATGCTAATTTATAGTTGTACTGCAAAAATACATAACTTATTTGACGACACAAACAATTGTGTAAAACAATTTCAAAAAAAACTACCAGGTTTGGTATAATTGATTATATTTGTGTTGACAAACTATGAAAAACTTTAACATTTAACAAGGAGGTGTTGCAAATTTAGGTGGTGTGCTTTCAATTCCCTGCTACAATATAATGAAAGTACCTATTCCTCAAAGATTTAAATCCAGGGTCATGAAATGTAAAAGACCCCTGTGACCCACACAATTGTTACTAAATCAATAATCTATTAATATATTTTTCTGTCTTCTTGTTGGAAGTGAAAGATTATTATATATATTTGTACAGGCATTTTTATGTCATAGCAAACAATTATTGAAAACCTAACAATTTTCGACAGGATGAAAGTCTTGTATATTAAAACTTAATACCTATATTTGCCAATCAATTTTGTTTAACCAAAGTATTTTTAACTAAAATTTTAAAATGAAAAGAAAATTCACATTCTTCGGTATTTGTGTGCTCATCTGCACACTTATGATCTCGTTGGGATCTTGCCAAAAGGATTATTCTGAGGATATCGACGATCTTCAGGAGCAAATCGACCAGATCAAGGCTGACGTTGCTGCGTTGAACACAGCAATTGCACAGGGAAAGATTATTACCCAGGTATCATCTGTTACCGGCGGTTACCAAATCACTTTCTCTGACAACTCAACCATTACTTTGAACCACGGTCAAAACGGTGCTGACGGTGACGACGGAGCTACCGGTGCCAATGGTTTCACACCTATTATTGGTGTTGACGCTGACGGTTACTGGACTGTTATCACTTCACAAGGTGGCACTGCTACCCGTATCAAAGATGTAAACGGAAATGATGTTAAGGCAGTTCTTAATGACGAATTTGGCGTTACCGCTAACGGTATGCTTACAATCGGCGGAACTGAGACTGCTGTTCAGATACCAGTTATTGTTTACAACGAAGCAACAGAAGAGTTGCAAATTACTATCAAAAATGAAGATGGTGATTTCGTTACTTACAACATTCCTATTTCTGAAAATGCATTCAAAGCTACTGACCTGGTAAGCGTTCTTTCTCCTATCGGCGAAACTAAATCTATCATTGGTTATGGTAAGGTAGGTGCTACTAACGCTTCTGTTCACGCAACATTGGGAACTGAAGGTCTTGCTTTTGCAGGTGTTACCCTTAACCAACAACTACGCACAGGTGGCGTTATGCCGGTTATCCTTAACCCAGCAAACGTAAACACAGATGATTTCACTTTCGAAGTTATCAAACAAGACGGTTCATTGTTCAAACTTCAGCCATCTTCAATCACTGAAGGTTATGACGGAGCATTTGCACAACATGCAGCCGGTTCTTCAAATGGTCTTTACACTCTCCATTTCACTCCGACCCTTGCTGATATGTTGACTGTACCAGGTGTGACAAATCAACTTGCTGTTCGTGCAGTGAAAGGTGACAGGGAAGTTATTTCAGGTTACCAGTACACTGTAAACGTAACTCCTGACATCACAACTGCTTTTGCTGTTAAATCAGCAGAAACTGTACTTCTTGGCCGTCACACTATGTATGTACCTATCGGAACCTCTGCAAATGTATTGAGCCGTTACGACAGGACTAACGTTGCTCCGGTAAGGACCCTTGCTTCTACAGATTTCTTCAAGTCTGCAGTTGAAAACGACCCTGCAAGTGTAAACACAGACGTTCAGGATTTCGTTACTATCAGCGGAACTACAGTTTCCACTGCACAACCTACAATTGAAACTGTTTCCAACCTTAACGACAAAAAATTGAGCTATTTCCTCAAGACTTTTGACTGGACAGGTGTATACGAAAAAACTCCTATTGATGTTATCTACTATGCTGAACTAAATACAGACATCGCAGATATCAGCCTTGGAACTCATACTCTAAGCACTACAGCAACTACCAAATCTGCTATGCTTACTCCTATGTTCTCTGCTCTTCAGGCAGAAGGTAAGACCGAACTTTGGAGATCACAAGCTAACAACGTTAAACTTGAGATTTACAAAAACTCAGTTGCTGTTGCAAACTTGCTTACTCCAGCTACTGCAGGTATCAGCTACCAATTCAAAGATGCTGCTGACGCTGCTGTTGCAGGTGCTGATGCTACATTGACTGCACTTGCTGATGTTCAGGCTATCCGTAAAGTTGAATTCACAATCAACCCTGCTGTTGCTATCCCTGGTGACTACATTGTTGTTCTTACTTTCGATGACAGAAGGACTTATGCTCAAGGTGTCGAGTTTACCGTAGAAATGCCGTTGACTATAGTTAACCCTACTATCGCTGCTCTTGCAACTGCAACAGAGAAGAAAGCCAACTTGTTTGACGGACAGAAACTTTCTGTATATGGTACAGCTCCTGCTGCTCCGGTACAAGGAAACTCTGCTAACTGGTATTATGTTATCAATGAGGCTTACAAAAACCTTAGCCTGGTAGCAGCTCCTGCAGCTCCTGGTATTGGTGTTAACAACTGGGCATTCGTATACGATGCAACCACACCACTGGTTCCTTCAGCTATGCTGTCAGGTACTAACGATGGTACATTTGACTTCGGTTCTGTCCTTACAGCCAACACAACAACTGCAAGGCCATACACTGAATACCCTGTGAAACTTTACTACTACTACTTCGGAAACGTAAATAACAAAGAACTTCTTGAAACTATTACAGTTGAAGCAAGAAGTGAAGTTAAAGACGGTTCTTCTGAGGTATTGGTTCCTGCAGCTCCGGCTCCTTCTACATTGCAAGTTACCAATGGTGACCTTGTAACTGTAAGGAACTTCAAACCTTATTTCATGGCCAAAGATTACCTTGGCGTAGATTTGGATGTATTTGGAACAAGGGATGCAAGGATTTCTACAGTAGCTGTTACAGTTCCTGCTGCTCAGGCTCACTTGATATCAATTCTTCCTAACGGAAATGACTGGGATATCAAAGCTACCAACAATGTAGCAGTACTTCCTACAGCATATGTTGATATACCTGTAACTCTGACTATAACAGACGTATTGGATGTTGAGACAGAATACACAATCAACGTAAGAGTTGTTAAACCGTAACTTCGGTTAGTTCAATAATCAAGAGGCACAGAAATGTGCCTCTTTTTTTTTTGCCCATTTTTGCTATATTTACATATTCAAATTTTAATGTATAGATTATGGAAATTAAAATAGAACATATCAAGCAAGAGAATAGGTTCCAAACAATTGTGGATGGAATAAAGGGTTACGTGGAGTATGAAACCTACCCCGGAGGGATGGACCTGACCCACACTATTGTCCCAAAACCAATCGGGGGCAGGGGTGTGGCTGCGGCACTTGTGAAGCACACCTTGGAATATGCAATGCAACACAACCTTAAGGTGAGGCCTACCTGTTCCTATGTAAGAGTGTATATGGAAAGACACAAGGCAGAGTATGGACAACTGGAAGACAAGGTTGAGACAAAATTCCAGGTGATGGAGGGGATGTCGGGCAACGCCTGCGGAACAAAGAAATCCAAAGACTAGCCAATCAGAAACATAACCAAACCTAAACTTGAACCTATGAACTTTGACAATACAAAGATTGCCTTCTCTATGAAAAGCAAAGGTGATTTGCGCAATGCAAAGCTCCTTTTCTCTGTTATTCAGAGTCCGGCAACGGTAAAATTATTCAAATACCTCACCAATTTTGCCCTTAAAATCCATTTCCCTGTAGCCTGGGCAGTTAAACCAACACTCTACCGCCAATTCGTAGGAGGCGAAACCATAGAGGAGTGTGGTAAAACAGTGCAGATGCTCAAAAACTACAATGTAAAATCGGTACTTGATTTTTCTGCAGAAGGAGGTAGTTCACAAAAAAGCATTGAGAGGGCCTATAACGAAACCCTGAAATCGATAAAAAACGCTGCAAACAACAACGCCATACCCTACGCTGTTTTCAAGCCAACCGCAATGGTAAGGTATGCTACGTTGGAAAAAGCTGCACGTGGTATGGAACTTTTATTGGAAGAGACACAAGAGATTGAAAAATTCAGGGAGAAGATTTTTTCACTTTGCCGTGCAGCATGGCATGAGGGAGTAAGGATACTGATTGATGCAGAGCATTACCTGACCCAGGATATAATTGACAATATTACCGAAGAGGCAATGGAGACCTTCAACAAAGAGAGGGCAATTGTGTTCCACACACTCCAAATGTACAGAAAGGACCGCCTTGAGTACCTAAAGAAGCTTCATGAAATTGCAAAGGAGAAGGGATATATAACAGGAATTAAATTTGTAAGGGGAGCATATATGGAAGAGGAGAGGGAACTTGCCCTAAAAGAAGGGTATCCCGATCCCATCTGCGCAACCAAAGAGGCGACGGACAACTCCTACGACAACGGCCTGAGGTATGTGATGGAAAACATAAACTCCTTTGAACTCTTTAGCGGCACACACAATTACAACAGCAACTACCTGCTGGCACAGCTAATAGAAGAGAAAGGTATCAAAAGGGACGACCAAAGGATTTATTTCTCACAGTTGTACGGTATGAGTGACAACATCTCGTTTGTGCTGGCATCGCAAGGTTACAATGTTTGCAAATATTTGCCCTACGCACCAGTTAGGGAAGTGTTGCCATACCTTTTGAGAAGGGCAGAGGAGAACACCTCCATGGCAGGACAGACCGGCAGGGAACTCAAATTGATCAAAGACGAGATTGCAAGGAGGGCAAAAGCTCATTCCTGACCCATTTGTATCGGGGCTCCATAGCCAATATTTTTTTGTAGAGTGAGAGAGCTTTTAAAAGGTTGTTCTCCTGCTCCTCTAACCTGGCCATGTTTGTAAGCAGAGAGAGGTAAAACCAGTTTTGCAAAGTATCTCCGTTTTTCTCTATAAGCTCAATAGCCTTGCCATACAACCTCATGGCCTCCTTTTTGTTTCCACCGGCAAACGAAGGACTGTAAAACAGTACATTTGCCCTTTCCGACACCACCTGTGCATTTGCAGAGTCCAAATAGAAAGCCCTGCTTGACAAATCTGCACTTTTCATGCCCAATGTCATGGCCCTTAGGTTGTTTATGCCAATCTTGAACCCCATGAAAGCAGCTTTGTATGCCAAAAAGAGAGCGTTGTCGGGATCACGGGAAAGCACCGACTCTATAATAGCATCACCTTTTGCAACATACACCGCAGCCCTCTTTTTCTCTTTTTGTGAAACAAGGTAGCCTGTAAGTCCGTAGTAATATCCAACCAACTCCTTTTTTGAGAGGTAATTTGCAGGTGATTTTTCAAATGAGAGTTCCATTTCTTTTACAACCCTTTCCCATTCGGCCATATTGCCATTTATGTAAGAGCTGTATATCCTGGGTTTGTAATCCTTGGCATTAAGGCCGCCGGCAGAAACCAGGAATGAGACGGCAACCACAAAGCAAATGAACGTTTTCATTGGTAGATGTTCCTTCCTTTCCATATAAGTGTTTTACGTGAACGGTTTATAAAAGCCTTGTAAACTATCAATATAAAGTAATAATGCTGGACAAAAAGCAACTCTGTGTTGGACCGTATATCTTGCCGGGAAGCAGCAGAGACCAGTATCCTGATTGATGCAACTGCCAAAAGCCATAATATGTATGCCCACAGACCGTATGCAATCAAAAAGAGAGGGGTGGATGTGGTTGCCAAAACAAAGGCAACGGTTGCAACAGCAGAGCCGCCAAAAAAGTGGAACACATTTTTTGAGAACCCGTTGATTGCCTCCCGGCGGTTGTTGTACATCCTGCATCTTACTGAATGGTCTCCTGTGAGTGTGGCAATTGAGTAACCCTTTTTCTTGAAATAACGACTGATTGCAATATCCTCTGCATGGCTTGACCGGAATAGTGAATGGGGTTCCAGATTATGGTAGGCAGAGGCATTGAAAAGCATGAACTGGCCATTTGCAGCAGAAAAAGAGCTCCAACTGCAATGCCGGGTCAAAGGCAGGGGCAACAGCGACAACAATATCCAGTTCATTATAGGAACAATCCTGCGGCTGTCAAGGGTATCGGTAATTTGCACCGGGAAAAGCGAGAGCAACGAGATATTGCGTGATGCAGCATAAGAGACCCATTTGCCGGTCTCTTTACCAAGCCTCACATCTGCATCTACAAACAAAAGGTAATCTCCGGAAGCTTCCTTGGACAGCTGATGGCAACCATTGTTTTTGCCAAGCCACCCTACAGGAGGTTCTGCCCCTTTTTGCCCTATGACCCTCAGTTGAGGCAACATGGCCATGAAACCCTTTGCCACACCTGCAGTATTGTCACTTGAGTTGTCGTCGTATATGATAATTTGGGAAGGAGCATCTTCAATTTCGCAAACATCGGAAAGGAGTTTGGCAATGTTCTCTTGTTCGTTGCGGGCAGGAATCAGCAACGACCATTTGACACCGGCAGTAGCCTGCTTTTGGATTTTCCTGTGTATGAGTTTGACCCAAATGAAATTGGACAGGGCCACCAGCAATCTTAGCAGCAAGAAAAACGACAATATCAGGGCAATTATTTTCATATCAGTTTATCTCCATTCACCTCCGGCGACTCCTTTTCGCGGCACTCCTGTGCAAAGGAATTGAATTCACTCTCCAGCATGGAGAGCTCTCCATGGAACCTTTTAAGGTATATGTTGAGCAACGGTTTTTTTTGGGAGAAATAATTGACCAGGTTCACATTCATCCACACATGGCTGCCGGGTGAGTTGTTTGCAAGGTAGGCAGCCCCTTTCATGAAACGGAAATTTGCAGTGTACAAGCTGCTGACCTCTCCCTGAGGAAATATCAAAAGGGCATTGGCTTTGTCTTCCAATACTTTGCACCCGTACCTGAGGGATTCCACCACATCCCTGCGTCCCCTGTTAACAGAAAAACAGCCGCCGTACCTCAGGAATGGGTGCCTTTGCAGCTGTTCTTGCAGCATCATTATGAAGATCCTTTTTTTAAAAAGCTTGTGCACAAATAGCATATGTATAAAACCATCCCAAAAAGAGAAATGGTTGGAGACTATCAGGACCGGTCTACCATGGCTTGTTTTGGGAAGGGTGTTGCCCTCTATATGGTACCTGACATCAAAAAACTTCCTTTTGAGGTGGAAGGTAGCATAGAGTTTGAAAAACAAGACCCATATCCTTTTATGCCGGGCTTCTGTCATAGGGCAACCAAATAATAGATGTAAATGGCCAAAAAGAATACCATCTGCAATAAAAACAGTGCCATGGCAGGTTTTCCCCTGGCTTGTATGCCCAAGGCATTAAGTGTGATATGGAATGTGAGGGCAAGGGCAAACCACATGACGTAATTTTCTGCAGGCGGTCGCATATCCTTGAATTCCCACATATTCATCACGGGGGCCACCAGCTCTGCAACAAAGTCATATGCCAGCATGAGCAAAGCCCCTCCGGCAGCTTTCAATGCGCTGCCCATGAACCCTGCAGACCTTTTTGCAACATAGTTCATGATGGCTGCACTGCAATAGGTGAGCATGAGCCAATTAACCCCGATTATAAGAGGAGTCTCAAACAATTCTGCTCCCAGGGAGCCTTTGTAGCTGTATATCCCGAAAACAAGACCGGTCTTGACACCTGCCATCTCTATCAAAAAAGAGAGTGTTGCCACCGAAATGCCAAAGTAGATGAACTTTGCATCCCACCTTTTATGGTGGTACAACACAGCGGCAAAAACAAACAACAAAGAGAGCGGCAAAATGAACAGGAAAAGAGGACGGGTTAGGGGAATAGCAAAAAGCAACAGCCCTACCGAATAGAATATTGCAAAAGTCTTTGGCAACTCATTGTACTCTATGATACTTAATATTTTCTTGTAGTTTGTGCCCATTATAGTTCCTGTTATTTTTTTTGATCCTGTATATCCATCTCCTTCTCTACTATGGAGGCACTTGCAAGGCACAGAGGGATCCCGCCTCCGGGATGTACAGAACCACCTGTGAACCAAACGTTTTTGAATCTTTTCAGTTTGTTGGGGTGTCTCATGAAGGCACTTGTCATGGAGTTGGAAGAGGTGCCATACAAAGAACCCCTGCTGCTAAGCGTATTCATCTCTATTGTAACAGGTGATGCTATATGTTCTGTCTCTATGAGGCTTTCAAGGTCAAAAGGTTTGCCATCGATTGCCAATGCCTTTGAAATCTTTGAAATGACAGCACTCCTGGTTTTTGCCAAGATCTCTTTCCAATCCTGACCTGTGTTTGCCGGGGCATTTACCATCACAAACCAGTTTTCACATCCTTCCGGAGCATCACCAGGCACCACCTTCTTGCTTATGAATAGGTAGGTAGTAGGGTCTTGGCAGATGGAGAGCTTGTGAAAGAGATGGTCGAATTCATTTTTGTAGTTTGCACTGAAAAATATGTTGTGCACATCCAGCTGAGGGAATTCCCCTTTGATGCCCCAGTAGAATATGAGTGCACTGGAGGAGTGCTCTGCAGTTTCCAGCCTCCTTTTGAGAGGATATTTGAATCCCTTAGGCATCATGTTTTGGGAGAGGTGTTTGACGTCGCAGTCACAAACAATCTGACCGAATTCAAGAACCTGGTCATTTACCTTGACCCCCTTGGCTGCTTTTCCTTTGCTGTCAAACTCCAGGCAGGAGACCTTTGTGTTGAAACGGAACTCCACACCAAGTTGAACAGCTTTGTTGTATAGCGTTGTTACAATGGAGTACATCCCTTTGTCCGGGAAATAGGCACCAAGGTTGTGTTCCAGGTGTGAAATCATGTTAAGGGTAGCCGGAGCCTTGTAGGGCGATGAACCGTTGTATGTGGCATACCTGTCGAAAACTTGTGTGATGCGGCTATCGTTGAAGCTCTTTTTGTTTGCAGAGTGCATGGTTCGGAAAAAATCCAGCTTATGGAGCTGCAATGGGATCTTTCGGTTCTCCTCTTTCACAAAATTTGAGAGCCTATGGAAAGAGTTGAAAATAAAAAGATTGGAGGTCAAGTTGTAAAGATGTTCCGATTCTGTCAGACGTTTGGTTATATTTCCGAACTCTGCAATCCCTTTTTCCCGGCACTCCTGTTCCAGCTTTTGGAGGTTGTTGTAGAAATTGAAAACAGTGCCATCTGCAAAAAAATACCTGCAACTGTTCTCCAGCCTGGAGTAGTCCAGAGGGGCAATTTCGGTGACAAGTTCCGGAAGGGTAAAGAGGGATGGTCCTGTGTCAAAACGGTACCCTTTGTCCCATATTTGGGATATCTTACCGCCGGGAGTGCCGTTTTTTTCGAAAACAGTCACCTTGGCACCTTTGGCTGCAAGACGGCAAGCAATCGCAAGCCCGGCTACTCCGGCACCAATGACCGCAATATTGTTTTGTGTGGGTGTTTCCATTGTCATACCATGAATTTCTTTCCCAGTTTTGAGCGCAGGGCACAAACGGGAAACAGTAAGGTTTTGCAAAAATCATTTACCCTGACCCTTTGTTTTGCAAGCTGCTTTGCAGGTGTTTTTCCAATGAGCCTGGTCAGTTCCATATAGTACCTGTATGCAAGGTAAACCCCTGCACGGCTCCTTTTGGGCAGCTCCCGCACACCCTCCAGTGCCTCCCGGAACTCTTGCCTGATATCAACCAATATTGCCTCTTTTGATTGGTCATCGAAAGGCTGGTTGTTGAGTATAGGGAAATAGTTGCGGGAAAGGTTTTCGGTGTCATTTTTTATGTCCCTCAAAAAGTTGATCTTCTGGAATGCAGAGGAGAGCTTCATGGCTTTGCCGTGCAACCTGTCATACTCCTTTGGGTTGTCACGGGTCATTACCTTCAGGCACATCAGCCCTACCACATCTGCCGAACCATATATGTAATCTTTGATGCCATTCTCGTTGAACTCTTTGTTTTCCAAATCACTTTTCATGCTTTTGAGAAATGCCTGCACCAAATGGGAAGGGATCGAATACCTTTTGACAGTAACCACAAAAGCATTTATGATGAGGTTGAGGCTGATTCCCCTTTCAAAAGCCCTGTAGTATTCTGTTTCAAACTCATCCATAAGGGCAACCTTGTCAAACTCATGGAAAGTGTCCACTATTTCATCTGCCTGCCTGAGGAAAGCATAGATGGAGTAGATTGCACGGCGGCTCTCCTTATCCATCAACATCAACCCTGCAGAAAAAGATGTGCTGTACAACCGGGTTGTGATCCGGCCTGTTTCCAATGATAGTTTTTGGTATAAAGGATCCATATTGGCTGGTTTATAGCTTTTTCAATTTTTTTATGGCAGCTTTTGCCGCCACCCTGCCGGATATTATGGAGGGTGGGATTCCCGGACCGGGTACTGTAAGTTGCCCTGTGTAAAGAAGGTTTTTAACCTTGTGATTTTCCATTGAAGGTTTGAGGAAGGCTGTTTGGGTAAGGATGTTTGCCAATCCGTAGGCATTTCCTTTGTATGAGTGGTAGTCGCTCACGAAATCCTTTACGCCGTAGGATTCCCAAAACAATACATATGGGCGGATACTCTGACCTGTGAGGGTTTCCAGCCTCTCCATGATTTGGTTGTAATAGTGTTCCCTGGTGTTGTCGCTCTCTTTGAGCCCGGGGGCTATTGGTATGAGGAAGATTGCACACTCCTTGCCTTGTGGGGCAACTGAACTGTCTGTAATGGAGGGGAAACTTCCGTAGAAAAGGGGCTCTTTGGGCCACTCACCGGTATCGTAAATGGTATGTGCATGGGACTCGAAACCGGTGTCGAAAAAGAGTGTGTGGTGGGTCAGCCCGTTTAGTTTCTTGTCAATTGCCACATAATAGAGCAGGGCAGAGGGGGCAAAAACCCTTTTTTGCCAATACTTTTCGCTGTAGTTCCTCTGCTTTTGTTCCAATAGGGTTTCGCTGAAATGGTAATCGGCAGAGGAGATGACAAAGTCAGCCTCAATGGTGGATTTTTGGCCTGTGGCAGTATTGGTGAATTCCACAGAGCCGGCAAGCCCGTCCTTTACGTTTATTTTGGTGGCATGCATGTTAGTATGGATTTGCACACCCAAACTTGTGGCAAGGTTTTCCATGGCTTTTGAGAGCATGCCGAAACCACCCATGATGTGCCATGTCCCCAGCTCCATATCGGCATAGTTCATGAAACGATAAAACAGGGGGGTCCGGGATGGTTTGGCTCCCAGGAATATGACAGGGAATTCAAGGATTTGCCTGAGCTTGTCGCTTTTTATGTTTTTTCTCACATTGTGGCTTACAGAGCTAAGAAACTCTGCAACATTTGCAACAGTCTCGGGCATCACAAGCTCAAAAGGGGATTTACCGGGCTTGTCCACAACCTTGTCGATTGCGATATGGTAGTTGTATTTTGCCTGCTCCAGGAATTTTTGCAGGAATTTGCTGCTTCCGGGTTCCTCCTTTTCGAACATGTCGTATATCTCTTCCAAGGAGGCACTTACAGAAAGGTAATCGTCTTTGCCAAAATAGACGGAGTAGCCGGGATTCAGCCTTTCAAGGTTGTAGAAGTCGCTTGGTTTTTTGCCGAAATGGGCAAAGAATGTTTCAAATATATCGGGCATCCAGTAGAATGTGGGTCCCATGTCAAATTTGAAACCCTCCCGTTCAAGGATCCTTGCACGGCCACCGGTTTGTCCCAGCTTTTCGCAGAGGTGTACAGAAAACCCCTCTTTTGCCAAATATGATGCTGCAGAGAGCCCTGAAACCCCTGCACCAATGATCACTACTTTCTTCATCCATCAAAATTTAAGTAAATGTACTTAAATTTTGTGAACCCTGTTAATGTACTGTATACTCTTGTTGCCTTCTTGTACCTTTTCGCTCCATATTTCAAAGCCCTCTTTTGACAACAATTCCAAAACAGGTTCCGGCAAAAAGGGTGTGGAAAACTCAAAGATTGTCCCGGAGGCCATGGAGCGGCTCTTTGTCAATATGTAAGACATTGGCACATTGCCGGAATCCAGCACATCCCCGGCATCGAACCTTTCTGAAACCTTATGCTGGCTATACCATTCCGGTTGAGCGGTCATGAAACTGCCGGGAGTAGTGCCGTTGGACCGGGTATCTTCCATTGGTGATTGTCCTGCGGCAAACCTCAGTTTTGCTACAAGTTCACCTGGTTCAATGCCTGCAATGGAGGCAGCTTGCTCAAGGGATGTGACTTTTGCAATTGTCCTTTTAAGTACCGGGTTTTTTAATTTTGCAAATGCAGGTGAGAGGGAAACAAGTGTATCTTCCAGTTGGGGATACTCTTGCAATATTTCCCATACCTTTGTCTGGAATGTGATTGGTTTCATCTCTCCTCTATTTACTGTAAGAGAGTAACCTTTGGTCTCCTTCTAGTTTGCGGAACTCCGAAATATCCTGTGTAACCTCGATTACCCCAAGGTATTCATTGTCCTTGCCCCTGAGGGCGGTGTATTCTATATAGACAAACCGGCCCATGAAGTTGGAAATCCAGAATTTTGCCTTGTTCTCCTTTCCACTCTTGAAATCTTCCAGTATTTGCTCCACTATGTTGACGCTGCCCGGAGGGTGGCATAACCTCACATCCCTGCCGATTATGGAGCGGTTCCTTTCAAATACCCGGTTTGGGCTGTGAGAGAAAAACTTGACCTTGTCGTTGGCGTCCACATATGTTATATCCACCGGCAGTGTCACGAATAAAGCTTCCAACTCCTTGATATCGAAGCTTCCCGAGGAGAGCCTGACAGGTGACCCTTTTATGTATTCCGAACCTTGGCCCACCAATGTGCTTCCGGTTTTGTCATCTGTGGTCATCTTTGAGGCAACCTCAGGGGATGGGGTCCACTCTGCACGGGTGTCGTGCAGGCAATAGCCGTATACAGGTGTCTCCAGATATATCTGGTACCATTGTTCTTCGGAGAATTTTTCCATGCACATTGGAATAAGGATCTCCTCTTCTTTCATGATCATGCTCTCTATGGCATCTACCACAGGACCCAGAAGCATCACGACCACTCCCATGAGTTCCTCTTTTGACTGGATGTTTTGTGGTTGCAAGGATTGGTGGCTGGCTTTGAGTTGTTCACGTATTTGGTCGTGTTTGCCCCACATTACTTTTGGAGGGCCGGTTATACCTTCCTTTTCCAGGAAAGGGAACAGAAGGTACTCTTTGCGTTTGTAGTGTTTGTCCAGGTCGGACAGGCTGTTGAACCATCCTTTAAGTTTGAGTATGGCCTTTTCCAGATCCTTTCCATCATTTAAACCGGCCGACGGCAGGGTGTCGAAAAACTCCTTCACCTGTGTTGTCACCTTCTCTACCTCCCTGTTCTCCTTTTTTAGGGTATCCACCGGGTGAGCCTCCGGTACGGCAATTTCACCAGACTCAATGGAGCCGTCCAGGACAGCACTGTGGATGTCGCAGAATTTGAGGATCTCTTCTTCTGGGAACCCTTCTGATATAAGTTGTTGTTCTACCTCCACAACCTCGTTGTAGGGGATTGATTTCAAAAGTTCCTTCAACCGGGTTTTGACAAGCTCGGGGGCTTCGCCTTGATGCAGCTCTACCAACATGTGCTTGAGTAGCTCTTTGCGTTTGGAAGAGTTGTTTATGAATTCACTCATTTGGTATGTTTTTGATATTATAATTGCAATTACTCATGAATAAACAACCATATTATCAAAAAGTTTGTCCATACTGACCCAACCTAAGGCAAAATTGTGTAAATTGCATACGGACATCGTTTAACACCAATATTTTGAAACACATCCTATCCATAGATGGCGGAGGGATCCGTGGCATCTTACCGGCTGCAATACTTGCACATTTGGAAAAACTGGCGCAAAAGGAGAGTGGCAACCCCCGATTGCGTATAGCCCACCTTTTTGACCTGCTTGCCGGAACCTCTGCAGGGGGAATCCTGACAGCGTTGTACCTTGCTCCTTGTGAAGATGACAAATCGCAACCAAGGTACACTGCACAGCAGGTGCTTGACTTTTACTGCCAATTGGGGCCAATGATTTTCAGGAAACCGTTGGGTTACCTTTTGAGGTCTGCAGGAGGGCTGTTGCGCAGCCGCTACAACGAGCAGGCTCTCTATGAGTTTTCCAGAGAGATAATAGGGGATAGTTATGTTTCGGAGGTGATGAAGGATTGCCTTGTGACTGCATACGATTTGAGCAGCCGCAAAGCTTTGCTGTTTGGAAAACATGCAACCGTGAAGTATGGCAACATGGCCGATTACAAATTGTGTGACATTGCCTGTGCAACCTCTGCAGCACCCAGCTATTTTATCCCTGCAAAGATTCCTGCACGGGACGGGGGGGAGAGGCACCTGGCAGACGGGGGAGTCTATGCAAACAACCCCTCTATGTGCGCACTGGTGGAGGCATTCAAGATTTGGCCGGGCAAGCCATTGGAAAAGATGACCATGCTATCTGTGGGATGTGGGAAAGTAGTGCGTCCTTACCACCACCACAAGACCCGTAATTTTGGTTACATCCATTGGCTCAATCCAATCCTGGACATCTTGATGTCTTCCGTTGCAGAGACAACGGACTACCAGGTGATGCAAATGTTCCAGATATCTGGAGTGCCCGGGAATTACACCAGGATAGAGCCTCCCATGCTCAATGCCGACTCCAGGATTGACAATGCCAACGATAAAAACATACTTCGTTTGCGTTCGGCCGCACAAAACTACATTGACCATAACCAGCTGCTGCTGGATAAAATATGTGCAAGGTTGCTGGAAGGTAATGTATAGGTTAATAGTCAAAATAATTTAACTTTGCAGGATACATATTAGAAACAAAACCAAAAAATGTTCATTGCTGTAGATTTTGACGGAACCATTGTACAACACAGGTACCCTAAGATTGGAGAGGAGATTCCATTTGCAATAGATTCACTCAAATTGATCCAGAAAGAGTTGAAACACCATTTGATTTTATGGACAGTACGGGAGGGGGAGTTGCTGGAGGAGGCGGTGGAGTACTGCAAACAGAGGGGGCTTTCCTTTTATGCCGTCAACAAGAACCATCCCGATGATCCTGCTGCCGGAGCACCAACCAAACTGATGGCGGACATGTTCATAGATGACAGGAATTTTGGAGGAGTGCCCGATTGGGGTTTCATATACAACTCACTCAAAGATAATCCCGGAGGTTGTTTTTCTGTGGATATTTTCCAAAACAGGAGCGGACAACCAAAACCAAAGAAAAAAGGGTTGTTCGGCTGGTAGCCCAAAACTCTTTTATTACCTTTATACTTTAAAACAAAACGAGATATGAAAGGAATTGTATTGGCAGGCGGGTCGGGTACAAGGCTGTACCCAATAACCAAAGGAGTTTCCAAACAACTGCTCCCCATTTATGACAAGCCAATGGTTTACTACCCGGTATCGGTATTGATGCTGGCAGGAATAAGGGATATCCTCATTATCTCTACCCCGCAGGATTTGCCGGGATTCCAAAGGCTTCTCGGGGATGGGTCCGATTACGGTGTAAGGTTTGAATATGCAGAGCAACCATCACCTGATGGTCTTGCGCAGGCATTCATAATTGGAGAAAAATTCATCGGAAACGATTGTGCCTGCCTTGTATTGGGAGACAATATATTTTATGGACAGTCCTTTACAAACATGTTGCAGGAGGCTGTTGCCGATGCAAAGGAAAATGGAAACGCAACCGTTTTCGGTTATTATGTGAACGACCCCCAAAGGTATGGGGTTGCAGAGTTTGACAAGAACGGCAAGGTGCTGAGCATAGAGGAGAAACCGCAAAATCCCAGGAGCAATTATGCTGTTGTGGGGCTCTATTTCTATCCCAACAGGGTAGTGGAAGTGGCCAAGAAAATAAAACCCTCTGCACGAGGAGAACTAGAAATAACAACCGTAAACCAGGAGTTCCTCAAGGAGGGGGCCCTGAAGGTGCAGTTGTTGGGGCGGGGTTTTGCCTGGCTGGATACAGGCACCCATGACTCATTGAGTGAGGCCTCTTCTTTTGTAGAGGTGATAGAGAAAAGGCAAGGGCTCAAAGTGGCTTGCCTGGAAGAGATTGCTTACAACAAAGGGTGGATTTCCAGGGAGAGGTTGATGGAGGTTGCCGGCCCAATGTCAAAAAACCAATATGGACAGTATTTAATTTCACTGCTAAAATGAAGGTAATACAAACATCAATACCAGAAGTGCTTATCATTGACCCCAAGGTTTTTTATGACCAGCGGGGTTATTTCATGGAGTCTTTCAGCGAAAGGTTGTTCAGGGATAATGTAATGGACACCAGGTTTGTCCAGGACAATGAATCCAAATCGGGATACGGAGTCCTGAGGGGATTGCACTACCAGTTGCCCCCTTTTGCCCAGAGCAAATTGGTGAGGGTGGTGAGCGGCAGGGTGCTGGATGTGGCAGTGGACATAAGGAAAGGGTCCCCCACTTTCGGGAGGTATGTCTCTGCAGAGTTAACCTGTGATAACAAATTGATGATGTTCATTCCAAGGGGGTTTGCCCACGGGTTTGCAGTTTTGAGCGAGGAGTGCCTGTTCCAGTACAAATGCGACAACTACTACTCGCCGGAACATGAAGCGTCAATCAGGTGGGACGATAATGATATCAATATTGACTGGAGGATCCCTTCCGATGATGTGCTTTTGAGTCAAAAGGATATGGGTCATCCGGGGTTATATAGTGCAAAGCTGTTCGATTACAACCAAAACTTATACCAATGACAATGGATTCCAAAAGGTTGAACAGTCAAAGGGTGTTGGTGACAGGTGCCAACGGCCAGTTGGGGACCGAAGTTGTGAAGCTACTTGCCAAAGAGGGTGCTTTGGGTGATGGCTCCCGGGTTTTGCTGTTTGCCACAGACCTTGACAAGCTGGATATTACCAAAAGGGAAGATGTGATTGACTTTGTCAAGGAGAACGGGATAAAAATGATTGTCAATTGTGCTGCCTATACGGCAGTCGACAAGGCAGAGCAGGAGAGGGAAGCATGTTTTGCCGCCAACAGCGATGCCCCTGCCAACCTTGCCGTTGCAGCAGCAGCAATGGATGCCTTGCTGGTTCACATATCCACCGACTATGTATTTGACGGTAACGGGCCTTTGCCTTACAAAGAGGATGATATTACTGCCCCCACAAGTGTTTATGGCCAATCCAAGGTAAAAGGGGAGAGGCTGGTGGCTGAGTCATGCAGCAAACATCTTATTGTGAGGACTTCTTGGTTATATTCTCCCTATGGCAACAATTTTGTCAAGACCATTGCCCGTCTTTCACGACAGAGGGAGAGTCTGGATGTGGTGTTTGACCAGATAGGTACCCCTACCTATTCGGGTGACCTGGCAGTTGCCATAGTTGCAATGCTGGGGGAGTATTGCAAAAGGGGATATGAAAAGGATTTTCCATACGGGATATACCATTATTCAAACGAGGGAGTGTGCTCTTGGTACGATTTTGCCGTGGAGATTGCCAAGGGTAGCGGCACCGGGTGCAAGGTGCTGCCTGTAACCAGCGGGATGTTCCCGACTGCAGCCAAAAGGCCACCCTATTCCGTGATGGACAAGACAAAGATAAAACGGAATTTTTCCATGTCAATACCCCACTGGAAAGATTCATTGGAGATATGCCTTAAACTTTTGAAGCAATGAGAAACATTTTAGTTACGGGTGGAGCCGGATTCATTGGCTCACACCTTGTCAGGTTAATGGTGAACAAATATCCTGATTACAACATTGTGAACCTGGACAAACTGACATATGCCGGGAACCTTGAAAACCTGAGGGATATTGAAAAGAGCCCTAACTACTCCTTTGTGAAGGGGGACATTTGCGATTACCCTTTTGTAGAGAAGCTTTTTGGCCAGTACCGGATTGACGGGGTTGTCCATCTTGCCGCGGAGTCCCATGTGGACCGTTCCATTGTGGATCCGTTTGCATTTGCCAACACCAATGTAATGGGTACTCTCTCTTTGTTGCAGGCGGCCAAGAACCACTGGGGCAAAGGGGGCAAGGAGGGGTTTGGCAACAAACTGTTTTACCATGTCTCTACAGACGAGGTATACGGGTCCCTGGAAAACGACGGTACTTTTTTCACAGAGCAGACCAGGTATGACCCACACTCGCCATACTCGGCAGCCAAGGCCAGTAGTGACCACTTTGTGCGAGCATACCACGACACTTACGGACTGCCTATTGTAATATCAAATTGTTCAAATAATTATGGCAGCTACCAGTTTCCCGAGAAACTGATTCCTTTGTTCATAAACAACATCAAACAGAACAAACCTCTGCCTGTATACGGAAAGGGTGAGAATGTTAGGGATTGGTTGTTTGTGGAGGACCACGCCAGGGCCATAGACCTTATATTCCATAAAGGAAGGGTTGGGGAAACCTACAATATTGGCGGGTTCAACGAGTGGAAGAACATTGACCTCATAAAGGTTCTCATTGAGTGTACTGACAAACAGCTGGGGCGGGCCCCTGGTACAAGTGAGAGACTTATTACCTATGTGAAAGACAGGGCCGGGCACGACCTGAGGTATGCCATTGACTCCTCCAAACTGCACGACGAACTGGGGTGGAGCCCCTCTTTGCAATTTGAAGAGGGTATCGAAAAAACAGTTAAATGGTATCTGGAGAATGAAGAGTGGCTGGAGCGGGTGACCTCGGGAGAGTACCAAAAGTATTACCAACAGATGTATAGTGACAGGAAATAGTTGCCGGGTTGGCCAATTTTGATGTTTGGTTCACCATCATGGCATATTTTGTGTAGCTTTGCGGGATATTTTTAAAAAGAGAGAAGTGAAAAATTTTGCCCTTATAGGAGCTGCGGGGTATATTGCCCCGAGGCATATGAAGGCTGTCAAAGATACAGGCAATGAACTTTGTGCAGCTTATGATAGTTTTGATTCAGTCGGGATTATAGATTCCTTTTTTCCAAAATGCTCTTTTTTCACACAGTACGAATTGTTCGAGAGGCATGTGACCAAGATGGCCAACAATGCTATTGTTGGTGAGGATGGAGCTTGCAGCGGGAAGTTGGACTATGTATCCATTTGCACCCCCAATTACCTGCACGATGCACATATAAGGTTTGGCCTGAGGTCCGGTGCCGATGTCATTTGTGAGAAACCTCTTGTGCTTAACCCTTGGAGTATTGATGCATTGCAAAAAGTTGAAGAAGAGACAGGAGGGAAAGTTTACAATATTTTGCAACTCAGGTTGCACAATGCAATAATTGACCTCAAGAAGAGGGTAGATCAAGGCGATCCCGGCAAGGTTTACGATATAGATTTGACCTATATAACCTCCAGGGGTAATTGGTATTACACAAGCTGGAAAGGGGATGTGAGAAAGAGTGGCGGAGTGGCTACCAACATCGGGGTCCATTTTTATGATATGCTTTCATGGGTGTTTGGCAAGGTAAAGCAGAACATAGTGCATGTCTCCAGCCATGACAGGGTTGCAGGTTACCTGGAACTGGACAAGGCCAGGGTGAGGTATTTTTTGAGCATCAATGCAGATACCCTTCCACAGGAGGCTGCCAAAGCAGGTAAAAGGACATACAGGTCTTTGATGATGGAGGGGCAGGAGGTGGAGTTCTCGGATGGATTCACAGAGCTCCATACAGAGTCTTACAAACATATATTGTCCGGTGCCGGCTTTGGGCTTGAAGAGGCCAGGAAGTCGATAGAGATAGTCCATAACATAAGGAATGCAACACCTGTAGGGCTAAAGGGTGATTACCACCCGTTTGCCAAAATTGAAAAAACAGCCCATCCGTTTGGATGGAGCTTTTGATATTTTCAAATGGCGTTAATATTTCATACCTTTGATTAATAGAAAAAAACAAATATAAATTGGAAACTACAAAACAATTTGCCTTGATGGGTGCTGCCGGGTATATTGCCCCAAGGCATTTCAAGGCAATCAAAGAGACAGGAAACAACCTCCTTGCTGCCGTAGACCCGTTTGACAGTGTAGGGATAATTGACAGTTTCTTTCCTGATTGTTCTTTCTTCAAGGAATTCGAGCTTTTTGACAGACATCTTTCAAAAGCCAAAGAGAGGGGCAAAGGGGTAGACTACCTGTCGGTGTGTTCACCTGACTACATGCATGATGCCCATATAAGGTACGGGTTGAAACTGGGTGTGGATGTGGTATCGGAAAAACCACTTGTGCTCAACCCATGGAACCTGGATGCACTGGAAAAGGCAGAGAGCGAAAGCGGTAAAAGGGTATACACCATATTGCAATTGCGTTACCACGACTCAATCAAGGCCCTGAAAAAGATGGTGGATGAGGGTCCGGCAGGTAAGGTGTACGATATGGACCTGACCTATATCACCTCCAGGGGAAACTGGTTTTTCACAAGCTGGAAAGGTGATGTGCACCGCAGCGGAGGGATAGCCACCAACATAGGCATACATTTCTACGATATGCTCTACTGGATTTTTGGAGAAGTGAAAAAGAATGTTGTGCATGTGAGTACCCATGACAGGGTTGCCGGCTTCATCGAATTTGAGAAGGCACGTGTGAGGTACTTTTTGAGCATCAACGATTCTACTCTTCCTCCAGAGATATCTTCCAAAGGACAAAGGATTTACCGTTCATTCAATATAGATGGCCAGGAGGTGGAGTTTACCGACGGCTTTGCCGACCTGCATACTGTATCTTACAAGCATATCCTCGATGGCAAGGGTTTTGGCATAACTGAAGCAAGGAAATCCATCCAGATTGTTTACGATATACGTAATGCAACTCCGGTTGGGCTTAAAGGCGATTACCACCCGTTTGCTGCCAAACCGGTTGCTCCCCACCCATTCGGGTGGAGGTGATTCTATTTGCCTAACCTAAGGCTGTTGAGCACTACGGATACCGAACTGAATGCCATGGCTGCCGCTGCAATCATGGGATTCAGCAATATCCCGGTGAATGGATATAGCAATCCTGCTGCTATAGGGATTCCGATAAGATTGTATATGAAAGCCCAGAAAAGGTTCTGACGGATAAGTTTCACGGTTTTGCGTGAAAGGTCAAATGCTTTTGGAATCAATGCTATATCGGAAGAGATAAGGGTCATCATTGCAACATCCATTGCAATATCGGTACCTTTTCCCATGGCAATGCTGACATTGGCCTTGCTTAGCGCCTGGGAGTCGTTTATGCCGTCTCCGGTCATTGCCACAACCTTACCCTCTTTCTGGAGTTTGGATATGTAATCTTCTTTGTCCTGAGGCAGGGCGTTTGCTCCAAAATGTTCTATTCCGGTCTCCTTTGCCACAACAGCGGCGTTTGAACTGTTGTCTCCTGTGAGCATGTGCACCTCTATTCCCATCTTTTTGAGTTGGGCTATGGCTTGCTTAGCTCCATCCTTTAACTTGTCCTTTACCCCAATAACGGCAATGGGATCTTTGCCTTTTGCAAAGATTATGATGCTTCTTCCTGCAGGTTCGGGCAATATCATTTGTGCCTTTTCTCCCTCCTGACCCAACATCTTGCGGCTGCCCAGGTAGTACCTTGTGCCGTTTACAGTGGCCTCCACTCCCATACCGGTTATGCTTTGGAAATCCATAGGGTTGGCAATATCTGTCTGAGCGTGTACGGTGATGTACTCCACCACTGCAGATGCAAGGGGATGCTCGGAGTTTTCTTCTATCGCCTTTATTGCAGAGAGGTAGTCTCTTTTTTGCTGTTTGGTCAGCTGAGGATCTATCCAAAACCAATCACTCACCACGGGTTGTCCCTCAGTTATGGTTCCTGTCTTGTCAAGGACAACTGCATTTACCCTTTTCATTTGTTCAAGGGCGGTTGCATCCTTGATAAGGATATGCTCCCTAGCTCCTTTTCCTATACCCACCATTAGTGCGGTTGGTGTGGCAAGCCCCAGTGCGCACGGACAGGCAATCACCAATACAGAGACAGCAGAGAGCAGTGCTTTTGCAAATTGTCCGGTACCGCCAATCAACAGCCAAGTTACCAATGTAACAACCGAAATTGCAAGTACCACCGGTACAAATATTGCGGATATTTTGTCGGCAATCCTCTGGACTGGGGCTTTGCTGCCTTGGGCCTCTTTCACGGTTTTAATTATCTGCCCTAAAAGTGTCTCTGCCCCTACCTTTTCTGCAGAGAATCCAAAGCTCCCTTTTTGGTTTATGGTGCCTGCCAAAACTTTGCTCCCCTCTGTTTTGATTACAGGGACAGGCTCTCCGGTGATCATGCTTTCGTCCACATAAGATTCGCCCGATACAAGGGTGCCATCCACCGGGATTTTCTCTCCCGGCCTGACCTTTATTATATCTCCTTTTGCAATTGAAGATATGGGGACTATGGTTGCAACTCCGTCTACAATGATTGTTGCCTCTTTAGGCTGCAACCCCATCAGTTTCTTAATTGCCGACGAGGTGTTTCCTTTGGCTTTTTCTTCCAGAAGCCTTCCCAGCAAAACAAATGCAATAATCATGGTGGCAGCTTCGTAATAGACCATAGGCTCTATGCCCCTGCTGGACCAGAATTGGGGATTGAACGTGTTGAACACACTAAAGGCAAATGCTATTGCAGTGCTTAATGCAACCAGGGTATCCATTGTGGCAGCACCTTTGGTAACAGATTTGTACCCTTTTATGTAAAAATCCTTTCCAAAGATAAAAAGCACCGGTATGGAGAGCAGCATCATTGGGATATTGAGGAAATGGTGCTGCATGAAAAACATGGATGCAACCATTATGGGAATTGAAAATGTCCAAGCCAGTATGGTGCTCCTTTTGAGTTTGCGGTAATTGTCCTTCTCTATCTTTTCCCTTGTTTCCATTGCCTCTTCCGGCTCTTGGGTAATGATGTCGTAACCTATTGCCTGTACACTCTGCCTTAGTTTGTCGGGATTGGTTACAAGCGGGTCGAACTCCAGGATCACGCTTTTGCCGGCAAAGTTGACTGCAGAACTTTTTACTCCTTCTGTAGATGCCAGCCTTTTTTCCACACCCATTGCGCATCCTGCGCAGGTCATCCCTGTCACGGGAAACTCCTTTTTTATTGTTTTTTGTTCCATATTCTCTATTAAACTGATATGGTATAAACATATAAGTTGTAACAGTGTTTAAAATGGACAAACAATATGATTTTTTTACCTTTTGCTTATTTTTGTATGGAGTTTTTTACTTAGATTTGTCTTATGACTACAGAGCTGTTTATCGGTCTATTGCAGAATGTGTCAATCCTACTGTTTGTCACTGTTCTATACGATTTGATTTGGGCAGATGAGGCTACCTTCAAAAAGAGGAAGAACCATATTCTGGCCGGGCTTGTATTGGGAGCCATTTGCGTGCTGTTGATGGTGACCACCTGGGAATTTGTACCGGGGCTTGTTTTTGACAACCGTTCTGTGTTGATGCTCAATGCGGGTCTCTTTTTCAGTCCGGTTTCTACATTGATTGCTGCCGTTATTGCTTCGCTTTACCGTATATGGATGGGCGGGGCAGGAGTGTGGATGGGAGTTTCCGTGATACTCTCCTCTGCATTGGTTGGTATGGTGTGGAAGAGGTTCCGCCCTCAGTGGAGGAAGGGCCGTTATTATTTGCCGGAACTTTTTTTGATTGGTTTGCTGGCACATATCTTGATGGTGCTCTCAATTTTTTTGATTAGCGACCAAGAACTCAGGATGGAATCATTCAGGAAGATAACTCCTGTGGCACTTACCTTGATGTCGCTCTTTTCTGTATTGGTGGGCCGGTTGATGCTATACAGGATGGACAACCACAAGATAAAAAGGGAGCTTATGGATGGGGAGGTGAGGCATAACTCCTTCATGAATATGAATAATGATGCCATGTTCATGAAAGACCATGATTTCAGGTATGTAGAGGTGAACGACAGGTTTTGCAAAGATGTGGGGGTAAAACGCAGGGATGTGATTGGCAAGACCGACCTGGTTTTTTTTGACAGCAAGACAGCATCTGAATATGAGGCATCTGACAGAAGGGTGATTGAAAGCAGGGAGGTGGTCAAGTTTGAAGAGAGGACGGGGGGTAAGATTAAAGAGACAACAAAATTCCCGATTTTGCTTGAAAAGGGGCAGGTTGGGGTTGGTGCCATAGTAAGGGATGTGACATTGGTCACAAAAAAGAGGGTGTTGCAGGATGTCTTGTTGCATTTGTCCAGGTTGTCGGGTGTGGAGAGTGACCTTCATTCTTTTTTGGAGAAGGTTCATTTCCATATGAAAAAGGTGATCAATGCAGACAATTTCTATATAGCCTTGTACCACAAGAATGAAAAGATGTATAATTTCCCCTATTATGTAGATGAATACGAAAGTGTTGACAGCGAGCATATGGAGCAATTGGACCACTCCCTCACAGAATATGTGAGGCTGACAGGCAAGGGGATGCTGCTTACAAGTGAAAACGAGAAGGAGGTGAACAAATATTTCAAACTGGAGCTTTACGGTGTGGACTCCCCTGTGTGGATGGGAGCTCCTTTGATGGATTCCTCTTTGAAAGAGGTCATAGGTGTTGCCGCCGTGCAGGATTACCACAATCCGGATGCCTACACCCAGGAAGACCTTGAGTTGTTCGAGATTTTTGCCAATACAATAGGGATTTACATTGAAAAGCTTACAGCCTTCAAAAGACTCAAGCAGGCCAAAGAGCAGGCAGAGATGAACAACCGCGTAAAGACTGCATTCCTCTCCAATATGAGCCATGAGATAAGGACGCCTCTTAACGGTATCATAGGTTTCACAGACCTGCTTATGACAGAAGTAACCAACAAGGAGCACCAGGAGTACCTTGGTATAGTGAACAAAAGTGCCCATACATTGCTTTATGCAATAAACGATGTGATGGATATGGCCAAGATTGAGGCAGGGGAGATAAACATATACAAAGAGAAATTCGATTTGGTATCTTTAGTGAAGGAGGTATGGCTCTTTTTCAGCAAACAGAACTGCAAGGCAGAGCTGAAACTCTCCATTCCGGAGGTGGAAAATTACATTATATGCAATGACAAGATCAAACTGCAACAAGTTCTTGTGAATTTGATAAACAATGCAATAAAGTTTACCCCTTCGGGTTATGTAGAGGTTGGCTTCAAATACCTGCCGGACAAGGTGCAGCTTTTTGTGCAGGATACCGGGGTAGGAATACCGGAAGACCAGCAATCCAAGATATTCGAGCGGTTCACACAGGTAGATACCGAAAACAACAGGGTTTACGGTGGTACCGGTTTGGGGTTGTCCATAGTGAAGGAGTTTGTTTATCACATGGGAGGTGCCATTTCCCTGGAATCTAAGGTTGGGTCTGGATCGAGGTTCATCATTACTTTTCCTTCTTGATTTTTTTTTGTATTTTTACAGACCAAACAAGAGAATTATTAACAACAAAAACTTTTAAAACATGAGATTTAAGAAAAGTGTACAGGATATCCTGAACAAGCAGGTAAATGCTGAGTTTTGGAGTGCATACCTATACCTTTCCATGTCTGCCTACCTGGCAGGGAAAGGACTAAACGGATTGGCAAATTGGATGAGGGTACAGTACCAGGAAGAGGTATCCCATGCAATGAAGATTTTTGACTATGTGATTGCACGTGGTGGAGAAATGAAACTTGAACCCATTGAAAGGGTAGAGACTGAATGGGCCGGTGTAAAGGAGATTTTCGAAAGCACATATGAGCATGAGTGCAAGGTTACGGATATGATCCACAATTGCTACGAGGTGGCTTTGAAAGAGCGCGACCACGCTACCGCCAACATGCTACAATGGTTCATAGACGAGCAGGCAGAGGAGGAGGAGAGCGCACTGGAAATACTGGACAAGCTCAAGCTTGTAGGTGATAACGGTGCTGCAATGTATATGCTAGACCAAGAGCTGGGGGCACGTACATTTGTAGATGCCACCCAGGCAGAATAATATCATTTAAGTTTGAGTAGCTCCGGAATTTGTGAAGGTTCCTGGGCAACAGGTATCCCGGCAGCCATAAAGGCTGCCTTTTTTTCTGCTGCACTGCCGCTTCCACTGGAAATGATGGCACCGGCATGGCCCATCCTTTTGTCTGCGGGGGCTGTGCTGCCTGCAATGTATGCCGCCACCGGTTTAGTGACAAACTCCTTGATGTAGGCTGCAGCCTGCTCCTCTGCATCCCCGCCGATTTCACCGATGAGTGCTATTGCAGATGTATCGGGATCGTTTTGGAACATCTCCAGGAGCTCTTTGTAATAGAGGCCTACCACAGGGTCTCCCCCCACACCTACAGCCGTGGATTGCCCCATCCCTTTTTGGGTGAGGTTGTAAACCACTTCGTATGTGAGTGTGCCGCTACGTGATATGACTCCGACAGAACCTTCGTAAAAAATATTGCCCGGCATTATCCCCACAAGGCTTTTGCCGGGGGAGATGAGCCCCGGACAGTTTGGACCTATCATCCGGGACCCTTTGCTGTGCACGTATTTTTGGGCGTACACCACATCCAGGGTGGGGACACCTTCTGTTATGCAGACAATAAGTGATATTCCCGCATCTGCAGCCTCCATGACTGCATCCTTTACAAAGGGTGCCGGCACGAATATTATTGAGGTGTTTGCACCTTCGTTTTCCACTGCCTGGTGTACACTGTTGAACACCGGGACACCGTTGTCTGTCTTTGAACCACCTTTGCCGGGAGAGGTTCCCGCCACTACCTTGGTTCCGTAAGTGCTCATCTTGGAGGCGTGGAACCCTCCGTCGCGACCGGTTATCCCTTGTACTACCAGCCTGGTATCTTTGTTAACAAGTATGCTCATCGTTATTGGTTTTTATAATTAAGGTTAGGTGTTCTCTATTTGCTTAGCTCAACTGCTTTTTGTACTGCCTGTCCCATTGTGGAGGCACTATGGAAAGCAGAGTCCTTTAGAAGGTCAAGCCCCTCTTTATGGTTGGTGCCGGTGAGCCTTATCACAACCGGGATATTGGTCTCTATCTCTTTGAATGCTTCCAGCAGGCCACGGGCGACATCGTCGCACCTGGTGATTCCTCCGAAAATATTTATAAGCACTACTTTTACACTGGTATCTGCCAAGAGTAGTTTCATTGCTTCTATCACTTTGTTTGGATTGGAACTGCCTCCGATGTCCAAGAAGTTTGCAGGCCGGCCACCATATAGTTTTATTGTATCCATTGTGGACATTGCCAGGCCGGCTCCGTTGACCATGCATCCTATCTTGCCACCCAGGTGGACAAAACTGAATCCTTTGGATTTTGCCATTTGTTCTGTTTTTTCCTCTGCATTGGGCTCAAAGAGTGATTCTACAAGAGGTTGCCTGTAAAGGGCATTGTCATCGAAGTTCATCTTGCCGTCAATTGCCAGCAGTGTTCCCTCCTTTGTGACGACCATTGGGTTGATCTCTACCAGAGATGCATCTTTTTCTGTGAATAGTTTGTACATCTTTTGGATTACCGGTATGGCTTGCTTTACAATTGATTCGTTATCGAACAGCAACCTTGCTGCCCTTGCTGCCAGGAAATTTGGTATGCCGGTGAATGGATCTATTGGGATGCGGAATATCTTTTCGGGTGTTTTGGCAGCAACCTCCTCTATATCCATCCCCCCCTCTTTGCTCATGATGAGCACTACCGATTTGGTGTTGCGGTCCACCACCAGACTTATGTAGTATTCACTCTCTATGTTCACAGCTTTTGCAATCATTACCCTGTCCACTTTGTAACCTTTGATGTCCATACCCAGGATTGAAGAGGCAACTTCCACTACCTGGTCTTCTCCCGATGCGAGTTTTACCCCGCCAGCTTTTCCTCTGCCTCCGGTAAGTACCTGTGCTTTAATTACCACCTTGGGGGAGTGCAGCTCTTTATAGGCATCTGCACAAGCCATTGCATTGCGGCAAACTATCCCGTCTGCCGTAGGAATTCCGTATTGTGTGAAGAATTCTTTTGCCTGATATTCGTGGATTTTCATATTTGTGTGTTTATTAGCAGGTTAATTGGTTCATTACATAAAGATAAGTAATTTTGAATAAAAAAACGACCGATTTACAAACCGGCCGTTTTTGTTTTTATGTTTTATATGCTTTTCCCTTTTGGGGTTTATGTGCATATGTTGGTTATGACAGGGTTGCGCTGAACATCCAAACCATTTTTTCTTGTTCCTTGATGTAGTCGTTCATGATTGCAACTGTGGATTCGTCACCTGCCTGGGATGCGGTTTCCAGAACCTTGTATTCCAGTTCTATGAAATATTTGAATGATTCCAGTATATATTTGATGGCCTCCTGTGCATCGCAGATATTGTCTACTTCCTTTATCTTTGCAATTTTGAGGTATTCGCTGAATTTGTTTTCCGGTTTTACTCCAAGTACCAACAATCTTTCTGCAATTTCGTCTGCCTTCTCGTTGAAGTTGTCGTACAACTCTTCGAATTTCTCATGTAGTTGGAAAAACTGTTTTCCTTTGATGTTCCAGTGCAGGCCACGAAGGTTGGTATAGAATACCTGTATGTCTGCCAACAGTTGTTTTAGTTCGTTTGAAATTGATTCTGCTCCTTGAGCATCTAAGCGAATGTAATCTAATGTTTTCATTTTGTTATATTTTTAATTGTTTCTTTATTATTTCTGACACAAAGATAGGTATTGCAGAAATATAAATCAAACAGATTAAAACTATGGAATAATAGACTGTGTTTATAAAGGGGCCTCTTTCAGTGGATCATTGTTTGCAGTAATTCCCACTCCTCCTTGAGTTTTTTCAAAAGGAAAGCTTGGTCTGGTTTCCCTTTGGCTATTGATTGTTCTAGCTGTAGTGCAATTTGTGCCAAAATACCGAAACTCATGTTTAGTGCAATCCCTTTTATGGTATGGGCATTCCTTGTGGCAACCTGGGTGTTGTCACTTTTGTAGTTGCTTTCTATTGCATTTATGCTTTCTTGCATTTCGTGGACAAGGGATTCCATGATCTCTTTGGTCATTTCTGCATCGTTGCCAAACCTTGCCAACATATCTTGGTGGTCGAAATGCCTTTTGCTCTCTTCTCTGTTCATCTGGTTTTGGTTTCAATGCCTTTGAGGCAGTTGTAAATGGTTTCGCTATCGATGGGTTTGGGGAGTTGGCAGTGAATCCCGAAACTTACGATTTCTTTGTTGGTGAATGGTATGTTTTGTGGGCTGCCCAGCATTATTGCCGGGATTTTGGTTTTTTCCATGGATGGGTCCTGGTGGATCATCTTTATTGTGTTGACTCCGTTGATAAGCGGCATCCAGTAGTCTATGACCATTACATTGAAAGGTTCCGATATCTTTATGAGCCTTATCGCTTCGAGCCCATCTTCGCACGCTGTGCAGTGTATCCCCCATTTTGCAAAGAGCTTTTGAAGCATCACCCTGTTTTTTTGGTTGTCATCTACCAACAGCAGCCGCATATCGTGGAATTTCTCTTTTTTGCTGCTCTCTCCGGGATTCTTGATTATGGTTGCATCAACTGAAAAACTGTTGGTTTGGGATCCTGTTACCCAAAATGTGTATGTGACGTTGGTCCCTTGGTTCATCTTGCAGCTTGTTTTTACAACAATCTCTTTGATTCCAGGTGATTCCATGGATTCATATATGAGGGTGGTGAGTTGTTGCCCAATCAGGTTATGGTCTGCAACAGCGTTCCTGTGTATAGGTTCGCAGGTGTCAAGTATTATTTCCACACCTTTTTCCACTGCAACCGGGAAGATTGTGGTGCATGTTTCAAGTGTCGTGTTTATGATGTCGGTATTTTGTACAGGTGGTGTCCCTTTGTCTGGTGAAGGCTCTTGCCCGCTGTTTCCGTTTGCAAATTGTGTGTTGCCGGACAACTCTTGTTGCGTTTTCCCCTTTTTCTTTACAAGTGATATCATTTGCGCAAAAAATGCCAACAGCGATTTTTCTTTATCTGTGTAGATATGGTGGGTGCGTACAGAGTCGAACCCTACAAAACCTATGAGGTTTCCATGGTCTGTCATGGGGACTGTCATTATGCTCTTCACGTTTTGCGGTTCCAGCAGGCCTCTCACTCCATTGGGTCCGTCGTAGGGCAGCTGGGATACATCGTGGATAATGTAGGCTTCCTCTTTCTTGTGGTGGGCAACCCATTCCGAAAGCAGTTCCAACGGGACTTTTTGCAGGTTGCCTATTTGGGGGGTTATTCCCTGTGCACACCATTCGTGTGTGTTGGTGGTGTAGCCCTCTTTGAAGTTGTAGTCGAAAATGTAGCAACGGTCTGCGTCGACAAACTGTGCAATCTCCTTTATGGAGTTGTCAATTGCCATGTTTAGCCGGGCTTGCGGTACATTTATATATATGCTTGCAATTTTGAGCAACAGCTCCTGAAGCCTGTTCAGCCTCTCCAGCTTCTCTTCGCTTTCAATTTTGAGGCGTGTGTCAATTATTGTGGTCACCGCAATCTGCAATAAACTCAGTACATCCTCTTGGTTGCAATGTGATATAACTGCAGATTCCAATACCAAAAAACCATTGATAATGCCTTTTGACTTGGATGGGATTGCGATTATGGCATTGGCTCCGTTTTTTTTGAATATGGTTTTCTCTGCCGTTGCTTCCGTGCCTAGTCCGGAAGTGTTTTCAATTACGATATGTGGTTGGTTGAGTATCATTTTCCCCCACCATGAGTATTTCCTGAGGCTGAGGTTTTGCATGTAAGGTTTGGCCGGCTTTAGGGCGGGGAGATGATGTTCATGGGTGCAGCTCATGTAGGATTGGTCTTGTGAGAGTTGGAAAAACATGGCTCTGCCCAGCCCAAGCACCTCTGTAAGTCCTTCCAGCATTGAGTCTATTTTGGCGTCCAGGTTGTCCCGTGTTGCGTTTATGAATCCTGCGGTGAACTTGGCTATTGTTTTGTAGAACCTTGAACTATAATTGTCTTGTTTCATATTGGATGATAATCTTTTGGAGTTCTGCAACGGTTGCCTTTCCTGTTGTTTGGGAGTTGTACTCGCTGTTATACCGGAGTTGGTTTGGTGTTTGTTTGGGTTGCATTGTGTTTGCAAAGGGAATCTCTATGTACCCTGTGCCCATAGCTCTGCCTTTTTGGAGCTCATTTGTTGTGGCCATGGTTTCGTAGAGTTTTTCCCCTGCTGCAGCTCCTGTTATTGTTATTGCAGATGAGGGATCGGATTTTGCTGTTGGGTGGTATAGTTCTATAACTGCCCTTGCAAGTGATTCCAGGGTGTAGGATTGTACTTTTTGCAATACGATGGAGTTGCCCTGGCTTTTTTCAAGTGCATCCATGATGTAATTTGCAGAGCTTTGGGGGGTCATCAGGAAACGGCTCATTGCCGGGTCTGTTACTGTGAGCACTTTGCCTTGCTTTGCCAGGTTGATGAAAATAGGGAGCACCGTGCCGGCAGAGCCCAACAGGTTGCCAAGCCTTACTATTGTTATGGCAAGGTTGTGGGGTTTGTATGCAATTGCACATTTTTCCATCAACGCTTTTGTCATGCCCATTGCGCCGGAGGGTAGCACAGCTTTGTCCGAGCTTACCAGCACTATTTTGCCGACACCGGCTTTTTCGCAAGCTTCCAAAAGCATTTGGGTGGAATGCACATTCACTTTTATTGCTTCCAGGGGGTTCTCTTCGCATCCTTTTACATCTTTCATTGCTGCAGTGTGGATTACATAGTTGCATCCCCGTAGTGCATTTGTGAGGGCATGGGGGTCTGTAATATCTCCTTGGATATAATTGAATGTTGGATAGTTGAGGCGCATTTTCTCTTGTTTGGACTTATCCCTTGAGAAGATGCGTACCTGCGCACCTCTCTCTTTCAAAACAGAGGCCAGAGCAGTGCCCAATGACCCTGTGCCTCCTGTTACAAGTATGGTTTTGCCTGTATCTGTCATTTCTTAAAATTAGTAAAATTTTTCAAAGCAGGCGTGATTGATGAGAGGAGCCCTATCATTACTATTGCTGTGCCCGATGTGATGAAGGTGGTCGTTATCCCCAGGGTGTCTGCTATATATCCTGTAAGCAGCAAGCCTACCATTGCCGGCAGCATGGAGAAGGTGTCGAATATGGAAAATGCCCTGCCCATTACAGCGGGGTCCAGGGAGGTTTGCATAACTACCGTGAATGATCCGTGGAAAATTGCAGCTGCAACTCCCCCGGCTATTGTGAGTGCTGCAAAAACGGGGTATCCATTGGGCGGGAGTATGCCGGAAAATGCAAAAGTGAGGCCCAGTGCAACATACATGTAGTTTATGAGTTTCACCTTGTTGGCTTTGTTCATGACCGAAAGGCTCATGATTCCTCCGCCTGCCAGCATACCGACCCCCCATACTATCTCTATAAGACTCATTTTGTATGCATCGCCGTTGAAATGGTCCAGTGTAAGCAGAGGGAACATTGTGGCCACAGGCATGATGAAGAAGGTTGCAAGGACTATATACAGGAAGAGCCATTTGATTGTTTGGTTGGATGCCAGGGCGTGGAACCCCTCTTTTATTTCCCTTTTGAGGTGAGGGATAGCCTCTTTGTCCTTTACCGGGTTGGGGATTTTTACCAAAAGAAGCGAAACAACTGCAATAACGGCTCCGCCGACATCTGCAAGAAGAACGGATGTCATGTTCATGGATGCTACAAAAACCGCTGCAATTGCCGGGCCTGCAATTGTGCTCAAAGAGAAGATGACTTGGTTTATACCTGCTATCCTCATAAGTTGTGACTCCGGAGCCAGCAGCGGTGTTGAGGCCTGCATTGCAGGGATATGGAAGGCACTTCCTACCGACCTGAGGGCCAGCAACAGGTATATGTATATTAGGTCCAACTCACCGTTTGTGGTGTAGAATAGCAGAGCCAGTATGCCAGAGTTGAGTGCAACGAACAAATCTGCATATATCATGGTTTTCCTACGGTCCCATCTGTCTACATAAACTCCCGTGAACAAGCCCAGTACCAGTTGCGGAAGCAGGGTGGCAATTGTAGAGAGGGCTAGTATCTCTGCAGAACCAGTCTTGATGCTAAGCCAGAATATGACGGCATAACCTACAACAGAACTGCTCAATGTAGAGAACAGCTGTCCCGACCAAATTATTGCGAATGTACGTTTCCAGTTCATAATTTTCACCTCTCATCTTTTTTCACATATTGTTGATATTAAGTGGTTTAATGTGACAAGTGCAGAGGTAGTATGTTTAAGTATTTGATTATTAAATTTATGTGAAAAAAGATGAGAGGTGCTCCCTGGCGGGAGAGGTGCTCCCTGGCGGGAGAGGTGCTCCCTGGCGGGAGAGGTGCTCCCTGGCGGGGTTAGAGGAGCTTTTTGATGTTTTGGGCTTCTTTTTTGCTGCATATGAGGATGTTGTCCGGTGTTTCCACAATTATTGTGTCGTGGATGCCAAGAATGGAGATTGGTTTGCCTGTGGTGCTGATCACTATGTTGTTGGAAGATTCCAGCTCTTTGGCATTTGTCCCGTTGACAACTGAGTTGTTTTGGTTGCCGGGGAAGACATCTGCCAGGGCGGGGTAGCTGCCAATGTCGTTCCAGCCAAAATCGGAGGGGATAACCATTGTGTTTTCGAACTTTTCCATGATCCCGAAGTCTATCGAGATCTTTTGGAAAGCAGAGAAGAGCCGGTTTAGCCTGTCGTTTACGGGGTCCCTCATGTCATTACCCAAAGAGGCAATTTGTTGCAAGGTTTGGTAATGGGCCGGCAACAACCTGGCAAAGGCATCCATCATTACCTCTGTCCGGAAGATGAACATACCGCTGTTCCAAAGGTGGCTGCCCCCCTCAAGATATTGCCTGGCCTGCTCTATTGGCGGTTTTTCACAAAAACGAAGGACCTTGACTGGCTCTGCAACCTCTCCATTACCCAAATTTTCAAGGGATGTGACAGTGCCGGCCGGGGTTTCCAGGTATCCGTAACCGGTTTCCGGGTAGGTTGGTTTGATGCCAAGGGTGACAATTGCATTTTGGTTTTGAGCACAAAGAACACCTTTTGCAAGTACTGCCCGGAAATTTTGGTTGTCTTTAATGAGATGGTCGGAGGCAAGCACAGCCATGGTGCTGCCGGGTAAAACCCTCTCAATGATTAAAGAGGCAAAACCTATGGCAGCAGCTGTATCTTTGAATGCCGGTTCAATTATGATGTTTTCCTTTGGCAATTCCGGAAGCTCTTGCATGACTGCAGGAGCCTGCACGGAGTTGGTTGCAATGAATATATTGGAAAGCGGAACCATTGGGGCAACCCGCTCCACAGTCATTTGGATGAGTGATTTTTCTTTGTCTACAAGCTTTAGCAATTGCTTGGGCCTCTCTTTTGTGGAGAGTGGCCAGAACCTCTCACCGGAACCACCGGCCATGATCAAAACCACTAGATTGTTGTCCATACTATCTATTTTTATTTATAAAAAACTAATTTGAAAAAGGCCTGCAATGCTTCAATGCACTAGCCCCGAAAACAAAGTTAGTCAAAAAATAGTGGTATATTTGCCTTACAGTTCATTTGTTTTCTAACCATCAAAATACAACTCCATGAAATTTTTCATTGATACTGCAAATCTGGACCAAATAAGGGAGGCCAACGAATTAGGTGTCCTTGACGGTGTTACCACCAATCCATCTTTGATGGCCAAAGAGGGCATCAGAGGAGAGGAGAATATTAAGAACCACTATGTGGATATCTGCAACATAGTGGAGGGTGATGTGAGTGCAGAGGTAATAGCGACCGATTACCAAGGGATGATTGCAGAGGGTACCGAGCTGGCTGCCTTGCACACCCAAATTGTTGTCAAGGTGCCGTGCACAAAGGAGGGGATCAAGGCAATCCGTTACTTTAGTGAGAACGGGATCAAAACCAACTGCACACTTGTCTTTTCGCTTGGACAGGCTTTGCTTGCAGCAAAAGCGGGGGCAACTTATGTGTCGCCGTTTGTGGGCAGGCTGGACGATATCTCTACAGACGGGATAGCGTTGATAAGGCAGATAGCGGATGTTTACAACTACTACGGCTACCGCACCGAGGTGCTGGCAGCATCCATAAGGCACACCATGCACATAATCCAATGCCTTGAGGCCGGTGCAGATGTGGCCACATGTCCTTTGGACGCAATAATGGGGCTGCTCAAACACCCGTTAACTGACTCGGGGCTGGAGAAATTCCTTTCGGACTATAATAAGCTGAACGGTTAACCGCACAAATCCCGGATTTCATCCATAAGCTTTTGACGTTTTTTGGCTGTGAGGCCAAGGGAGTCAATGGCTTTTTTATTGTCCAGAAGCTGCCGGCACATTACAATACCGGAATCCATGAGCACCTTTTTTTGGGCGATTGTAAGCTGGGTGATTGAGGTAACAGGGAAAATCCTCTCTCTGTCTATGATATCCTTTATGCTGTTGCCTTTGGGAAAGTCCCAGCTCAAAAGGTGCAACCCGGAGCAAAGCCCGTAGGCCTCTGCATCTGCTGTGAAACGGGTGTTAGTGACAATCCCGCCGGAAAATGTGTACCCATTGTATTGGGAGAGGCTCTCCCTTTTGGCTATGATATCGTTTACCCTGGAACGGATGTACAAAGGTACCTGCACATTTGCATTCTTGCCGGTACTGCTGTAGTATTTGCATTCGATAAAGCGCTGGTGTTTCCCTTTTGTTGCAACCACATCTACCTCGTGGGTTACACAGGCCCCATCCAGGATTTGTGAAACTTCGGTTTGGTAGCCCAGCAATTTGTATATCTCCCCAATGAAATGTTCGAAAGGATAGCCGGTGGGACCCATCTCCATCATTGCATTCTTGAGTTTGTAACGGGCTGCATTACTCACCGTTTTCCTGCGCAACATTGCAAATGCCTTTTTATAGATGGCCCTGCTTGGGATAGCTTCCCCTGACCTTTTTTCATTTGCCGGCCGGGATGTCTCTTCTAAAAGCCATTTCTCTATCTCTTGGGTAATCTGGTCTATCACACTCCGGGAGGCCCCCGACCTTTGCAGGGACTCTTTGAATTTTTTGGCACTGAATGGCTGGGCATCGCCCGAAGCCTTCCTTATCATTGGGGTTTGTTCCATTTTTTTGTTTTTTGCGGCAATAAAGTTAAGATTATTATTCATATCTTTATTGGATAAACCTTACTTTAATTTCTTTGAACGTCAGATGAAAAGTATTGAAGAACTTTTGGAGTGGCTGGAAAACGCCATCAACTACCGCCTCTTTACATTGGGAAGCTCAGATTTCACCACAAAAACATTTTTGTGGCTGGTGTTATCGTTGCTGCTGTTGTTCTTTTTTGCGGGGAAAATCAAGAAATTGCTGGTAAAGAAGATATTCCCAAGGTACAATATAGATGTGGGGGTTGCAGAGAGTGTTGGCAAGATTATCCAGTACATCCTTATTGTGGTGGGTTTCATAGTCATTTTCCAGACAACCGGGATTGACCTGAGTGCTCTTGGTGTGCTGGTGGGTGCCCTTGGGGTAGGTATAGGATTTGGATTGCAGGGGATAACAAACAACTTCATCAGCGGATTGATAATCCTTTTTGAAAGACCTGTAAAGGTAGGAGACAGGGTAGAGATAGAGGGGCTGGAGGGTAATATTATAAAAGTTTCCGGCAGGGCCACCACAATCCTCACAAACGACAATATTGCCGTGATTGTGCCAAATTCGGACCTGATAAACAAAAGGGTGGTAAACTGGAGCCACAACAACAGGCGGGTGAGGATAACCGTGCCGGTTGGAGTATCTTACAAGGAGGACCCATTGGTAGTGCAGAAGATATTGGTGGAGGTTGCCAAAAAGAACAAAGGGGTTATGGAAAGCCCGGAACCATACGTGAGGTTCGATGAGTATGCCGACAGCAGCCTAAATTTCAGTCTGTTGGTTTGGAGCAGGGATTTTTCTGACAAACCCAGGATATTGAAAAGCGAACTCTATTATGCGATTTTTGCAGAGTTCAAAAAACAAGGTGTAGAGATACCTTTCCCTCAAAGGGATATCCATATTATTCAACCAGAAGCTAAAGAGCAGTAACATATGGCAAAAGTAAAGAGATTCGGAACTTTCGGGGGAGTTTTCACCCCCTCCATACTGACCTTGTTAGGGGTCATAATGTACCTTAGGCTTCCCTGGATCACAGGCCAGGTGGGGCTTATAGGGACTTTGGGAATAATCTTCGTGGCCCATATAGTCTCGGGTTGCACAGGGTTGAGCGTGGCATCCATTGCTACCGACAAAAGGGTGGAGACAGGAGGTACATACTATATAATATCCAGGAGCCTGGGGCTTCCCATAGGAGGTACGCTGGGGTGGGCTCTCTTTGCCGGGCTCTCTTTGAGTGTGAGCCTTTACCTGATAGGTTTTGCAGAGGTTTTCATGGGACTTGTAGGAATGGAGATAACCCTGGACAACATCAGGATAATGGGTTCCATAATATTGTTTGTCGTTTTGGTGCTCACATTTATAAGCACCTCCTTGACAATCAAGACACAATATATAATACTGACAATAATGGTCCTCTCCTTATTGTCTGTGTTCCTTGGCAGGCACGGGATGCAGCCCTCTGCACCTCAAATCTCTGCAATGCCGCAATCCTTGCCGTGGATTACCCTCTTTGCCATCTTTTTCCCCGCTGTAACCGGTTTTGAAGCCGGGGTTGCTATGTCGGGGGATTTGAAAGATGCAAGGAAGGCAATACCCATGGGTACAGTCATGGCCATATTGGTAGCATTGGTGATTTATGTTTTACTAGCTTTTTTCCTTTCGTACACAGTAGATGGTGACAAACTTGTGAATGACCCCAATGTTTTGTTCAATATTGCTTTGGTGCCGCAATTGGTAATGGCAGGTGTGCTGGGAGCAACCCTTTCCAGTGCCCTGGGAAGTATACTAGGTGCTCCCCGGATTTTGCAGGCGGTTGCAAACGACAGGATTGCCCCTGCGTTTTTGGGAAAAGGATTCGGCGCTTCAAAGGAGCCAAGGAACGCCCTTATATTTACATACCTTATTGCCCAGGCAGGAATCCTGATTGGAGAACTGAATGCCATAGCAAGGGTTGTGACAATCTTCTTTATCATAACCTATGGATTCCTGAACATAACCTACACCATAGAAAGCTGGGCCAGCAGCGATTTCAGGCCATCCTTCAAGATTCCGAGGATTGTAAGCATAATTGGTGCCCTTGCTTGTATTATTCTTATGATACTGTTGGATATAATGGCATTGGGTATTGCAGCAGTTTTGCTTGTATCTCTCTTTTTGTACCTGCGCAAAAAGGAGCTGAACCTGAGTTCGGGAGACAGCCGCTCCAGTGTGTGGCTTTCACTAGTGAAGACAGGCCTTATGAAACTTGCAAAAAGTGAAGAGAATACCCGTAACTGGAGACCCAACATAATTGTTTTCAGTGGAGGTGTAAGGAAAAGGCCATACTTGGCCAACCTTGCAATGGATTTGGTGGGCAAACTGGGCATTTTCACCAATTTTGAACTGGTGACCCAACCAAACCAAAGCATCCATGAGGGGAAAGAGGATGGTAAACAGAAGGGAGCTGATATCCTGATAGAGAACCTGCCCATCGGCAGTACTGCAGAGACAGTGTTCGAGCAGCTGGATAACAGCAAGGGGATCATCACCAGGAAACACAAATGCAACAACATATATGAAGGGATAGGCCTTATCAGCAGTGTCTATGGTTTTTCGGGGTTTGAACCAAACACTGTGCTCATGGGGTGGCCAAAGAGACCATCGGAAAATTACCCTTTCACATCACTTTTGAAGAGCCTGGTGAATCAGGATTACAGTATGGCATTTTTGAAATACAACAGTGCCAACGGATTCGGGGAGTTCAAAACCGTTGATGTGTGGTGGCAGGGAGAAGGTAACTCTTTGCCACTGGCATTGCATCTGGTTCGTTTTTTGACATCTTCTTCCAGGTGGCGTAACGCAAAGGTAAGGGTTCTGGCCCTGTGTGCAAACCCAAGGCTCAAGGAGAGGTACAACAACGTTATTACCGCAATGGTAGCCGATTTCAGGATAAATGCCCAGGTGAAGGTTGTGGGCAATTCAGAAAACAAACCCCTGCATGAGTTGATGCAAACGGAGTGCGGGCAGAGCAACCTTGTGATAACGGACATGCCGGGACTTGCTTCAAACACCACAGAGGTGATTGAAATGACAGACAACATTGCCAATACATTGGGCAATACCCTGTTTGTCCATGCCGACTCTACATTTTCCAGGATCACATCATTGACAGAAGTTCAGGAGAGTGGCCAAGGCGCTGAATTGCCATTTGAACTGCCCGATTTTGCAAAATTGAAAGAGCTGGATATGCCGGAAAAAGAACCGCTCAGGAGCCATATTGTGACACTTGTGGATGACCTGGCTGCTGCATCGGACAAGTTTGTGAACACCTGCCTGGAAAACATACGGGTTCAAAGGGAACAGTTCCTGGACAAACTGCTTGACACTATTCCGGGAAAAGGAGACAAGGTAGGGTTTACATCAAGGTTGTGCGAGATAACCCATGAGTACAAATCTGAATCACTGGGCCTGCAGATAGATGAATTGCATGGAGGTGTCAAAACCTACCTCAAGGAGACAGAGTTGGCTTTGAAGAAATTGCCTGCCTCTGTATTGATGGAGTTTGAGAGGGAGCACTACAAGAGGCTAAAACCATTTTCTCTGGTACAGAGGATTCATAAGGGGTTAAAGCTAATAAGGTTCAGCGCTTTGCAAAAGAGTGTCAAGGTCAGGGTCAAACTGCAGCCGGCTGCATATTTCTACATTTACTACAACAGGATCAGGGAGCTGGAAACGTTTTACAAAAACTTTCACCAAGAGAGCCTGGAGCATTTGAATGTTGAACGGGAATTGGAAAACCTGCTGGTAACAAAAGGGAAGAGTGATATGGTTGCCAAAGCCATAGAAAAGGCAAAGAGGACCAACAACGGTTTTGTTGCACGTTACGAAAACCAAATCCCGGAAAACCTTAAAAAAGATATTGTGGCCTACCTGGCAAGTATCCAAAGCCCACAGTCCAATATCCTCTCCAGGAGGTTAGGATCCGTTTCCAGGAAGAGCAGTGCCATATTGTTGGAATTTGATGAGTTTCCTGCGGTATGGAAAGCCGATATGGAAAACCAGCTGAACAGGATTTGGATGGATTTGGTTTACATGAACCTGAAGGAGAGGGTCAAAGTCTCTTTTTTCAAGATGACCGCCAATATCAAGTCCAAGACCGAGCAAGGCTTGATCAAACACATTGATGTTTTGGCCGGGCAAGCAGCAGATATGGATCCGATGGGAGCTACCCGGCTGGATGCTTCGTTCCATTTGCCCTCTGTGGAGGTATGTTTTACCACTTTCCGCAACGAAGTTGAGGCAATGGTGGCCAAGCTGGATGAGTCGGTTTTGATTGCAGGAGCGGACAATGAAGTGTACAAAGTTGAGCTGCGCAAAATTGCCGATTACTACATAAGCAATGAGCTGCTCAACAAGATAGGAAAGGAGTCTTTCAAACTGGCTACGTTGCTTGGCGATTCCCTGAACAACCTCAAGAATCTGGTGCGGCTGGCAAACTTTACATTGGAAAATGAAGCCGAGGATGCGGCTGAAAAGGTTGACGGCAAAGAGAAGCACCAATTGCTTGTGAGCAACATAAAGCAGGGGTTGAAAAATGAAAGGCTCAAAATAGGCAAGGCCCTGGACTCGGTTTCCAAAAACCTGGAGGGTGCTGTTTACTGGGCATTTGACCCGCTATCTTCTGTAGCAATAATCAAGAAAAGCTCTGCAATTAAAAAACTGGGCAAGGAGACGCAAAGGAGAGGCATTACTTCCAGGATAAAATCCTTTGCCAAGAGCTTGTCCACCGTACAAGGGAATATTTTGCCAATCTCAAATACAGGCAAAGTGAGGGGCTGATATGGGCAGGAAGGCTTTCCGGACAACAAGAGGCCAATCCCAAAGGTTTCTCTGCACCCGACAAAGGGGTATTGGAGCATCTGCCTTTCTACTACCTGAACCTTTTTACCGGACGTTCGGGTATTGGACAGGAGTTTTGGACGGGGATGGAACATGAGTCTGCCAGGGGTAAGGCTGCTGTGGAGAAATTCATGTATGGCTCAAGGGGTGCGCTTATTGTGACGGGCGAAAGGAGGTCCGGCAAATCGAGCCTTTGCAAGCATATTGCAAACTCCCATTTCACTTCTAAGGATACCTTCTTTGTAAGGGCTCCCCGTGAAGGTTGTGCAAATGTGGCTTTGTTTGAAAAGAGTTTGTACGAGGCCATCCAGTCTGTCAGGAAAACAGAGGGGCTGCCCATGGAATATAAAGGGAGCGACAGCCTGGAGACCCTGTTGCCTGGACTGGAAAGCAAATGCGTGGTGGTGATCCATGACCTGGAGTTGTGGTGGGAAAGAAGGGAGTCGGGAACTGCAGTAGTGGAGAGGCTGATTGACCTGATTGGTTTGTATGGGAGGGATATACTGTTTATAATCAATGCAAACATACATTCACTGAAGATGATCGATTCCATAACATCGCTCAATTCATGGGCCTTTGATGTGATAGAGTGCAGGCCTTTCCCGGCAAAACAGCTGAAAGAGTTCATAATAGCAAGGCATAATGCAGGCGGGCTGAGGTTTGTAATGGATGACAAAGCCCAGGAGCAAATGTCTGGATGGGATTACGCCAAGCTCTTCAACCATATCTTCAACCTCTCTGCCGGCAACCCGGGGTATGCAATCAACCTTTGGCTGGGTTCAATAAAGAATATCTCCGGGGATACTTTGATAATGGAAAAACCGGTGGGGGCAGACGGAAGGGTTGTGAGCATGTTGTCTGCAGATGACGCTGTGATAATATTGCAGTTTGTGCTGCACAGGAGGTTCTCGGTACCAAGGCTGGCCTCTTTGCTGATGACAAATGAAAACTACCTTGCTGCCAAGGTAAGGGTAATGCACCAAGAGGGCATACTGACAGAGAAATACCCCGGGGTATATTCCCTTAACCCAATGCTTGTACCCCATTTGGTTAAGAAATTGAAATCACTGGATTTGGTTTGAAATAAATGACGATTATGGTTTATATTTGGATAACAGCAGTAGCATTGTTCCTGTTTTTCTTTTTGAGGTTCACCTCCAAATGGCTGCCGGGACTGCCTGCCGGCAAAAGGACAAAAAGGACAATATTGAGGGCATTCCCTGTGATTGAATTCGGGATATGGGTTGTATTTGCAGTGAAAAGTATTGGACTGGCTTTTGGCGACACTCCTTTTTACCAGATAATGATAAACGCCATGGTTTTGGTGGTTGCACTTATTTGTGCATGGTATTTCCTGAGGGACTTTGTAGCCGGGATAGTGTTGAAAAGTGAAAATGGGTTTGAACCGGGAATGGAAATCGATACTCCGTTTGCAAGGGGTACCGTAAGGAAGGCGGGCTACCGCTCTTTGGAACTTACAGATGCAAACGGACACTATGTTAGGATTCCTTACAGCAGGATATCCGGTGAGGTGATATCCAAGCCGTCCAACAATAAAAAGAGGGTGGAGCACGAACTGGAACTGGGCTTTGGCTCCAACCAGGAGATCTCTGCAATAAAACAGCAGATCAGGAAAAGGGCACTTGAATTGCCATGGATAGTAAAGGAAGAGAGCCTGAAAGTTGAAATCAACTCGCTCTCTCCCGAAAAATACATGGCTAAAATCAAATTCTACTCCGTCACTCCGGAGACCGCAGTGAAAACGGAGGAGAGCATCAGGAAATTTATTGCAGAGAATTATTTCCCTATTTGATATGTGTTGAAACCTATGGCTTTGAGTTTTTTATGGTCCAGCAGATTGCGCCCGTCAAACAAAAAGGCGGGTTTTTTCACCTCTTTGTAAATCTTTTCCCAATCCAGGTCCTTGAAACAGTCCCACTCTGTGAGTACAGCTATGGCGTGTGCATCTTCTGTGGCGGCATAAGGTTGGTCGTGGACGGTAATGGTTCCAAGCCCGGGATTGGGACAGTAGATGCGGGATTCGTTTTCTTTGCAACGGCATGTGAAACTGCCCCCTGAAACCATGTTCAAGTCCTTTATTATTTGGCAGGCAGGCACCTTGGGGTCATATATATGTATATCTGCCTGGTCCTGCAAAAGGTTCCATGCCACATATATTGCAGCACTCTCACGGGTGTCGTTGGTCTCTTTTTTGAATGCCCAGCCCAGGAAAGTGATTTTTTTGCCCGATACCGTATTGAAAAGTGTGGAGATTATATTGGAAGAGAAACGGTTCTTTTGGTAATCGTTTATCTTGAGCACCTGCTCCCAGTAGTCTGCAACCTCCGGCAAGCCCAAAGTGCGGCTTATGTATACAAGGTTGAGCAGGTCCTTTTGGAAACAGGAACCTCCAAAACCAACCGATGTTTTGAGGAATTTGGAACCTATGCGGCTGTCCATGCCGATTGCCTTTGCCACCTCGTCTACATTTGCCCCGGTCTTTTCGCAAATAGCACTCATGGCATTTATGGAAGAGATCCTCTGGGCCAGGAATGCGTTTGCCGTGAGTTTGGAAAGCTCGCTGCTCCATACGTTGGTCCTGATGATCCTCTCCTGAGGGATCCACCTTGCATAAATGGAGGCAAGTGCCTCAATTGCTATTTTCCCTTGTGGGCTCTCTTCTCCACCGATAAGCACCCTGTCGGGGTTCATGAGGTCTTGTATTGCAGTGCCCTCTGCAAGGAACTCGGGGTTGGAAAGGATCTGGAACTGAAGGTTGCTGCCTGAGTTGTCCAGGATCTGTTTGATGGTTTGGGCCGTCCTTACAGGGATTGTGGATTTTTCCACAACTATTTTACCTTCAGTTGCCACCTGGGCTATTTGCCTGGCACATAGCTCTATGTATTTGAGGTCTGCCGCCATTCCCTTCCCTTGTCCGTAGGTTTTGGTGGGAGTATTTACAGAGATGAAGATCATTTGGGCCTCTTTAATGCCCTTTTCTACATCATTGGAAAAAAAGAGGTTGCGCCCCCTTGCCTGTGCAACTATCTCTTTGAGCCCGTTTTCGAAAATTGGAAGGTTCTCCAAGTTTGGATCGTTCCATTGGTCTATACGCTCTTTGTTGACATCTACAAGTGTCACTTTGATGTCGGGGCACATTTTGGCTATGACCGACATTGTGGGGCCGCCCACATACCCTGCCCCTATGCAGCAGATATTGGTGATTTTTGAAGTTTCCATTGTTTATGTTGTTTTTGCAGGGTAAAGATACTTAAAAATACGAGTCTGGTTGTAGCGTTTTGAGGTTTTGATGCGTATAGGCTGTAAAAACGTTTTTTGATTGAGGTTTATTTTATTGATAATATTTTTAAAAAGAAATTAAGTTATGGGAAAGAGAAAAAAGTTGATGGGCCTGTTTGTGGCAATAGGAGTTGTTTTTGCTGCAACTTCGTGTTTGAAATCGGAGTCGGATTATGACAAGCAAGTGAAGATTGATGACAAGATTCTTGCAGATTTCATTGCTTCGCAGAGTATTACTGCCCAAAAACACAGTACAGGTTTTTATTACCAGGTAATACATTCACAGGATGGCGGGCAACAGTTGAAAAAGGATGATGTGGTTTCGTTTGACTACTCCATCTATACCTTGTCGGGATCACTTATCCAAACCAATACAGATGAGGATGGTTTGCCTGCGGTTTTGAAATTGCAGACCATGACGGTCATACCTGAGGCTTTGGATTATGGGGTATCGCTTATGAAGGTTGGGGACAGGTACCGTTTCTTTGTGCCATC
>Ga0334884_1000949_pt1 | contig 48310 bp, 39 predicted proteins | sample GraSluR1_MG_7_FD_207215 | JGI IMG/M metagenome (GOLD analysis project Ga0334884, IMG submission 207215) | Sludge microbial communities from methane-producing bioreactor in Wageningen University, Netherlands - Granular Sludge_12_05 R1 | ecosystem: Engineered > Bioreactor > Anaerobic >... | reverse complement strand
AGGTCGCCTGGCACGACACCGAGCTGAGCTTGGTGTCGGTGATCACGATCGAGGACAGCGGCGTCTGGCCGGTGTTGGTGACGGTGAAGGTGTACGGGATCGTCGAACCCGCCGTGCTCCCGGTCGCGGCTCCTGCGGTCTTGGTCAGCGAGATGCCAGGTTGGCCGTTGCTGAACGTGCACGTGATCACCGCGTTACCGACGATCTGGCTCGCCGGCACGGTGTAGGTGGTCCCGCTCAGCGTGCCGACGACGGCGTTGGACGCGTTGGTGCAGGTGGCACCGGCAAGGGCCCAGCCGGACGGGATCGCGCCGGCGGTCTCCGTGATCGTGACCGGGGTGTTTCCTGCGGTGGCGGTGAACGCCTGCGTGCCGGCGGTGCCCGTGTCTCCATCCACCTGGGTGGCGGAGTCTGCCGCGGTGGTGGTGACCGTGCCCGACGACTGGGTGGTGTTGGTGAGCGTGAAGGCGAACGGCCCCGCCGCCGCACCGATGGTGGTCTTGCGCAGCACGATCTTCGGCCGGTCGAGCACGGTGATCGTGATCGTCGAGGACGCCGTGCTGCCGGCTGCGTCGGTGATCTGGTAGTTCACCGCCGGCACGGCTCCCACGTAGGTGTCCACCGGGTCGAAGGTCGCGGTGCCGTCCGCGGCGAGGGTGAACACACCGTAGGTCGCGCTGCTCAGGGTCTTGCCGTCGCCGGAGAGCGTCCAGCCGCTGGTCGCGGTGAAGACGGTGGCCGAGGGCACCAGGGGGATGCCGCTGGCCGGGGTGTCGTTGGCGATGATGTTTCCGCTGACGGTCTCGGTGCGGATCACCGACGCACTGTCCGGGTTGGCCGTCGGCATCGGCTGGTCGGGCAGCGAGAGCCCGAGGAAGATGTGGTCGCCGAGCAGCGTGAAGTTGGGGAAGCCGCTGTTGGTAGGCAGGGTGCCGCTGCCCACGCCGTTGACCTCGAGCGACATGTTCAGGGTGAGCCGGGTGATTCCCGTGCCGCTGACCTGCAGCGAGCCACAGCCCGCAGGGCTCGACAGGGTGCCGGGAGTGTTGCACACCGTGTTCGGCCGGGCATTGGTGGTCTGGAACTTGGTGCTGGTCGCGGAGAGGTTCACCGCACCCGCCCCGACCGACCAGGTGGCGCCGGCCGGTACGGAGGTCAGGGTCGCCGACGAGGCGAAAATGGTGTCGCCGTACGAGCCGCCCAGCCCCATCACGTGCAGCCGGGGGTTGTCCACCGGCCGGCTGAAGTTGATCGTGATCGTGCCACGGTTGTTGCAGGTGGTGGTGACGCCGTTCGAATAGGCACAACCTCCGGCTTTGGTCGTGAAGCCCATGATCGTCGTGCCGGTGGGGATGTTCGGCGTGAACATCGTGCTGGTCGCCGCCTTCTGCGGGAAGCTGGCCCTGCCATCGACGTTCGTGTCCGATACGCCATTGTCGGTGTAGGTGAGGGAGGCGTCAGCGGCCAGCGTGGCGGTGACCGTCGCGGCGTTCGTCTGGGTGATCGTCTGGGTGTAGGTGGCAGTGCTCGAGTAGGCGACGCTGCCCCAGCGCTCAGCGTGGGCGAGGGCAGGGAAACTCAGCAGGGCCGCGACCGCAAGGACGAAGGAGAACGCCAGCCGGAGGACGTTGCGCAGACCCCTCAGGGCGCGCCGAACCTTATGGGGGTGGTTTGCTGGGTGCCTACGCACCTGGACACTCCTCGCGGTCGTGGCACGGCTGGCGGTCCGCGGCCTTGTGCGCCGTCTCCGGGTCGGGACGAACCCAACGACGCAGCAATTGTTCTGATGAATCCTAGGCGAATCTACTAGAGATTCTCAGGTTTCGAACGTCCCCCACATGGGGACAGTTTGGGGAAATCCTCATGAAGCTCTCATTGCGTCCCGGAACGGCCGCTCGGCCCGGCGCTGGGAGGCGTCGCCGGGCTGAAGCCCGGCGCACCCCTGCGCGCCCCCGGCGCGCTCCACTGCTCAGAGCGCCCTGTGGTTCGCCCGGCGTCGCCATCCCACCAGGAACAGGCCACTGACAAGGAGAATCACCCCCAGACCGATGGGCCCTGCAACCTCTGCCCCGGTGTAGGCCAGCGAGTCGTTCTCGGAGTCGACAGCGGTCGGTTGGGCCGGCAGCCATGCCCGCACCCTGGCCGTGGCGGGATTCCCGCAGCTGTCCGTAATTCGGTAGCTGACCCAACTCGTCCAGCCGCGGAAGCCGTCGTCCGGGGTGAATACGAGGGTGCCGTCGGCGTTGGCCGTCCAGTAGCCCTCCCCCGCGACCTGCAGGATGGTCAGCATCTGGGCCGGATCACCGTCCAGCAGGACGAGCGACGCCGGCTCCAGGATGCAGCCACCGCCGCCGGAATCGTTGCCGAGCACGTCGATCACGACCGGCTGGCCGGGTTCAGCTCCGCGAGCCTGGTCCGCGCTCGCCGCCGGGCCCGCACCGATCACCGCGGTCACCGTGCTGGTGGCGAGAACCCCGTTCGAGTCGGCGACCTGGTAGACGGCCGGCGTCGTGGTCCCCGCGAAGCCGGCGAGCGGCGTGAACGTGACGCTGCCGTCGGCGTTCACCGTCCAGGTGCCTTCACCGGCCACCACCAGGGTCTTGCCGCCGTCCGTCGCGTCCGGCGCGGTGAACACCACACTGCTCGCGACCAGCGGCGCCGAGGCGTCGCCCGGGAGGTCGTTGCCGAGGATGTCGACCGTCACCGGGTTGTTGAAGGCTCCGGCGGCGCTGTCGGTGGCGGCCGCGGGGATGACCGGGTCCACCGTGACGCCGAGGACGGCGTGCGTGCTGTTCCCGAAGTTGTCGACCACCTGGTAGGTGACCGGTGTCGCCGTTCCGGTGAAGGCGGTCTCCGGGTCGAACGACACCGTGCCGTCGGCGTTCACCGTCCAGGTGCCCTCGCCCGGCACGACCAGGGTCTTCCCGCCGTCGGTTGCCTCCGCCGAGGTGAACACCAGGCTGCCCGGGTCCAGCGTCCCCGACGTGCCGGCGCCGTCGTCGCCCGCGGAGTCGTTCGCCAGCGGGTCGAGCGTCACCGTGACGTTCTGCGGCGTGGTCGCCGTGTCGTCGGACGCCGCCGGCGGGTTGCCCACGCTGACCGCGATCTCGGCGGCGACCGGGGTGCCGATGGCGTCCCGCACCAGGTACTGGACGGGCGTCGCCGGACCGGCGAGACCGTCCTCCGGGGTGAACGTGACCGCACCGGTCGCGGGATCGATCGTCCAGGTGCCCTCGCCGGGGACCACGAGCGTCCGGTCGCCGTTGGTCGCGTCCGCGGAGGTGAAGGTGACCGAGGCCGGATCCAGCGGCGCGGAAGCCGCTCCGGCGTGGTCGTTGCCGAGCACGTCGACGGTCACCGGGGTGTGTGACGGGGTGGACGCTGCGTCGTCGGACGCGGTCGGCACGATCGCGGTGACGGTGACGTGGAGCGTCGAGTCCGCGGTGTTGCCGAGGCTGTCGGCGACCCGGTAGGCGACCGGGGTCGCCGCACCGGTGAAGCCGGGCTCCGGGTCGAACGTGGCCGCGCCGCTCACCGGGTCGATCGTCCAGCTGCCCTCACCAGCCACCACCAGGGTCTTCCCGCCGTCGGTCGCCTCCGCCGAGGTGAACACCACCGAGCCCGCGCCCAGCGTCCCCGACGTGCCGGTGCCGTCATCGCCCGCGGAGTCGTTCGCCAACGGGTCGAGCGTCACCGTGACGTTCTGCGGCGTGGCGGTGTAGTCCGGGTCGGCCGCCGCCGGTTCGCCGACCGTGATCAGGAGCTGTGCGTCCGCAGCCGTGCCATTGGCATCGAGCACCCGGTAGTCGACCGGAGTGGTCGCACCGTGGAAGCCGGGCTCCGGCGTGAAGGTGACGGTGCCATCAGCGTTCACCGTGTAGGCGCCCTCACCGCTGACCGCGAGCGTCTTCCCGCCGTCGGTCGCGTCCGCGGAGGTGAAGGTGACCGAGGCCGCGTCCAGCGGTGCTGTGGTCGCACCGGCGCTGTCGTTGCCGAGTACCGACGTGGTCACTGCTGTGCCGTACGGCGTATGGCCCGCGTCGTCGGCGGCAGTCGGGACAATCGGGGCGACCGTCACCCTCAGGTGTGCCGTCGCGGTGTTGCCGAGGCTGTCGGCGACCCGGTAGGCGACCGGGGTCGCCGCACCGGTGAAGCCGGGCTCGGGGTCGAACGTGGCCGCGCCGCTCACCGGGTCGATCGTCCAGCTGCCCTCACCAGCCACCACCAGGGTCTTCCCGCCGTCGGTCGCCTCCGCCGAGGTGAACACCACCGAGCCCGCGTCCAGCGTCCCCGACGTGCCGGTGCCGTCATCGCCCGCGGTGTCGTTCGCCAACGGGTCGAGCGTCACCGTGACGTTCTGCGGCGTGGTCGCCGTGTCGTCGGACGCCGCCGGCGGCGCGCCCACGATCACGGTGAGCAGGGCCGTCGCCTCGTGCCCATGGCTGTCGGTGACCCGGTAGGCCACCGAGGCGGTGCTGCCATGGAAGCCCTTCTCCGGGTCGAACCTGACCGCACCGGTCGCCGGGTCGATCGTCCAGCTGCCCTGTCCCGCCACCACGAGAGTGTGGTCGCCGTCGGTGGCGCCGGGCGAGGTGAACACCAGGCTGGCGGCGTCCAGACCGCCGACGTTGCCCGCACCGTCGTCACCGGCGGTGTCGTTGTCGAGCGGACGCAGGGTAACCGCCGTGTCGTACGGAGTGGTCGCCGTGTCGTCGGTCGCGACCGGCGGGGTGCCCACGGTGATCGTCAGGGTCGCGCTCGCGGTGGTGCCGTTGGCGTCACTGACCCGGTAGTCCACGCCGGTGGCCGTGCCCCGGAACCCGTCCGCGGGCGTGAAGGTGACCGTGGCATCCGCGTTCACCTCATACGTACCCTCACCCGGCACCGTCAGGGTGTGGCCGCCGTTGGTGGCGTCCGGGCTCGAGAACACCACGCTGGCAGGGTCCAGCAGCGCCGTGGTGGCCCCCGCGCTGTCGTTGCCGAGCACCCCGGTGGTGACCGGGGTTTGGTACGGGGTGTGGTTGACGTCATCGGCTGCGACCGGCGTGACCGGCGTCACGGTGACAACCAGTTCCGCGGTGGCGGTGTTGCCGAAGGAGTCGGTGACCGCGTAGCCGACCGCGGTGGTCGTTCCGGTGAAGCCGGGAAGCGGAGCGAAGCTCGCCTCCCCGGTGAACGCCCCGATCGTCCAGGTGCCCTCGCCGGCCACCACGAGCGTCCGGCCCGCATCGGTCGCGGAGGCGGAAGTGAGCACGACACTCGGGTGCAGCAGGGCGCCGACCGTGCCGGCTCCGTTGTCCCCGGCGGAGTCGTTGCCCAGCGGGTCGAAGGTCACCGGGACGCCCTGCGCCGTGGTCCTCGCGTCGTCCGTGGCCGTGGGCGGCACGCCCACGGTGACCACGAGCTGCGCCGTGCCGGTCTGGCCGAGCTCGTCAGAGACCCGGTAGCCGACGGCGGTCGCGACGCCGGAGAAGCCGGCGACCGGGGTGAAGCTGATCGTCCCGGTGCCGTTCACCTGGTAGGTGCCCTCGCCTGCGACCACGAGGGTGGTGCCGCCGTTGACCGCGGCCGGGTCGGTGAACCGGACGCTCGAAGGCTGCAGCGTGGCGAGCCCGCCCGCGGTGTCGTTGTCGAGGACCGCGGTGGTCACGGTGGTCAGGTACGGCGTGTGGTTGGTGTCGTCAGTGGCGGACGGTGCCGGCGGCGCAGCGACGGTGATCGTCACGGTCGCGGTGGCCGTGGTGCCGTTGGCGTCGGCGACGGTGTAGGCCACGGCGCTCGCGCCGCCGGTGAAGCCGACCGCCGGGGTGAAGGTGAGCCTGCCGTCGGCAGCGATGGTGTAGGTGCCCTGTCCGGCGACCACGAGAGTCTTGCCGGCGTCGGTCGCGTCCGGGTCGGTGAAGACAACGCTCGAGGCAACCAGCGGCGCCGAGCCGGCCCCGGCGGCGTCGTTGCTGAGCAGGTCCAGCGTCACCGGTGTGCGGTAGTCGGTGGCACCGACGTCGTTCCCGGCAGACGGCGTCACGGGCGTGACCGTCACGGACAGCTCGGCCTGCGTCGTGGCGCCGAAGCTGTCGGTGACCTGGTACACGACCGGGGTAGCCGGGCCGGTGAAGGCCGGCTCAGGGTCGAAGCTGGCGTCTCCGGTCGCCGGGTCGATCGTCCAGGTGCCCTCGCCGGCCACCACCAGCGTCCGGCCGGAGTTGGTGGCCGCTGCGGAGGTGAACACGAGGCTGGCCGGATCGAGGGTTCCCGTGCCGCCGGCGCCGTCGTCGCCGGCGGTGTCGTTCGCGAGCGGGTGCAGGGTGACGTCCACGTTCTGCGGAGTCGTGGCGTGGTCGTCGGACGCGACCGACGGTGCGCCCACGGTGATCGTCAGCGTTGCGGACGCGAGCGTGCCGAGCCGGTCGGCTACCTGGTAGGCGATCGTCGCCGGCCCGGAGAAGCCGGCCTCGGGGGCGAAGCTGATCTCGCCGGTGCCGAGCACGGTCCAGGTGCCCTGGCCGGCGACCACCAGCGTCTTGCCGCCGTCGGTCGTACCGGCAGTGCTGATCACGACGCTGCCCGGCACGAGTGGTGCGGACGCGGCGCCCTCGGCGTCGTTGGCCAGCACGTCGGTGGTGACCGGCGTCGCAGCGGAGGTGTGGTTCGTGTCATCGGTGGCGGTCGGGATGATCGGGGTCACGGTGATCACCAGCGTCGCGTCGGCGCTGTGGCCGAAACTGTCGCTGACGCGGTACGGAACAGCCGTCGCGATGCCGCTGAAGCCGGGCTCGGGGTCGAAGGTCGCCGCGCCGGTGGCCGGATCGATCGTGTAGGTGCCCTCGCCGGCCACCACCAGCGTGCGGCCGGAGTTGGTCGCGGCCGGGTCGGTGAACACCACCGTGGCCGGCTCCAGCGAGCCTGGGTCGGCGGCACCGTCCGTGCCCGCGGTGTCGTTGCCGAGCAGCTCGACGGTGACGTCGGTGTCCTGCGGCGTTGCGGCGATGTCGGGGTTGGCGACGGGCGGGGCGCCCACGGTGATGGTCAGGGTGGCGCTCGCGGTGGTGCCGTTGGCGTCGGCCACCTGGTAGTCGACCGGGGTCGCCGCACCGGAGAAGCCGGCCTCGGGGGTGAAGGTGACCGAGCCGTCGCCGTTCACGTGGTACATACCCTCGCCCGTCACGGTCAGGGTCTTGCCCGCGTCGGTGGCCGTCGGGTCGGTCAGCACCACGCTGCCCGCGACCAGCGCGGCGGACAGGTCGCCCGCGCTGTCGTTGCCCAGCACCGGGGTGGTCACGGGCGTCTGGAACGGCGTGTGGTCGGTGTCGTCGGCCGCGGTCGGCTGCACCGGGGTGACCGTGACGGCGATGGTCGCGGCTGCGGAGTTGCCGAAGGAGTCGGTGACCTCGTACCAGACCGGGGTCGCCGGGCCGGAGAAGGACGGCAGCGGTGTGAACGTGACCTGGCCGGTCATCCCGTCGATGCTGTAGCTGCCCTCGCCGGGAACGTCCAGCTTCTTCCCGCCGGCGACGGCGTCCGGGGAGGTGAACTGCACCGAGGTCGGTGCCAGCGTGCCGGACGTACCGGAGGCGCCGGCCGCGTCGTTGACCAGGGGATCGATCAGGACGGGGGTGTTCTGCAGTGTGGTGGCGGTGTCGTTCGTCGCGGCCGGAGGTGTTCCCACGGTGACCACCAGCTGTGCGGTCGCGGTGGTCCCGTTGCTGTCCGAGATCCGGTAAGGCACGGCGTCGGTCGGCCCGCTGAAGCCGTCCGCGGGGCCGAACCGGACGGTGCCGTCGGCCTCTGCGGTCCAGGTGCCCTGGGTCGTGACCAGGGTCTTGCCCCCATCGGTCGCGGTCGGGTCGGTGAACACCAGGCTGGCGACGACCAACGGTGCGGAGGCGTCGCCCGCGTTGTCGTTGGTGAGACCGGGCAGCGTCACCGGGGTGAGGTACGGGGTGGTCGCGGAGTCGTCAGTGGCGCTCGGGTGCACCGGCGTGACGGTGATGGTGATCGTCGAGGTGGCGCTCTGCCCGAGGTTGTCGGAGATCCGGTAGTCGACCGCCGTCGCGGTACCCGAGAACAGCGGCTCGGGGTCGAAGCTGACCACACCGGTGGCGGGATCGATGGTGTAGGTGCCCTCGCCGGCCACGACGAGCGTCCGGCCACCGTTCGTCGCGGAGGACGAGGTGAACACGACGCTGGCGGGATCGAGGGTCGCGCCGCCGTTGGCGGAGTCGTTCGCCGCCGGCGTGAGGGTCACATCCTGGTTCTGCAGGGTGGTCGCGGTGTCGGGACTGGCCGCCGGAGCGGGTGGCGCGGCCACGGTGATGGTGAGTGCGGCCGTGTCGGAGGTCCCGTTGGTGTCGCTGACCCGGTAGCCGACCGGGGTGGCCGCACCGGTGAAGCCGGCGTCCGGGGTGAAGGTCACCGCTGCGGTGGCCGGGTCGATCGTATAGGTGCCCTCACCGGCCACGACGAGCGTGCGGCCACCGTTCGTGGCCAGCGGCGAGGTGAACACGACGCTGGCCTCGCTCAGCGGGGCCGATGTCGCACCGGCCACATCGTTGTCGAGGACGGCGACCGTGACCGGGGTGAGGTACGGCGTGGTGCCGGTGTCGTCGACCGCGTCCGGCGTGAGCGGGGTGACGGTGAGCGTCACCGTCGAGGTCGCGCTGTGCCCGAGGGAGTCGGTGACCCGGTACGCGACACTTGCCGTACCCGTGAACGCCGGCTCCGGGTCGAAGGAGATCGCGCCGGTCGCGGGATCGATCGTGTACGCACCCTCACCGGCCACGACGAGCGTCCGGCCGTCGTTCGTGGCGTCGGGAGAGGTGAACACGACCGTGTCCGGGCCGAGGGAGCCGACGGTGCCGCCTCCGGTGGCGCCGGCCGTGTCGTTGGCCAGCGGGTCGACGACCACCGTCACGTTCTGCGCGGTGGTCTGGAAGTCGGGGGACGCCGAGGGGAGCGTGCCGAGGGTGGTGGTGACGGAGGTGGTCGAGGTCGGATCCACCGCCGGCGTCCCGACGACGCTCGTGCCGGCCGGCGTGGCGGTGTTCGTGACCGTCCCGGCCGCGACGTCCGCCGCTGTGACCGTGTAGGGCGATCCCGCGCAGGTGGTGCTGGCGCCCGGCGCGAGGACGGTGTCCGTGCAGGTGATGCCGGAAAGGAGCGCGTCGGTGACCTGGACGTCGCTCACCTCGACGTTGCCGGTGTTGGTCAGGGTGAAGCCGTAGCTGATCTGGTCACCGGCGACGAACGGGCTGCCGGAGGCGGTCTTGACGAGCTTCAGCTGCGCGCTGCGGCCGATCGTGACGGTCTTCGTGTCGGTGGCGGTCACCGAGCCCGCCGCGCCCTCGCCGGTCGGCGGGCTGGCTGCCACGGACGCGCTGTTGGCGACCTTGCCGGCCTCCACGTCCGCCTGGGTCACGGTGTACGCCGGAGACGCCGAGCAGGTGGTCGACGCGCCGACGTCCAGCGAGGTGGACGCACAGGTGATCGTCGCCGCGCTGAGCATCGGATCGGTCACGGTGACGCCGGTGAGCGGCCGGTTGCCGGTGTTGGTCACGGTGAAGCTGTAGGTGATCTGGTCGCCGGCCTTCGTCGGCGTGCCGGATGCGTGCTTGGCGAGGCTGATCGCCGCGTCCTTGGCCTCGTTGGTGAACGTGCAGGTGATGTTGATGCCCTTGCCGTCGCTGCCCGTCGCGGGGATGGTCAGGGCGACCGAGGTGCCCGATCCGGACCCTCCGGAGAGCACCGTCCCGGTGTCGGCGTCCACGCACCGATAGGTGCTCAGGTAGTTGCTGAAGTTGGTGGTGCCGGCGGGGGTCTCGGCGAAGGTGTAGGACTCGCCGGGAATCACGATCACGGGCCCGGCGGTGGCTGCCTGAACGCCGGTGGCGGTCCCCGCCGTGGTGGCCGAGAGGCTGACGCCGGTACCGGTGAGCGCGAGCTTGAACTGGTCGCTGTCGGCCGCACGGCTGACCACGTTCTTGCGGACCGCGTCCATGACGGTCGGGGTGGCGCAGGAGCCGAGGTCGCTGAAGATCGTGCCGTAACCGGTGTTGACGGTGGCCTCGACGGTGCCGGTGGACGGGCGTGCCCTCCGGAGGGTGTCGGTCGCGGAGAGGTAGAGGAAGCCGTCGGACGCGAAAGCCATTCCCGGGTAGCCGTTGGCGGCCGTATCGAGCGCGGCCACGACGGCGCCGGTGGGCGTCCCGCTGAGCGAGCCGGCGTCGTACTTACGCAGCGTGCCCGGGCTGCCGCTCGGAGAGAACGCGATGTAGAGGTCGCCGGCGGAGTCGAACGCCAGGTCGGCGTTGGCCGTGGTGTAGCCGGTGGCCGTGGTGAACCGCGCGGTCGCGTTCCCGCTCGCGGGGTTGATCGAGTACACGTAGAGGGTCGTGCCGATGACCGCGCCCACCCAGTAGAGGCCGGTCGTGGGGTCCACCCCGCCGGCGTGGAATGTCGTCGCGCTGGTGTTGAAGCCCGTGATGACCCGGGACGCGCCCGGGTTGCCGGTGGCGTCGTTGAAGGTGTACATGGTCGAGGATCCGCCGCCGGCGGGACCCATCGCGTAGGCCGTCGTGCCGTCGCCGTCGACGGCGAGCGCATTCAGCGCGTTGGTGCCGCTGCCGAAGCTGCCGATCACGCTCCAGGCGCCCGTGGCGGCCGAGACCCGGATCAGGTCCTGGTTCTGGGTGGTGGACGCGACCGCCGCCCGCAGGGCGTAGACGTAGTCGTTGCCACAGATCAGATCGCCGGCAGCCGCGCTGGCCGGGGTGACCGCACCCGGTCCCAGGACAAGCGCCCCCACCGCAAGGGTGAAACTGAGCAGGAGCGAGAGCGGCGTGCGGGTCACCGGCGAACTTCCAGAGGCCATGGTCTGCTTTCGGACAGGGCCATCTGGTGTGGTGTGGCGAAGCAGGGCTGGCTGCCAAGACCCCTCTCCCAGCCGACCCTGAGAAAAACATAGAGTATTCAGGGCGCCATTTCATCTCAAAATAGTCACCCGAAAGGGGACATTTTCCATTTGTCCCCCACACGGGTGACTAATTCGAAGAATGTCGCTCCACTAGGGGAGACGCATCAACTTGGCGACTCTGCCTTGATCGGAATCAATGCCGGGATGACTCTTCTGAACCCCGATCAGTCGGCCGCCGACAGCAATTGTGTGGCCCGCACTCCGGCGGAAACGCAGTTCAGGAGTTGAAGCGGCTCTGCGCGGCGTCGAGGCCGATGGTGAGAAGGGCCTCCACCGCGTCCGCGCACCGGTCCACCTCGACGGCGAGGTCCTCGGCGAGGGCTGCCGGGAAGGGGCTGAGCACGTAGTCGGCCGGATCCTGGCGTCCCTGCGGGCGGCCCACCCCGAACCTGGCCCGGAAGAAGTCCCCGGTGCCCAGGCTGCGCCGGATCGACTTGAGGCCATTGTGGCCGTTGTCGCCCCCACCAAACTTCAGCCGCAACTGCCCGAACTCGAGGTCCAGTTCGTCATGCACGACGACCAGGTGCTCGGGCGGCACCTTGTACCAGGCGGACGCCTTGCCGACCGCGATGCCGGACTCGTTCATGAAGGTGCGCGACTTGAGCAGCACGACCTGCTCGGCGGGAGCACCGAGGCCCCCCATCCCGCCGGAAGCGGTGAGCCGGGTCTGGACGACCTCGGCCCGGAGCTGGCCGGCCCCGGTGAACCGGACGCCGGCGCGCCGGGCGAGTTCGTCCACCACCCGGTAGCCGACGTTGTGTCGGTGAGACGCGTAGGTCGGGCCCGGATTACCGAGCCCGACCAACAGCCAGGTAGACATGGGTGCCGATCAGGCCTCCTCGGCCTCTTCCTCGCTGGCTTCCTCGACCCCGGTCGACTCCCCGGCCAGTTCGGCGTCCAACGCCGCCTGGGACGGCGTCGCAGCCATCGAGAGGATCAGGTGGTCGGGATCGCCCGCGAACGAGGCACCCGCGGGCAGGACGAGGTCCTTGGCGGTGATCGAGTCACCGATCTCCAGCCCGGCGACGTTCACCTCGATGTCGGCGGGGATGTGGGTGGCCTCCACCTCGAGGGAGATGGTCTGCTGGTCGATCGAGACCATCCGGTCGGCCGGGTAGTCGCCCACGATGAGCAGCGGCACCTCGACGGTGACCTTCTCGCCCTTGCGGACGATGACCAGATCGAGGTGCTCGATCGTGCCCTTGACCGGATTGCGCTGCACCTGCTTGGCCAGCGCCAGCTGGCTCTTGCCGCCGTCGACGGTGAGCTCGAGCACCGCATTCGCCACGCGCAGGGCGAGCAGCACCTCGTGCCCGGGCAACGACAGGTGGACGGGATCGGTCCCGTGGCCGTACAGGACGGCCGGCACCAGGCCCGCACGGCGGGTGCGGCGCGCCGCGCCCTTGCCGAATTCAGTGCGGGAAACCCCGGCGATCAAGTTCTCAGCCACGTGCTCTTGCTCCTCAACCTCGTTCCAAAACCTGAGCCTGGCGAGGGAGGACCGGCGGCGCTCTGCGCGCGCGCCTTGTCGATCACGGGCCCAGGGCCCCTCGCCGAGGCAACCCGCAGAGTCTAGCGCGGCGCGGGCCGCCCGGCCCAATCGGGACGCCGTCCCGCGTGGACCGGGTTAGGAACCGTCCCCAACTCGGTCCGGACCAGGTTGGGGACGGTTCCTAACCCGGTCCACCGCGCGTCAGTGGGCGCCGTTGAACAGGGACGCGACCGAGCCCTCCTCGAAGACAGCCTGGATCGCCTGGGCGAGCAGCGGCGCCATCGACAGCACGGTGAGCTTGGGGATGTTCACCCCGTCCCGGATCGGCAGGGTGTTGGTCACGATGACCTCTTCGAACTCGGACTCGTTCAGCCGCTGCGGCGCCGGGCCGGACAGGATCGGATGGGTGGCGGCGGCGATCACCTTCTTGGCGCCGAAGTTCTTCAGTGCGGCCGCGGCCTGGCAGATCGTGCCGGCGGTGTCGATCATGTCGTCCACCAGCAGGCAGACCCGCCCGTCCACGTCGCCGACGACCTCGCCGACGGCCACCTCGTTGGCCTTGTTCGGGTCGCGCCGCTTGTGGATGATCGCCAGCGGCGTGCCCAGCAGGTCGGACCACATGTCGGCCAGCCGCACCCGACCCGCGTCCGGCGAGACGATCGTCATCTCGGACGCGTCGTAGTGCGCCTTCACGTACTCGGCGAGCACGGGAAGAGCCAGCAGGTGGTCCACCGGCCCATCGAAGAAGCCCTGGATCTGTGCGGCGTGAAGGTCCACCGACATCACGCGGTTCGCGCCGGCGGCCTTGTACAGGTCCGCGACCAGGCGGGCCGAGATCGGCTCGCGTCCGGCGTGCTTCTTGTCCTGCCTGCCGTAGGGGTAGAACGGCGAGACCACGGTGATCCGGCGGGCGGAGGCGCGCTTCAGCGCGTCCACCATGATCAGCTGCTCCATCAGCCACTCGTTCACCGGCGCGGGATGCGCCTGGATCACGAAGCAGTCCGAGCCCCGCACCGACTCCTCGAACCGGACATAGATCTCGGAGTTGGCGTAGGTGAGCGTCCGGGTCGGGATCAGGTCGACACCGAGCAGCGCGGCGACCTCCTCCGCCAGCTCCGGGAATGCCCGTCCGGTACACACCATCAGGTGCTTCTCGGTGGGACGCTTGATCCCGCTCACTCGCCGGACTCCATCTGCGTCGCCTCCTGCTCGTGAGCCGCCAGGGCGGCTGCCGCGGCCTGCGCCGACGGGGTGCCGGCCCGCTTGCGCTCCACCCAGCCCTTGATGTTGCGCTGCTGGCCGCGCGAGACCGCCAGCTCCCCGGGGCCGACGTCGACGGTGATCGTCGAGCCCGCCGCGACGTAGGCGCCGTCCGCGATCTGCACCGGCGCCACCAGCACCGAGTCGCTGCCGACGAAGGAGTGCTCGCCGACCGTGGTGGTGTACTTCCCCACCCCGTCGTAGTTGGCGAAGATCGTGCCGGCGCCGATGTTGCTGCCAGCGCCGACGACCGCATCGCCGCAGTAGGTGAGGTGAGGAACCTTGGCGCCCTCGCCGATCACCGCCTTCTTCATCTCGACGAACGCGCCGACGTGGGCACGAGCGGCCAGTTCGGTGCCGGGACGCAGGTAGCTGAACGGCCCGACGGTGACGTCCGGCCCGATCACGGCCAGTTCGGCATGGGTGCGCAGCACCCGCGCATTCTCGCCTACTTCGACGTCGATCAGGGTGGTGTCCGGGCCAATGACCGCTCCGCGGGACACCGAGGTGGCACCCTCCAGCGACGTGCCCGGCAACAGGGTGACGTCCTCGGCCAGGTCGACCCCCGCATGCACCCAGGTGGTGGCCGGGTCCAGCACGGTCACGCCCTCTGCCATCCAGCGGGAAAGGATGCGGCGGTTCAGCTCTGCGGCGCGCTCGGCGAGCTGGATCCGGTCGTTCACGCCCTCGGTCTGGAGGTAGTCGGCAACCATCAGGGCGCCGACCCGGCGTCCGGCGGCCCGCGCGTGTGCGATCACGTCGGTGAGGTAGAGCTCGCCCTGGGTGTTCTTGGCCTGCAGCGCAGCCAGGCCCTCGCCGAGGGTTGCGGCGTCGAAGACGTAAATGCCGGCGTTGATCTCGGCGAGTCCGAGTTCTGCGTCCGTCGCGTCGGACTGCTCGACGATCCGCGCGATCTCGTCACCCTCGCGGACGATCCGTCCGTAGCCGGTCGGGTCGGGCACCACTGCGGTGAGGACGGTGACGGCGTTGGCCTCCGCGCGGTGCGCTGCGACCAGGTCGACGAGTGTCTCGGGGGCGAGCAACGGGACGTCCCCCGAGGTCACGACCACCTCGCCGGACACGCCGGGAAGGGCCGACAGGCCGGCCCGGACGGCGTCCCCGGTGCCGAGCGGTTGCTCCTGCACGGCGATGGTCACGTGCGGGGCGACCTCGGCGAGATGCTCGGCCACCAGTTCGCGCTGGTGGCCGACAACCACCACCAGGCGATCGGGTGCGAGCGCGTCCGCTGTGTCGATCGCCAGCGCGACCATCGACTTGCCGGCGACCCGGTGCAGCACCTTCGGGATCGCCGACCTCATCCGGGTTCCGGCTCCGGCCGCCATGATGACGACGGCTGCCACCCTGCTCTGCGAGTCCTGCTCGACCACGGGCACCTCCAGCCTTGGTTGGTATCCGCTCCCCGGGTAGGAGTCGAACCTACGTCGCTAATCCTGATTCAAAGTCAGGCGGGCCCTGCCGGCAGACCAACCGGGGAACGACCGTCGGCAGACGGACGGGGCCAACTCTACGGGGGCGGACGGGTGGCCGCACGCGCTCGCCGTGACTGGATCTTGGGGCACGCGTCCAGATGCTCCGGTGGCCCGCGCCGACACCTCGGGGGTCGGGATGGATTCGCAAACCCGCCCGCAGCGGGCCAGACTGTGGCCATGCCCACTGCCCCGGTCACCGCCCGCGCCCGGCGGAGCCGCGTCCGGATGACGCGGGCCGAGCGGCGCGAGCAGTTGATCGACGTGGCCAGGGCGCTGTTCGCCGAGCGCGGTCTGGAGGGCACTTCGGTCGAGGAGATCGCCGCGCACGCCGGGGTGAGCAAGCCTGTCGTGTACGAGCACTTCGGCGGCAAGGAGGGTCTCTACGCCGTCGTGGTCGATCGCGAGGTGCGCACCCTGCACGATGCCATCCGGACCGCGATCACGACGCCGCGGGCCACGCCGCGGGGCCTGATCGAGCTGGGCACGCTGGCGTTGCTGGACTACATCGACGACCATCCGAACGGCTTCCGGATCCTCTCCCGGGATTCTTCGGCGACGTCTCCGGAGGGTTCGTTCGCGACGATCCTGTCCGACATCGGGTCGCGGGTGGAGGACCTGCTCGGCGACCAGTTCACCGAACGCGGCTTCGACCCGGACACCGCGCCCCTGTACTCGCAGATGCTGGTCGGCCTGGTCGCACTCGCCGGCCAGTGGTGGATGGACACCCGCGACGAGCTGCGCTTGCCCAAACCGGTCGTCGCCGCGCACCTGGTGAACCTCGCCTGGAACGGCATGCGCAACCTCGAGGTGGCGCCCACCCTGCACGTCCACCCGCGCCGCAACGACTGACCCGGACCAGATCGGGGACGGTTCCGAACCCGGTCCACCCCCGCTGTGGATCAGGTTCGGAACCGTCCCCAACTCGGACAGGTTCGGAACCACCCCGCTGTGGACCGGGTTCGGAACCGTCCCCAACTCGGACCGCCCGCGGGGAGACGCCATCGAGAGCGCTCTCAGCTAGAGTGCTGAGGTGAACTCCGCACTCGGCTCCCGGCAGGCCGCCGCAGCAGTCGTCCTGCTCTTCAGCTACAACGGGCTGGTGATCGGCGCCTACGCCGCGTCGATTCCCTCGCTGACGGCTCGGTTCGGGCTCGCTCCGTGGCAGCTGTCGACCCTGTTCGTCTGCATGGGACTGGCCGCGATCGCGTCGATGCAGGTCTCCGGACGCCTCTCCGACCGGATCGGCGCGCGCCGGGTGTCGCTGGCGATGATCCCGATCCTCGTTGCCGCGATCCTCACCATCGGGCTCGCTCCGTCGCTGCCGATGCTCTTCGTCGCCGGCATCCTGCTCGGCCTCGGCAACGGTGGCATCGACGTGGCCATGAATGCGATCGGCGTCCAGGTCGAGCAACACCGCCCCAAGCCGATCATGAGCTTCTTCCATGGCATGTGGTCGGTCGGCAACCTGGCCGGCGCGTCGATGCTCGTGCTGCTGGCGCCGTTGTTCGCACCCGACCCGCAGCCCGCCGTGGCCACCACCACCTCGGTCGCGGCCGTCCTCGGCGTCGTGGCGTTCGTGGTCGCGTGGCGGATCACGCCGGAGACGGCAGTGGTCACCCACACCGACTCCTCCGGCACGCGGACGCCGATCCCCGCGTCGGCGTACCTGCTCGGCCTGATGGCGATCGGGTTCGGCCTCGGGGAAGGCACAGCGAACGACTGGTCCGGCCTGCACGTCACCCAGATCGCCGGCGTCGACCCGACTACGGGGGCGCTCGGCTACACCTGCGTGGTGGGGTTCATGGTGGTCATCCGGCTGCTCGGCGATCAGCTCGTCGCCCGGTTCGGACGCCGCGCCGTGACCGTGTTCGGTGGCGCGTGCTCCGGCGTCGGCTACCTCGTCACCGCGCTGGGCAGCGGCCTGCCCGTGCTCCTGGTCGGCTGGTCGCTGGTGGGCCTGGGCATCGGCATGATCGCGCCACAGGTGTACGCGGTCGCCGGCCACACCGCGGGCGGACGCGGGCTGGCGGTCGTGGTCACCTTCGGCTACGCCACGTTCCTGATCTCCCCGGCGCTGATCGGCTCGCTCGTGGCCACCCTCGGCATCCAGAAGACGATGTTCGTGCCGGCCCTGCTTCTGTTCGGACTGGTCTTCGCCGCCCGGATCATGCCGGGACGCGAGGACGACGTCGCGCCGAGCGCCGAAGCCGAGGCGTCCTGGACCGAGCCCGCCTGAGCCCCGCTCAGACCACGAGACGCGCGCCGGGCACCGGGCCACTGACCCGCTTCACGGCACGGCACACGCTCTCACCGGACAGCTTCACCGACAGATCGACCGCGTCGGACTCGTTGGCAGCCAGGAACGCGACCGTCGGACCCGACCCGGAGACGATCGACGCCACCGCACCCAGGTCGCGACCGGCCTCCAGCACCTGCCCGAGTTCGGGACGCAGCGCGAGCGCGGCGGGCTCGAGGTCGTTCACGAGCGTCCGGCCGAGCGCCGCGACGTCGCCGCTGACCAGGGCGTTCAGCAGCTCCGGGGGTGCCTCCAGGCGTCCGGCGCCCAGGCCCAGCTCGTCGAACTTCCCGAACACCGCAGGGGTGGACAGCTCGCCGTCGCTGAACGCCAGCACCCAGTGGTAGCTGCCGCGGCTGAGGACGGGCGCGAGCTGGTCGCCACGGCCCGTGCCCAGCGCCGTGCCGCCGGCCAGGCAGAACGGCACGTCCGCGCCGAGCTGGGCGCCCAGCGTGCGCAACTCGTCGGGCGAGACATCCAGGTCCCACAGCACGGCGCAGGCCAGCAGCGCCCCGGCGGCGTCCGCCGAGCCGCCGGCCATGCCCCCCGCGACCGGGATCGACTTGCGGATCACGAGCTCCGCGCCGAGCGAAGGCTTGGCGGCGGCGGCGGCCAGCAGGCGGGCGGCACGAACGGCGAGGTTCTCGTCCCCGGTCGGCACCTGCGCGGCCTGCTCCCCCATGACCTTGACCGTGAACCGGCCCGGCTCGGCCCAGGTGGCTTCCACTTCGTCGAACAGCGAGACCGCCTGGAAGACCGTGGCCAGCGAGTGGTAGCCGTCCGGACGCCGCCGGCCACTGCGCAGGGCAAGGTTCACCTTGCCGGCCACCCGGACGCGGATGGCCTCGGGCTCGGTCACCGGGGATGCCATAGTCGCGAGGCTATCCCACTCTCCGTCCCATGACTTCTGCCACCCTCACGAAGTCCCCGATGCCCAGCACCTCGCCGCGGGCCTGGGGATCGACGCCCGCCTCTTCCAGCACCTCCGAGGCCGCTGCGGACGAACCGAACAGCCCCGACAACGCCGAACGGAGCATCTTGCGCCGCTGCCCGAACGCTGCGTCCACTACGGCGAAGACCTGTTCCCTGGTCGCGGAGGTGGCCGGCGGGTCGCGGCGGACCAGCTCGACCAGGCCCGAGTCGACGTTGGGCACCGGCCAGAACACCGACGGCGGCACGCTGCCGACGCGCCGCGCCGCGCAGTACCAGGCGAGCTTCACCGACGGCACGCCGTAGGTCTTCGAGCCGGGTCCTGCGACCAGCCGGTCGGCCACCTCAGCCTGCACCATCACCAGGCCGCCGCGGATGGTCGGGAATCGGGCCAGCACGTGCAGCAGCACCGGCACGCTCACGTTGTAGGGAAGGTTCGCCACCACGAGGGTGGGCTGGGGGTCGGCCAGGGCGTCCACGCTGAGCGCGTCCGCCTCCAGCACCCGCAGCCGGTCCGCGCGTCCGGGCAGTCGCTCGGCCACCGTCCGCGGCAGGAGCCCGGCCAGGCTGTGCTCGATCTCGACGGCCACGACCTCCTCCGCCGCCTCCAGCAGGCCCAGCGTGAGCGAGCCGAGGCCGGGCCCGATCTCCAGCACGACGTCATCGGGCCGCACGCCGGCCGCAGCCACGATCCGGCGCACCGTGTTGGCGTCGTGGACGAAGTTCTGGCCGCGCTGCTTGGTGGGACGCAGGTCCAGCTCCGCAGCCAGCCGGCGGATCGTACGGGGGTCGAGCAGGGCGTCGGGCATCAGGCTTCGCCCCAGTCCCCGAACAGTGCGGAAGCGTTCGCGGCGAGCTGCTCGCAGAGGTCGGCGACATCAGCCCCGCGACGCTCGGCGATGAACCTCACCGTGAGCGGCACCAGGTAGCTGGAGTTGGGCTTGCCGCGATACGGCATCGGGGTCAGGTAGGGCGCGTCGGTCTCGACCAGCAGCAGGTCCGGCGGGGTGATGTCGAGCGCCTCGCGCAGCGCCTCGTTGGCCTTGAACGTGACGGTGCCGGGGAACGACAGCCAGTAGCCGCGCTCGAGGCAGGCCCGGGCGAAGTCCGCGTCCCCGGAGAAGCAGTGCATCTGCACGCGCTCGGGCGCGCCCTCGGCGTCCAGCACGTCGAGGACGTCGGCATGGGCGTCCCGGTCGTGGATGACCAGGGCGCGGTCGTACCGCTTGGCCCACGAGATGTGGGCGGCGAAGGCCACCTTCTGCCGCGCCCGCCCCTCGGCGTCGGTGGTGCGGAAGTAGTCCAGGCCGGTCTCCCCCACTCCCCGGACGCGGTCGGAGGAGCCGACGATGGCCTCCAGCCGGGCCAGTTCGGCGTCCAGTCGCTCGCCGAGGCGGGCAGCGTCGTTGGGGTGGATCGCCACGGCCGCCACAGCCTCGGGATACTGCCGGGCCAGCGCGAGGGCTGCGAGCGAGGACTCCACGTCGGTACCGACCTCGACGATCCGGGTGACGTTCACCGACCGCGCCAGGGCCAGGGCGTCCGCGACGGCGAGACCACTGTGCTCCGCCGTGCTCAGCGCGTGGGTGTGGGCGTCGGTGGTCGGCGCGGGCAGCGCGTCGGGCAGCGGAGAGAGTCTGTCGTTCATTGAACTACGGCCGGTCATCCCTGTGCTCCTTTTCGCGCGTCCAGCGCCGCCCCGTACAGCGCCTTGCGGGGGACGCCGGTGTCCGCGGCCACAGCGGCCACCGCAGCGGAGAGGGGCTCGCCCGCCGCGACCCGCTCGGCCACGAGCCCGACAGCGTCGGCGATCCCGAGTTCGCGCGGCCGCGCGCCGGCGACCACCACGGTGATCTCGCCCCGCACGCCCGGCTCTGCCCAGGCCGCCAGCTCGGCCAGGCCGCCCCTGCGGGTCTCCTCCCAGGTCTTGGTGAGCTCGCGGCTCACCGAGGCGCGGCGGTCGTCTCCGAAGGCGGCCCGGGCATCGGCGAGGAAGTCGGAGAGCCGGTGCGGCGCCTCGAAGAACACCATCGTGCGTGGCTCGAGGGCGAGTTCGGCGAGCCGGCGCCGGCGCTCGCCGCCCTTACGCGGAAGGAAGCCCTCGAAACAGAACCGGTCGGTCGGCAGCCCGGAAAGGGCCAGCGCCACCAGAACGGCGGACGGCCCGGGTATCACCCGCACCGGCAGGTCCGCCTGCACCGCCGCCGCCACCACCCGATACCCGGGGTCGGAGACGGTCGGCATGCCCGCGTCGGAGACGACCAGCACCGTCTGCCCGTCCTCCAGCGCGGCGAGCAGCCCCGCCACCCGGGACGCCTCGTTGCCGTCGAAGTAGGAGACCACCCGGGCCGAACTGGTCAGGCCGAGCCGCGAGAGCAGCCCCTGCAGCCGCCGCGTGTCCTCTGCGGCGATGACATCGGCGCTGCCCAGTGCCTGTCTCAGCGCCGGTGAGGCGTCGTCGAGATTCCCGATCGGGGTGCCCGCCAGCACCAGCAGCCCGCCGTCCCGCCTGTCGTCCACCTGTGCAGTATTCCTGATTCGGCCGCGCTCGGGTTGTCGCTCGCGTGGTCCACCTAGGATGTCGGCGTGACCGAAGCGGAGTGGGGGCCCGGCGACCCGGGTACGTCCGGCGGCCCGGACCACCCCGCCCCGGACGCCGAAGCCACCGACCCCTCGGCCTGGACGGCGATCTCTCCGGTGGACCTTCCCGATGCCGCCATCGATGCCGACGCCCTACTCGCGGACGACACCGACGCCGACGCCCTACCCGCGGACGCCCCGGCGGCCTCGCACCGGGCCTGGCCACGGCTGCGCCGCGCGGTCTACCGCGACGAACTGAGCACGATCGAGCGGCTCCGCGACGGTCAGGCCGCTCTGCGCGATCGGCTGGCCGGCTGGGCGGTCACTCTGACGATCACCGCGATCGCGTTCGTGATCCGGATCGTGAACATCGCCTACCCGAACAAGCTGGTCTTCGACGAGACCTACTACCCCAAGGACGCCTGGACCCTGTGGAAGTTCGGCTACGAGACGAACTGGCCGAAGGACATCGACGCCAAGGTCGCGGCCGGCGAGGTGGACAGCTTCCTGAGCACCGCCGAGTTCGTGGTGCACCCGCCGGTCGGCAAGTGGCTGATCGGGATCGGCGAGCAGCTGTTCGGGATGAACTCGTTCGGCTGGCGGTTCATGCCGCTGGTGTTCGGCACGCTCCTGGTCTTCATCACGATCCGGTTCGCGCGGCGGCTGTCCCGCTCGACCCTGGTCGGCGGCATCGCCGGCGTCCTGCTCACCTTCGACGGCTTGTCGTTCGTGATGTCCCGGATCGCCCTGCTCGACATCTTCCAGGCGTTCTTCCTGGTCGCGGCCGTGTCCTGCGTCGTCGCCGACCGCGACTGGTTCCGGCGCCGGCTGGCCGACCACCTGGACCAGCTGGGCGAACTCGACCTGGGCGGACGGTTCGGACCGGTCTTGTGGTGGCGACCCTGGCGCCTCGCCGCCGGAGTGCTGTTCGGGCTGGCGATCGGCACCAAGTGGAACTCCCTGTTCGTGCTCGCCTCGATGGGCATCCTCAGCGTGGTCTGGGACGTCGGGGCGCGCCGGCTGGCCGGAGCGGACTGGCGAGCCTGGCAGGCCTTGCTGGTGGACGGCATCCCCGCATTCATCACGCTGGTCGTGGTCTCCGGCGTCATCTACGTCGCCTCGTGGTCGGGCTGGCTGCTCACCTCCGGCGGCTACGACCGGGACTGGGGGAAGAACCACCCGGACAGCCCCTGGACGATCCACCTGGGCGAGATGTGGGCGTCCTTCCTGAAGTACCACCAGGACATCTACAACTTCCACACCGGCAGCTACATCGCCGGCGTCACGCACCCCTACAACGCGCACCCGATCGGCTGGCTGGTGATGGCGCGTCCGATCGGCATCGACGCGGTGAACGACATCAAGCCGACCGTGGACGGCTGCTGGGCGAGCGGGAACGACACCTGCATCCGGGTGGTCTCCGGCATGGGTACCCCGGTGCTGTGGTGGATGGCGTTCATCGCCCTGTTCGCGGGCCTGATCTGGTGGATCGCGGGACGGGACTGGCGCTTCGGCGTCCCGATCATCGCGGCGATGTCGACCTACCTGCCGTGGTTCACAGCCGGCACCCGCCCGGTGTTCTTCTTCTACGCGATCTGCATCATCCCGTTCACTGTGACGATCCTGGCGATGACGCTCGGGCTGATCCTCGGCCCGTCCGACAGCCCGCACCGACGCCGCGGCGCGATCATCGTGGGCGTCGCGATCGCCCTGGTCGTGCTGAATTTCGCCTACATCTACCCGGTGCTGACCGACCAGTTGATGCTGTACAAGGACTGGCTGGCCCGGATGTGGCTGCGCTCCTGGATCTGACCACCGGACGCTTCCGGACGCAGGGAAAAGGCCCCTGAATTGTTACCGCTCTCCCGGCATCGCCGCGGGCCATCTCACCAGATCCCCGATCCGGCACGTCGTCGCCCGGCTCCCCAATAGAGTGCCGTCGGCTGCTCGACAAAGGGGATTACGGCATGGCTGTTTGGAAGCTGCACGGCAACGGATCGATCCAACCAGGGGCCGTGGTCGCTCCTGACGAACGCCTCGGCTGGGGCAAGATGTTCGGGCTCGGCGCCCAGCACGTGGTCGCCATGTTCGGCGCGACCTTCCTGGTGCCGCTGATCACCGGCTTCCCGATCCCGGCAACCCTGTTCTTCAGCGGCGTCGGCACGCTGCTGTTCCTGCTGATCACCGGCAACAAGCTGCCCAGCTACCTGGGCTCATCCTTCGCCTTCATCTCTCCGGTGCTCGCCTCGACCATCGTCGGCGCAGACGGCACCAAGGACATCGGCAAGGCACTGTTCGGGATCATGCTCACCGGCATTCTGCTGGCCATCGTCGGCGCGGCGGTGCACCTGGCCGGTTCGCACTGGATCGACGTGCTGATGCCGCCGGTGATGACCGGCACCATCGTGATGCTGATCGGCTTCAACCTCGCCAGCGCCGCGTGGGGCGAGGCCAACAAGTCCGGCTTCTGGGCGGCCCCGGTCACCGGCTGGATCACCCTGTTCGCGATCGTGTTGATCACGGTCCTGTTCAAGGGCCTGATCGGACGCCTGTCGATCCTGCTCGGCGTGGTCGTGGGCTACGTCGCCGCGCTCCTCCAGGGCCAGGTCGACTTCGCCGCCGTGGGCAGCGCCACCTGGCTCGGCCTGCCCCACTTCCAGCTGCCGACGCCCGACTTCAACGTCGCGGCCCTGTTCCTTCCGGTCGTGCTCGTGCTGATCGCCGAGAACGTCGGGCACGTGAAGTCGGTCTCGCTGATGACCGGCCACAACTACGACAAGACCATGGGACGCGCCCTGCTCGCCGATGGCGTTGCCACCACCCTCGCCGGCTTCGGCGGCGGCTCGGGCACCACCACCTACGCCGAGAACATCGGCGTGATGGCGGCCACCAAGGTCTACTCCACCGCGCTGTACTGGATTGCAGGAACGATCGCCATCCTGCTCTCGTTCATCCCGAAGTTCGGCCAGGCAATCGCCACCATCCCCGCGGGCGTGATCGGCGCGGCCGGAACCGTCCTGTACGGCATGATCGGCCTGCTCGGTGCCCGGATCTGGATCGACAACAAGGTGGCGTTCACCAACCCGGTGAACCTGATCCCGGCCGCGATCGGCCTGATCATGGGCATCGCGAACTTCACCTTCACCCTCGGCGACATGACCTTCGGCGGCGTAACCGTCGGCACCATCACCGCGCTGGTGCTGTACCACCTGATGCGGGTGATCGCTCAGGCCCGCGGCACCAACGTGGCCGAGGTGGAGGAAGTCACCTTCCCCGACTACGAACCCGAGTCGCTCAGCTAGCCAGGAGCACCGGACCGGGTGGGTCAGGACGTGGACGTCAGGGCCCGGACCGACGCAGGGACGTCGATGCCCGGGCGCAGATCGGGGCTCGGCTCCGGCTCGCCCCACGTCGCCCGCAGCGGCACCACTCCGGCCCAGGCATCTGCGGCCCGATCCTCGGGCGGGTCGTCGGGGAAGCCGTCCGCGGACCTCAGCGACCACTCGCTGATCGGCAGCGCGAGCACCAGGGTCGCGGCCAGCTCCTTCGCGGTGCTGCGCCGCACCTCGGTGCTGCGTCCGGGGAGGACACGGTCGGTGAAGACGTCGAGCGCGCGGACGGCGTCGTCGCCCGACAGTGCCGCGCAGCGGCCGAACAGGCAGGCGCTGCGGTAGCGCATCCCCGACTCGAACGCCGAGCGCGCCACCGTGATCGCGTCCACAGCGGTCACCGTGACGCAGACGTCCGCGCCGTCGGCCAGCGCCCGCATCCACCGCGAGCCGGTGGAGCCGTGGAACAGCAGCCGATCGCCGTCCCTGGCGAAACCGGTCGGGATCACCAGCGGTCCCTCCGGCAGGCTCAACCCGACATGAGCGAGCAGCACCTCGTCGAGCAACGCGTCCAGCGCTGCGCGCTCAGCCGTCATCCGCTCCGGCATCCGCGTGGGCACCAACCGTCGTCCCATCTGGGTTCCCTCCCGACTTGTCAGACTCTGTGCACGCTATGGCGTGCTGAGATTCTGACAAGTCGGGGACGGTGCGGGCACTACGTTGGCGTTCGTGTTCTCCCGATTCACCCCGGCGATGCGGATGGGCACGTCCATCGCGATCGCGGTCGGTGTGTACGGGATCTCCTTCGGCGCGCTGTCGGTCACCGCGGGCCTGAACGTGTGGCAGACCTGCGCGCTGAGCGCGCTGATGTTCACCGGTGGCTCCCAGTTCGCGTTCATCGGCGTGATCGGGAGCGGCGGGACGGGCGCAGCGGCCTGGGCGGCGGCGACCCTGCTCGGGGTCCGGAACGGCGTGTACGGCATGCAGCTGAAGTCGCTGATCCGGCCGCCCGCGAGGCGGATCCCGCTGATGGCGCAGCTGACCATCGACGAGTCGACCGCCACCGCGACCGCGCAGGACCACCACGACGAGCGCGTGCGAGGGTTCTGGACGGCCGGAGTCGGTGTCTACGTGATGTGGAACGGCTTCACCCTGATCGGCGCGCTGGCCGGCAACGCCCTGGGCGATCCGGCGATGTGGGGTCTGGACGGCGCCGCCGTGGCCGCGTTCCTCGGCCTGCTCTGGCCGCGGCTGCACGCGAAGGACCCGATCGCGCTGGCCGTCGTGGCGGCGCTGGCCACGATCATCACGCTGCCACTCGTGCCGCCCGGCATCCCGGTGCTGATCGCCGCGGCGGTCACCGCGGGCTGGTGGGCCTGGCGGCGGCGCGCTGCCGAGGCGGTCGCCGAATGACGCTGTGGATCTGGGTGCTGGGCGCCTGTGTCGCCGCCTACGCGATCAAGCTGGCGGGCTACCTGCTGCCGCAGTCGCTGCTCGACCGTCCGGTGTTCGGGGAACTCGCCGGTGCGCTCACGGTCGGCCTGCTCACCTCGCTCACGGTGATGAACACCGTCGGCAAGGGCCAGGGCATCGCGCTGGACTCGAGGCTGCTCGCGCTGGCCGCGGGCGCGATCGCACTGAAGCTGCGGGCTCCCTACATCGTGGTCGTGATCGCGGGTGCGCTCGCGTCCGCGATCGGACGCCGCGCCGGCCTGCCCTGAGCTGCGCCTGCCGTCGCCGGCCGCGGGACCACGGCGCGGAGGAACCCACTCGCCCTCAGGATCGGGCTGGTGCGCAGTGGGCTCAGGCGCGATCCGACTCGGAGCCGACGTCGACCGGCTCGGGCTCCTGGGCGTCCGCGGGCTGGTCGTCGTCCGGCTGCGCGACCGGTTCGCGGTGGAGCATCAGCAGGGCACCGCCGGCCAGCAGTGCCAGCACCGCGGCCACGTCGAGGCCGAGGGTGGTCCACAGCCGGGCCTCCGCCCGCGGGTAGAGGGCCGGGTCGTCCGGGGCGAGCGCGTTCATGCCGAACAGGTCCATCCGGTGGTCGAGCAGCCACCAGCCCCAGTAGAGCACCATGCCGGTCATCACCAGCGCGACCCCGCGCGCCCAGAGCGGACGATGCAGCCAGGCGCCCACGGCGAGCCCGAGCACCACCACGCCGGTCAGGACGATCACCACCCAGCCCAGGGCGGCCAGCAGGCTGACGATCGCGTCCCCGTCCACCGTCTCGTCGGCGGTCCGGCTCAGCGCGAAGTTGGCCACCCAGACCGCCACCAGGGTCAGGCCCAGCAGCAGGCTCGACCCGGCGACGACGAGTCGCAGCCACCTGCCGAACCGCTGGGTCATGCCGCCATCCTGCCCAACCGTCCCGCGAAAAGCGAAACCGGGTCGGCAGCGTCCCGGCTCAGGACTCCAGGAAGGTGGTTCCCAGCCACGATCCCGGGATTCCGAAGCCATCCACGAGGGCCAGGGCGTCGGGACGCAGCTCGGCGCAGAGCGCGTTGATCTGTGCCCCGATCGCCTTGGCCCGCCCGGTGGAGATCCGGTTGTGCTCGGTGAACCAGGCCCGGTCGTCGTTGATGCTGGTCAGCGCGTACAGCGTGCAGAGCCGTTCGAGCACGGCCCTGACGTCCGGCTCCTCACAGGCCTCGATCGCGGCGATGAACGCCTCCAGCATGACCCGCTCCAGGTGCGCCCGGGCCACGAACAGCATGTGGTCGCCCAGCCGGTTCACCGACTCGAAGTCCCGCCCGGACGCCCGGCGCATCCGCCGCGCCAGCGACTCCAGCGCGTGCTGCTCACGCTCGGTGAACAGGTAGGCGTGCCAGGCCCGGTCGACCAGGGTGAGCTCCTCGGGACGCCGCCGCGCGGTCGCCACCAGGCGGTCCACGACCAGGTTCGCCGCGGTGCGCTCCAGCACCGTCCCGCCGACCATCCGGGCGGTCGCCTGCACCATGCCGACCCGGTCGAGGTCGCCCCAGACCTGCTTGTAGTCGGTGAGCAGGGCCTTGGCGACCAACTGCAGCAGGACGGTGTTGTCGCCCTCGAAGGTGGCGAAGATGTCGGAGTCCGCCCGCAGGCCGACGAGCCGGTTCTCGGTCATGTAGCCAGCCCCGCCACAGGCCTCGCGGCACTCCTGGAGGGTGTCGTTGGCGAACCGGGTGGCCAGCGACTTCAGCCCGGCGGCGCGCGTCTCCAACTGTCGCTGCTCCCGCTCGGTGTGCTCGGCCCCGCCCTGGATGTGCACCAGCGCCGTGGTCAGCTCGTTCTGCGCGAAGCCGAGCGCGTACGCGCGGGCGATCGCGGGCAGCAGGCGCCGCTGGTGGATCAGGTAGTCGAGCAGCACGACGCCGTCGGGGTGTCCGGGGGCCTCGAACTGGCGCCGCTGCAGCGCGTACCGGGTGGCGATCGACAAGCCCCTGCGCGCGGCGATGCCGCCGCCGGCGGCGATGCAGACCCGGCCCCGCACCAGCGTGCCGAGCATGGTGAAGAAGCGGCGGTTCGGGTTCGCGATCGGGGACGCGTACTGCCCGTTCTCGTCGACGCCGCCGTAGCGGTCGAGCAGCATCCGCCGCGGCACCCGCACCCGGTGGAAGCGCAGCATGCCGTTGTCGACGCCCAGCAGGCCGCCCTTGCCGCCGTGGTCGGAGGTGGTCACTCCGGGCAGGTCGGCGCCCGCCTCGTCGCGGATCGGCACCAGGATCGCGTGCACACCGTGGTTACGGCCGCGCACCAGCAGCTGGCCGAACACGACCGCCATCCGGCCGTCCCTCGCGGCGTTGCCGATGTAGGCCTTGGTCGCTCCCGGCGTCTCGGAGTGCACCTCGTACTCGTCGGTCTCGGCGATATAGGTGATGGTCGTCTCCAGCCCGGAGACGTCGGAGCCGTGACCGAGCTCGGTCATCGCGTAGCAGCCGAGCAGCTTCATGCTGGTGATGTCGGGCAGGAACGTGTCGTGGTGCCAGCGGGTGCCGAGGTTGGTCACCGCGCCGCCGAACAGGCCGAACTGCACCCCGGACTTGATCAGCGTCGAGAGGTCGCCGTGGGCGAGCATCTCGAAGGCGATCACGGCCGCGGCGGGGTCGGGTACGTCGTCGGCGCTGGTCTGGATACCGGCGGCGCCGAAGCCGGCGTCCGAGAGCTCGGTGAGCCGGTTCAGCACCCAGTCCCTGGCCTGTTCGATGGTCTGCTCCGGGTCGCGGTGCAGGCGCCCGGCAGGGAAGGACGCCCGCGCGTCCGCCCGCCGGTCGGCGAACTGCCCGTCCAGTGCCCGGCTGAGCGCCGCACCCAGCGCGGTCCCGGTGAGGTGCTCGCGGTCCATCGCGACGGTCATCGTTGCTCCTGTCTGTGCGGGACGGCGGCCAGCCCGGTGGCCAGCGCCGGTGTGAAGAAGGCGTCCAGGTGGGCGAGCACCTCGCTGCGGGGCGCCCGGGGTTCAGTGGCCATCCAGCTGTCGGCGGCCGCGCGGATGAACCCGACCAGCCCGTATCCCCAGGTGGGCGCGCAGGACGGGTCCTGGCCCTGCCGGGTGAGGTGGTCGGCGATCGCCACCGCGACATGGGCCCCGATCAGCTCCGGCAGCCCGCCGTACGGATCGACACCCGAGTCCGGCGCGGGCGGGCTGAGCACGAACCGGTAGATCTCCGGGTCGCGCTCGACGAGGGCGAGGTAGGCGTCGGCAAGGTCGTGCGCGAGCGCGGGGAGCTCGCTCGCGTCCGTGAGCTCCAGTGCGGCCTCCAGGTCGGTGTGGATGAACTCATGGACCTTGGCCACGACCGCGGCGTACAGGCCGCTGCGGTCGCCGAAGTGCCGGTAGATCACCGTCTTGGACGTGCCGGCCTGCGCCGCGATCTCGTCCATGCCGACGCCTGCCCCGTGCTTGCGGATGGCGCGCAGCGTGTCCTCGACCAGCTCCAGGCGCCGTGCCTGGCGGTGCTCGGTCCAGCGCGTGTCACGTCCATCAGTGGTGGTCACACCGCCACACTACCCGGTACTTCACGTATCTGCTACCGTCGGTACCGAGTAAATCCGAAGGAGGAGCGATGCCGCTTCCGCGCAGTGCCGTGGTGGTCGGGGGCAACCGGACGCCGTTCGCCAAGGCCGGCGGCGCCTACGCCGCAGCCAGCAACCTCGACCTGCTCACTGCCGCCCTCGACGGGCTGGTCGCCCGGTTCGGGCTGGCCGGGCGCGAACTGGACGAGGTCGCAGCGGGCGCGGTGCTCAAGCACACCCGGGACTTCAACCTCACCCGGGAGGCAGTGCTCTCTTCCGCACTTGCCCCGACCACGCCGGCGGTCGACCTGCAGCAGGCCTGCGGCACCGGACTGGAAGCCGTGGTGTACATCGCCAACAAGATCGCGCTCGGCCAGGCCGAGGTCGGCATCGGAGGCGGGGTCGACTCCGCCTCGGACGCTCCGATCGCGGTGAGCGAGGGCCTGCGCAGGGCGCTGCTGGCCGCGAACCGGGCAAAGACCCTGCCCCGGCGGCTCCAGGCGCTGGCCGGTATCCGGCCCTCCCATCTGGCGCCAGTCGCACCACAGGTGGTGGAGCCGCGCACGGGCCTGTCGATGGGAGAGCACCAGGCCCGCACGGGCGCGGCGTGGGGAATCTCCCGGGCGGCGCAGGACGAGCTCGCCGCCGCGTCGCACCACAACCTCGCCGCCGCCTGGTCCAGCGGCTTCTTCGACGACCTGGTCACCCCCTACCTCGGCGTGGCCAGGGACACGATCCTGCGTCCGGACACCTCGGTGGAGAAGCTGGCCGCCCTCAAGCCGGTCTTCGGCGACACGATGACCGCCGGCAACTCCACCGCGCTCACCGACGGCGCCGCCGCCGTCCTGCTGGCGGAACAGGGCTGGGCCGAGGCCAACGGACTGCCCGCACTCGCCCGCGTTGTGGACGCGCAGGTCGCCGCGGTCGACCACCCCGGCGGCGATGATCTGCTGCTCGCGCCCGCGCATGCGGTGGCCCGCCTGCTCGCCCGCCAGGGCATGGCGCTGGGCGATTTCGAGCTCTACGAGCTGCACGAAGCATTCGCGTCGACCGTGCTGGCGACGCTGAAGGCCTGGGAGTCCGCGGAATTCTGCTCCACGCGGCTCGGCCTGAGCACTCCGCTCGGTCCGATCGACACCGACCGACTGAACATCACCGGCTCCTCGCTGGCCACCGGGCACCCGTTCGCCGCCACCGGCGCCAGGATCGTGGCCACCGCGGCCAAGCTCCTGCACGAGCGCGGCGGCGGCGCCCGGGGCCTGGTGTCCGTCTGCGCCGCCGGCGGCCAGGGCGTGGTCGCGATCCTGGAGGCGGTGTGATGCCCGGTCTCATCGAACGCGCCTTCTACTCCCGCGGCGGCCAGGCGGTCGCCGGACGGCTCGGCCTGCCCGAGCCACCGGTGCTGCGCCGTGGTCGGGTACTGCCGGGCGAACCGGTCGTGCGCGCATCGCTGGCCGGCTCGATGCTGGCCGCGGACACCCTCGGACTGCTCGGCGTCGTCGCAACCTCCCCCCTCCTCGACGACGGCGCCGAGCTCCCCACCTACCCGGAGCGGATCGGCGCGGTGGTGGTCGACGCCTGCGGGCTGCGCGAGATCGGGCAGCTCGAAGGACTTCGGGCGGTGCTGCGTCCGGCGGTGCGGGCGCTGGCCGGGTCCGGACGCGTTGTGCTGCTGGCCGACGCCGAGGTCGAGGGTGTCGAGGCGAACGCGGTCCGGCAGGCGCTGGACGGGATCAACCGGACGGTCGGCAAGGAGTTGCGCCGCGGCGCCACCGCGAACCTCGTCTACGTCAGGCCCGGGACGGCCGCGGCCGACCTGGCCTCGACGTTCTCGTTCCTGCTGGAAGGCCGCTCGGCGTTCGTCGATGGCCAGTCCTGGACGGTCGGGCCGGCGCCCGCTCCCCTGTCGGCAGCGCCCGCCGCGGTCCGCGGCAGCGATTCCGCACCGCTCGCCGGACGCATCGTCGTTGTCACCGGAGCCGCCCGCGGCATCGGAGCCCAGATCGCGACCGTCGCCGCGCGCGACGGCGCCACGGTGGTGGGCGTCGACATGCCCGCGGCCGGGGAGGCGCTGGCCGCCCTGGCCAACCGGCTGCACGGCACCGCCCTGCAGCTGGACATCACCGCGGCCGACGCGGGTGAGCGGATCGCGGCGCACGTGGCGACCCGGTACGGCGCCGACGCCCGCATCCACGGCATCGTCCACAACGCGGGGATCACCCGGGACAAGCTGCTCGCCAACACCGACGCGCAGCGCTGGGCGCAGGTGCTGGAAGTGAACCTCGCCGCCGAACTGCGGATCAACCCGGTGTTGCTGGACGGCCGCCCTGGCGGCCTCGCCGAGGGCGGCCGGATCGTGGGGATCGCGTCGACCTCCGGCATCGCGGGCAACCGCGGGCAGGCGAACTACGCCGCCTCCAAGGCCGGCGTGGTGGGGCTGGTCGGTGCCGAGGCGCCCGAGCTGGCCGGCCGTGGCATCACCGTGAACGCCGTGGCGCCGGGCTTCATCGAGACCGACATGACCGCGAAGATCCCGTTCGTGCAGCGCGAGGTGTTCCGGCGCACCAACAGCCTCGGCCAGGGCGGGCAGCCGGTGGACGTGGCCGAGACCATCGGCTACTTCCTCGACCCGGCCAGCGCCGGGGTGAGCGGTCAGGTCGTCCGGGTCTGCGGGCAGAACCTCGTGGGTCAGTGATGGACGCCGAGGTCGAGCTGCTGCCCGCGCTCCCCCCGCCCGGCCCGCTGCTCGCGAAGGCCCTGGTGCCCAGCCTGGACCGGGGCCCGACGCGGGTGCCGACGCGAACCGTGCTGGTCACCGGGGTGGCCCAGGACCGGGCACGCCTGGCCGACTACGACCGGGTGTGCGGGTTCGCGTTGCGTGACCGGGTGCCGCCGACCTGGCTGCACGTGCTCACATTTGGCCTGCACGTGCACCTGCTCTCCGGCGCCGGCTCCACGATCCGGCTGGCCGGCGCGGTGCACGTGACCAACCGGATGCGCCTGCACCGTCCGGTCGATGCCGGCGAGATCCTCGACGTCTCGGTGCGCGTGGAGAACCTGCGTCCGCACAAGCGGGGGGCGCTGCTCGACATGGTCGGCGAGGTGCGGGTGGCCGACGAGCTGGTCTGGGACGGGGTGAGCACCTACCTCGCGGCCGGCGCGAAGGTGCCGGGGACGCCGGAGGCGGTGCCGAGGGAAGAGTTCGTCCCCACTCCGCCGATCGCGATCTGGCGGCTTCCCGGCAACCTGGGCCGTGACTACCGGCGCGTGTCCGAGGACCCCAATCCGATCCACACCAGCCGGATTGCGGCGCGGGCGGTCGGCTTCGCCCGACCGATCGCCCACGGCATGTGGACGCACGCCCGCCTGCTCGCCGCCCTCGACTCCCGCCTTCCGGGCGCCTACGCGGTGGAGGCCTCCTTCGCCCGGCCGCTCCTGCTGCCCGCGACCGTCGGGGCGTGGTGGCGTCCGGAACCAGACGGCGGCTGGCGCGCCGCGGTGACGACCGCGGACGGGGCGAAGCCCTACCTGGTGACGCGGGTCAGCTGAGCGCGCCGTAGCTGAAGGCGTAGCCGGCAGCGGCGGCGATACCGCTCACCTGCTGCCTCACCAGGTCGTAGCGGAAGTCGAGCCCGTAGCGGGTGCGATACAGCGCGGCCTGCTGGTCGATGTTGTCCTGGACGGTGTCCTTTGCCGTGTTGTACGAGCTGCGCTGGACGCCGAAGCCGGACGGCCCGAAATCGTCGTCGACGCCGCCGGCGTTCATCCCCGACCGCGCCTCCCGCAGCAGTTCGACGAAATGCACCTCGCGGCGCGCGTCATCGACGCGGATCTGTGCCTCGTACTCCAGCTTCGCGGTGGCCATGAACGACTTCTGTTCTGCGACGACCCTGCGCAGGATGACCCGGTCCGCCTTCTGCCGCCACTCGAACTGCCAGGCCTGCGCGAGCCGACCCAGTTCGGCGAGGATCCACTCGTGCGTGGATGCCGCCGCGCCGGCCTGGTTCGCCGTGGGGGTGGCGGCGAGGGGTGCGGCCGGCTGCGCCGCCAGGGGCACCCACTGCCGACCGTCCCACTGGTGACCGTTCACGACCTGGCCCACCTGCGGCAGCGGCACCCACTGCCGACCGTCCCACTGGTGACCGTTCACGACCTGGCCCACCTGCGGCAGCGGCACCCACTGCCGACCGTCCCACTGGTGACCGTTCACGACCTGACCGACCTGCGGCAGCGGCACCCACTGCCGACCGTCCCACTGGTAGCCGTTGACGACTGTGCCGGGTGGCGGTGGTTGTGGAGGCTGGCTCATGGTCAGAGCGTATTCCCGCCTCGGCTGGGTTGCGGCGTTCGGGCCGAGACACGGGAACCTCAGCGGTGCTCGAGTTGAGCCTCCGCCAGCGACATGGCCTCGCTGTGCGGCACGGTGTGCCAGGTGGGGTCACGGTAGAACAGCACGACGACGTTGATCACCGACCAGCTGAACAGCCAGATCGGGAAGCCAAGGATCGCCTTCGCCATGCCGGGCCAGCGGACGTGCTCGATCCGCGCGACCAGCACCCCGAAGGCCGCCAGCACCAGGTAGCCGGCGACGGAGGAGGCGAGGACGCCGAGCAGCGTGCGGCCCGGTCCGATGCCGGACGCCAGCCCGAGGCCGAGGCTGAGCACCCACAACAGCCCGGAGAGGCCCCCCACGACCACGCCGATGATGTACAGCGCGGCGTCCAGCGCCCCGAGCTGGCCGGGCCCGACGCTCGCCAGCAGCTTCGGCACCGAGGTGCGGATCAGTTGGACCGAACCCACCGACCAGCGGTAGCGCTGCTTGAGCGACTGCCAGAAGGTGAGCGGCTGTTCGTCGTAGAAGATCGCGTCCGGCGCCAGGGCGACGAAGTGGCCGGCAGCGATCGCCTGCAGGGTGAACTCGATGTCCTCGCACGCGCTGCTGGTGCGCCAGCCGTCCGCCCCGAGCACCCGCAGCGCGAACATGAACCCGGTGCCGCCCACCGACGTGCAGGGCAGGTTCCGCAGGGCTCGTGGCAGGTGGAAGAAGCGGGTCTGCATCAGCCAGAACAGCGTGCTCGCCCCGGCCACCCACGAACTGGACGGGTTCTTGCCCATCCGGTAGCCGGTCGCGATCTGGTGGCCGGCAGCGAGCTGCCGGTTCATCGCGGCGAGGAAGCGCGGGTCGACGACGTTGTCGGCGTCGAAGACGACACAGGCGTCGTAGCTGCGGGGAAAGTGCTCGGCGAAGAACCAGTTCAGCGCCGCACCCTTGCCACGGGGGCCGGCGGCGGAACGCTCGAAGGTAATCGCGCCCGCGGCGCGGGCCACGTCCGCGGTCGCGTCCGTGCAGTTGTCGGCAGTGACGAAGACATCGAAGGCAGCGAGGGGGTAGTCCTGCGCGCGCAGGCTGGCCAGCAGCTGGCCGATGACCCGTTCCTCGTTGCGGGCGAACACCAGGACGGCGAAGCGGTGGTACTTCGCGACCTCGGGGAGGACCGGCAGGTCACCGGTGAACCGGGAGCTCACCACCACCTGGTAGGCGCCGTAGAGTCCGGTCAGGACCAGCCCGAGCGTGCACACCCACAGCAGCACACCAACCACGAAGTTCCTCGCTCCCGACGATCTGTCCGTATCCCATTGTGCTCCCCGGCCAAGGAATACCGGACTCGTACGATGGGGGGTGAGGAGTGAGATCTGTGACCCACCTGACCATCGACGTGTTCTGGCTGGACTTCGGGCTGTACTGGCTGCTCACGCTGGGCCGGATCCTGATCGATCCGCACCTTCCAGCGCGGCTCTTCGACCCGGAACGTCCGGCCTTTCGCGCGCAGCGCTGGGAGGCGGACGGGGATTTCTACCGCGAGCACCTGCGGGTGGACCGGTGGAAGGACTACCTGCCGACCTTCGCCGGCCCCAACGGCTTCTCCAAGCGGCACCTCGACAGCATCGATCCGGCCTACCTGTCCCGGTTCATCCGGGAGACCTGCCGCGGGGAGTCCAACCACGTCCGCGCGATCGGGTCCGTCGTGGTCATGAAGCTGTGGACGCCGTTCGACCTGTGGCTGTTCGTCCTGGTCATCGCGCTGGTCGGGAACCTGCCGTTCATCATCGTGCAGCGCTACAACCGTCCCCGGCTGCAGCGCGCGCTGGCGCTCACCGAGCGGCGGGCGACCCCCGAGATCACCTCCGGCGAGATGGAGCCCGGACTGGCCTGAGCCGGATCAGGGCTGCAGTGCCCGGGCGATCGCGTCCAGCTTCTGCTCGACGACGGCGAGCCGTCCGGAGAACTCGCTGGTGACCGGCGCGTCGGCGGGCGCGGACGCAACGGTCGCGGCAGCCGCGGCGCGGCGTCGGGCGAACTTCAGGTAACCGATCACGATCGTCACCGCCAGCGCGGCGGCGACCACGACGAACCGGAGGATGCTGCGGTCGGAACTCACCGTCATGCCGACGGCGTACACCATGGTGAACACGCCGCCGAGCAGGACGCCGTTCGACAGCACCCCCTGCACCTCGGGCAGCAGTAGCGAGACCACCAGCAGGATGGTGGCGCACACCAGTAGGACGACGCCCGTGATCAGCTGCCAGTTCGCGTGGGCAGCCTGGGTTGCCTCGGTCCAGTCCGGCTCGGGGTAGAAGGTGTTCACCCCGATGCCGACGAACGCGACCACCACCAGGCCGAGGAAGAAGGCGAAGATCACCTGGAGTGCAGTGTTGGTCCTCATGGGACCACGCTACGTCGGTCGCGGCCGAACCGGGGCCAAGTCGCGCGGTTCGCTGACGCGAGTCAGCGCGCGGACATAGGCTGGAAGTGGTCACGGACCCCGCCGGCGGCCAACGTCGACCTCCGGCGGTAGTCGCCAGGAGGAATCATGGATACCGCACAGCTCTCCCGAATCGCGACCGCGAAGGGCTTCGTCGCGGCGCTCGACCAGTCCGGCGGAAGCACACCAGGGGCACTCGCCCGCTACGGCATTCCCGCACAGGCCTACTCCGGGGATGCGGAGATGTTCGACCTGATCCACGCCTTCCGCACCCGGATCATGACCAGCTCGGTGTTCAGCGGGGAGAAGATCCTCGCCGCGATCCTGTTCGAGCAGACGATGGATCGCGACATCGACGACGTGCCCGTCCCGGACTACCTGTGGGACGCCAAGGAGATCGTCCCGTTCCTGAAGGTCGACAAGGGGCTCGCCGAGGCTGCGGACGGCGTCCGGGTGATGAAGCCGATGCCCGACCTCGACGCGCTGCTGGAGCGCGGCCTGGCCCGGCATGTCTTCGGCACGAAGATGCGCTCGCTGGTGCAGGCCGGCAACCAGGCAGGGATCGACGCCATCCTCGACCAGCAATTCGAGGTGGGCGCGCGGATCCTCGCCGCGGGACTGATGCCGATCCTCGAACCCGAGGTCGACATCACGGCGCCGGACAAGCCGGTCGCAGAGGCCATGGTGACGGCCGGCATCCTCGACCGGCTCGCCACCCTGCCTGAGGGCACGCAGGTCATGCTGAAGCTGACCATCCCGACCGAGGCGAACCTGTACGCCGACCTGATCAGCCATCCCGCCGTGCTGCGCGTGGTGGCGTTGTCGGGCGGCTACTCGCGCGAAGAGGCGAACCGGCTGCTCGCCGCGAACCAGGGCCTGATCGCCAGCTTCAGCCGCGCCCTCACCGAGGGCCTGCGGGTGGACATGTCGGACGCCGAGTTCGACGCCGCCCTCGCCTCCTCCATCGGCTCGATCTACGCCGCATCCATCACCTGACCGTCCGGACGGGCTCGACCGGCCAGGGTGGGTGGACCGAGTTCGGAACCGTCCCCAATCCGGACCGAATTGGGGACGGTTCCGAACTCGGTCCACCCCGGCGCAGCGCGCAGGTCGACGTAGAGTGCGCCCATGCCGGATCGACCGGGCCCGTGGGCCGTGGTGGTGAACCCGACCAAGTTCGACGACCTGGCCGGGGTACGGGCGCGGGTGGCAGCAATCTGCGCAGACCACGGCTGGCCCGAGCCTGCCTGGTACCCCACCACCGAGGACGACCCGGGTGAGGGGCAGGCCCGGGCTGCGCTCGCCGAGGGCGCGACCCTCGTCTGCCCGCTGGGTGGCGACGGGACGGTACGGGCCGTCGCCAGCGGCCTGCTCGGGTCCGGACGGCCGCTGGGCCTGCTGCCCGGCGGCACCGGCAACCTGCTGGCGCGCAACCTCAAGCTCCCGGTCGACGACCTGGAGGTTGCGCTCACCGTCGCGCTGACCGGGCGGGACCACGCCATCGACGTCGGCGAGGTGACCTGGGACGGCGGCGAGCCGGCGATCTTCCTTGTCGCTGCCGGCATGGGCCTGGACGCGGAGATGATGGCGAGCGTCGACCCCGCGCTGAAGCGGCGGGTGGGCTGGCTCGCCTACGCCTTCTCCGGTCTCGGAGCGGTCCTCCGGCTCGGCTTCGGCGTGCGCGTCACTGCGGATCGGCAGCGGGCGGTCAGCCAGCACGCCCGCACCGTGCTGGTGGCGAACTGCGGCGAGCTCGCCGGAGGGCTGCAGCTGATTCCCGAGGCGGCCCTGGACGACGGGAAGCTCGACACCGTGCTCGCCTCCCCCCGCTCCGTCTTCGGCTGGATCGCCATCGGCGTCGACATCCTGTCCCGGCACCGCCGCGGCCACCCCGCCTTCGTCCACCTGGTCGCGGGCCGGGTGGACGTCGCGACACGGGAGCCGATCGAGGCGCAGCTGGACGGGGATGCCGTGGGCCGACGGACGCGGATGGCCGCCGTGGTGCGTCCCGGCGCCCTCACCGTCCGCGTCAACGGGGGCTGATCCGCACCACTGAGGCCCGTTCCTTCTCGGGCCACGCCGGGCGTGGTGTTCCCCATCAGGGTGACAACCGCTATCGTTCTCGGCGTAGTCGCTGTACCGGCTCGCTTTCCCAGCCGGGAGAGCGGGGGAAGGGCTCCTTCGGGGGTGCGGGGACGACATCGCGGTTCCGGAAGTCGGCGCCGCACGCACGAGAAGGAGTTAGTGGATGGCCACTGGCACTGTGAAGTGGTTCAACGCAGAAAAGGGCTATGGCTTCATCGCCCCCGACGGCGGCGGCCCCGATGTTTTCGCCCACTACAGCGCGATCTCGACCTCCGGGTTCCGCACGCTGGACGAGAACCAGAAGGTCGAGTTCGAGATCACCCAGGGCCCCAAGGGTCCGCAGGCCTCGAACATCAGCCCGATCTGATCAGCCTGAACGGACGGCCCCCGCGCTTCGGCGCGGGGGCCGTTCTGCGTCCGGCGGTGCGAGAATCGCCGCATGGCCGCGGACATCTTCTGCCAGATCATCGCCGGCACGCTGGACACGGAGGTGGTCTGGCGCGACGAGACGGTGGTCGCCTTCCTCGACCACCGGCCGGTGTTCAAGGGCCACGTGCTGGTCTGCCCGGCCCGGCATGTGGAGAGCCTGCTCGACCTGCCCGGTGAACTGATGCAGCCGCTGCTGGCGACCGCCCAGCGGGTGGCGCGGGCGATGGGGCCCGCACTCGGCGCGGACGGCAGCTTCGTGGCGATGAACAACGTGGTCAGCCAGTCGGTGCCACACCTGCACGTCCATGTCGTGCCCCGATCGAAGGGGGACGGGCTGCGCGGCTTCTTCTGGCCCCGGACCCGCTACGCCGCCGGCGAGGAGGCCGACTACGCCGCCCGGCTCCGGGTGGCGCTCGACACGCCCTGACCGCTATCACCCGGATGGGGGACAGCCCGGGTCACCCGTTCGGGGCCTTACCCGCGCAGCGACCCGCATGACAGTCTGGGAGAGCATTCTCGGGAGGGGTCCTACACAATGCATTCCAAGCTGCTGCGTCATGCCGCAGCCCTGCTGGCCGGGTTCGGCCTTGTCGCAGGGTTGCTCGGTGCCGCCGCTGCGCCGGCACGGGCGGCGAGCTTCAGTGTGACCATCTCGGCGTCCGCCACCCAGGTGAGCGTCGGGCAGAGTGTGACCCTCGCCGGCAAGGTCTCACCGCGGCCGGCGACGCGCTACGTGTACCTGCAGCGGCGCTACGTGGGGTCGACCGCCTGGCACACGGTCAAGAAGGTGCGGACCACCAGGGCCGGGTACTACCACGTGACCGTCACCCCGGGGAACGATGACGACCGCTACTACCGGATCTACAAGCCGAAGCAGCGTTCCCGCAAGGCCGGACGCTCGGCCGCAGTGGAACTGATCGTCGATCGCGTGGCGACGACGCCGGCAACCCTCGAGGGGATCACGCCGGGAAACAGCCCGCTGTCCGGGGGCGTGACGCTCACGATCAGCGGTACCGGGCTGGCGGGAACCAGCACGGTGACCTTCACCCCCCGGGTCGAGCGGTCTGCCACCAAGGACGGCACCGGCATCCTTCCGGAGCTTCGCGGCACCGTGACGGCTGTCGATGACACCACGCTGACCGTGCGGACACCGGCCTCGCTCGGCGGGGAGAACCTGGTCAAGGTCTACACGCCGTCAGGGACCCTGACCTCCACGGTCAGCTACGCGGCAGGGAACCGCGGGCTGACCGGCTTCGAGCAGCAGGTGCTGGACGAGCTCAACGCACGCCGCGCCGCGGCCCAGACCTGCACGGAGAATGGCAAGACCACGAGCATGCCCGCCGTGGCACCCGTGGCCTGGGACGGCGCGCTCTCCGATCTGGCGCTCTCGCACAGCGCCGACCTGGCCGCCCGCCAGGACGTCTATCAGGGCATCACCCATACCACCTACGGCACCGCGTCCTGGACCACCCGGTTCCAGCTGGCCGGTGTGACCGGCGGCTACGGCGAGATCCTCGCCCTCTCGCCGTCGGCGTCGTCGGCGGCCGAGGTGGTCGGCCAGTGGATGAAGAGCACCGCTGGCCACTGCACGTCTGTGATGAACCCCAACTGGACCAAGGCCGGCGTGGGAGTGTCCACCGGTGCCTGGCAGACCAGCGGGGGCGTCCAGGATTCGATCTTCAGCAATGTGGACTTCCAGTGAGGGGCTGGTAACTGACATGACCGAGATGCTGTATGGCTCCCGTTTCCTCGAGGGCATCGACCTGACCGACTGGTCGGGCGGAAGCCGCTACCTCGACGAGGCGGACGAGTTCGACACCGTGATCGAGTACATCCCGCGCCATCTGCGCGCGGCCTCGCTGTCCAGGGAGCTGCAGGAGGCGCTGGACGCCGCCTTCGCGCCCGAGGACGAGCTGCAGCCCGCAACGCTGCCGCTGCCCGAGCCGGTGCCGACTCCGGTGGCCGAGTTCGAGGTCGCCGGGGCGGAGGTCACGAACCCGGACCTGATCGTGCCCGAGACGATCGAGTACCCTTCGGTGCTCCCCGACCCGGCCGTGCTCGAGCCGGCGATCCCGGACACGTTCTTCCGTGATGCCGTCGTGGCCACCCCGGAGCCCGTGATCGCACCCGAGCCCGTGTTCGTGCCGGAGCCCGTGTTCGTGCCGGAGCCCGTGTTCGTGCTGCCCGCGCCCGCCACCCGCGTCACCCTGCCCGTGCCGGAGCACACGCCGGTCTCCCCGACGCCGTTTCCCGAGCAGGAGCTCCGGGAGGCACGGCGCCACGTCGAGACCCCGCAGCCTCACGCCCGGATCGGACGCCGCCGGATCCGCCCGCTCAAGGTGGACGTGTCGCGGCTGATGGTTCCTTCGGTCACCCAGATCGCGAACGGCTGAACGGCTTCAGCTCGCCTCAGTGCCTGAACCCGCATCGCTGCGGGAATGGACCACGCGTCCGCCCTGCACCACGGCACGCACCGCTGCCCGGTCCCGCAGCACGTCGGGCCGGGCCGGGTCGCCGCTGAAGACCACGAGATCCCCTCTCGAGGCCGCCTCGCCCACCAGCGCGAGGCCGGCCGTCGTGGCTGCGGCGAGGGCCAGAGGCGCAGCGACGCCCGCGTCCATCATCGCCGCGACCTCGTGCAGGTTCCGGCCGTGCTGGGAGGCCAGCCCTGCGTCGGTGCCCGCGGCCAGGCGGACGCCGGCGTCCAGGCAGTGCCGCAGCGCCCGCGGATGGGCGGCGACGGCCCTTCGCGCCGCCGGTGCGAGGGTGCGGGGCAACACGCCGGTGGAGGCGAGCCGCAGCACGTCGGCGTAGATCCACACGGTCGGCACGACGAAGGCGCCGCAGGCCGCGACCCTTGCTGCCTGGGCCGCGGTGAGGAACACCGCGTGCTCGATGCTCGCCGCACCGAGGTCGACGACCTGGTCGAGCGCCGGGCCGCCCCACGCATGCACCATCACCGGCAACCCTGCCGTGGCCGCCGCTCCCATCACGGCGGCCAGCTCGCCCGGGCTGAAGGCGGGTTCGAGTTGGCGGGTGCCGGCCCCGACCCCGCCGGTCGCGGCCAGCTTGATCCAGGCTGCCCCGGCATCGGCGAGCTCCGCCACGCGGTCCCGGAGGTACCGCTCGCCCCGCGCGTCCGCTGCTCCGATGATGTCGACCGACAGGCTCACCCGCGGGCCGGCGCGTCCCGCCAGCCTGCGGGCCAGCGCGAGGTCGTAGCCGCCCGCGTCCCGCACCACGGTGACCCCCGCGCGCAGCGTGGCGAGCTGGTTGGCCGCCGCGCCCGCCGCCCGCTCCGCCGTACCGGTGGGCCGGTCGGCCGCGTCGAAGTCGCTCCAGGCGAGGTGGCTGTGCGCGTCCACGAAGCCCGGGGTGATCCAGCAGCCGGTCGCATCGAGGACGGCGCCCCGCTGGGAGAGCTCCCAGCGGAGGTTCGGGCGGAAGCTGCCGTCCGGGCCGAGCCGGAGTCCTCCGGTGACGGCGCCGATCGTGGTTCCGGTGGCAGGGATCCCGGCCATCATCGCCCCGGAAGGCGCGGGACGGCCTCGAGCAGCGCCCGGCTGTACGGGTGGCCCGGGTGGCGGAAGAACCGCCCGGCCGGGGCGAGTTCGAGCAGCACGCCGTCCCGCATCACGGCCACCTCGTCGCAGACGGCGTGTACCACGGAGAGGTCGTGCGAGATCAGCAGCGTGGCCAGCTGCATCCCCCGGCCCAGCCCGGCGATCACGTCCAGCACGGTGCGCTGCACCGACACGTCGAGCGAGCTGGTCGGCTCGTCGGCGACCAGGACGCGCGGCTGGACGGCCAGGGCCCGGGCGATCGCGATCAGCTGGCGCTGCCCCCCGGAGAACTCCCTCGGGTAGCGCCCCAGGGCGTCGGACGGCAGTCCGACCAGGGCGAGCAGGTCTGCGGCGCGCTGTTGCCGCGCCAACCGGGGACGTCTCCCACCGGGTTCGGTGGGAGACGTCAGTCGCTCCTCCCGGAGCAGATCGTCGAGCACCTGGCCGACGGTCAGCAGCGGGTTGAGCGAAGCGAACGGGTCCTGCTGCACCAGCTGGACGGCGCGCCGTTCAGCACTGCTGCGTCGCCGGCCCAGGTCGGAGCCGTCGAGCCGGATACTGCCGCCCGCCAGCGCCACCGAGCCGACGATCGCCCGGGCCAGGGTGGTCTTGCCCGATCCGGACTCCCCGACCAGCCCCAGGATCGTGCCGGGGCGGATCGCGAGGGATACCCGATCCACCACCCTGTGTCCGGCGAATGCGACGCTCGCCTCGACCACCTCGAGACCGCCGAGGGTCGGGCCGGCCGACGCGCCCGGTCCGGCCGGTCGCGCCGGTGGGGAGCCGGGGTACCCGTCCGGCCGGGCGGTGGGCTCAGTCATCGCCGCCTCCCGCGGGTACGGGCAGCGGCAGCACCGCGTCCACCAGGGAGCGGGTGTAGTCGCTGGCGGGGCTGGTGACCACGTCGAGGGCGGCGCCGGTCTCGACGACGCGTCCGCCGCGCAGCACGACGACGCGTTCGCAGACCTGGGTCACGACGGCCAGGTCGTGGCTGACGAAGAGGATTGACAGGCGGCGTTCGGCCCGCAGTTGGGCGAGCAGGTCGAGCACCTCCCGTTGCACGGTGACGTCGAGCGCCGTGGTGGGCTCGTCGCAGAGCAGCAGGTCGGGTTCCTGCGCGAGGGCGAGCGCGAGCAAGACACGCTGCCGCTGCCCGCCGGACAGCTGGTGCGGGTAGCGTCGGGCGAGGTCCGCCGCGTCGGGGAGCCGCACGCTCTCCAGCAGCTCCAGCGCCCTCACCCGGGCGGCCCGCGGGGACGTGCGCCCTACGGCGGCGCACACCTCGGCGACCTGGCGTCCGATCCGGGCCAGCGGGTCGAGGAAGCTGAGCGGGTCCTGGAAGATCATGGCCGCCGTCCCGTCCACCTGGACGCGGCCGCCGCTGCGGTGCACTCCGCGCGGCAGCAGGCCCATCACGGCGCGCAGCGTGAGGCTCTTGCCGGAGCCGGACTCGCCGACGATCCCCACCGCCTCGCCGGGCGCGACGGTGAGCGAGACACCGTGCACGAGCTCCACGTCGGCGCTCACCCGCAGGTCGTCGACGACCAGGCTGCCCAGGGTGTTCACCGCAGCCTCCACACATCGGCCAGGCCGTCGCCGAGCAGGGACAGGCCCACCCCGGTGGTGACGACGGCGAGCCCGGGCAGGGTGGACACCCACCACTTCGTGGTCAGGAACAGCTGGCCGTCGCTGATCATCGTGCCCCAGTCGGGGGTGGGCGGCTGGACGCCGAGGCCGAGGTAGCCCAACGTGACCACGGCCACCATGATCAGCAGGATCTCGGTCATCAGCAGCACGACCGCCTGGGGCAGCACGTTCGGCAGCAGGTGGCGGCCCACGACCCTGGTGTGGGACAGGCCACCGCCGTAGGCGGCCTCCACCCAGCCTTGCCGGCACAACGACCTGGTCTTGGCACGGATCACCCGGGCGTAGCTGATCCAGCCGACCAGGGCATAGGCGACGTAGATGCCGCGCTCCCCCGTGCCGGCCGCGAACACCACGACGATCACCAGCACGTAGAACGGGAACGCCACGAAGGTGTCCACCACACGACCGACGATCCAGTCGAGCCAACCGCCGGCATAGCCGGAGACGAGGCCGACGGCGACGCCGACGACGAAGGGCACCACGGCCGCCAGCACCGCGATCCGGAGGTCGGTGCCGGTGGCCGCGACCACGCGGGAGAGGATGTCGCGGCCGAGCTGGTCAGTGCCGAACCAGTGAGCCGGCGACGGCGGGTCCAGCCCGTGGTCGAGATCCTGCGCGAACGGGTCGTAGGGCGTCGGGGAGAACACGGCGAGGGCGAGCACGACCAGCATGATCACGGCGCCGGCGATCAGCGTGGGGTTCCTGAGGGCACGACGCAGCCAGCGGACGCCGGGTCGCGGGACGGTCCGGGTGGCGGTGCCGGTCATGCCGCCCGGATCCTCGGGTCGAGCAGGGCCACCAGCGCCTCGGTGAGCAGCGAGACGACCACGACGACCAGCGCCAGCACCAGGGCGATGCCCTGCACGACGGGGAAGTCGCGGGAGCTGATCGAGGAGAAGAGCAGGGCGCCCATGCCGTTGATGGCGAACACTTTCTCGATCACGAGGGTGCCGCCGATCAGGTAGGCGACGTTGAGGCCGAGCAGGGAGACCGTCGGCACGGCGGCGTTGCGCAGCACGTGGCTGCTCACCCTCCAGCGGGGCAACCGCGCGGCCCGCAGGGTGACGACGAAGTCGGCGTCGAGCACTTCGAGAAGCTGCTCGCGCAGCGAGCGGACCAGCGGAGGCGACATGCCCAACGCCACCGTGAACGCGGGCAGGACCAGGCTGCGCAGTGGCTCGCCGGGCCCCGTCCCCACCCCGCCGACCGGCAGCCAGTGCAGGTTCACGCCGAAGACAAGGATCAGCAGCAGGCCCACCCAGAAGGCGGGCATCGCCATGCCGATCGTCGGTACGACGCGGACGAGCTGGTCGAGCCAGCTCCCGGCGTGCGTCGCGGCCAGCAGGGCGAGCGGCACGGCGAGCAGGACGGTGAACCCCACGGCGAGCAGGACCAGGCCCGCGGTGATCCCGGCCCGCGACCAGACCAGTCCGGCCACGGGCTGGGAGGTGATCAGGGAGGTGCCGATGTCGCCGCGGGCGAACACGCCGACCAGCCAGTTCCACAGCTGGGTGCCGAGGGGCAGGTCGAGGCCGAGTTGTTCATGCAGGGCGTCGATGGAGGCCTGGGTCGCCTGGTCGCCGAGGATCATGGCCGCAGGGTCGCCCGGCACGATCCGGATCAGGAAGAACACGCACAGCACCACGCCGACCACAACGGGGACGACGGAGAGCAGCGAGCGCCCCACCCAACGCATGGCCTGATTCTTTCGTGCCGGGGCGGGCTTGGCGAACCCGCTGGCCGGGCGAGGCGGCTTCGACAGGCGCGGCGCGGGTGGCTCGAGCGCGGCGCGGCGCTACTGCTGCACCCAGACGTCCTGGAACAGGACGCTGCCGTTGATCCGCGGGCTGAGGCCGTGGACGCTCGCCCCGGAGGCCACCACGTTGTCCGGGTTGTACAGCGGGATGTACGGCACGTCGTCGGCGAGGATCTGCTGGATTTCGGCGTAGATCTGCTCGCGCTGTGGCCCGTCCGCCGTGGTGCGTCCCTGGCGCATCAGCTTGGTCACCTGCGGGTTCGTGTAGTGGGTCCAGAAGGAGTGGCTGAAGCCGTCCGGGTCGGCCTGGAAGGTGATCAGGCCGTCGGGGTCGGGCGCGTCGGACTGGCCGGAGTTGATCATGAAGTCGTACTGGAATGCCTTGAAGCGCTCGCGGAACGAGTTCAGTTCGAGGGGCTCGATCTTGACGTCGATGTGCAGCGGCTTGAGCGCGGCCTGGATGATCTGGGCCTGCTGCGCGCGGGCCGAGTCGCCCGAGTTGATCATCAGGGTGGCGCTGAAGCCGTCCGGGTAGGCGGACGCCGCGAGCTCGCGCTGTGCGGCCGCCGGGTCGTTGTCGAGGGCCTGCACGTCGGCGGAGTACTGGATGGTCGGCGGGATCAGCGTGTGCACGGTCTGGGCGGCCCCGAAGGTGGTGGCCTTCGTGATGCCCTCCCGGTCGATGGCGTAGGCGATCGCGCGACGCACGTGCCGGTCGGCGAAGTGGGCGTTCTGGGTGTTGAAGAACACCTGCTCGACGGCCCACGAGCCGAGCTTGGCCACGCTCACAGCGGGGTTGCCCTGCAACTGCTCGAGCGAGGCAGGGGCCACGTCCTCGATGCCGGCGAGCTGGCCAGCCAGCAACTGCTGGATGCGCTGGGTGTCGTCGGAGACCACCTTGTAAATCAGGCTCGCGGCGTAGGGCTTGCCCTCCTGCCAGTAGTGCGGGTTGGCCGTGAAGGTGGTGTCGCCGTTCGGGTCCCAGGCCTGGACGACCCACGGGCCGGTGCCGATCGGCTTGGCGAAGAAGTCCTTCTCGGTGCGTCCGCCGAAGTCGGCAGGGAAGATGCCGTTGGAGAACCCGGACAGCTCCGAGAGGAAGGGCGTGTACGGGCTCTTCAGGGTGATGGTCAGGGTGTGGGTGTCCGCGGCGACGATGCTCCTGATCGGGGCCTGGAGCGGCAGCGGGCCCTGTACCTTCCGGTGCCGTTCCAGGGAGAACCTGGCGTCCGCGGCGGTGACCGGGGTGCCGTCGGAGAACTCGAGGTCGGGACGCAGGTCGAAGGTGTAGGTGAGCAGGTCAGGGCTGACCGTGTACTTCTCGGCGAGCCACGGGATGATCTTCCCCTCCGTGTCGAAGGAGACCAGGGGCTCGAACACCTTGTCGATGGCGAAGGCATTATTGGCGGTGATCTCGTTGTTCAGGTCGAAGGAGGTCACCGCGGCGGAGCGGCCGTAGACGATCGTCCCACCCTTCTGGGGGCCGGTGGCCGAGGACGTCGCGCTGGGGCCGGGGCTCGCGGTACACGCCGCGAGCGCGAACACGGCGAAGATCACGGCGACGGCCCTGGCAGCGGCAGTGCGGAAGGTCATCGGTGGGATCTCCTGGTCGGGCCGGCAGCTTCGATGGTCCTGGCAGCGCCAGGACGGTGCGGGCTTGGGGTACGAGCGGACGATGTCGTCCGATCAGCACCTGCACCGGCGGCAGTTGGCGGAGGCGGACTTGCGTCGCCGTCCCCTTTGCTGCGCACTCGGAAGGATAGCCGACCCTCACTCGGCCTCGACGTCCGCACGGGGACGGGGTTAGCGTGGAAGCGGAACCAGTCGACGAGGAGGACGACATGCCGCGCGTGGATCCGCACATCGAAGAACTCGGGGCCTGGGTGAGTCTGGGCGTCCGGCAGAGCGTGCCGAGGACGCGGCTGCACGAACTCTTCGGGCCCACCTACGAGGCCGTGGCGACCGCCGCCGCGCGTGCGGGTGCCGAGGTGGTGGGCCCGGCGTACGCCGAGTACTTCGGCATGCCAACCGACACGGTGGACGTGGAGATCGGCTTCGGCGTCGACCGTGAAGTGGAGGTCGGTGGCATGGTGGCGGCCCAGCGTCCCGCCGTCCGCGCGGTGGTGGGGACACACGTCGGTCCGTACGACAAGCTCGAGGAGAGCTACGCCGAGCTGATGCCGTGGTTGGAGATGGAGGGCGTTGAACTCGGCGAATCGATGCTCGAGCTGTACGAGAGCCCGCCCGAGACCGACCCCGCCTCCACCGTGACCCGCCTGGTCTTCCCGCTCCCCTGATTCCCCACCGGGGTCGGGCTTGTCGGCCCCTTCCTGGTTTCGTCCCTGCCCGACCCTGATGCTAGGCTGGTCGGGCTGTTGAGGCAGCTTGGGGCTATGGCGCAGTTGGTAGCGCGTCTCGTTCGCAATGAGAAGGTCAGGGGTTCGAATCCCCTTAGCTCCACCATCCACAAGGCTCTCCCACTAGGGATGACGCAGACGATCAGGCACCCCCCTTCAACGCTTGAAACAACTCGCCCCAGAGGCCAGGCGCCGCGTTCGCGAGGCAGGTTCCATTAGGTCACGCCCAGCGATACGGTCGGGAGCGGACCCCGCAGGAGCGTTGTGCAGTGATGCGCAGGAAGTCGAGAGATGGCACCGACCACCAAGGAAGCGCAGCGCGCTGAGCTGCACAAGACGATCTGGCGGATCGCCAACGACCTTCGCGG
>Ga0334884_1000946_pt1 | contig 48388 bp, 36 predicted proteins | sample GraSluR1_MG_7_FD_207215 | JGI IMG/M metagenome (GOLD analysis project Ga0334884, IMG submission 207215) | Sludge microbial communities from methane-producing bioreactor in Wageningen University, Netherlands - Granular Sludge_12_05 R1 | ecosystem: Engineered > Bioreactor > Anaerobic >... | reverse complement strand
CCTGCTGCGTTCTATTGAGATCTAATCCGGGATTCAGAATAAGTTGTTGATGATGTTCAAAAATTTTCTGATCCATTTCCATGAGGCTCACCAGACCTTCCGCGCTGGCTTCATTATCTTCTGATTTCAACACATTTCTCAATTCTTCTACCAATTCACGTCTTTGTCTATATAAGCGATTGGTTTCATCTCGATGTTCATTAAAATTACGAAGTAGCAGGATACTTTCTTCATCGCTCAGGTCCAGTGCTTTACTCAGTCTGGCTACCATAACCCCTTCGAGGTATTCACGAGCCTGTTCTCTATCACGAGGTGGACCAGACCTGCCTGGCTCATCTTCATTTTGATCACGCCACCGCCGAAACATTTCACGAGGAACACCTTCACTGGGTTCAATGTCTCTCCTGTCTTGTAGAAGAGGCAAGGATTCATTGCGTAATTCAGATTGCTTGCTGGATGATGGCTCCGATAGCTCCTCTTGCGCGTACAGCGTTCCAGCCGTGCTTAATAGTGTTGTCAATAATCCAATAAATAGGCTATACCATACAAAATGTTTCATTTTACTATCCTTGTGATAAATAATCATCAAGCATGTATAAAACATACTCGAAAGAAGTTTCATCAAGTGCCATTAAATTATCCCAGATTTCTGCATGCGACAAATACATTTCAGATTCCAACAATTGGGGAGCTATAGATGCTGCCATAGCAGAAATGACTTCGTCATAGCTTAAATGCTCGAATTCCACCATAATATCTTCATGTCCGGTAAAGTTCATTGCAAACAGCATTCGGGCATCCTGATTGTCAGCAGGTATTTCATCATCGATCAGTTCTGATAATAATTCCACATCAAATGTAAAAGGTACGTCTGTATCCATCAGGTAGTCATTATGGGTGTCATCTGGAATCATTGCGACAAAGACATCGTTAGTGGATTCAATGCCTGGTATTATTGACAACTCCGGACGTATCACCCAGGCTGCAGCCAGTACAATAACAACAGCTGCGGCAGCCACATAAGAAATCAATCGAAAATTGCGTTTACTTGACAGTGCAATGATGTTACTGTTATTGGAAGTATTATTTTCTAGTTGTGCCAATACATTTTCAGTAAAATTGGCATTGTGGCCAGGGCGTGGCAAGGCATGTAAGGTAGACTGTACAAAACGAACAGCGTTTAATTCCTCACGACAACTGCTGCAATGTGCAAGATGCTCTTCAATATAAGAGCTGTCAATGGCTTCACCGTCTGCATAAGCCGACAAATCATCACTATGTATATGCTTTTCATTCATGAGGTACCACTCCGATAGCTGTCAACTCTTTTCGCAAGCATTCGCGTGCTCTGGCCAATCGACTTTTGATGGTGCCTTTTTTGCATCCCAATATCTGGGCCAGTTCTTCATAATCAAATCCTTCAAATTCCCTTAACAGGAGTATATCTTTATGTTCGGGCCGTAACCTGTCCAAAGCTTGTAGAATCAGGTGTTTTAGTTCATGCGAATAGGCCATTGACGAGGGAGATGGCTCGGACGAATGCGTCGTATAGGCTTCATCCAAGGGGACACTCAGGTGTAGTCCCCGCCGTTTGGCGTCACGCAAAGCATTCAACGTAAGATTTCGGGCTATGCCGAACAGCACTGTTGTAAACCGAGCTTGCGGTTCAAGGCGATGCAGGTGCCTGTACAATCGCACAAAACATTCTTGAGCTAAATCTTCTCCTGGTCCGGATTGACCCAACATTCTTTCACAAAAGTGGACCACCGCGCTTTGATACCGGTCAACAAGCTGAGTAAAGGCTCGCATGTCACCGTTTTGGGCGCGTTTAACCAGATCCCAGTCCTGAATTTCGGTCATTGGCTTGCTCATGCTGTTATATTAAATGAAACACCTGCATCTAAAAAAAGTTCCTTAACAGGACTTTATTTAACTTTACAACACATGAATGGTGCAATGCTATGGTAAGCAACTGGACTCAAGGTTATTTTTCGATATGAAACCGGTCTCGAAGGGCACCTGTAGCATCATAAGCCTGGTACGTCAGCTGGTGTGTGTCACCATTATCAATATCAATGGTTTGATACATCACAGCCTCTTCAAAACCTACCTCAATATATTTATTATCGTCTTGACGATAAAATTTGGTGCCAGCGTTAGATATGATGTAGATAACCCCCTCGTCCGGTGACTCCATAATTTCATGATTGCGAATTGGGGGCGTTCTCATATAAGCATGATCATGCCCCTGAAACACGATATCGACTTCATATTTGTCAAAGAGTGGTGTCCAGTACTTTCTTATGTCAGGATTATCACGCACGGTGCGTGACGAATACGCGGGGTGATGGTACATGACAAATTTCCATACAGCCTCTGACTCAGACAGCACTGTCTCCAGCCAGGGAGTTTGATCTGCTATGGATAGATTGGAATCGAGTACTACAAACAAAGCATTGCTATAAGTGAAATAATAGGCCCTTTCTTCAGGAATGCTGGCAGGTCCATTTTTAGGCAATGAAAACAGGTCATGATAAAATTTTGGTTCATCACCACGGGGATATTCATGGTTACCGAGTGCTGGAATTAATGGATTGTACGCAAAGTAGTTATTGTCAAAATAAAAAAAAGCATCCCACTCATCCCGATCATTGCCACGGTTAACAAGATCACCCGCGATAAGGCAAAACGCAGCTTCCGGATGATTTTCCCAAGCCAGATGCTGCAATTCTCCCCAATCTTCAAAACCTTCCTGAACATCACCAAGGTACAGGAAAGAAAATGTTTCTGGATCGGACGGAGCCGTACTGAATTCAAACCAGTCACTCCAACTTTCCGTTCCGGGATCACCAACGCGATAACTGTAGGAGGTGTCCGGCTTCAAACCCGCAATGTGAGCTGAAAACCGACGATTATAGGGATCGTTGACTACAATGGGATCGGCAAGTGTTACATGTTGTGCTTCTACCGTCCAAAGCAGCCCTTCACTTGCATCTGCAAGGTAATATTCAACTACCCCATTCTCAATTTCCATGGAGGTACGCCATTGAACAGCTAGTGTTGTTTTGGGGTCCTCGTTCCAGGTAAGACATACCTGGTCCGGAATGGTATTAGATACTGAAATGGTATCCCGTGGAGTGTTGTCATACACAATGGCGCGAATCCATTTTTCGACAGGTCGTTTGACTCCTGCCAGTACTACAACGACAAGTAAAATAATAAAAAGCTTACGATGCCGAGAAACCAGTCCCATGAATACCTCCAATAAAAACAGAAAATTGGTGAAAAACACTGATACGTATTCCATGCAGCGCACATTTGCCCATGAAAAATAAGCTTACTGGAAGAAAATTATAGCGTTGTGCTTGACCATGTATACCGATAACAGAAAATTTTATTAATTCATTCATTAGAAACTTTGTTCCTGGTGCGCAGGAATTGACTGATCAAGATTCTATCAGGTATCGTCATCTTATGTCAGGCTGATTGATTAACAAACAGGAATCTCTCCTGCAGCAATTATAAAAAACAATATGCTTAAATTGGATACTTATTTTAAACGCTCCTAAACTTAATAATACCTCTTGAATTGGGAATGATACCCTTTTTTCATCTGTTGACTCGACTACAATTGATCTATACTTTATGACGCTTGCTTTATCATGGGAATCAAAAAAACCAATGTTAACTGAGTTGACCACACACCAGTTTAAAATTAAAGTCAAAAGCTTTTTCATACCGCAACGATCAAAACCCAACTCTGAAACCTTTTTTTTTGCGTATCAAATCACAATTACCAACCTGGGCAACGAACCTGCCAAACTGATCCAACGCCACTGGATTATTAAAGACGCACTAGATAAGGTGAGTGAAGTACAAGGTGAGGGGGTAATTGGAGAAAAGCCCCGTATTTTGCCTGGAAAAACATATGAATACACCAGTTTTTGCCCATTGGAAACTTCATACGGCACGATGCATGGCTGGTATCATTTCATATACGATGATGGCACACCGTTTATAGTCGATATTCCAGAGTTTACCTTGTTCATTCCTGCTCTTGCCAATTAGAATAACGCTTCCTGCCTGATTCAACGCACTGAAATTGCACAATCCATCAATCCTTTTGCCTCAATTTGACTCCGCCATCCCAATGCACATACCCTGTCTGAACATACGAAACATTATTCTTCAATCAAAGATACCCATAATGGAGAAAAATAATGAGTAATGGCAAATCGAGTGAGCAGGTGGTCAGCAGCCGAAGAAATTTTTTGCGCTTTTCAATATGCGGGGCATTCGGATTGGTTGCAGGGCAATATCTTAGGTCACCATTGCTGAATTCAGCTTGGGCTGAAACAGCTCCGCACTCCCCAGCACCATCAAAACCCAACATTATCATAATTATGGCAGATGACATGGGGTATTCAGATATCGGGTGTTTTGGTGGTGAGGTTAAGACTCCCAATCTGGACCAGCTGGCAGCAAATGGTATGCGCTTCACACAATTTTACAATGCTGCTCGTTGTTGCCCAACCCGCGCTTCACTCCTAACAGGTCTATACCCACATCAGGCTGGCGTTGGTGCCATGGTCGCCCCTTCAGACCGACCTGGATATCGGGGGCGGTTGAACGAATCATGCTCTACTTTCGCGGAAGTTTTACGCGATGCCGGTTACCAAACCTTTATGAGTGGTAAATGGCATGTATCCCATTATGATTACATGAATCCAGAACCAACATTACACCGCGACAGTTGGCCCTTACAACGAGGATTTGACAGATTTTTTGGCACGTTATCCGGAGCGGGCAGTTTTTTTGCTCCAGCCAGTTTAATGCGTGACAATGAATTTATTGAGCCGGGAGAACACTTCTATTATACCGATGCTATTAATGATCAGGCTGTAAAATTCATTCAAGAGTCAGAGACAAATCGTCCATTTGTATTGTATGTTGCTCATGTAGCCCCACATTGGCCTTTACACGCGCTTCCTGATGACATTGAAAAATACAGTGGTGTGTATGATGTTGGCTGGGACGTCATCCGGGAAACCCGCTATGAGCGCATGAAAAAAATGGGGCTGGTGGACCCGAGTTGGCCCTTATCGCCACGGGACAGCAGGATACCTGCCTGGGAAGACACTGAGCACAAAGCGTGGGAAGCGCACCGCATGGCTGTCTATGCCGCACAGATCGACAACATGGACCAAGGTATCGGGCGAATTGTCGCGGCGTTGAAAGCCGCGGAGCAATTCGAAAACACATTAATCCTTTTTTTGTCGGACAATGGTGGGAGTCCTGAAGTGGTTAAGGGACAAGACACGCGCCACGGCTATTATGAACGAGGTGGCACGACACCTGAGGTCATGCCCGGTGCCCCCGACACGTTTGCCTCGTATGGTGTAGGCTGGGCCAACGCCAGCAACACCCCCTATCGTCGCTACAAGGCATGGATAAACGAAGGCGGAAATTCCACTCCACTCATCGCGCATTGGCCGGTTGTTATCAAAGCCAATCAAATTTCTAACGAGGTTGGACATATCATTGATATTATGGCGACCTGCGTAGACGTGGCTGCTACCGACTATCCTGAAGAGCGCAATGGACACACATTGCTACCGCTGGAAGGCAAGAGTCTCTTGCCTGTTTTTCAGGGGGGTAGCCGCGAACCGCACGAAGCACTCTACTGGGAACACCTGGGCAAGCGGGGCATGCGCGCCGGGAAGTGGAAAATCATCGGCGCTGAGGGCGAAGACTGGGAACTCTATGATATTGAAGCGGACAGAGTCGAGAGGAACAACCTCGCCAAGGTATATCCCGAGCGTGTAGAATCAATGGCTGCTCAATGGGATGCCTGGGCAGAGCGATGCAATGTATAACCTGGTTATGGCTAACGTAATACCCCATGGGTTACAGATTTTAGTTTTGATAAGAATGAAAGCCTACTTAACCTGAGCCAAATTATTGCTCAAATGAATGCAATATCCTATGAACACAATTTATAATTAATTTTGAGCTTTGGACGATATGATTTCTCGATTAAGCAGTAAAAATGAAGTATTAAGGAGTACCGATGAAAACCAGCTCCCCTTTTGAAGCAATATCAGCTTACGGTGTTGTACCTGTGATTGCGATTGATACACTTGATGCCGCGCTACCACTGGCCGATGCGCTTATCAATGGCGGATTGCCCGTCGCAGAAATTACATTTCGCACCACAGCAGCGGCAGCAGTGATAAAAAAGCTGGCTGCTGAACGCCCTCAACTCATTTTGGGTGCCGGTACAGTACTTACCAAAGAGAATCTATTGGCAGCGAAGGAATGCGGGGCACAATTTGCTGTCGCGCCGGGTTTCAACCCGGAGATTGTACTTGAAGCGCAATCCATTGGCTTGCCATTTGCCCCCGGTGTCGCGACGCCGAGTGAAGTAGAACAGGCGATGGCGCTCGGGTGCTTCTTGCAAAAATTTTTCCCGGCTGGAGCCTTGGGTGGTGTTGAAATGTTGAAGGCACTTTCCGCACCTTACGGGCATACTGGTGTAAAGTTCATGCCGACAGGTGGCGTTAAAACAGATAACCTGGGGCAATATCTTTCAATGGCTACTGTTGCGGCGGTTGGTGGCACCTGGATTGCCACAAAGGATGATTTGGCACAGGGGAACTGGGCTTCCATAGAAAACCGGTGCAAAGAAGTTGTTTCATTGGTTAACGAGTTTCGAAACGGTACCAGTTGATGCTATTGTCTTTCATTATATTGAGGCTATTAAATACAAGGGAGAATCGAATATGGCTGATATCGTATTGGCAACTGCGGACACTTCCATTTTCGACATCTTCAACGCAGAGTTAAGCGGCTTGAACCATGAAGTGCATTGGGCTATGGATGGTTTTGAGGCTGTAGCGCTTACAGAAAAAACATCGCCTTTGTTGGTGCTACTCGATTCTCCTTTAGATATTTATGACACCTTTGCCGTCGCTCGCATTTTACGTGACAATCCAGACATAAGCAGGCATCTGCCAATTATTCTCCTAAGCGACGACCTTGAACCTTCTGAACAGATCACGCATGCAGGTTTTGTACAGATTTTTCCACGGAACCATGAACTCTGTGTGTTGGTTGAGCTGATAGCAAAACACCAAAAAGAAGCAGCCACTTTAGAAGACCTGTAATCACCTGCTCCGATTCAAAAACAACCAATGATTTTTTTACCGGAATATATTGACATATCGTTATGTTACGATATATACTAAGGTCAAGGAAGCAATAAACTATGAATAACAAATTAAAACTTACAGATTTGGAAACCCTGCAAGAAGCCGCGCACTGTCTGAAATTGTTGGCTCATCCACACCGCTTACGCATGGTGCAGATGTTGTTGCAAGGAGAGTACACTGTAGGAGAATTGGCTGAAGCATGCGAAATCCCTAGTCACATGGCTTCAGAACACCTGATGCGGATGCGTGACAGGGGATTACTGATCAGTGAACGCCGGGGGCGGTGTATACATTATCAAATTGCAGAACCTGGACTTGCCAGTATTATCCAATGTGTCGAAAAGCGCTTTGGCAGTAAACGCTGACAAGAATATTAATGCAAAGTAAAACCATTTTTTATAAAAGGTAAAACCATACATAATGCGGGAATCAGTCAATACATCCCGGGGAGAATCCGAAATATGCGCTTCGTTCACAATGTAACCGTTTATTCCATACGTCATCCAAAATTTATGATAGCGATAATGGTTGCGGTAGCCATCACACTGGCCACACTGGCTATTCTTCCCAGTGTTTGGCCAAACACCTTTTCACGACTACATCCGGTTGAAGTCGATACCGATCCAGAAAATATGCTCAGCCATGACGAAGCAGTTCGGGTGTTCCACGATGAAATGAAAGAGTTATTAAATCTACATGACATGATCGTCGTGGGGGTTGTGAACGAAACGCATCCCGATGGTGTTTTTACTCCTGAGACATTACAGAACATCTATGAGTTGACCGAGTTCGCTCTGACCTTGCGCGGTGAGACCATTGGTCAGTCCGACCCTACTGCCGGTATAGTAGAAATTGATGTAATAGCACCTTCGCTCGTGGACAACATTGAGCAGGGCGGATTGGGCGTAGTACGGTTTGATTGGTTAATGCCCCGACCTCCAGAATCTCAGGAAGAGGCCTTGGCTGTCCGCGATCGTGCCCTTCGTATTCCGTTCCTCAATGGAACAATGGTGTCTGAGGACGGCCAAGCACTGGCACTGTATCTCCCTATCACTTCAAAAGATTTAAGCTACCGTATTTACAGTCAGTTATTGCAGAAAATTGCAACACTGGATGGGGAAGAAAAATATTACATCACGGGATTGCCCGTAGCAGAAGACACCTTCGGCGTAGAAATGTTTAAGCAGATGGCAATTTCAGCGCCGATGGCCATGGTAGTTATTTTTCTTCTGTTGCTGTACTTTTTCCGAAAGCTGCACCTCATCATATCTCCGATGGTTGTCGCTTTGGTATCGGTCATTTGTACGATGGGCTTGCTGGTAGTAACCGGTAACACCATTCACATCATGAGTTCAATGATTCCCATTTTCATCATGCCGATTGCTGTCCTTGATTCGGTACACATCCTCTCCGACTTCTTTGATCGGTACCAGAAGACCCGGGACCGTGAGAAAACAATTACAGAAGTCATGGACCATCTTTTTGCACCAATGCTGTTTACCTCTCTGACTTCAGCTGCGGGCTTCGCGTCACTGGCACTCACACCCATACCACCCGTTCAGGTATTTGGTATTTTTATAGCCATTGGCGTGATATTGGCCTGGCTGTTGACAATAACATTTATCCCGGCTTACATCATGCTCATGTCCGAGAAATCATTTGAGAATTTTGGCGTAGTCAAAGATAAAAATCAAAGTAACGCCAATGGGCCCCGTGGACTTGAAAAAGCCATGTTGGCGCTTGGGCATTTTACACAGCAACGTGCCAAGCTCGTGATTGCAGGTGCTTTGCTGACATTGCTGGTTGCCGGCTATGGAATCAGTCAGATACAGATTAATGACAACCCAACCCGCTGGTTCAAGGCAAACCATCCTATCCGGGTGTCAGACCGCGTGTTAAACGATCATTTTGGTGGCACCTATATGGCCTACCTGGCACTGCGTTCACCAGAAGATACACGTACTGTTGCCGATGAATCCAGGGAATTGCGCCAACGTCTCGACCTATGGCTGAATGAGGAAGCCGACACCACGGACGCTCTTGAAGCTGCTGTCGCGCACTTCAACATTCAAATCAATGATGTAACTGAAGCAGCGACTGACCGCACAGAGCTATTGAACCTGTTGTCTGCCTTAGTTGAAGCCAAACTGGATGAGTCTGACTCGGACAGTGAATATTATGCTTGGGAAGACCTCGGATTTTTTCTCGACGCAGAACGGCAGCAACGCGAAATCATTAAGCACCCCGAAGTCTTGAACTATATCATTGACGTCCAGGAAGCATTGTTAGAAACCGGGGTGGTAGGCAAATCCAATTCGATTGCGGACATAGTACAGACGGTACACCGCGAGTTATTTGAAGGCGACGAAGCCTATCTGCGTATACCAGAATCAACCCAGGCCGTTGCGCAAACATTGCTCACTTATGAAAGCAGCCACCGCCCACATGATCTCTACCACTTTGTAACACCAGACTACAGCGACACCAGTATCTGGATTCAATTGACCAGTGGTGACAACAAAGACATGTCTGCTGTCGTAGAGGCTTTAGATGTTTATTTGCAGGAAAACCCGCCACCATTTGGCCTGGAACCTGACTGGTTTGGCTTAACATACATTAATGTGGTTTGGCAGGAACGCATGGTCAGCGGTATGCTCCAAGCATTTCTCGGTAGTTTCTTCGTTGTATTGTTGATGATGATCCTGTTGTTCCGTTCCGGGCTTTGGGGCTTGATTTCGATGATTCCACTGACGATTACCATTGCTTTGATTTATGGCATCATTGGTTTTGCAGGAAAAGACTATGACATGCCCGTCGCAGTGCTGTCGTCGCTGACCCTTGGACTGGCTATCGACTTTGCTATTCACTTTCTGGTGCGGGCACGAGAGCTGTACCAGATAGATGGAAACTGGAGTCAAGCGTATGTCCACGCATTTGGTGAACCAGCACGTGCGATATCACGCAATGTGGTTATTATCGCTGTCGGTTTCTTGCCATTGTTGTTGGCACCGCTGTTGCCCTACGTTACAGTTGGAATATTCCTGGCGTCAATTTTGCTCATATCCGGATTGGCAACTTTAATGCTGTTGCCCGCACTGATCAAATATATGGAGCCGTTGTTGTTTCCACAAACGCAAGCTTGTTCTGTGTTATGCAAATGCGGTACATGTGTGCTTTCCAGCTTGACAGCCGTTGCTCTGGTTGCAATCAATGTTCACCAGTTCTTGACCGTAGGTTGGACCTGGTTGACCTATATCAGTGTCGCCATTCTCCCGATTTTGTTTCTGGGATGTTATCTGTTGTCCAGACGAGAAAAATGCAAAACTGCACCTGAAGAAATAAAATAAAGAGTCCAGATTGAATTGAGTTTAGCCAATGGAGGTTACTGCGATGATTAATTATTTAAGTCTGAATTACAAGGTTACACATTTTCTTGTCCCGCTATTACTGTTGCCCTTAACACTGCAAACAAGCCTGTCTGGAGCACAAGACGCTGACATGACAGTCGATGAAATCGTCAACAAGACCAATCAGACTGCATATTACCAAGGCAATGATGGTCGAGCCCGTGTGCATATGGAAATCATCGACAGTCAGGAGCGTTCCCGCGAAAGAGAGTTAACCATACTGCGCAAGAACATCGGTGACAACAACCAGGACCAGAAATTCTATGTCTATTTCCATCGTCCCGCGGATGTACGGGAAATGGTTTTCATGGTTCACAAATTTCCTGGTCGAGACGATGACAGGTGGCTGTATCTTCCAGCGCTTGACGTTACCCGGCGCATTGCTGCAGGTGACGAACGCACCAGCTTTGCAGGTTCCAACTTTTTCTATGAAGACGTATCTGGGCGCAGTCCGGAAGAGGATGATCAGGAATTGATTGAGACCACAGACACGTACTTTGTGTTGAAGAATACGCCAAAGAACCCGGATCGTGTCGAGTTTGATTCATACAAAATGTGGATTCACAAAGAAACATTTTTGCCAGTTGTTATTGAATATGAGCGTGGTGGTGAAGTGTACCGTAAATATGAAGTCACCAAAGTTGAAACAATCCAGGGATTCCCGACAATCATGCAGGCACAAATGTCCGATTTGCGTGGTGGAGGCAAAACAATTAACACCTACCAAAGCGTTGAGTATAATGTCGAAATACCGGAAGACATATTTACAGAAAGATACCTCCGGCGAGCACCGCGTGAGTATATACGCTAAGCATGTTATATAAAAAAGTGCGGGGGACATTATGAAATCGAATACATTATTAATTTGTACACTGGTTGCATACTTTTTTGCCGGTAGCATATTCCAGGTACTGGTACTTGCACAGGAGCCTCCCCTCCCACCAGGTCTTGGCCCTGTACAGGAGGAACCCCCAAAGGATGGTTCTGACAATGGAAGTACAAGTGAGGTAATCCCGGATACATCCTCCGGGCCACCGCTGCCAGCAGGTCTTGCGCCGGTGACAGATACACCACCGTCAGAACCAGCGCAGCCTGCCTTGCCACCGGGCTTGGCATCTCCAGGCACCATTGAAGCAGATGCTGAGCAGGAGTTGGAAGAAAAAGAAGGGCTGCGGCCACGGATGCCGTTTTCAATGCCCTTGCATGGTTTTTGGGATACGCGTGTAGCACCACGCATTCAAAACGACCCGGCGCAACCTCGCGACATCATTCTGGGCGAAACACGCCTGCAGTTGAGAACAGAAAAAGCCTGGGATGAAGTCTTGTTAGAATACACCGGTGATTTTGTGCTGGATGGTGTAACAGAAGATGTAGATTTTGATCTGCGGCGGCTCCGCTTGACCTGGACACCGCTATCGTCGGTTGATGTACGTGTTGGGCGGCAAGTACTTACCTGGGGCACGGGTGACTTGTTGTTCATCAATGATCTATTTCCCAAAGACTTCGAATCTTTTCTCATTGGCCGTGATGAAGAATATCTGAAAGCGCCATCTGACGCACTTCGCATCGGCTGGTACAACAACTGGATGAATGTAGAGCTTGTTTATACACCAAATTTCGATAGCGACCGACACATCACCGGTGAACGCATCAGTTATTACAACGCCCTTCGAATGGGACGATCTGGACGCGACAATCAAATACGTACGCGTACTCCAAATTCCTGGTTCAACAATGATGAATGGGCTCTCAGGATGTATCGCCAGGTAGGTTCAGCAGAGATGGCTGTATATGCCTACGATGGCTATTGGAAAAGCCCGGGAGGCCAGGCTTTTATACCGCTCCCCCCCCACGCTGTTTTTCCACGATTGCGCGTATATGGTGCAAGCTGGCGTCAACCATTGGGCAAAGGTCTGGTGAATGCAGAAATCGGGTATTACGATTCACTGCGCGATCGCGCAGGTGAGAATCCGTTTATAAACAATAGCGAATTCCGATTTCTTATAGGCTATGAACGGGAGGTCGCACGTGACTTTACCGTAGGGCTTCAATATTACTTGGAGCACATGATGAAACATAGTGACTATAAAGCAAATCAGCCGATCATCTTCCCGAGCCGAGACCAAAACAGACATGTTTTCACAATACGCATGACTAAATTGTTGATGAGTCAGAATCTGACCATGTCAATGTTTACCTTTTATTCCCCCTCAGACAGCGATGTCTACTTTCGTCCCAAGGTGAGTTACAAAATAAACGATGCCTGGATGATAGAAGCAGGCGGGAATTTGTTTACAGGCAAAAAAGACCATACTTTTTTTGGTCAGCTCGAAAAAAACAGCAGTGTATACACTGCCGTACGTTATTCATTCTAGCAAACTAAATTTTTCACATTTGCAACAACGTTAGCTGATTCAATCGTCCATATATTTAGGACTATATAATCACAACAGGAGCTACTTGTCTATGCCTACAAAATATAAAACTGTTTCTGTGCAAGATTTGCACGACAAGATTGAAGCCGGAAACCCTATAAACCTGATCGATGTCCGAACTCATGCAGAATATGAAGCTGTGCATATTCAGGCAGCTCGTTGTATACCATTGAACACACTGCATCCTGAAAAATTACCTGAGCAATTAACAGAGTCTGATTCACCTGTATATATTGTCTGTAAGTCCGGGCAACGATCAAAGCAAGCTTGTGAACAGTTATTATCTTCGCATCCTGAGCGTACCATACTTGTGGAAGGTGGTACCGATGCCTGGGTTAATGCTGGATTCCCGGTTGAAAGAGGTAATTTTACACTTCCCTTAAATCAACAAGTGCAGGCTGTTATAGGAACAGTTGTACTGTTGGGAGTAGTACTGGCGTTGCTTGTGAATTATTACTTCATATTGATCTCGTTGTTCGCGACATGTGGATTCATTATAGGCAATCTGACAGGGTTTTGTCCGCTGGCCATGGTAATAGCTAAAATGCCTTGGAACCGTTTACCATCTGTCAGCAACTGTAACATTAACAAGAAATAATTTCCCCAAGAAAGTAATAACAGATGAAAAATGATGTACTTACCATCGTGATTGTCGGCGGGGTTGCTGGTGGGGCAAGTGCCGCAGCACGGGCCCGTCGTTGTAATGAATTTGCAAACATAATCATGTTTGAACGTGACGATCATGTCTCCTTTGCAAATTGTGGCTTACCGTACTACATTGGCGGAGAAATACAAGATCGAGATAAATTACTTGTCGCAAAACCAGCTCTGTTTCGTGATCGATTCAATATCGACATACGGACCCGTCATGAGGTCAAGCGTATTGATCGCAACCGCAAGACCGTCACGGTATTAAATAGAGATACAGGGGAAACCTTTGAGCAACATTATGACAAGTTAATTCTCTCCCCTGGCGCATCCCCCTTGAAACCACCCATACCGGGCATAGACAGTCACAATGTGTTTACGTTGCGCAACCTCGATGACATGGATAGGATTGTCTCCTGGCTCGAAAACAATTCAGTTGAAAGAGCAACGGTAGTCGGTGCCGGTTACATTGGATTGGAAATGGTTGAACAACTCCATCAACGTAACATACACATCGATTTGATCGAATTACAAGACCAGGTACTGCCCATTCTTGACACCGAGATGGCAAGTATAGTGGAAGAAGAACTTCGCAATCATGGCGTTGGTGTTCACCTGGGCAGTGGAGTCAGCCATGTCCTTAGTGAATCTGACAAGGCAGTTGCTATACGTACAGAAAAAGGTTTGGAACTGCCAACAGATCTCGTGATTCTTGGGATTGGCGTACGCCCCGAGGTAGAACTGGCCAAGGACACCGGACTGACAATTTCCAAGGACGGGGGCATTGCGGTAAATGAATTTCTGCAAACCAATGATCCAGATATTTATGCGGTTGGCGATGCCATAACCTATCCGGTAACATGCCAGGAAAAACCAATGCGTATGCCACTGGCTGGTCCTGCAAACCGGGCTGGTCGTTTGGCTGGCGAGCATGCTTCGATTGGTGATGCGCCTCCCATGCCACTCGTTTTAGGTACTGCAATTGTGCGCGTTTTCGATCGTACTGTGGCATCAACCGGATTAACCGCACGAAGTGCCCGCGCATTAGGGAAGAATGTCCGATCAGTAATCATTGCAGCTGGCCATCACGTAGGCTATTACCCCGGCGCGCAGACCATCATTCTAAAACTTGTATATGAAGCCGATTGTGGAAAAGTGCTGGGTGCCCAGGCTGTTGGGGGTGATGGTGTTGATAAACGTATTGATGTTATTGCCACATCGATACATTTCCATGCCTCCGTTGTACAATTGGCTGGTGTCGACCTTTGTTATGCCCCACCATTCGGGAGTGCAAAAGACCCGGTACATATGGCGGCTTTCGCAGCATGTAACGATTTGCAGGGAATCACTCCATTGTTTCAGCCCGATCAGGACCTGGAAGGATATCAAATCCTTGACATACGCACATCACAAGAGCAAGAAAAAATGTCGCTTCAAGGCAGTATCCACATAAATCTGGAGTCATTGCGTGACAAACTTCATACACTAAATAAAAAACTGCCAACTGTTGTGGTTTGTTATTCGGGACAACGTTCACATATCGCGGTAAGAATCCTGAAACAACATGGCTTTGAAAACGTTCTCAACATGACCGGGGGTATGCTTATTGCACGTCATACCCACAAAGAATTCATGATAGAACAATCACCTTAATTGTCTATTGTCATAGAAATATACTCATAACAGGTTGGGTATTGTTGGAAAGTCACTTTGGCTGATAAATTCAGGCTGATAGCAGTCACAAGCTTACAACAATCAGCGCGGTGTAGTATGCCTGTCGCCGGTTGTGCCCAATTTTTCTATGGTAATACAATAGCGCTAAAAAAAAATATTCAATGCTCAGTAAGTCTTTGTCTGTGATTTTGTTAGAAATGACACCTGATACAACATAAAGAAGTACATAAATTAGGACATACACCCATGATTCAAAGATTCACCAAGGTCAAATTTATGTAGAATTTACAAGGAATACCTCCTTTTCAAATTCATTTCAAGTGTATAGTTCATAAAACCAACATTTGACCATTATATACAAAAAATTGTCTCATACGCCAATACATAAATAAAGATACAACGAGAATTACATCATCATTTACCAATTTTAATAACCTATTATTGTGTATCCAATCATTTACACCCTAAATGCAAAGTGATTGTATATTACAAGAATATTCCTTTTCTGTGAAATCTCAGTTTAATATAATTAAACTATAGAGTGAAAATTTGGGTAAAACCTGTCCTCTATGGTAAAACTGTGTTGTAAACACACTTGAGATGTTGTCTTGAGAAGGAGCATTGATTTTGGCTGACAAATCTGCATTGGTATCTCCAGCAGACAGTGATACAGAAAATGTCCAATATCTTCCTGTGCAACTGGATTATCTGCGTTTGGAACATGCCGCACCTATGGACCTGTATATCCAACCTGCACCTGGACAGCCATTTGTTTTATATTGCGAAAAAAATCTTCAATTCACCAACAGCGCTCGACTCAGTCTGATTAAGAATAATATCACGCAACTTTATATTCCGAAGCAGCATTTTCGTGAATACCAACGTTATCTGAACGAACATTTATTGGATATACTCCGTGACAACATTTTGCCTGTACAAGAAAAAGCATCTATTTTGTATAGTGCGGCTCAAGGTGTAGCACAAGACATTCTGGAACAACCAGGCAAGCGAGACACAGTACAAGTCGGCAAAAAAATGGCAGGCATGACTGTAGGGTTTCTAAAGCGCAGTGACTTTGTGCTGGAGCACTTCTTACATGTGATATCAGATGATTATTATCTTTTTACACACAGCATTAATGTCGTTGGGTATAGTGTTTTACTGGCCATACAGGCTGGATATAAAGACGATGCGTTGTTACGAGAAATTGCCAACGGTGCCCTGTTGCATGATATAGGCAAAACACAGTTGCCACGTGAACTGATGACACGTAAAGGATCGCTGCGCAAAGAAGAATGGCTTATAATGCAACAATATCCCCGGCTTGGTTATGAACTGATGCATAAGCACGATTGCCTAGGTGAAATAGCACTCGACATCATCTTGCATCACCAGGAAAAACTTCAAGGTCAGGGTTACCCGGATAAGATTACAGGTGATACCATTTCACCCTACGTACGTATTGTCACTATTGCCGACATTTTTGACGCACTCACCACCGACCGCCCATACCAACGAGGTGTCAGCACCTTTGAAGCACTTCGTACCATGCGTGAAACATTGCATGGAGAAATCGACATGACACTATTCCGCCATCTAATATCCTTGCTTGGCAAATCTCCCCGGTAAGTTTAACTGAAGAAATACATACCACACATATCGAACAGTCACTTACCTATTGTCAACGAAACATCAATTATTGAGATCAATAATTGATCGCCGCGCTAGCTTTGGTAGAGCGGCGATTTCGCATAAACCGATTACATAAATTTTTTAACGATTCGTTATCTCATCCAAAACGACCGCCAAAAGTATGCAACCATTCAGCAAGGTTATTGTGTGCATCAGCATGTGCAGGATTATTTGCATACGCATTCGGGTGCATTGTGGTAAGTATCACAGGGTGTTTCGATTCAAAACGAACAAACTCGACATGCCCATCCAGAAACAACACATTGCATCCACCTGGTATATGGTTGAACATCATGGTATTGCCAGAAGTACCCCAGCTTCTATCCGCAGCCCAGGCATCCCACATGATCGGCATTTCTGATTGCGATGTAGCACCTGCACCCGGATTATTAATATCGGTGATGAAAAACCGTTCGACACCGTCTCTGAGTCGATAATAGGTACTGGGCAGAGGAGTTACACCATCATCGTCGATACCGGTCCAGGGAAATCCAGACAGATCATCCCAACCGGGCTTGTTACCATTCGCTGTCTCAAACCAGCCTACGGGATAAAAGCACCACTTGTTATTCATCTGGCGCATTTCTGCCTCGGTGTAGGAGTTCATCCAGGGATGCTGCCCTGTCGGATAACCATCTGGTCGCTGTGCATGAATGTTTGCGTAAGCATTCATCCACCGGGATGCCGTTGGCAATGCATACGCAACATAAAGGTAAGAATAGGGTTGTGACAACCGGCTATGAAGGCATGGCTGTACATTCTTATTTTCACGTTGACCTTCTTCAGTAATCTCCTGCACTTGAGTAACTATATCTTCTTGATCGCCCCCCCAGCTACCAGTTCCTGAATCTGAAGGGCATATCATTATCGAAGGATCATTCCAGTAATCAGGATAGAGTGTGGAAGAATCAAAAGCATTGAAGGTACTCCAACCCCAAGCCCGATACCGATACATGGGGGGATACATTGCACCACGTGATTCCCCTGCGTACATTTTAAATATAAGTCCGAACTGTTTCAGATTGTTGGCGCATGAGGAACGACGTGCCGCTTCTCTTGCCCTTGCCAGTGCTGGCAATAGAATTGCTGCCAGAATTCCAATGATGGCTATCACTACCAGCAATTCAATCAGTGTAAATCCCTTGTTTTTCTTGCACATTGCTTTACCTTCTCTTGTTTGTTTCCCGTTGGATACCCTGTAAGTTAAAACATTGCTACTAATGTGTTCCGAGATTCGAAAATTCAAACCCCGGAACAACTTTATACAGCAGGAGCTTAACTACAAACCGCTGTTTTGCATCCAGGTAAAGTTGCCTACTTACCCTGCCCTGCAAAACTTGCAAGCGAACAGCTTTGAGTCTATTCCGTCTGATTAGCCATGTTGTATTCTTTTGTGGTGCCACACAACACCTATGGATGCGAAAGCCAGTACAAGAACCATCAACAACCCTGTGGATGACACAGGTAATTGGGGTACTTCTTCTGTAACGATGACTGTTCTTGTAACAGTAGCTGCCTGGTTACCTGCCGCATCCGCTACATCATAGGTAATAAAATAGTTACCGACTGTTTCCGTGTCGACTTCATCACCACCAATGATGATCTCACTGGTCAAATCGCCATCCCAATCATCTATGGCAGTTGCGCCTGGATCATTCCATGCATCTCCACGCATCAGATAAACTATAGAATTACCATTCCTACTGATAACCGGTGGGACTACATCCAGCCAATGACCACCACCTTCTGGCGACAATCGGATGTAATCAACGGCTAACCAGCCAAATCCATCAGCACGGCTGTCGACAATATGCAGATACAATGCTTTGCCTTGCTCAGCACTTACGTTTACGGAGCGAATAGCCGATGCATCACTTCGTGGTGGGAAAATCCGTGCAACCTCGGAATCATCTTCCCAACGCCGTACACTGACATAATTTTCGTCTGTGGAGTTTTGATCTGGTGGTCCATTGTGGCCGGAAACAAGCATCATCAATGTCTCATTGCCTTCACCAACCATGAATGGACCAGAGGTCAGTGTGCCTGTAAGCACATCATTACCCGCATTGTTTACACCATCATAACTGGAGCTTGCATGGTAGTCACCTTGAGGTGGACCAGCACCCCAGCCTTGATTATATGTTGCGATATTGAAAACGCCTTCAACGGACCAGATTCTTGCATCAAAAGGTGGGCCGTCTTCAAAGTCTTCCAGCACATCAGCCCCCATCGAAGGGCCGGTCAGGCTGAATGAATCAACGGCGATCCAGGCATAACCGGTAGCATCGCTGTTGTCGACAATTTCAATATATACTTCACGACCTAATAGATTGGCAACATCTATTTCACGTTCTACAAACGGGTCTGATCCTGGTGGGTGTATACGATCTGTCAACTCTTCATCTGTTTCCGCATCACGTAACACTACCCAGTTGTAAGGCGGGTCAACTGTCCCGTCGCCACCAGTAGTATCAGGCCACTGACGGTGACCTGCGATCAGAAATCGAAAGGTTGCGTTGTCTATCACAAACGGATCAGACACCAAGGTGCCCGTTGCATTTTCAGGACGGCTGCGTACCATGTACGTACCTTCAGCATCAGGTGGCGCTTGTGTAGATGGCTCGCCATTGAATGCCGTTCCTGCAGTAATCGTCCATCCTGTCAGGTCACCAGTTTCAAAATCCCCATTGGTAATTTGAGCCCCGGCAACCAAACTATATGCGAGGAAGCATGCCAAACTACCTATCCAGCATCGTTTCATTTTTCTCTCCTTTGTTTTTGCCCACTTTACAGATCAATGCTTACATGACATTTTTTGCATATAACTGATCTTTATCGTCACTATGATGCAACAAAAATTGAAATTTGACAATAGCAAAAATTGCAAAAACTTGGCATTTATTGCGCAGCCCTTCATAAAACTAGCTGCTAAATCTGTATTTTCTACTATTTATTGAATTTTATTTTCATTATTATTTACTAAAGACCTGATCAAAAGGAGGAGTCTATGGGATATTATGCGAGCGGGTGTGGCATTTGATACTAAGGAAGGATTTTTAGAAATGTATAAGGAAGAATTTCTACATATTTAATATACATATTAATTATATGTGCTAGGTGTATATTAGTCCAGATAGAACAAGCGGGTATCGCCACTTTTCAATGACAACACAAAATTATCCCGTTGCACCCAGCCTAATGCAGGATCAAAAAGATCAAATATATCTCTGGTTTCAGGTAGTACAATAGTGCGCTCACCAGTCGACTTGCCATGTAAAGCAATCAAGGTATCGCTAATGTGTACCGTATCAAAAAAAGTTTGGCTGCCACTTCGGAAACGAATTGGCTGTTCCATTATCCCCAGAATCTCTCTAAGTAATTCTGGTGTTGCTGTTGGTTCCGCAATATAAATGGAAGTCCATCCACTCTCCAAGACACGCAATGCAACGCTTACCTCGCCACTATCTGTATAATTTGCCAACGAATCGGCTTCTGAATCATCAATATAAAACATGGGATACCAATTACCCCCTATGCCCCAAGCAGCATCTTGTGCTATCCATCTTCCGGCAAGCAAGTAGTTTGATCCAGATGGATGTGGTTCATTGAATGTCTTGACTTGCATTCCCACAGTGTTGCTGATGTTGTCATCTGACATATGGGTTTCCGAATGATACCCCGATGCGTACATCCAGATCGCTGTAGCTTCGTTTTGTGCTAATCTTTCATGAAGAATTTCAATTTCATTTTCAGTAAGAGAAAATGCGTTCAAAAAGATGTAATTAAGTGCATAGGGTGCGATTCCATCCAGAACATCTTGCAACAGACAAAATTGCGTCGCCAGACCAATCCGCATGATGCTGTCCCGCATACCGGTTAACAAGTGACGGTTCAGTGGCTCATCGCATTTCTGATAAAACCGTGAGATTTCATCAACAACAACCAGCAGTTCAGGTTGGAAGTCAGGTAAAGGGTATGCCTTGGGGCGTTCAGAAGTTGGGGTATCCCCAACATCTACCCCATCTACATCTATTTGCCCCGCATCTGGTGCAGCATGGTCACTGTTCAACCGACGATTATGCATAAGCCTGTAAGCATCATGCATTGAAGCGAAGACATCCCACTGTGCCGGATCATGTAACCAACCCTCGCCCTGGGGATCAGACCAGACAAGCCCCAAGCCATGGAGCAATGCCATCGCGAAATTTCGTTTTTGAACGTTGTAAACATCATCACTGCGAATGCCTACAATACGGGCAATATCACCAGAAAGTGGATCGCGGGAAACTGGTGTACGGGTATCATCAATGAGAAACCAACGCTTGCCATGATACTGCGCGCTGTTAATCGGCCCCATCATACCTCCTGCGCCTCCCAGTCCACGGTCTATTGCTGACACCGGGCTGATGAAACCATCCAGATTGCTGTCGAGCAGATTGCCCAACGCTAAGTGTCCAGTGCTGTTCGAATTAAGCTCAAAAGAAAACCCATAAGGCACTAAAACCAAATGGTCTCGGGGTATTAATTGCTTCAAATGTGCAGCAAGCATTGCGATTACGTCTGCAATAAGCCCAGATTGAAATTCCAGATAATCTATTACAGGTTGATCTGTTAACAGATCATAAAACACGGACTCCTCATCTGTGAAATCCATTTCCAATGGTATCTCTGCATTTCCAAAAGTATAGTCCGTTGAATGCCAGGCAGATTGCATCAGTGCATCATCGCCATATTTTCGTTGCAACCAAGACTGAAATGCCTGTTTGGCAGGCAATGAGCGATCAAAACCACCACGAATAAGCCAATGACCGTCCTCAAGTGCTGTAATTATAACTCCCTGGATGCGGTGTTGATTGTTATATCTACCCAGTTTTTCTACCATTTCTGTTAATGACTCTTGCGCACCAAGTAACCACCAGTCCGAAGCAGGACTGGGGTAGTTGCGTAATGAGTCTCCAATCAATATTTGCTCGCTGGGGTTCTCTTGCAGCCATTCCAGTGGTGGGTTCAAGTTTACTTGCAATAAAAATGATGCTCGGGCATCCAATGCGACGATCATGTCGATCCTGAGTAGCGTTTCTTCAAATTTTCCCAAGGAACCCCAGGAAGCATCAAATGGAATAATGTATTGATGTATTCCCGCGTTGGCAGCCATTGTGATCTCATCTTCAAGTACATCCCAGGTAGTTTCATTCAACACACCCAAGTGAAAATAGAGAGGCACATCCAACCCGATTACAGAGGTTGCGTCCGCTTCACCGGTTCTGGTTCCACTGGCTTGCTGTTGGGTGATTGGGCGTAATGAATCAACAGAATACTCATCGGATACAGAAAGGCGACCTAACCAAATACCCATAACACCCGCTCCCGCAATGAGCAGAATGACAAGGAGTATTCGGCCATAAAAAGCCAGCAGATCAGGTGTTTCTTGATTGGACATATAACGGGAAAAGCCTCAACATATCTGCACGGTCTGCAAATACTTCTAATGCGCCGATTGCTTTGTTGGTCAACTTCTGTACTTTGTCTTTGGCACCACACACCCCAAGATGTGTCGCAAATGTACTTTTTCCATCATCTTCACCACTAACCTTACATGCATCCAGTAAATCGTCGGTAATTTGAAAAGCCAGGCCCAAATTTTCTGCATATACCTGAAGTGCGTTCATAGATAATGTATCCATACCCAACACTATTGCCGGAACCTCCAGAGCGGACAGAAAAAGCACACTGGCCTTGTGATGATGAATGCATTCCAGATCACTCAAACTGGGAGTATTACCAGTAAAGCACAAATCGAGGTGTTGCCCATATACCAAGCCTCCTGTGCCAATTGCTTCAGCAAACCGTAGAACGGCATCACCAGTAGACTCATTACGGTTTAAACTGGCACAGTTCTGAACAATTAATTGAAAACCCAAAGAAATCAATCCCATAGATGCCAAGATCGCAGTTGCTTTATCGAATGCCAAGTGCGTGCATGGCAAACCTCTTCTGGTAATTCCGTTATCCATACAAGGCAAATCATCCAGAATGAGAGATGCTGTATGTGCCAGCTCTATCGCGCAAGCGGCATCCAACATACTTTCTGGCTGTACATTGCATAAATCTGCAACTGCCAGGGTTAAAATTGGACGTAACCTTTTACCTTGTCCCAACACCGCATAGCGCATTGCTTTGTGGACTTCGCCAGGAGCTTTGTCTATTCCAGGCAATCGTATATCCAAGGCAAGATTGATAATATCGCGACGCACCTGCAAGTACGCTTGCAATTCCGTAACAGATTCTTCTGTTTTCAAATGGTGCATCAACTAAGACCCGCCCTGCTTTTTATTTTGATTACTATGGCCGACATTATCACAATCTTCAAGCGCAAACCAGCCACCAATGTCAAACGGTTCTCCAGTATCTTCACTAAAGAACAAGTGGTTTGCACGTAAATCAATCTTTTCCCCATGTGACAACGAAATAACCTTGTCGACATCCAATTGGACAACTTCAGAAGTATTGGCAGACAACTCCATAACACTATTTCCGTCCCGAATAAGCTGGATATTGGTAGCACCGAGTTCAGGATAACAATTTATATGAGAGAGCCGCAAACCTTGTTCCGGTATGTGAACAGATGCTTCAGGTGCCATAGGTCTGATTTTCAGGTCTAATGCATCTCCACCCGGCAATGTACATGTGTACTCTTTGGAAGGGTACCATCCATCAGTTGGTAATTGTACAACCGGGCAAAACATGCGCTTTTTCAAGATTAATGGCCAGAAGCGTTTTGGCTTTGCGCCTGACTTGAACATTCGAAATCGATATCGTATCGTGACAGGCACTAGCATGATGGCCGACACCCAGGCCTTTGCGTGCTTAACTACCCGCCAGTATTGCCCATCAAGCAGCGACCTGCCTACAGCACGTATTTCGCCAATGAAAACCAAGAACAAAATAAAAGGGCTATATATCAGAGGAAAATTACGCAGTATCACCTTAAAACGATTGCGCGTGTTCAAATAATACTTTCGCTGTACATATTTGTCTTGTCCCATACTGGCACTGAATTTATGTCGTATCACTGCTTGTGGGCAGGTAAAGATAGTGTAACCAAAGCTCCATATACGCATGCACAGGTCCAAGTCATCCAGATAGATTTCAAAGTCTTCCGGTAACAAGCCCACTTTTGAAAATACTTTTGCCCGAATGAACATTGCACCACCACATACCCCCACAACAGACTGTGGTTCGCTCCACTGCGCAGTGTCTGCACGGCCTATCCCCCGGTCCCACGCGGCTCCGACAATGGAACAATACAATCCCATAGAATTCAGAACGCTTGGGGTATCAAACAGTACCATTTTAGGCGCAAGACAGCCACATTGTGGCGTAGTTTCAGCTTGTCTCACAAGTTTTGAAATGGCATCAGGTGCTATGGAAATGTCATTATTTAACAGAAAAATGTAATCAGCACCATGATCAAGGGCTACGCGAATACCCAAGTTATTACCACCAGACCACCCATGATTTTTATCGCATTCCAAACAATCTACCCGGGTATCCTGCCCAAAATTTTCTCGTATATATGCGACAGAGTCATCGCTACTGGCATTGTCTATAAGCAAGAATCTCATGTTGGGATAATCATTGGCAGTCAAAGAAGAAAAACAGGCGTCGAGATGCTCACGCCCGTTCCAATTTATGATTAATACATATACCAATGGCTCGTTCATATGGCCAAAAGTATAACAGGCCGCACCACCCGGTTACACTATGTACTTGCGGATTCCCTTAATGAATGCGCTGGCCACAAGCCACTTCATTTCTCGGCATCTGCTTCAGGTTCTGAAGAGGGCATTGACCAGGGGTACACATTTCTTGGGGAGGATTGGTTATTATTACCACTACTCCGTGTGGTGTTTTGTGCCCAGGGATACGTTGATTTATTATCGGGAATTGTAAGTCGATCCATATTTTGGCGATTGCCAAAATTGCTAACGTAGTTGCCGCCATGATTGTTATACGAAGGTGTTTGGGCTGAAGAGGTGTTTTCTGCTGACTCAGGTGTGACACCACCACTACCAGGCTGAATGTAGACCGGCACACGGGGCCAAACATACGGTGTTGTATAGTAGGGGTTGTATCCAAAACGGCGCATCCACTCATTCTGCATGGCCTGCGAATCTACGCGTAATGCTTGTTCCTGCAACATTAATTGTTGTCGATCTATGTCAAGGCTGCGCAAATACTCCGCATATTCAGCCTCCATCATTTCTTGTTCGGCACGTTGCTGTGCCTCCAGCATTTGCTGTTGATAAGCCTCCATGGCTTGTTGTTGCTGTAATTGCTCCAACATTATTTGTTGGTATAAGAGTTGTATCCCGGCATCAATTTCCGGGTCAGCTTTTTTGTTGCCCTTCAGCGTAAGTGTAGGCACGCCATTGCTGTTGATAACCCTTTCGCGTTCTAATATACCTTTTTCACGCTCTTCACGGGTAACATAATTATCATTAACAGGCAATTGTGCCCTATTTTGTGATTCTTCTGACGCATCATCTGCTTGAACCGATCGGTATTCCGGGTCCCGGTTTTCCAGCAATTCTCTCGGGTTTATATTGGCATTTTTTCGCCATATCTCCCGCAACTGCTCACGATCCGAAGATTTCCTGATTGAATTTACTTCGACATCATTCAAGTTGTAGCTTTTAACTTCACCCGTATCGGGAAATCGAATAAATATCAATGCGTCCGTTTCAGTAACATATACGCCTTCCAATGCTTCCCCTTGGACAGTTATGCTGTCCGCAAAAACAGGTGAGGCAATGCACACCAAGGTGATGCACAGCGCAAACACACCCATTATCTTTAAAACATGTCGCATAAATTGTATCCTTACATCCGTAGATGATCCATGTATGAAATTAAACAATATGCTCTGTAGGAATTCTACCACGATATCAAATAATCATGATAATGGATACCAACATAAAAATCATCGATTAACCTTATAACGTAAAAACCCCGAGGGAAGCTTACCCTCGGGGAATAATTTTCTATTCAGATTACCAAAGCAAATTGCATAATACTAATTATGATCAATCAGGTAGCGGCTCCTTTGCAAACGAAATTATACTCACCGGAGCCAGCTTCGACAACAAGTACACCATCCTCTACGCCCACAACCTTGATATCTTCACTTTCGCTCAAGGGATCACCACTTTCGGTAACCATTTCTGGCTCTGTGACGGGCAGATATATTCTTGCTTTCGTATTAACTGGAACACTCACATTCATGATCAAATCAGCACCCGCACGTTGCCAATGGGTAGCAATAGGTCCACGAATTGACTCATACCGAGTCTTCGCATAATCCAGATCACCACCTGGTTCTGGTCGGATTTGAATGGTCTTGAACGCATCGCCACCATTCACAATACCACCAACCGTGCTGTACAACCATTCGCCTACGGCACCAAACGCAAAATGATTAAAAGAGTTCATTCCGGAATTCTGGAAACCCTGGTCAGGTGTCCAACCATCCCAGCGTTCCCACATGGTCGTAGCACCCAATGTCACCTGGAAAAGCCAGGATGGATAGGTGGTATTCAACAACAGACGGTATGCCAAGTCGATATGACCGGCTTCTTCCAAAGAGGGAAGCAAACGCGGAGTACCAATAAAGCCTGTGGCTAAATGGTAATCAAATTCTGCAATTTCCTCTGCAAAGCGTGCTGCTGTTTGCTCACGCATATCATCAGGAACCAGATCGAAAGCAAAGACTAAAGCGTAACCAGTCTGGCTGCTTTCAAGGATTGATCCATCCTCAAGAATAAAACTCTTGATGAAAGCATTACGAATATTACGATGTAGCTCTGTATAGCGTTCTGCCGCTTCTGTGCGACCAATCGCTTCTGCCATTTCTGCCATCAATTCAGCCATGTGAGCAAAATATGCTGTGCTGATAACCTCGTCTTTCGCTCCGCCGCCCTTGTTCAACCAGTCACCATACCCCAAGTGTGTACGGATGTAGTTTTCACTCGTATTGATCAGATGATCCATACCCTTGACCAGGTTATCCCAGTGCTCCTCGATGATTCGGGTATCGTTGTAGTACTTGTAAACATTCCAAGTACAAATCATCGCCGCGTCACCCCATCCCACGGAACCACTTCCAAGTTCCATGTCTGGTGCTACATCCGCGAAGGAGCCATCGTCACGTTGTGAATCCTGCACAAGGTCAACCAGCCACTTGGTGAAAAAGGCTCCAACATCGGCCATATAGGCACCTGTCGGCATAAAGAACTGGGCGTCACCTGTCCAGCCGAGGCGTTCATCCCGTTGCGGACAATCCGTAGGCACTTCGAGGAAGTTACCTTTTTGTCCCCACCAGATATTATGTACCAATTGATTAAGCAGGGGCTCGGATGCTTCGAAGAATCCGGTTCGTGGCAATTCATTATGAACAACTACGCCAACCACATCTTCAACTTTGGGGGCTTGCTCCAGCCCAGAAATTTCAACATATTGAAATCCATGAAATGTAAATGCTGGCTCCAGAATCTCAACCCCATCACCTTTCAGGTAATAGGTATCAATCGCCCGCGCTTTACGCAAAGCTTCGGTGTACAGCGTACCATCATCAGCCAACATTTCCGCATGACGTACCATGACACGCTGGCCAGGCGCTCCTTGCGCCTTAATGCGCACCCAGCCCACCATATTCTGGCCAAGATCATAAATGAAAGTACCTGGCTTCAATTCTGTTACCGATTGGGCAGGTATATTTTCATGAATACGCACCGGTAAACCACGGTATGCTTGTACAAGAATATCTGGTGTATCACCAACAACAACATTATCCCAGTCTAAAGCATCAAACCCGGGTGTATGCCAACCGGGCATTTCCAGACGGTAATCACGCGCCTCACCCATTTGTAAGTCGGCTTCAATTATCTTCCCGTAGGTTGCTTTCCAGTCTTCGTTGGTTACAACTATCTCTTTACTTCCATCGGCATATTCAATCTCCAATTGAACACACAGACGTGTAGCATCTCCATAATAATCACGTGGTCTTTCACGATTTTGAAGCAGCCGAAATCCAATGTAGCTGGCATACCAGCCATCGGCAAGAATGGCGCCAATAGCATTTACATCATCTGCTTTCAACATATCAGTGACATCGTACGTATTGTAATATACCCGGTTCTTGTATTCTGTCCAACCCGGTGAAAACACATCACTTCCAACACGTTCGCCATTTAAATAGAGTTCGTAGATGCCTAGTGCTGAAGCATACACCGTTGCCCGTGTTATCTCTGGTTGTGTATTGAATTCATTTCGAAGATAGGGCGGTGGAGGCAGCTCCAGACCACCTTCCTTCGTGAAAGCATCGTGCTCATGTTCCGGAGCTGGCGCGTCATAACCAATCCACTTGGCTTTCCAGTCTTCGGAGTTCAATAACCCCATGCTCCAATGGGCTGATTCACTCCACGCCGTGGGATTACCATCCTGGTCCCAAGCGCGTACTTTCCAAAAGCACGCTTGTCCCGAGGAAAGAGACTTGCCCGCGAAAGGAATTAATACGGTTTCACCCGATTCAACCTTACCGGAATCCCAGAGATTTCCTTCATCTGATTGCAACGCAGCTTCGGTATCTGCCACCAAAATTTGATATGCAGACTGACTGATATTGCGACCATCACCTGCCAATTGCCAGGTTAAACGCGGCACTACAACATCAATCCCAAGCGGATTTGACATGTATTCACATTTTAATTCGACCGGTGCATGCAACGTACTTGCATGTGCCTGGTTAATAGCAGGTACTATCATAGTCCCCACTAAAAGCAGTACGATTCCAAACTTCATAAGACCTCCATGACCATTGGTTAATCACACAAACAAGAGGAAAAGTACGCGATGAACAACCTGCATTCATAACGCTAATATTCCCCCGAAAATACCATTATTTATAGGATAGCCTACCATGAACCACCCGTGGATTTCGAACCGAATCCATGTTTGATGAACAAGCAATAGTATAAATACTCACTTGTAACAAAGGAGATTGATGCAGAGATACCTGTGCAAAAAAAAAGATAAACGCTTACTGTTTCTGCACCTGATGTGCCAATCGCAACATGGCCTTTTTACCAATATCGGTACGGTAATGCACCCCATCGAAGTGTATTTTGGCAACAGCTTCGTATGCATTTACGATAGTATCAGGAAGTGCATCGCCCCAGGCAGTAACATTCAAAACACGACCACCGGCTGTAACCAGTTCATTTCCTGCTTTTTCTGTACCGGCATGAAAAACCATGACACGCTCATCTTCCTGCGCATCATCAATCCCGCTGATTGGGATACCCTTGGAATAATTTCCAGGATAACCACCTGATGTCATGACTATCGTCACACAGGCACCTGGCTTGTAGGCAATTTCTTCTTGTTCCAATGTTCCATTACAGCAGGCCACGAATAAGGAAAGTAGATCGTTCTGGAGCAGTGGCAGTACTACCTGGGTTTCTGGATCACCAAACCGGCAATTAAACTCGATAACTTTCGGCCCGTCCCTGGTGATCATCAATCCAGCATATAACACCCCTTTATAAGGCGTACCTTCTTCTGCCATCCCCTTTATACAAGGTTGCAATACTTTCTCATCAATTTCCGCCAGCAGAGTATCGTTTATTAATGGAGGTGGTGCGTATGCTCCCATGCCACCTGTATTTGGTCCTTTGTCATCATCAAATGCAGGCTTGTGGTCTTGACTGGCAATCAAAGTCTTAACAGTTTTTCCGTCTGTAAGCGCGAGAATGGATGCTTCTTCTCCCATCAGACACTCTTCTAAAACGACACGACTGCCAGCCTCCCCAAAAATCTTGCGAACCATTGCATTCTGTATTGCTTCCTGGGCTTCTTCCATGGTTCGCGCAACCGTAACGCCCTTGCCTGCTGCCAGTCCATCAGCTTTTACAACTATAGGCACACCGTTCTTTTTCAGATAGGACATCGCGGCTTCCACGGTATCAAACACAGCATGTTTAGCCGTAGGGATATTGTATTTATTCATAAATGCTTTTGCGTACTGCTTGCTTGCTTCTAACTGCGCGGCAGCGCCACTGGGTCCAAAAACCAGGTGGTTTTCACGCTCCAGAAAATCCACAATACCACGGGCCAGTGGGTCTTCAGGTCCGACTATAGTCAAGTCGATGTGTTCATTGCGTACAAATTCCAGCAATTTTTCAAACTCGTTCACACCGATATCAACACATTGCCCCTTATCCAGTAAATCTATACCGGGATTCCCGGGAGCACAGAAAATTTTCTCGATCGTATCATTCAGGGCAAGCTTCCAAGCAATGGCATGTTCACGCCCCCCACTTCCAACAACTAAAACCTTCATGGCATTTTCCTTGCATAAGCACTTAGTTTTGTAACGGTCCATAAAATAGTATAGCGCGTGTGAACTGGCAGATCAGCAGGTAAAGCATGCGTTAACTAGCTAATTTCACTCGACAGGAGGTTCATGTTGCATCAGATAGGACGTAATAGCCTGATCGTATGCCGCTGTGGTAGCAAAAGCTTCCTGTGCCAATCGATACCGTAAAGCATAAGAAACCGATCCTTCATTGGCACGAATCTCATGCATTAGCGCAGCGTAACGTCGGGGTTGGGTCACCGGGGTTACAAAACGAAAATTTTTGGCTGCGGAACGAAGCATGGCTGTTCCACCAATATCAACATGGTCTAACACTTCAGCCGGTGTCGCTCCTGCACGTCGGACAATTTCATCTACAGGTTGAAGATTTACAACAACCATGTCGATCCACTCTATACCATGTTCCTGCCGCTGTTCTTCATGCAATCTGCTGTCGCGAATACCTAAAAGTCCCCCGTGAACTTTCAAATGCAACGACTTCACACGTCCATTCATCAGTTCTGGAAAACCGGTATAATCAGCAATGCTGACAGTATATATTCCTGCATCCCGTAATGTCTGCAACGTTCCAGAGGTGCTGATTAATTCTACATCCATTTCATACAAAAGACGGGCCAACTCAACCAGACCAGTTTTATCATAACAACTCAGTATTGCCCGTTTAATCTTCGTCATAGATAGCACTTCTCCCGATGACCGTAGTTGTAGAAATGTTCAGCGACATCATACAGTAGCAGATTGCCCAAGAGAACACCATCATACGGTATTTTGCATAAATAAATCGAGTTTTCGTCGTTATTGATTCCGCTTTACCAATAAATATCTGTTTTTTCGACAATGTGAATGCACAATAAAATTTATTTCTTGCTACAAGCACAGATAAAGACTCAACCTGTCCAACGTAACTTTCTGTGACAGCCTCGCTAAATTATTTCTCAATCCAAAGTATTGCAACGCGTTGAATACAACTCTACTGCCCGTTGCAATCAACAATAGATTTCAATTCATCGAGTGAAAAATTATCCTGTGCCTCAAGAGATACCAGCACTGAACCAGCAACCTCTTTCATAAGCATCGATTACGTATTGGTTCACTTCTAGCGAATTGGTATTTTATAATATTCGGAACATGATGTAGTGTGGACCAATATCTGGCAATTCAAAGACTTCACCGGAGATACGAAAGCCATGCTGTTCATAAAATTGCTGTGCGGAAACACGCGCGGTACACCAGAAAATAACAGGTTGCAGCTCCTGTGTATAACTTGCGCTTGTTGCGGCATTAACAGATTGCTTGACATGTTGGACACAAGCATTAAGAAGCTTGCTGCCATATCCCCGGCCTTGCAACTCTGGTGCTATGGCCATACCGCGCAAGCGCCAGGCACAAACATCCTCTTCTCTTCCAGGCATAGCTTCTCGGTAGATTGAAGCAATACCGACCAATTCGTCATTAATGAAAAGTCCAAGGTGAAGTGTTGATAGATCATCATCTCCTGGAAAGTTTAATTCATCTAATTGCTGATGAGGACGTAATACCTTTTGCCGCAGTGGCCTGGTATCAACCGCACAGATAGCTTGGATATGTATACCTTCTGAATCCATGCCAGTAATTTAACCTCAATAAACAATCAGATTAAAAGGATAAACTTTTAATAAATTCCAATATAGTATCTTGAACATATTCACGCTCATAATCCCAGAAAATCAAGTGTTCTGAATTTTCCAGCAATATATAAGATTTTTGTCGAGAAGGCATGGCATCAAAAGCTACTTTCGATGCTTCGGGACTGGTTATAGAATCCTTGATTCCATGAATCACACACACCGGCATATTCAAGCGTGACAACGCTTCTTTCGTGCGGGCTTCTTGTCCCAACGAGACGGCAATGTAAGCAGCACTTGTGGGTACCCAAACATAGGTTTCGATTTCTTTACGTACTTCACGACGCAGTACGGGTCTGCTACCCGGGCGTTTGTATACCCAGCGAACTATTGGCGGTGCAATTTCAGCCCAACGTTCGGGATGTAATCCATAATACCAACGGTGACGCACTTCAAAAAGTGGTGCCGCAAGTATGAGACCGTCAATTTGTACAGACTTTGCCGCAAGAACGGACAAAGCACCGCCCATGGAATGCCCCAGCACAATTACATGTTGGTGCTGGTTGTTTAATGTGCGAATATTTTCTTCAACTGCATACAGCAATTGTTCTCTGGTAGTTTTTTCCAGATTCAGCGGTGTGGTTCCATGCCCGGGCAGCAGCATGACATGAACATTGTATCCTGCATCGGCCAAAAATTCAGGTAACATATCAAAATGATGAGGTGTGCCTAGAAAACCATGCACCAATAAAATAGCAGTTTCTGCATCGACCGGGCCCAGCGTACGTGGCGCTGCATGTTCAAGCATCCCGGTATCCGGATCACGCTCCATCATTGAATCACTCAGCCGAACACAGGAGGATGCCAACATGCTCAAAATCATAACCAAAGTGCCAAGCATCAACAGAAAGTAAACAAAATAATGCCGCTTTGAAAGCACAGGCAAGCACGCACGAAATGATCGTTTCATTCAAGCCCTTCCAGCTCCCTGGCCATCATTCGAATACATTTAATGTCCATTTTTCCTGTACCTAAAACAGGAATGGCCTCTATGCGGTAGAAAGAATTTTTGCGAGGTATCCAAAGATTTGGCAGACTCACCCCGTCTAATTTATCAAACAGCAAATCAAGTTGCTCATCATCTACCGTGTGCAACACAACAAGCCGTTCGCCTTTTTGACTATCCGGAACACTTGCAATAGCAAAGCATTGCTCAGTCAAATCCAATACAGCATGTAAGGTTTCTTCTACTACGTTATGTGGCACCATCTCACCAGCAATTTTACTGAAGCGCGCCAACCGATCTGTTATAGTTATGAATCCTTCATCATCAATAGATGCAATATCACCCGTGCAATACCAACCATCTTTCAATACCTTTGCAGTGCGCTCTGGCTGATTCAAATACCCTTGCATAATGTTGGGACCCTTAACCAGCAACAATCCTGATTCTCCTGGAGGTAAATCTTCTTCTGTATCTGGATTCACAATGCGTGCGGCCAGGCCGGGAATTAAGCGACCAATGGTGCCATGAATGGTGCCATGATAATAAAATCCCGGTGATTCAAGGTCAGGGATATCCAGCGCTACTACAGGTGAGCATTCCGTTGTCCCATATCCTTCCAGTGGTTCTGGTCCAAATTTTTCTTTGAAAGCACTGCGTACACGGGGCGCCAGCTTTTCTGCGCCACAAACCACAAATTCTAGGGAATTTAACTGCTCTGAAGAGCAACGCCTTATAAAACCCTGCAACAACGTGGAAGTACCAATCATGATGGTACCCTTATACTGCTGCACTAAATCACCGATTACCTTTGGCTCCAACGGATTCGGATGAAAAATGGCCCGAAGACCTAGCGTCAATGGCAGCCATATGGTTGCCATGTGCCCAAATGAATGAAAGATTGGCAGATAACCCACAATACATGAATCTTTGTGATGAGGAAAGACTTCCATGGAAGCTTCTATGTTTGCTAACACATTCCGGTGAGTCAACATCACACCCTTGGGATCGCCTTCGCTTCCGCTGGAGAAAATAATCGTAGCCAACTCCTCCGTCGTACGTTTACGCCCAGAGAAAATGCGATCAAGCACGCCAACGGGCACAAGCAGTGCCAGAATCATTGCTGTGATACGGTCTTTACCGGTAACTGCACTCCGAACATCTTCCAACAAAATTGTTTCGCCTGGCACATCAACAGGCACTTTTTCCAGGAACTTTTTCGAGGTCAACACCTGCGTCAATTCACACTGCCGGGCACAGGCCACAATTCCCTCGTTGTTCAGGGTATAGTTCAGATTAATCACTGTTTTACCCAACATTTGAAGGGCTATATTGGTCAATACACCTCCAACTGTGGGTGGCAACAAAACGCCAGTCATGGGATGGTCGTCCAAGATAACTTTTAGCTTTCGGGCAAAGATGATGCTGCCTACCAGTGTTTTAAAATAGTTCAATTCCCCAGAAATCGCATCCGCAATTGCCATGCGTTTCAGATTTTTTCTGGCAGCCCAAATAAAAGCATGGTGCAACATGGCATGCCTGGTAGGTTTTTCAGAGTAGATTTGTTGACTCATATCAACAATATTTTCACGCACTTCACGGGCAGGGGTTTCTTTGCCCAAAGCTTCACCAACCTGAATCCAGACTGGATAACGGTGAATACCCCTTTTCTTCCAGACCAATCGATTGCCTTCAAAGGTATATAACGATTGGTATAAGCGACTCATGCAAAGCGGGACGACAGGTGTTTCCTTATCTTCAATCAAAATTCCGTAATCATCAAACCAGGGAAGGGCTGATCCCTCTTCGGCCAACCGAACTTCATTATTAATCAGTACAATACTTCCCCTTGCTATTGCACTTTTGATTTCACCGACTGCAATTTCTAGGCTATGTTCATCGGCGTGCTCATCAACATAGATGACATCGAGCATGTTCAAACATCGTTGCATCCACGAAACACGTTTGACCTTACTCCCAACCACAACAGTCAACTTCCTGTCTATTGCTGCTTGTATACAGAGTAAGTCTACGAATGATATGTGATTTGCGACAAACAGGGCTCCACCTTTTTCGGGGATGTTATCACGCCCTTTGACCGTTAACTTGAGCAGCACAGTGTTGCAAAACCAAAGAATCATTCGTAGCACAAAAAATGGTAAGCGCATACAGATAAAAACTCCTATTGCCAACGACATCACAGCGATTAACAAGAATATTCCAAAAGGAGTGAATCCTAAGAAACCTAAGCCAAGAAATAATACCCCAGAAAAGGCTATACCTACAAACGTTAACATATTGGTGGTAGCCAATATGCCGCCTCGCATAATATCGGGTGCCCGTTGCTGAAGTGATGCAGCCAGAGGTACATCGTATACTCCAGCAAAAAAACCCAGACAAAACAGCAAACTTGCCAACACCCAGAAGTATCCCCCCCAGGCTGCCATCATAGATAACGGGAAAAAAGCCGGTTCGGTAATGGCTGTCGGTAAAAGAACTGCGATTCTGTCCAGACACACTTGATACCATTCCGCAGGTATGGCAACAGCACCAGCAGCCAAAGTCATACCCAAGGCGCCCAAGGGTATGAGACCTACCTCAATGCGCCCTCGCGACCAGAATCCACAAGCCAATGCTCCCAAACCAATTCCCAGAGATACAGCCACTAGCAGTACTGAAGTCTGGTCTTCACTATAAGCCATCACATTATCGGATAACTTCAGAATGTTTTGCTGTACGAGAGCGCCAGCGAACCAAAAATATACATACCCGACAATTGTCAGTAATAACCACCTATCTGAATAAATCGCAACAAAATATCTTCCCATACCTGCCCAGAGAAAAACCGGAATTGTCTTTTCTGGATTGGCTGAAGCGGGCCGGGTAATAAAATGGGCGAGAATCAGCCCTGAGAGTGAGCACCCAATCAGAAAGAAAGATGTTAGGTAGATGCTGTCACTAAAGCGCATATACAAAGGACCGGCAAGTCCCATACCGGCAATGATTGCCACAATAGTCATCATTTGTAAAATACCGTTTCCCCAGGACAAACGGTGTTCGGGCAGTATTTCTGGTAATATGCCGTATTTAGCGGGACTGAAGATGGCACTTTGAATGGCCATAATAAAGAATATAGCCCATATAAACGGGATACTTTGCATATAAAATGCGATTCCCGCAAAAACCATGATACCAACTTCCAGGTATTTTGTGAAAAGCGCAATTTGCTGTTTGCTGTATCGGTCTGCCAACGCACCAGTAATACCAGGCAATATGATAAATGGTATGGAAAACAATACTGTTGCCATGGCTGGCACAACATCATTTGGATCCAATCCCAGCATATTGGTGGCATCAGGTGCCATTGATTCTTTTTGCAACCGAGCCAGGTTCAGAAGATAGAAAATGATGAGGTATCGGTAAAGGTTGTCGTTAAACGCACCCTGGAATTGCATGCCGATAAGCGACCAGAAACCTCGGGCATTATAATGTGTTAAGTCGTATTTTTTCTTACGTAAAAGAGATTGCACTGTTCAACCCAAGCCAGTTTATGGTCCACATCTCCAAGAATCTCCTGATTGATTTTAGTATCCTGGCCCCGGTGGTGGGCAAATTCAGACGTTATGATCTTAATTTTCGAATACGAAACTTAAGTATCCAAAGCACGACATCGTATTCGAATTTTTTCTAAATCAGATATTAAAACACGGCTAGCAGCTTCATCAAAGTCTTCCAATACGGTATGAATGCTTTCCCGGTACAGCGGTTCAACCTGATTAATCAAATTTAAACCAGTTTCAGTAAGGTCCACATGATATATTCTTCTGTTTCCGTGAACAACGCTCCGTTTAACCAATTTTTTCTTTTCCAATTTATCAAGCACAGATGTCACGCTGGCACGGCTTACAACCAACCGCTTGCCGAGGTCCGATTGCGTGAGCATGCGTTCTTTATAGCGTAATACGAATAATACATTAAACTGAGCTTCGGTCAAATCAAAACGCCTGAACAACACTGCGCCTTTCTGAGACAAAAGCGTTGATGTGCGTACAATATTAAGAACGGCCTCATGGCGGAAATCCTCCATGGGCCGTCCTAATTCTAACTCCTGATTTATAGACATGCCCCCTCCTTCTCACAAATAATATACAAATCTTAATTGTTGAAGCCTCTGTGAGTCAATTTCAATTGATCATTCAGTAAAATCACGTTACTATGATATGGGTAAATAATTATAATATGCTGTGTATTGCCTTATGATTACAAAACCTGACTCAAAGTACATAATTTAAAATTTTTGTCACTTCATTGTTTTTTCAAATCAGTTCTACCTCTAAAGGTCAAGATAATGAAAATTTTACTTAGTGGCGCTTCTGGGATGATTGGCAGTGCCTGGCGGGAAACGGCAACTCAACAGGGCCATGAAGCTTTTTGCTTGCAGCGCGCTCATCCCAAAAAACCGAACGATGTTTCATGGAATCCTTCAACTGGATTTGAAAAACCAGAACTGCTTGAAGGATTTGATGCTGTTATCCACTTGGCTGGTGAAAACATTGCAAGCGGACGCTGGACGGCAAACAGGAAGCAACTGATACGAGATAGTAGAGTACTCGGTACGCGAATTTTATCTGCTACACTGGCAGAACGTGATGTGCCACCAAAAGTAATGATCTGCGCATCTGCTGTAGGATATTATGGAAATCAAGATAACCAGGAGTTGACAGAAAGCTCCCCACGAGGCGATTCATTTCTGGCTGAAGTTTGTCACGATTGGGAAGAAGCATGCTCGCCATTGCGCCGTAAAGGGGCACGTGTCGTTAACTTGCGCAGTGGGATGGTGCTGTCTTCTCAAGGTGGTGCATTAAAAAAGATGTTGCCCCTTTTCAAAGCAGGGTTGGGTGGTGTAATTGGTGATGGCAAGATGTATATGAGTTGGATTACCCTGGAAGATATTGTGAGAGTAATTAACTTTTGTTTGAACTCGGATGAACTTGATGGCCCTGTAAACACGGTTGCCCCGAATCCGGTAACAAACAAAGAATTTACAAAAACTTTGGGAAAGATCCTGAATCGGCCAACTTGGCTGCCAACCCCAGCATTTGCATTGAAACTGGCGTTGGGTGAAATGGCTGACGAACTATTGTTGTCCAGTATTCGGGCAGTACCAGAAAAACTCCTAAATAGCGGTTTTGCATTTCGACACCTGAATTTATCTGATGGGCTTATTGCGTCGCTAAAATAACCCGGTAACATCAATCTTGTCCTTATGAACAGAAAATTTATAGCTAAGAAATCTCGGTAAAGAATTATTTTATAACAAGTTATAGAAAATGTTTGTCAATTTTCATAAGTAATCTGCTATAATGCCATAAAAAAGGGAAGAGATTATTCACAGGGTATAGTTTCGTGATGTCAGTTATTACGATCGAAAGCTAAAAGTGTGCTTAATAATATACAATTGCGCCCAAACGGATTTTTGCAGTATTGATATTTTTGCGCTTTGATGTGATGAATTCCATTGCAAGTGAACCAAGGGAGAGAACAGCCCATGCCCTCATACGCCTATACAGCTCATACCCGCACAGGAGCAAAACAGCGGGGCAATATTAATGCCGAAACTCGGCAGGCTGCCCAGCAGATGCTGCAACAACGCGGGCTGACCGCTGATAAAATTGTTGAGCAAGGCGGTAAAGCAAAAAATCTTCGATTGAACAAACGTGTTAAATCAAAAGAGCTTCTTATTTTTACCCGGCAGCTTTCTACCATAGTAAGCTCTGGACTTCCGTTATTGCAGGGACTGGATATTCTCGCGGAACAAACGGAAGACCCGAACTTTGGAGTAATAGTCGATTCGGTAGCCCAGGACGTCGAATCGGGTGAAACGTTCTCAGACGCATTACGGCGCTTTCCGCGTGCTTTCCCTGATTTGTATGTCAGCATGGTTCGCTCTGGGGAAGCCAGTGGTGATTTGGATGGCGTTTTAATGCAGCTTGCTGATTATCTGGAAGCATCTGAAGATTTGAAACGACGTATCCGTTCTGCCATGACCTATCCCATTGTTGCATTTTCGATCATAATTCTTATTGCTATTGGCTTGATTACGTTTGTTGTGCCACAATTCAGCCAGATTTTTTCTGAACTGGGTGGTGAATTACCCGTACCTACCATGATACTGATTACTGCCAGTGATTTCTTTCGTACCTGGTATGCCATTCCGACAATGGCATTAATCATTGTGGGCCTCATCTTTCTTTTACGTATATATAGCAGCACAGAATCAGGCCGTTTCAATATCGATTCAGCCAAGTTGAGGGTTCCCATTTTTGGTGGCCTGCAACGCAAGGTAGCTATCAGCCGTGTAACACGCACTTTAAGCACCTTAACCCGTAGTGGCGTCAATATCTTACAAGCATTGGAAATTGTGGAACGCACAGCCGGTAATGAGGTTTTCGCACGAGCAATCCGTAACGCGGGAAACAGTGTCCGTAATGGTGAATCCCTGGCTGACCCCCTTACCCGCTCAGAAGTCTTTCCTGCCATGGTCACAAGAATGATAAGTGTTGGTGAGAAAACTGGTGCGTTGGAGACGATGTTGATGAAAATATCGGACTTCTACGACTCAGAAGTACGCGCCACTGTGGACCAACTCACCAGCCTGCTGGAACCTATCCTCATTGTGATGATGGGTATCGTCGTGGGTAGTATTGTCGTTGCCTTGTTCATGCCGATATTGAAATTGTCTCAATTAGTAACCTGAGCCAGAGTTAACCGAACCATATCCATACCATAACCATATTTATGAAACAGGTCATTCACGTAAGGCAACAGGATTCAGCGTGACAATGAAGTATGGTTGTGACAGCAAATAACAATTGCAAGCGGCCAAGGTATGAGTAAAACCTACTTTTTGCTGTATTGCCTGCGAAGGGTAGTTGATGGAATGCCCAAGCCTTCCCGGTATTTACTGACCGTCCGGCGTGCTACATTAATCCCCTGTTTTTTTATCAAATCTGAGATTTTTTGATCACTCAGGGGTTTTTTGGGATTTTCTTCATCGACTATTTTTTTGACCAATGCTTGAATACTTTTTGAAGATTGATCCTCACCTTCATCTGATCTCAGACCAGGTGAGAAAAAGTATTTCAGCTCGAAAAGCCCTTGTGGTGTTTGAATGTATTTGCCTTTGGTTGTCCGTGCCACTGTAGACTCATGCATGCCAATCAAATCGGCAATATCTTGCAACTTTAACGGCTTGATGTGTTCAACACCTTTATCAAGGAACTCACGTTGTATGTTAACTATGGCCTCTGCTACCCGGACTATGGTTTGCTGCCTCTGGGTCAAATTGCGTTTTAACCAACGTGCTGCTTCTAATTTTTCCCGGACATATGACTTTTCATCTTTAGATAAATTATTGTTTTTAACCATTTGATGATAATCATGATTTATTTCGACTTCTGGGAGTTGTTCATTCACCAGACGAACCACATACTCACCATCAACTTTCTCAACCACCACCTCCGGCTGAATATACTGCGGAGCATCTTGTGAAAATTGACGTCCTGGCCAAGGGTCTAAGGTTGCCAGTAAGCCTTTAAGTTCCTCAACGCGCGCCAAAGAAACGTTCATAGCCTTGGCAATTTTTGGAATTTGCCTTAATTTTAACGCCTCAAAATGCTCTTTCACCAAAATACACAATTCTGGTTCATTGGGAAATTCAACCGCAATTTGAAACAGCAGACACTCCTCAATGTTCCTGGCACCGATTCCTGTGGGTTCAAAGGTCTGTATTTTATTCAGAACTTCTACTACCTGATTTTTGGTTACACAAAGGTCCGTAGCAATTTCATCTTCATTACCTACAAAATATCCACGCTCGTCAATTTCTCCAATGACGATACGTTCTCCGATGATACTTTCTAAAGCGTTCAGATCAGCCAGGCGCAATTGCTGAAGCAAGCGGGAGCGTAATGATTCCCCCTGAGTAATTGAATCTTCGTAATAACGAAGCTTTTCAGATTGCTCAGGATTGAAACTTAAATCCTGACCTTCTCTATGTCTGATACGCCAGGAATCCATGTAGGAATCCAGATCGAATCCCTCTTCATACTCATTTATATCCTCAGTTTTACCTGACTTATCACTTGTAACAACCGATATATCCCGTTCCTCAGGTTTTTTTTGAACTTGCTCAAGAAATGGGTTTTGCTCCAGCTCTTGTTGAACATATTGTTCCAATTCAAGACCGGAAAGTTGTAAGATATGCAGACCTTGCTGCATTTTCAGTGTAATGACAAGTTGCTGTGACTGGGTTTGCGCCAGTCGATGTTCCATGTGCATCATAGGCCATTTCCCTCGGTTAGCAAAACTTATGCCATTATAACGCATATAGCAGCAAGTGTCAAAGTATCTCATTTTCCAAAAGCAATTTTTTACCTATACAGGAGTTGATGGTGCTTCAATTTTGTCTGTTGGGTAGTGGTAGCAGTGGCAATGCCTTGTTGGTACTATCCGAAAAATCCAAAATCCTTATTGACAACGGTTTGAGTTTCAAACAGCTCGAGTTACGTGCCCGGGCAATTGATCAATCATTGGATGATTTGGAGGCCGTGTTTGTTACCCATGAACATGGTGATCATGTCAAAGGTCTGGGTGTGCTTTGCCGAAAGCGTCCGGTACCCGTTTTCATGACAGAAATGACCAAAGAATTATTGCCAAAATCACTGGGCAAGTTACCACAGGTAGTAACATTCGAGGCTGGTGAAACTGTGGTCTGGTCAGATATGCAGTTACAGAGCTTCAGTGTTTCGCATGATGCCGGTGATCCCGTTAGTTATGTTGTTCGCAGTCAGGGTACACAATTGGGATTGGCTACCGATTTGGGCCACCTCTCAGGACTGGTACGAACCCGATTATCTGGTTCAAACGCTTTAATTGTAGAATCCAATTATTGTCCGGAGCGGCTGCTCCGCGGAGTATATCCCCCACAAATTCAACAACGGATACGGGGCCGATTGGGCCACTTATCCAACCAAGACATGTGCTCTTTAATAAGTGAATTGCAACACGATAGTCTTGAACTGGTAGTTCTGGTACATATCAGTGAAAATAACAACCACCCGGAATTGGTAACAAAGATGGCAAGACAGGCCATTCTCAATCCAGATGTTGGGTTGTTTCTGGCAGAACAGGATGCACCCACTCCCATGTTTCAAATACAAGGCAGCATGGTTGGAAATTAAATCAGATGAAAATTTCCGAATTCATACAGTCACCGGAAGTACAGCAAGCCTTGCTCCGCGCCGGGCGTGCCGCCGGTATGCCGTTGAGTGTACACCCGATAGGAAACGACGGAGAAGAAGGTAGCCGGATATGTGGTGGTAGTGCTTGTGGTGCCTGCAGTTATGTAGCAGGTTTACCTGGTGGCAGACACGCTTGCCGCACATCTCGAACTTATGCATCAAACCAGGCACTGCGCCAAAACAGACCGATCCCTTTCATTTGCCATATGGGTTTTGCGTGTGTTTCTGTTTTAATACCTGTTCCGGCATCAAATCTGGTTATAACTATCGGTCCCTGGAATCCATCAGACTCTGGTGATGGTCTTGAACATGACACATGCCAGGGTCTGCAAAATCTTACAGGAGTATTGCCAGGTGCTTTTCCAGTGCCCCTTACAGATATTCGAATGGCACCATCATCTGCGATGATGGCACTGGCGGAATGGCTGTCGGCCACACTACACGGATTGTGGAATGCCAGTACGAATAAAGATTCAACAGGTGCAGAGCAACTGAATGAAACAAATACAGTATCATTGTCTGTCACAAATGTTTCTAGTAGCAACAATTCAAATCGTTACCGAATCCCAGAAATAACATTAGATATCAACCGGGCCAGGGAAATTGCTGCAGCACTGATAGCAGGCAACAAAGCGCATGCAGGAACGCTTTTCGAAGGAGCACTTCTGGAATTTACAAAGTATCCTGGTGCCAATCAGGCTGAACACATTCGTTTACGGACTATGACGATTACGTCAGCCGTCATAGAAGCAATTACTGCTGCTGGTATACCAACACCTTCGCTGGATAGTTATGCCGATTGGATCAAATCATTGGCCAATGAAGAAAACATAGGTTCATACAAGAAGTCTGCATTGCAGTTTTTAAGTAAATCTATCAATATCAGGCAACATCAATTAACCAACAACTTAAAACAAAAAGCCAGCCCACAAGCCGAGAAACTCCGCAAGGTATTGAATACAATATTAAAGCAGCAAAAACTGGATTCAGAAATTACGCTTCAACAAGTTGCCGAAATCTTGGGGGAAACCCCTTCTGCTATCAGTCATCGTATGAAAAAATTGCTGGGTATGCACTTTTCAGAATACCTGGGAAGAATGCGGATAGAAGAAGCAAAAAGGTTGTTACGCAATTCAAAGTTATCAGCAACAGACATTGCACTACGCGTTGGCATCACCGATCAAAGCAATTTTGGCAAACTGTTCAAGAAATATGCCGGTATGTCGCCCATTGAATATAGAAAACGAATACAGAGACAACTATGAATACGGATACTAAAAAATTACTTTATCGCATCAGACAATGGTGGTGGCAAAAAACCTGTCCAAGCGAATTCCTGTGTGATCATTGTCGTTACGATCATCCATCTGCCTGTTTACGACAGGAACGACCCAATGCCATAAAATGTCCGGATTATGTACCACGAAGCATGTAGCTTATAATCTTTTGTACTCATCAGGCGCCGTAAAACCAATAAATTAATAGGTTTACATCGATTATAAAGAATGTAAGAATTGAATAAATTTGAGCTTCCATGTTAAACTGTTTGCAATAAAGTTATGCCATTCAATGGTTTACAACATCCCCCAGTAGTGAAACATACATTTAAAGCAGGATTGCAATGAAAGAAAAAGCCTATATCCGCACCTTCGGTTGCCAAATGAATGAGCACGACAGCTTTCAGATGATGAGTGTGCTTAAAAAGGAAGGGTACACCATTACCGACAACCCGGAAGAGGCCTCTGTAATTCTGGTAAATACCTGTTCGGTACGACATAACCCGGAAAATAAAGTATACAGTCTGTTGGGGACTTTGCGGGATCAGAAAAAGTCAAACCCTGACCTGATTATTGGGGTAGCCGGGTGTGTGGCACAACAAGAGGGTGAAAGTATACTCCGGCGCGAAAAAGTTGTAGATATGGTTTTTGGGCCAGACAACTTTTTTCGTCTACCGGAAATGTTGAATTCGGTGCGCAATGGTGAGCGGGTATGTGAGACAAAATGGATGCCACGCCAGCGCAAAATACAAAATTTTATTCCAGAGGAATGGATTGACTGTGGACATGTGGAAGGTGTAAAGGCCTATATTGCCATCACCAAGGGCTGCAATAACATGTGCACATTTTGCATAGTCCCGACAACACGTGGTCGCGAAGTATCTCGTGAACATACCAATATCTTGCGTGAAGCCCGTTCATTAATTAAAAACGGCGCCAAAGAAATTTGGTTGCTGGGTCAAAATGTCAATTCATACCGCTCAAGTGCGGAGTATCGCTTCATGCACTTACTGGACGACATTTCTCAGATTAATGGATTACACCGGGTACGATTTACATCACCACATCCGAAAGACTGGAACAACGACTTATCTGATTTGATGTCAGCACGCAAAACAATCTGCAATCATCTGCATCTGCCATTTCAGGCTGGTTCTGACAGAATTTTGGACATGATGCGTCGAAACCACCGTCTTGATGAGTATCTGGATAAAATCAATTATCTGAAATCCGTTGTTCCAGATGTCGAATTGACGACCGATCTGATTGTTGGATTCCCAACAGAAACAGAAGAAGACTTTGAGCTTACGCTGAAGGCACTACGCGAAGTACGATTCAGCCAGGTATATTCATTCAAGTATTCACCTCGCCCTGGTACGGTTGCAACAGCGTTGCCGGATGATGTACCCAGAGAAGTTAAAGAAGAGCGTCTGGCCAGGGTGATCGCATTGCAAGATGAAATCAACCGTGAAAACATGGCAGCATATACCACGACAGTTCAGGAAGTACTCATTGATGGAGCACACCCAAAACTACGCAATGTAATGAACGGACGCACGGACGGATACCGTCCAATTTCCGTTTTTGGGGGCGATTTGGAATGTGGGGATTTGGTGTTGGCAAAGGTCAATCATGCGAAAGGTCACTGGCTGTATGCCGATTACCTGGAAAGTGCTGCTTCAGTTGCCGTATAACGTCAGCCAGTAATCTATTCTGGTAATTGCAGTTGATGGTGGTTTTTGATGTATTCAAGAGTGAAGTTTTTCACATAACCGATTAGTTTGCCCACCATCTGGTATTATGGTATTCCAGAATTGCAAAATACACCGAATATATTAGAAGGGATGTCAGTGATGCGTGTCAATGTAACCAAATCATATGAAATGAAAATAGCGGATGTGGAAACTTGCCTCATAATCCCGCTCTTTGAAAAAGATTTCCCACTTGAAAGCGCAGTACTCGCAGAAGAAGATGAACTTGCGTTGCAAGCACTGGCAGACAAAGAAATTATAAACGGCACAGCAGGTGAATGTTATTATTATCCGCGACCAACGGGTCAATTTAAAGGGATTCTGGTGCTGGGCCTTGGGGACAGGAAAAAATTCCTGCCAGAAACCTTGCGCCGGGCGGCAGGAACTGCTGCTGCACAGTTAGCTACCAACAAAATTACCCAAATCTTCCTGGACATCTCGCACTATAGCGAATTGCCTGCAGAAGCGTTTATTGAAGGTATCATACTTTCGCAATATGATTTTTCAATTTATAAACAAAATGATGACAAACACCCTGCACCCGTGAAAGTTGAAGAAACCACCCTGATTATTCGCGACGATTATGATCCGGAACCCATGCGTAACCTCATCCGGATTTCTGTATTAAGCTGCTTAAGTGCCAATGGAGCCAGGCACCTTGCCAATACCCCGCCAAATGAGATGACACCTGTCGCATTGGCTGCGTTTGCGGAGGGAATAGCGGAAGATTCTGGTTGCGAATGCACCATACTGGAGCCAGGTCAAATGGCAGCCCTGGGCATGAATGCGATTCTGGGAGTTGCTCGGGGTAGTGCACAACCACCACGTTTGATCATTTTGAAATACCACCACAGTGATGACGCAAAAACGGTAGCAATAGTAGGAAAAGGAGTCACATTCGATACGGGCGGCATAAGCATTAAACCAGCCGCTTCCATGCACGAAATGAAATACGACATGTGTGGTGCAGCCGCCGTATTATGCGCCATGATGAATGTGGTCGAGTTAAAGCCCAAGGTAAATGTGATATGTGTTGTACCGGCAGCAGAAAACATGACTGGTGATGCCGCACAGCGACCGGGTGATATTATCAAAGCTTATAATGGCAAGACCATTGAGGTACACAATACAGATGCCGAAGGCAGGCTTATCCTTGCCGATGCACTGGCCTACACCATCGACAAGTACAAACCAGACATGATAGTGGATTTGGCCACGTTGACAGGTGCCTGCGTCATAGGCCTGGGTCATTATGCAGCCGGACTGTTCTCTACAGACGATATTCTTGCCGAATCGTTGCGTCAGCGGGGTGATGAAGTTGGTGAGCGTGTCTGGCGTCTGCCATTATGGGAAGAATATGAACGGCTGATTGATGGTACACATGCAGATTTATGTAATATCGGTCCACGCGAAGGTGGAGCGATAACGGCAGCAGCATTTCTCAAACAATTTACAGGCGATACACCCTGGGCACACATCGACATCGCGGGAACAGCTTGGGGTGCCAAAAACATCGCTTACCTGAGCACAGACCATGCTTCCGGTTACGGCGTCCGGCTGCTCACACACTGGATCATGAGCTTGAATTAATCTACTTGACACGCGTTTAAACACCAAGGGGTAATTTTCAGATGGCTGCAAGCATGTCACGACGTGAACGTGTTTTAAACACAATTCAATTTAAAGAAGTGGACCGAATTGCGTGTTACGACATCATCGAAAATGATGAAGTCATTGCTTATTATGGCGGGGAATTACCTACAGTCGAAAATGGCGAAGTTGTTAAAGGCCGTGCTGTGGGACGCTGCCTGGATATGACACGAATGGCAGCCGGCCCCAGAGCAGAAGGTACCCACACAGATGCCGATGGTCATGACTGGCAAGTTGAGCGATGGACCAGTTGGATTTGCAAGCGCCCATATGATGATTTTGATGGTCTCAAGAACTGGGTAAACAACAAAATTAAAACACTGAATGCCTGGCAGCCATCCAACAACGATGTACAGCACTGGCATGATTACGTAAACAATACACTGGCACGATTTGCTACCGGTAGCGAGAACCCAGACGACCCCACTTTACTCGTGCTGGAAAGTCCCGCTGGTGTGGATGCCGCATACGCACGATGTGGTCTGGAATACTTCACAGAATTAATGTTCATGGAACCGGACTTGTGTGATTCCTGGATTGAAGCCAACAACCAGGCAGAAATTCGTCGGGTTCACGCCATTGCAGATAAAAATCTGGTACCGGTGGTACTTACCCATGATGATCTGGCCAGTAAAAACGGTCCCATCTTCTCTCCAGACTGGATACGTGAACATGAAATTCCCCGGCTGTCACGGTTGGTAGATGCCTGGCACGAACACGGTGTGTATTGCTTGTTTCATTCAGATGGCGACTTACGCCCGATACTGGATGATTTGGTGGGTACAGGTATTGACGGATTGAATCCAATAGAAACATGCGCGGGAATGTCCATCCGACAGGTACGAGAAAAGTATCCCAATCTCTTTATCGCGGGGGGCATTGATGTCAGTCAGTTACTTCCATTGGGTACACCTGAAGAAGTGCGGGCACGTTGTATAGAAGCCATTGATGAGGCACAAGGACGGGGTTATTTTCTCGGATCAACGACGGAGATTCTGCCCACAGTGCCAGCCGAAAATGTTGCGGCAATGCTGGAGACACCAAAATTTCTGGCAAGTTTATGAGAATATAATGCTTACCCCAGTATCGGTTCGTACAATATTTAAAACAACATACAATCGGCACTGAAGAGATGTATTGTGTATGACGGGAAATTTTACTTTCACTCATGATGAAATCATTGTATTCAAAAATATCTGAACACGCCCGATTAATAACAGACTTTATTAATAAATACATGAATACACCTGCTTGCTCAATTGCAATTAGATTGATATTTCTCTGCCTGACTGTATTTAC
>Ga0334884_1000941_pt1 | contig 48514 bp, 25 predicted proteins | sample GraSluR1_MG_7_FD_207215 | JGI IMG/M metagenome (GOLD analysis project Ga0334884, IMG submission 207215) | Sludge microbial communities from methane-producing bioreactor in Wageningen University, Netherlands - Granular Sludge_12_05 R1 | ecosystem: Engineered > Bioreactor > Anaerobic >... | reverse complement strand
CGAGACGAACGTGCTCCGAGATCAGTCGCTCTCGCTCCGCCTTGGTCATTGGCCGCTCCCCCTCTGTGGTCTTGTGCGCCCTGGCGGTTCGGCTTGGCTTCGCGGCCGTCGAGGTACTGCGACGTGGGCTGCGTAGGTTGCCGCGCGGGCGATCAGGTCTTCTCCGAGGGGTGCCTGGCTGCGATGTTTGCTGTGAGTGGCACTCCACGCCCCATACCTGCAAATGGCGTGCCATTCCGATCCCGCGCCGTCAAGCCTCTTCGCGACTGCCGCTCCCGGATGAGCTTCGCGACTTGCCCCGGAGGAAGTGTGCCCAACCTCCTTGTCGCCGGCCTACCGGTATGGTTGCATCTTAATGGCTCCGTGTTAACTGCGGTTTCACTCGCGTTCAATTTGGCTTCAATCGCCTACCTCGCGACGTACCGGCGCCACCTATGGGACTAGATCGCCCATCACGGCGCTTCGACGCACAACCATGTCCGAAGCACGACTGACACACACCGGCGGTGCACAAAACCCGCCGGCGTGCCGAGGTGTGGCGCCCATGGCCCGGCCGCGGCAAGGCCGCTGAGAGGGGTGTCGGGGACCCGTCTGGTGTGCTCCGGGCCGTTTCGCGCTGCTGCTGCTGCACCCGGCGCGCATGACACCGAGGCTCAGCACGATGGCCCTGCAAGGGAGGTTCGCAGCGAAGGGGCCCGAGCCGCGCCGGAGAGGCGCAACGAAAAGCCGCCGGCTGGTGAAGCCGGCGGCGCGGTCCGGTGAGTCGGTGTCGTGTTGTGGGGCGCCGGGTGAACCGGGGCTCGCCCGGCCTCAGGCCTCGCCCGAGGGCAAGGTCATCTGCAGTCCGATGGTTCCCTGCTCGCGGATCTCGGTGAGCAGGCCCCCGTGCTCGTCGATGAGCCGGGCGGCCGTCAGCAGCGACAGCCGATGCCAGGGCATGTTCAGAGCGGCCAGACGGTCGTGGCCGCTCTCCTGGGCACTGTGGGCCAGTAACGAGACCGTTACGATGCTGGCGTCGCCCGCGGCGTCCTGCGGCCCTCGGATTGCAGCCGTCAATTCGTGGTGGGCCGGCACCAGCGCCACCATCACCTGGGCACAGCCGCGCAGGGCCAGGCGGATCCCGGATTGGTAGCCGCTGATTCTCACCGCATACGGAGGAATCTCGCGCACAACGGTGATCTCGCGGGCCTGGGCCATGCTCTCCAACTCGTCGAGGCAGCCCACGAGCGCGTCGTTCAGAGAGAAAGCCCCCCACTCATGGCCTCTGCAAGCGGGATCGTCGGCCAAAGTCACCAGATTCTCCAGCGACCAGGCGATCGCCCTGGCCTGCTCGGCGATGATGGACGCATACCGCTGGCGCAGGGAGACGTCGTCGCTCATCGAGAGCGTCTCAGCACACATCTGGATCGTGGTCAGGGGCGACCGCAGATCGTGCGCGATCGTGTGTGCGAACTGCTCCTCGATCAGCGCGTCTACCGGCACCGTTCCCGCTCTTTGTGCCTCACTCGGGCGGGTAACCGGCCTCAGGGCCCTCTCCGGTGGTGGCATGCGCAAACCATCGTCCTTTCGAGCCTGTCGCCCACGTCGGGAGCACGCGGTCCGAAGGATCGCGAGGTCCGCCGGCGCAGCGCGACGTCGACCTGTCGCGTTTGGCCGCTGTGATACCCCCCGGCAGGCGGCCACCTGGCCATGAGCCCCACACAGCCCGCCCGGTACACCACAGGCGCGCACACGACCCACTCGGCCTAACCGACGGCCCTGCACGCGCCCGCCTGCCTGTGCAGCCACGAGCGTATCAGTCTCAGTTATCGGTAGCGGCACGACGCGCCTGAACCTCGGGGACGTAACTTCCTCACTCGGCCACGGCCCGCACCGCCGCAGGTGCCCTGAGGACCGACCTCCTCCCTATCCCCCGGCGGCCGCTTCCAGAGCCACACACAGCGCCGCAACCTCACCGGCCCGCTCGCCCAGCTCGGCCGGTACCACACGGCACACCGCGGCCGAACGCACCAGGGCCTCCCGACCGATCACTTCCCGAGCCGGCCCCAGATACCGCTCGCCCAGGCGCACGGCAAGGCTGCCCAACACGATAACCTCGGGGTTCAGAACGTCAATCAGAACGCTGAGCCCCTCGCCCAGCCTGCTTCCGGCACAGTGCAGGATCTCGCAGGCCAACGCATCACCGGCGTGCGCGGCTTCCGCGACGGCCTTCGCCGTCAGCGGCTCCTCCAGCCAGGGCGCGAACAGGCAGGACTGTCGCCCCCGGCGGTCAGCGTCCCGCAGCATCATCCCGGCCAGCCGCCCGATCCCGCCCCCGCTGCAGAACCCCTCGAAAGACCCGGACTTGCCGTAACCCCGCGGCCCCAAAGGTGCCAGGCGAATGTGCCCCGCCTCGCCCGCCATGTCATTTGTGCCGCCATAGAGCCGGCCATCCACGATCAGCCCGCATCCCAGGCCGGTTCCCGCCGTGATGAAGATCATGTTCCGGCACCCGCGACCGGCCCCGAACCGCCATTCGGCCAGAGCGCCGGCGTTGGCGTCGTTCTCGAGCCGCGTCGGCAGCCCGCAGGACTCCGCGAGCACCCTCACAACCGGCACACTGTCCCATCCCGGCAGGTTCGGTGGCCCCAGCACCACTCCTGCGGCGCTGTCCAGCGGCCCGCCGCAACTGACCCCCACGGCCTGCACCTGCCGCCCCTCCTGCAGCTTTGTCACCTCGGCGCAGACCCGCTTCAGTACCGCCGCCGGCCCCCCCCGGTGGTCAGTGGCGAAGGAGATCTTGTCGACCGTGTTGCCCTCCGCATCCCCCAGAATGCACGCCGTCTTCGTGCCGCCGATATCGACACCGATCAACAGCTCCGTCCGTCTCTCTCGCGGCCCGGTCTCATCGCTTGGCATACGCAACTCCGTATTCAGAAGTCCCAGTCCGGCCTGGGGGATGGAAGACGGATAGCCTCCTCCAGGGCCGTCAGCAACTCCGCAGGTGCGGACAGTTCATCCGTAACCGCCAGCCCCCCGGCCGTCCGAACGCCCAGCCAGAGCCGGGTAAAGGCGCCCACCGAGGCGTGCAGGACGGGCAGCCCCCCCTCGGTGCCCCTGTGGGCCTCGCTCCTTGGCCCCAGGGTGACCACGTACTGCCCGCCGATGCCACGCCAGGGCGAGTCTTCGGCCAGGAAGGACTCGATCGGGTCGGAAAGCACGAGGTTGAAGCTCAGCTCCGGCCCCGAAAGCTCCGTGTGGGCCAGACAGGCCTCCAGATCGCAGATTCGCATCTGCCACCAGGCCCTGGCCTCGGCGGTCACCTTGTACCGGCCGTCTCCGCGAACCTCGTGCTCCCTGAAGGGCATCCGCAGAAGGTCCTGGAGCTGGTAGGCCGGAGGCTCGACGAGAATCACGGAGTGCACCTGATCGCCCAAGCCGCGTAGCAGGGCCATCAGCTCCAGAAACTGCTCGGGCGTCTTATAGCTCAGCCAGCCCACCCAGTACGGCCCGTGGTCGACGTTGTCCGTCCCCAGCCACAGGTGGTGTGTCAGCTCGCCGTCGGGCCCGTCGCAATAGCCCAGCCCGAAACCGTTGGGGGCCCAGAGCATCTCGCCCTTTGTCGTCAGAGGGCAGATCATGGAGCAACTGCCGTGGCCGCGACGCCGCGCAAGCCTGCCGGCGTGTACCAGTTCCCAGTCGTCCCGGGTGATCCGGCGGGGTACCCGGGCCCGGGCGTCCACCGTCAGGTACGCCGGATCGAAGGTCAGGCGAATTTCATGACTCCCTGTGCCGAAACCCAGCCGGGTGTAGTAGCCCTGCTCGAACATCCCCAGTCCCGCAACGGCGGCGCCCCGCAGCGCGCCTTCGGCCACGGCCGCGGCCGTCAGCCGCCCTGCCAGCCCCTGTTTGCGGGCGATGCGGCTCGTCGTCACCCCGTGGATGCACCAGAGGGGCAAGCTGCCGCTCAGGTGGCGCACGTCTCCCATCGTCGAGAGGACCATGCACTCAGGACTGCCGTCGAGATCTGCCACGAGAGCGCTGTCCAGACTGGTGAAGCAGTCAAACGGCCCGGTCTCCTTGTCATCGCGGACCCAGCCCACCTCCCGCCAGATGCGGAAGGCGGCGTCCCGGTCGTGAGCGGCATCGTAGCTTCGGTATCGCATGGCAACGTTGGCCTCCTGGGGGGTCGGCGCGTCACGAGTCACGAGCCATTGGGTCACGAGTCGACGGACACGGCGAGTCGACGGCAACGGCGGGTCGACGGCCGCGTACCGGCCTGCCTACTTGCCCCGCAGGCTCTTGTGCACAGGGGGCTGCCTGTGCCCCGGTTCCATGGGCCAGACCGGCAGGTCCTGCAGGTCGTAGTCGTAGCCGGCACAGAGAATCTGCTTCACCACGGCCACGAGATCGTCGCCTTCGGTGACATTCGCGGGCGGCTCGCCAGGACGCGGAGGAAAGCCCACGCGGAAGGGGGGCTGCAGACGGAAGGGAGGAATCTCGTCTTTGCGCTCCACGGCGGTCCTGGCCGCCCGGCGGATCATCTCACACGCCCGCTGCGGCGTCCGGGACCTGGCGTTGTACGGCGATAGCGCCTGCTTAACGGCCACCGTCTCCATCTGCGGCACCAGCTCCAGGACCTGGGCGCAGGTGGTGTTGTCTCCCGTCACCAGCACCGTGGGCACCCCGTAACTGCCGGCGATGGCCATGCACATCCCGGCCTCACCGAAGTACAGGTCATTGGCGTACCACAGGCTATGCGCCAGCACTCCATTGGTGCCGGCCATGGCGTGTTGGGCGATGGCGAAGACCAGGTCGACGGTCTCATCGAGACAGGGCGTCCAGAAGGGCTGGCGCCCCAGGGGGCCGTGGATGATCTCGGCGACCGGGTTGAGCTCCTCGAACAGGATGTTGTAGCCACTGCCGTGGGCATCGTTGACGATGACCTCGTCCACACCCGCTTCCAGCGCGCCCTCGATGGCGGCATTGACCTCCGCGGTCAGCAGTCTGTGTATCCTCAGCCGGCGGTAGTATCCCTCCGTGGACTGATCGTTACGGTCCTCGAAGTGCACCATCCCGGCGACGCCCTCGATGTCGGTGTGGATGTATAGCTTCATCGCTACCCTCCGCTAGAGGTCCGGCCGAAAAGCCGGTTCTGCCGTCAATAGGTCATCCTGGGCGTGAATCTCGCGCAGCGAGATAGCGAAGGATCTCGCGATATCCCGCGGGCTTCCTCGCGCCGCTCCCTCCGGGAGCGGACGCTATCAGAATGACACTCCCATGCGGATGTGGGCTCTTCGGCCGCGCTTCCGGACGGACGCTCCATGGGAATCAACGGCGCCCGGGCCGCAGTGAAGGCGACCCGGGCGCAGAACGTTCGGCGAAGGCCGGTTGCCGACCTCGTCGGGAAGGGGGCCGTGGGTGGCAGGACGGTGGGGTGAGCTGCTATCGCCACCTGCCCGCTCCGCGCGTTGGCCGGACCGGGGGCAGGCGCTCGCAGGAACGACAGCGGCGTCGTGCTTGTGGCTCGACGCCTCGGGACGGGGCGAGGAAAAGGCACCCGGCGGGGCTACTTCACACCCAACTGGAAACCGATGGGTCTGGGGAGCCTGCGCATGCCGATGGCCCCCACTGGGCACATCTGAACGCAGAGCCCGCAGCCGGCGCAGGCCTCGGGGTGCACCGTGTGGCTGTCGCCTTCGTGCGAGACGGCGTCGTAGATGCAGACACGGGCGCAGATGCCGCAGTTGGTGCACTTTGGGCCATCCACCTCGGCCACGCGATCCTGGGCCCGCTGGATGTCGTCATTGCCCTTGATCCTGGGGCAGACCGCACCGCGGAAGTCGGCCAGAGTCTTGTGACCCCTGGCCTCCATCCAATCGGTCAGGTCCTTGAGGATGGAGCCGACGACACCATAGCCCTCCATCACGATCGCCGTGCACACCTCGACGATCGTGGCCCCACAGAGGATCAGCTTGGCCGCATCGCCGCCGCTTCTGACGCCGCCGCTGGCGGCGATGGGTATGGGGAGTGTGGGGTAGACGTCGGAGATCCAGCGCATGACGTAATGAATGGCCCAGGGGCCCCCGTGGCCGGCGTAGCCGCCGTGCATGATGGGGGCCTCGGTCTCCAGGTCGATGTCCAGACCGGTGAAGCGGTTGAACATCACCACACCGTCCGCGCCGGCCTGCGCCAGGGCGTGCACGACCGCCGCGGGGTTGTCCAGTTGTCCGGTGACCTTGGGGATGACGGGCACGTCACCGGCCCCGGCTTTCGCGGCGTTGACCGCATCGATCATGGTCTGCAGCATGGGGCTGTGGGCCATGATGTGCGTGCCGTGGGGGCAGGAGACATTCAACTCGATGGCCCGGGCTCCGGCCTGGGCCGACACGGCCGCCGCCTCTTCCCAGCGGTCCGGCGTATTGCAGTTGATGCTGGAGAAGATCGGCATCTCACAGCTCTCGGTGGCGAGGCGGATCTGCTTTCCGAACTCGTCGAGGCCGTGGACATTGGCCTGCTCGAAGGAGTACAGGGCGAAGCTGCGGTGCCGCCCGAGCTTGTGATGCAGTACATGGAAGCGCGGTGTGGGAGAGTGCCTGGCGGGCTCGTACTGGAAGTAGCTCTTGATAACCCCGGCGCCGCAGCCGGCGTCGTCGCAGCGCTTCAGACGGTCGGCGGTCTCGGTGATTCCGGCGGGAGCCGCGACAATGGGGTTGCGGAGCTCAACGCCACAGAACGTCAGGGAAAGATCAGCCATTGGTACTCCCGAGTGGCGAAAGTCGCGGGTCAAAGCGGAGCGATGACCGAGCCGTTGGCCATCCCGTAGGTCGGGCTTTCCAGCCCGACTCGGTGATCCCGCGTTGCGGGATCACCGCCCGGACGTGGTACCGCCCCGATGCGAACCTCCGTGCCCTGCTCGTCGGCCTGAGGCGGAGTCTCGCTACCCCTCGGCCTCGAGACTTGCCATGAACTCGTCGGAGATCTCGAAGTTGGCAAATACCTGCTGCACGTCGTCGTGGTCGTCGAGCTCGTCCAGCAACGACAGCAGCTTGCCGGCTTCGTCATCGGGAACGGCGGTGCTGGTAGTGGGGATCATCGTGAGCTCGGCGCGCTCGTGCGGCAGTCCCAGGGTGTTGATGGCCTCGATCACTTTGTGCAGCTCCTGGGGCTCGGTGCGGATCTCGAAGAAGTCCTCGTCCTCGGTGAGCATGTCCTCGGCCCCGGCGTCGATGGCCGCCATGAATAGGTCCTCTTCATCCGCCGCATTGCGCGGGATGGTGATGACCCCTTTGGCCTCGAAGATCCAGGTGACGCAGCCGGGTTCCCCCAGGTTCCCGTCGCGCTTCTTGAGGATATTGCGCAGCTCCGCCACGGTTCTCTGGCGGTTGTCGGTGAGGCAGTTGATCATCAGAGCGACACCGGACGGACCGAAGCCCTCATAGCTCACCTGCTCGTAGGTAACGCCGTCGATATCGCCGGTTCCACGCTTGATGGCGGTGTCCACGTTCTCATTGGGCATGGACGCAGCGCGCGCGGCATCGATGGCGTAGCGAAGCCTGATGTTGGTATCCGGGTTCCCGCCGCCCTCTCTGGCCGCGACGATGATCTCGCGAGAGAGTTTGCCGAACAGTCGACTGCGCTTTGCGTCCTGACGAGTTTTTCGGTGTACCCGATTCGCCCATTTGGAGTGGCCAGCCATGCCTCCGAGTTCCTCCAGTTCGGTTAGTCGCGACGCCGATTATAGCACGGCGCCGCAAAGGGCGGCAAGGTTCGGAGGGCGCGGATCATGGCGCTTTCCAAGCACTCCGCCACACCCACCCCTTCGAGGCACTGCCGGGCACGACAGGAGCGCCAAGCCAGTTGACCTTGGCACAGAAGCTCGTCCCTCCGCCCCGACATACCCGGACTGATCCAACCGCCTACTGCTGGGTGATCCTGATCTCGTAGCCTCCGGAATCCACCATCGGTGTCCCGGTGGGCTCGTACTGCCACGTGTCGGTCTTGCCTGTCAGCGGGTCGACCGGCAGGGCGGTCAGGGGCTGGGTGCCGTCGCCCAGAGGGTTGCACAACTCGGCGCTCGCGCCCTTGCTCTGGGCGCGGATGACCTCCACCGGGTTGCCGCTGGAGTCGACGCCCTGCTTCGGTATTCCCGAACCCAGGAGGTCCTCCAGCTTCGCGGGGTAACACCCATTGGCCTCACGGAACCTCAGCAGATAGTCGTCGATCTTCTCCAGAGGCGCATCAAGCCTGGAATCGACAGAGGAATGGCCGCCGATTGCGCCGGCGTGGGCGCGGGGCAGCCAGCGCACCGAGGCGATACCCGCCAACACGGCGACCGCCGCCGCGGCCAGCCACAGGGGCTGGACGTACCGGCGCGGCCTCTCGCCCAGGAAGCCACCCACCAGCAGGAAGGTCAAGAGCAGCCCGCCGGCGGCGGCCGCCGTCACCCAGGCAATGGCTCCCAGTAGGTGCTCCGGACGCTCCGAGAGCGCCGCACCGCCCACGGCAATGCACGTCAAGAAGGCCGCAGCCCCGGGGAGCCACACCGCCGCCGCACGGCGACCGACTCCGCGCAGGCCCAGGAAGACCCAGCTCCCCATCACCGCGGCCAGGGCCACCATCAGGGCGCCCTCCAGTGGACCGATCTCATCCAGCCGCCATGACAGGCGGCGCACCCACGGCCCCAACTCCCACCGCGAGCCGTGCAGCAACCGTGTCATCTCCCACACGATCCACGCCGTGCAGGCCGCGACCAAAGCCCCATGCAGTCTTTGCCGACCCGACGGCGCGGCCAAGTCAGATGAGGCCTTCTCCAGGCCGGGCGGGAGCCACACAGCAAGGCCGATCGTCAAGGCCACGAGCACGCCGATCGACCACAGCGAGCCCTGACCCACCGCGAGCACCAGGATCAGCGCCAACGTGGACAAAGCCACGCCCAGGAGACGAAGTCCGGGCAGTCCGCGGCGCCACAACGCAACTCCCGAGATGAGCCAGTAGGCCATGGCGGCCATCAGCGCCAGTAGCAGGTAGCTCCCGAAGCGCCTCAACAAAGCGTCCCCCCGGGCCGCGGCAAGCTCCAGGGGCGGATAGTAGATCACGCCCCTGCGCTCGACCACCGTCCGCAGCACTCCGAGGTTCGGCGCCGCCGCGAAGCTGAGATCCACCATGTCCTGCGGTCTGGGGTAGGCCCACAGCCTCGTGGCCCACATCGTCTCCGGTCTCCAGGGGCCATCGCGGCCGACGACGGCGCTGTCCCTGCGGAAGTGCAGACCGATCGCGGCGACCGGCGGCACTCTGCTCTCGCAAAGTACGCCTCCCGGGGTTGTCTCCAGCGCTCTCCGGCGAATCGAGGCGTAGCTTTCGCCCTTCCGATGCCAGATGCGCTCAGGCAGGGCAACCTCATCCCATTGCTCGCAGACGTGCGGTTCCGGAGCGACCACCGCCAGGCAGATGGCGGTGCGCTCCCGGGAGCCGGCCCGGGAGATGTACAGGGGGAACACGAGCTTCTCGGTGTCGAAGCAGATGCCGATGGGGGCCACGTCCTGCAGCGTGGGCTTCTCGTCCGCGACACCCGAGCGGATGCGCATGGCCACGAAGTACCATCCCCGCTCCACATAGTGTCCGAACGCATCGGCGCTGTCGGGGGGCACCCGGTAGCCGTGGCGACGCAGCCAGTTCACGAGCACCCGATCGCCGGTGGAGGAGAGCACGGCCACATCGTAGTCCCCCACGTCCATGCGCTCGTGAACCGTGACCTCGGCCGCAAACTCACCGGCGACGGCCGCCTCCATCTCGAGCCCACCCGGGGGAAGCACCATATCCGTCTTGGCACGGAGGTCCTGCTTGGGGTCGCGAATCGTGGTGCGGACCTCGGGCCGCGAGGCCGCGAACACCTCCTCCATGAACGGGCCCGAGGCCATGAACACGTCCTGCCGTCCCGGCCTGCCCGGCACCGGCACTACCCACGCGAACTCACCGGCGAGACCATTGTACGTGGTCTGCAGCAGCAGAGCCTCGCGCTTCCCGGGAAGCTCGATGACCACCCCCTTCTGCTCGGTGGAGGCCACGCCCGTGTAGCCGTACACGCGCTGGGTATAGTCGGGTTCGGCGAACACACCGTCCGCCTCCGCAGGCGGCCCGCAGACGGTACAGAGCAGAAGGCTGAAAAGCGAGACAATTGCCCACCCTTTGGCAGTGCAGTCGCGCTTTGTCATGGCAACACCCCCAGATTCGCGCCACACTGGAGCGAAGCTCGAGAGTTGGACGACGCTGCTGGCGGCCTGGTTCCGCCGCTAATGGCGACATACCACATCATCGTCATCATCGTCGCAGTCTCTGTCTCTTCGCGGTGAGGCCCCGCATGGTTCACATGGACGCGCGCCTCACCGGGCGTGTTGATCTCGGGCTGATGGTTCACTAACCATTCCCCAACCATTCCCCGCTAAGCTCCCTGGAAGACGCTTGGCCGCGGTGGTAGGAGGAGGCCGGCGGCGGGAAGCCGGAGAAGATTGAAGTTGTGAACGACCACATCATCATTCCCAAGCAGCGGCTCGCCCGGCGCGAGCCACGGAACCACGGAGGCGTTATGTATGGCAAGTAGACGTCGCACGTATGGCACCGCACATCACCATCTGGCGGCGGGCATCCTCTGCCTGCTGCTGGCAGTCCCTCTGGCCTCGGTGTGGGCTCAGACGGCCACGGGGGTAGTCTTCGACGACGCCAACGCAAATGGGGCCCGCGATGGCGACGAGCCGGGCATCGCCGGAGTGGGGGTCTCCAACGGGACCGAGGTAACGACCACCGATGAGCAGGGGCGGTGGACCCTCCCCTGCGATGACGACTGCATCTTGTTCGTGATCAAGCCCACGGGCTGGGCGGTGCCGCTTTCGGAGGACAACGTCCCGCGCTTCTACACCATCCACAAGCCCGACGGGTCGCCGCAGATGAAGTACGATGGCGTCGCGCCGACCGGACCGCTACCGGCTTCGGTGGACTTCGCCCTGCGGCGCAGCGAGGAGCCCGGCGAGTTCCGGGCCCTGCTCATCGGCGACACGCAGGTGTCCAATGTCGAGGAGATCCAGTACCTGTGCCACGACGTGCTGGAGGGCATCGCCACCGGCGAGGACGAGGCATCGCTGGCCTTCTCTCTGGGCGACAACGCCAATAACGTCCCGGACCTGTTCGGGCGGATCTCCGGAGCGATGGCCTGCCTGGGAATGCCGGTCTACTATGTCAATGGCAACCACGACCGCAACTACGATTCCCCGGGCGCACCGCACGATGTGGCCACCTTCAACAGGCACTTCGGCCCGGCCGACTACTCCCTGAACTATGGCGGCGTGCATTTCATCGTGCTCAATGACGTGGTCACCACCGAGGGCGCCAACTATGCCGGTGGGTTCAATGACGAGCAACTGGCCTTCGTCGAAAACGACCTGGCCCTGGTGCCCAACGACACGCTGGTCGTCTACATGATGCATATCCCGATGGTCGAAAACATCCGGAGGCGCGCGGACTTCTTCGCCCTGTTCGAGGGGCGCGAGCACGTCTTCGGCGTCTCGGCCCACTGGCACAAGCAGAGCCACTGGTCCATGGGCCCCGATCAGGGCTGGCCCAATGAGCAGCGGCACCACCACCTGGTTAACGTCACTGCCTGCGGCGCCTGGTGGGGCGGCAAGCTGGACTACTACGGCCTGCCCGACACCACCATGAGCGACGGTGTCCCCAACGGGTACACGGTGCTGCACTGCAGCGGGAACACTTACCGCACCGAGTATGTGCCCTCCCGGCTCCCGCGGCGTTACCAGATGCGAATCTGGACCCCCGAGGTGGTGGCCGCCGACGAGGCCGGAAAGACCCGGGTGTACGTGAACGTGTTCGCCGGCTCGGAGCGCTCGACGGTGGAGATGAGGGTCGGAGACGGCGCGGACTGGGTGGCCCTGGACCGCGTGCCGAACCCCCGCAAGGAAGATGTGGAAGCCTACAAGGCCGCATTCGCCGAGAGAGTGGCCAAACGGCAGAAGTATGACGGTGAGTACCAGCTCGCCGGTCTGGAGCCCTCGCCACACCTGTGGGCGGGCACGTTGCCGGAGGGGATGCAGCCCGGCTACCACTGGGTCCGCGTGCGGACCACGGACATGTACGGCACGCAGTACGAGGCGGTGCGCCTGTTCGAGGTGCAGTAGGCCGTTCACCTGGTCTGTCCTGCGGGGCGTGGGCGCCGACGGCAGACGGCGCCTCACCCCCGCCCTGCGGGCTTCCCCCTCTCCCTTATTCGCCCAAACGACGGGCGAAACGGGAGGAGGGGGAAACGGCGAACCACCGTGGCGCGTGGCGCGGAACGGCGACGGGCCGACGGCAGACGGCGCCTCACCCCCGCCCTGCGGGCTTCCCCCTCTCCCTTATTCGCCCACACGACGGGCGAAACGGGAGGAGGGGGAAGCGTCTCGCGCCCGGCAGTCCGGCTAGGTTGTCGCTCGGGCCACATCGGCCATCACTCCCCGCAGGTGTCTTCTGCGCATCCGGCGAATGGGTACGGCCGTTTGCACTCCATCCGGCGCCACACCCATCAGGAGGCGGAGTAAGGAATGCGCGTTCTAGTCACCGGCGGCTCAGGCACCGTGGGACGCACCGTGTGCCAGCGTCTGGCCCGCGAGCATGAGGTCATCAACTTCGACCAGCAGCCCTCGCCCGAGCCCGTGGGACGGTTCATACGGGGCGATATCCTCAATACCGCCCACCTGATCGACTCCATGCGCGACATCGACGTGGTCGTGCACCTGGCCGCCGTCCCCACCCTCAACGCCGCCCCCACCGATACCACAATGGAAGTCAACGTGATGGGCACCCAGCGGGTGCTGGAGGCCGCGGCTCTGGGCAGCCCGCAGCGCGTCATCGTAGCCAGCAGCGACTCCACCTTCGGCTTCGTCTTCGGCCGCGGGCTCATCAAGCCCCAGTACCTCCCCGTGGATGAGGCGCATCCCACAAGACCCCTCGACCCCTACGGCCTGAGCAAGGTCCTCAAGGAAGAGATCTGCCGCCGCTACACCCGGGACACCGGGCTGCAGACCATCTGCCTCCGCTACTGCTGGGTCTGGACCCCTGAGACATATAAGAGCCTCGCCGGCATGGCCGATGCTCCCGAGCAGTTCATCGGCCAGCTTTGGGGCTATGTGGACGTGCGCGATGTGGCGCAGGCGATAGCCAGGTCTGTCACCGTTCCGGACATCGAGCATGAGACCCTGCTCATCTCGGCGGACAACACCTTCGCGCGCCTCCCCTCACTGGAGCTGGCGAAGCGCTTCCTGCCGCCGGACATCGAGGTCCGCGATCAGGGCTGGTTCGCCGACAACCCGCGCCGGACGTTCATGGACTGCTCGCGGGCCAAGACACTCCTGGGCTTCCGGCCGGAACACGACTGCTGGGCGGAGGCCGGGATGGTCGTCTGACCGGGGAGAGCGGGCCAAAGGCGAACGTCTCACCACAGAGACGCAGAGCACGGCGGAGAACGCCGGAGCACGGCGACGGCCGGGAACCGCACACATCACACCGAAGCAGGGCGAGTGACATGGCCAAGAACGTTCGCGTATCGACGATCGCCTGGTCGGCCGGGTCGGCCGGGCTCCAGAGCCTGGATGAGACCCACGAGAAGCTCGGGGAGCTGCTGGAGGAGGCCGCCCGCGCCAGGCCCGACCTGATCGCACTTACCGAGTTCTGCAACGTTCACGGCGGCTGCGAGTGGCCCCAGCAGGCCCAGCCCATCCCCGGCCCGACCACCGACTTCGTCGCCCAGTTCGCCCGCAAGCACCGCATGTACGTGGTGTGCTCCCTCCCCGAGCGCGAGGGCGACCACATGAGGAACACCTCGGCCTTCATCGACCGTGACGGACAGGTGGTCGGCAAGTACAGCAAGTACCAGCCCACCATCGGCGAGATGGAGAAGGGCATCGTCCCGGGCGAGGAGGGCTACGCCTTCGACCTGGACTTCGGCAAGGTCGGCGCCGCCATCTGCTTCGACCTCAAGTTCGTCGAGGTCGGGCAGAGCCTGGCCAAGAACCGCTGCCGTCTGTGCGTGTTCTCCTCCATGTTCATCGGCGGCATCCGTCTGCAGCACTGGGCCCGGGACTTCGGGATGTACGTGGTGTCCTCCGTCCCGGCGCGCAGCTACATCGTGGACATGAGCGGCCGCGTCCTGGCCGAGACGGGCAGGGAGCACAACCAGGTCAGTGCAGGCCTGCTGCCCCCGATCGCCTCGGCCGTTATCAACATGGACCGCTGCCAGTTTCACCTGGACAGCAACCAGGACAAGTTCCCGGAGATACTCAGGAAGTACGGCCCCGGGGTAGAGATCGAGAACTACTACCCGGAGGCCCACTTCACGCTGGCGAGCAACATGGAGGACGTGACGGTGGAGGACATCACCCGCGAGTTCGAGCTGGAGCCCTGGATGGACTATCTGGACCGCGCCCGCGGCGTGCGAGAAGAGATGCTGGCCAGGTTCCACGGCCGGGGGTAGGTCGCCGACGCCGGCCCGGCCGTACGACCATCAACAAAACGGAGGCCGTCGCATGAGGCTGTGGACCATCTCGTTCGTCGCCGTGGCAGCCTGTTCCATCGGCGTGTGCGCCGAAGTCGCCATCACCACCGCAGAAGAGGCCTTCGTCGTCACCGCCGCCACCTACGAAGCAACCGTCTCCACCAAGGACGGCTGCATGACCGGCCTCGAGGTGGCCGGCAACGAGCTACTCACCACCGAAGGCGACTTCCCGCGCGGGGCGTACATGTACCAGGGCGACATCCTGCGCCTGCCGCAGGTATCCCGCGTCTCGGACACCGCGATCGCTGCGGAGAGCGACCTTGCCGCCGTCCGTTACGAGTTCTCCCCCGACGGGCAGGCGTGGACGATGAGCAACAAGACCGACAAGACAATGCTCATGGTCATCGTGCTGGAGCCTGCCGTGCGGGCCGTCAGAGACGCCGAGGGCTTCTGGGAGAAGGCGCCCACCGAGCAGCCGTGGACCGAGGCGGCCTGGTTCCGGGACGGCGCGAGGCTGATCGCCCGCGGCACCACCAGGGCCTGGGGGCCGTGGGGCGAAGGGCACCAGATCCTGCAGGTCGACATTCCCGCCGGGGAGAGTCGCGAGCTGAAGCTGCAGCTCGGAATCCCGACGGAGGAGGAAGTCAAGCTCGCCATGGAGACGGTGAACAGGAAGCCAGAGCCACCCATCGATCCACAGGGCCCGATGTGGGACCTCCAGAGGTTCGCCGCGCCGCCGCAGACGTACCCGGCCGAGGGTTTCGAGGCCGAAGGCGTCCGGGCCGTGTTCCTCGAGGGCATGCCATTCCGGGGCCGGCCCACTCGTGTATTCGCCTGGATCGGGCTCCCGGAGGTCAAGCCGGGAGAGAAGGTGCCGGGCATGGTGCTGGTGCACGGCGGAGGCGGCACGGCCTTCGACACCTGGGTCCGCCTGTGGACCTCGCGCGGGTACGCGGCCATCGCCATGGACACCTGCGGCTGCGTGCCGAAGGGCAGCTACGGCAACTGGCAGCGCCACCCCTACGGCGGCCCCGCGGGCTGGGGCGGCGCAAGCCAGATCGACTGGGCGCGCGAGGACCAGTGGACCTTCCACGCGGTGGCCGACGCGCTCCTTGCCCACTCGTTGCTGCGGTCACTGCCCGAGGTCGACCCGGACCGCATCGGCCTGACCGGCATCTCCTGGGGCGGCTACCTGGCCTGCATCATCGCCGGCGTCGACCCGCGGCTCAGGTTCGTCGCACCCGTCTACGGCTGTGGCCACTATCTGGACACCAATTTCGGCGCGATGGTCCGCGGCCTGGGCGGCGAGCGCACGGAGCGCTGGATGCGCTGGTGGGACCCTTCCGCCTACCTGCCCGACGCCGCCATGCCCATGCTCTGGGTCACCGGGAGCAATGACTTCCACTACTGGTTCCCCGGCCTGCAGAAGTCCTATCGCGCCGCCCCGGGCGACAGGACCCTGTGCATCCGTCTGCGCATGCCCCACGGCCACGGCCCGGCGGGCGAGGGGCCCGAAGAGATCGGGGTCTTTGCCGACAGCATCCTCAAGGACGGCGCCCCGCTGCCCACCTTCACGGGTCAGGGACGAGACGGCGCCTCCGTCTGGGCCACCTACGAGAGCGCCGTGCCCATCGCCAAGGCGGAGCTGAACTACACCCTCGCCACCGGCAACTGGCCGGACCGCGAGTGGGTGGCGGTCCCGGCGTCGCTGGACGAGCCCGGTAGGGTCACGGCCACGCTGCCGGAGGGCACGACGGTCTACTACATCAACCTCTTCGACGACCGCGACTGCGTGGTGAGTACCGAGCACGTGGAGCTGGAGGCGAAGTAGCGTCCCCCGAACGTCACTCCCAGACCGGGCGCGGGGCCCCGGGGACCCACACGGTGCCCCATTGCAGCACGCGGGCGGGCCGGTCGGCCGGGTCCGTGAGCAGACAGCGGAGGGCCTGGAACCACGCGCGCCCGCTGTCGCTCTTGAACTCGGCACTGTGGCTCAGCTCGCGCAGCAGCTCGGCCGCGAGGTGGGTGTCACAGACCGTCGCCGCCGCCAGGAGACTGAAGACCCGGCGTCCGTCATTGGCGAATGTGAGCAACCCCTGCTGGGCCCGCACGTCCCGGATCAACTCCGCCGTCATCGGCGGATTGGCGACGGCCAGGGCACGGAGGTGGCCGCAGTCGTGGGGGTACGCGCTCTCCGACAGTTCCGGCGGCCGCAGCGACAGCGCCAGCCATGTTGCCCACTCCGCTGCCGGATGCCCGAGCCGCGCGGCGATCAGAGCCAACTCGCTCGCCACGAAGTCCGCAGCCGGCTGTGCGGTGCCGCCCTCGTAGGTAGCCAGAGCTCCCACCGCCTCCTCCAGCGCCGCGGCCGCCCGCTCGGGGGCCGCCTCGGCGGCGGCCAGAGCCGCGTAGCCCAGGGCACGCGCGCGATGCAGCCTGTCCTGGGCACTGCCCGCCAGGTCTATCGCGCGGTCGGGAGCGGTGGGCGCCATGGCGTAGGCCACCTCGGCCAGGAGCCTGTCACGCTCCTTCGGTACCACCCCAGACATCAGCTCGACTGCCTTCTCCGGCTCGTGGGCTGCGATGCGTGCGGCGATGCGGCCCCGACGTTGGGCCACGAGGCCGGCGTCTGTATCGCCATCGAGCAGACTCAGGGCGGCCGGGAGATACATTCGGCACAGGGCATCGGCGACATGCACCCGAGGGTACGTCGCGTCCTTCTCCTCACCGAGCCCCCGGGCAAGCGCCTCAGCTTCGCGGAGCAAGGGCTCGGCGGCCGCCGGGTCCGCGTCCCACAGCGCCCCGGCAGCCTGCGCCAGGCGCACCGCCTTCTGGGCCGGCTCGACTACCTCCTCGGCCGCCGCTACGGCACGCAACAGGAAGTCCCGGACCAGCTCCGGGTGGTCGGCTGCCATGCGCCCGGCGATACCCACAAGCGAGCCCGCCTGATCCTCGGGCCGCGCCATCCGCTCGATGTAGCCTAGCGCCGCCCGAGGGTCCCGGCCTGACACACTGTGGGCCGCGACCTCCAGCGCCGTCTTCACCAGCCATTCAGCGTCTCCGACCAAAGCAAGCGCGCGCTCAGGGTCGCTAATCGCCCAGGTGCTCACCAACCCGGAGCGGGCCCGGTGATCCTCCACCGGAACCCGGCCGGTGATCTCCTCCAGCAGCTCCAAGGCGATCCGGCGGTCGGCCTCGGCATCGGTGAGAGGTCGCAAATCCCGGACCTCACTCACCTGCGGGGCCTGGGGGATGGGGGCAAGGGTGATGGTGGCGTCCAGGGAGCCCGCCTGGACCTTCACGCCTCCCAGAGCGTCGCCGAGCCGCGCCACGATCCACGTCGGACCGGCGTAGAGCCCTGCGAGCTGGAAGGCGCCGCGCGCATCGGTCTGCGTCACGAGCTTCCCGAGCCCCTCCCCATTGGCGTAGACCGTCGCCGCGGTGACGGGTCTGCCGTCGAGGTCGACAACGCGCCCGGCCACTGTGCTGCTCGCCTCCAGTAGCGTCAATGCCCCCACGTCATGGACCTCTCCGGCCGCCGCGGTCCATCTCTCCGAGCGCACCGTACGACAGCCCGCCCTGGAGACCGCCGCGGCATACGAGCCGAAGGGCAACAGCGCCTGACTGAGCAACCGCCCGTCGCCGCCTGTGCGGCCTACGTCCGGCCGGTCCGTCGCCGGACCGCCGCCTCGCTCGGGCCACCATTCCACGGCCACGTCCGCGTCCGGCATGGGCGCTCCGTCGGGGTGCACGGCCTGCACCGCAATGCGGCAGGCCACGCCTTCCTCGACCACGAGGCGTAGCGGCGCCTCGCCGTCGGCATCGACCGCCGGGCGATCTCGGGTCATGAGATCGCCCGACCGCGCCCACAGCCGCCGAGGAGACCACATCTGCGGATCGATCCGCGCGGGCCTCCTGGCCACGGTGATCGCGAAACGCCCGGCGTCGTCGCACTCCACGGGCTTGCCATAGCCGCCTCTGTGGCCGTAGACCAGCCCACGTGCCACCGGCCTGCCACCTGCATCAACCACGACGCCATCGAGCCGGACGAAAGATACCAACTCGATGTCCCGCGCCCTCACCGGCTCGTGAGCCACGGTCACCTGAACGGAGGGCACCCCGGCCTCCGGCGACCAGTACGCCACAGGAAGCCTGTGGACGGACAGCCTCAGGGTTCCCGGCAGCGCTAGGAAGCGGTAGATGCCCTGAGCGTCGGTGACGGACTGCACCAGCGCGCGCGCGCCATCGAAGCACCACACCCCTATCCCGGCCACCGGCTCCTGCGTGACGGCGTCGATGACACGTCCCGTGACCTCGGAGGCGGGCCGCAACTCCACCCGCACCTGTGCGGTCTCGCCCGACTTCACCTGCACCTCCACCGGATGGGCCTGCCGGCGCGCCCCGGGTGGAAAGCGGAACGTCACGCTGGTGAGACCCGGCTGCAGCGGCCAAAGCAGCGCCGTGCCGTCGGCATCGGTTGTGCCCTTCTCTCGCGAGTACGCCGGGAAGTGGTAGGGCACGGAGGCGGCCAGCGGCCCGACGCCCGACGTCGCCTCCGGGCTTTCCTCGCACACCAGCCTCACCCGCACGGCGCCGGGCGGCGAGATGACCACGGGCGCCTGATCCCCGGTGCCGAGGGTCATCTGGGCCCTGCCGAAGACCTCCGTCCGGGCTACCAGCCGCAGGGCGTGCCGTGCGGGGGCTATCGAGGTTGAGAAGCGACCTTCCTCGTCGGTCTCCACGGCCATGGCGTCGGTTAGTTCCTCGGGCAGTTGCGCCGAGGCGTCTGCGCCTCCCGGCAGACTGGCGGGCCCGACACGGGCCACCACTCCCTTGCCCGTCCCGTCCACCAGACGACCCGCTCGCGCCACCGCCGGCGGAGACTGGAGACCCACGTGCCCCAGCGCCACAGCATCGAAGGGCAGCTCCTGATGGGCAACCGCCAGGCCTTCGCGATAGGCCACCGCCAGCGGCCCGTAGACCAGCGAGGGCAGCCCCATCTCCACGTCGGGAACGGAGAACCTGCCCCCACCATCGGCAGTCGCCCGGCCCATGACTTCGGGCTCAGCCAGATAGGGCTGTCGGTGGACGATCCAGACTCTGGCTCCGGCCACAGGGGCGCCCGTCTCATCCAAGACGCGCCCGGAGATGGTGGCAGGAGCCGCCGTGCTCAGGACTGGAAAGAGGAGAAGCAGCAGTCCGTAGGCGGTGTTCATCCGCACACACCCCTCGTCCGTTGATGCGCGGTCATGCCGTCATCCTGCCCGTGCCGTAGACCGGCCGTTGCCTTTGTGCCGTTCGCCGTCATCCTGCTCATCCTGCCCATCCTGTTAACTGGTCGTTGCCGCTGTGCCGCTGTGCCGCTGTGCCGTTGTGCCGTTGTGCCTCTCGCCGTCATCGTGCCCGCCCCGTTCCCTCCCCGTTGCTGTCGCGGCCAGCGCCGCCGCTCAGTCGGCGACCCTTGCCCACGGCCTCCAGTCTAGGTAGTGCCGATTCGGCCTGGCCGGCTGCCGGTCCTCAGGAGGGGTGGCCAGCAACTCGATGACCTTGGTCCACAGGCCGGCGCCGCTGCCGGTGAGGCCGTCGCTGGTGGGTGTGTCATCGAGCCGGCGAACCAGCTCGGCGGCCAGGTTGGCGTCCACCGCGGTGGCGGCCACGACCAGGTCGTGCACGGCCTCTCCCGAGAGCGGGGTCGCTGAGAGCTTGCTCTGTTCCATGGCGTCCCGGACCGTCTCGGCAGCGAGGGAGGGTCCGGCGAAGGCGAGATGGCGGATCACACCGGTGGACCTGCGGCTGCTGCGCGCTGCCAGGGCGAGCCAGGCCACGCGCTGGGGCTCCGGGTAGCCGATGCGATAGGCCACGCAGGTCAGATCGCCCATGACGTCGGGGTAACGTGCCGGCGAGTCCAGGTCCCCCCTGCCCGCGGCCAGCGCAGCCACGATCGGCAGCAGCACCTCCTCGACGACCTGCGCCGCCCGGTCGGGATCCCGCGGGGCCAGCGCGAACGCCACGTACGACAGGGCCCGCGCTCGCAGCACAGACGACTCCACGCCCCGCGCGAGGGCCAGCGCCCTGTCCGTGTCCACTGGCGCCATGGCGTAGGCGATCCTCATGACCTCGCCGTCGGCCCAGCGCCCGCCGAAGACTTTGTCCCCGACCCGGTACCCGCGGGCATGCTGCAGGGCATCGGCTTCGTCGATGAGCCGACAGGCAACATCCGGTTGCGTGGCGGCGATGCGCCCGGCGATCCCCAGGCGTGCCTGGGCGCCGGGGCTGTAGGTGTCCAGTTCCTCTATCACTTCCAGCGACCATGGGAGGTCCAGGCGGCAGAGGGCTTCGGCGGCATGCGCGAGTGTGTCGGCGTGTGCCCCTTCGACGGGCTCTTGGGTCCGCGCGCTCTGCCGGATCTGCCGCAGCAGCTCCTCGGCCGTCGGCCGGTCGTATTCCCAGAGCGCATCGGCGACGCGCATCAGAGTTCGCATGTCGTCCAGGGGCGGCCTGGCGGTGCGGGCGTAGCCCAGGGCGGCAGACGCGAGCTTCCCGACATCCTCGCCGCGCATGAAGGGCAATCCCGCAACGGCCGCCTCGCAGCGCGATGCGTCATCCGGCAACGTCGCCAGGTAGCCGGACACCACATCGAGACCGTGCTGCGCCAGTGCATGAGCCAACCTCGTCCCGAACCAGCCGCCGGCTTTCTCCAGTTGCTGTAGCACCCGCTGTGGGTACAGCATGGCCTGAGCTGTCTCGAAGCCGCCGATCCCGCTGTCGTAGGCCGGTGGGAACCTCCGCAGCGCCTCCTGGAGCAGCTCCCCCGCCACCCGGCGGTCGGTGGCGAAGTCGGTGAGCGAGCGCACCGCCACAGGCGGACCCAGTCTCGCGCCGGGCTTGAGGGCACGCATGGGCAGGATGACGTCTCCCTCGCCGACCGCCACCTTCACCGCTCCCACCGCCTCTGGCGAGACGGCCACCACCCATGCGGTGCCCTCCCACAAGCCGTCCAGCGAGAAGGCGCCCGCGGCATCGGTACGTGTGCGGATCTCCAGGGGCCCCTCGCCGGAGGCGTAGACTTCTGCGCCGCCCACGGCCGCTCCCGCGGTGTCCACCACGCGACCGGCGACCACGCCGCCGGCGTGAGTGATGACGAGATCGCCCAAGTCATGCACCTGCCCCGGGGCGCACGTCCAGCTCGCCGGCCTCGCGGTGTTCCAATGCCTCTTGGTGACCTCCGCCGTGTAGGCACCGTACGGCCACAGGAGCGGGCTTTGGTAGGTCCCGTTGGCCTCCGTCAGCCCGCACAGGCGCTGTATGTTGGTGGTCGGGCCGGGCGCGTCGTTGTGGTGGACCTGCACCTCCGCCAGAGGCACCGGCTTGCCCTGCGGGTCGGTGACGCGGAGCTTGAGGCGGCATCCCAGGCCGGGCTCGACCACGAGCCGCGCGGCCGTCCCGACCGGTACCTCAATGGGTTGGCGGCTCATCTGGTCTCCGGCCCCGGCATAGAGCGTTACCACCGGTGGCCGCCGTTCCGAGCCGGGAATGCTCCACGAGCTTCGGGGCAGGTACAGGGTGAAGCGGCCTTCGGCGTCACATGCAGTAGGCCCGTGCGTGCCGGACGCCGCCCAGGTCTCGGCTCCCGGAACAGGGCGCCCGGTAGTGTCCACGACAAGCCCCTCCACAACCGGCCCGTCGCCGATGACCAGGTCCGGGAACACTCCGCCGCCCTCGGCCACCGTCATCTCCACCGAGCCCGATTGGCGACTATCGACCAGTCCGCCGTCAAGTATGGCCACAACGCTGGCCCGTACCTTGCCCGGGAGCGCGCGGAAGCGGTACGTGCCGTCGGCGTCGGTGACCGGGAGACTGTCCCGCGAGTAGGTTGCCGGTCCGTTTGGCTGCACCGTCAGCCCTTCCAGCGGCAGCCCTGTGCTTCCGTCGATGACGCGTCCGGTCACCTCGACCGCCCGCTGTAGGGCGATCTGTACCTCGGTGGTCTGCCTGGAGAGCACTTCGAACGGGGGGGCCGACATGGACGACTGCCAACGGGCGTCAGTGCTGCAGTAGACGAAGGCGCCGCCCCGGCCGGGCTGCACCTGGTCCACCTCGCCCACCCCATCGGGGCCGATGATCGCCGTTCCGCTACTGCGTGCCCGGAGGCGCCCTGACGGCCGGCCGGCATCCTCTTCACCTCCGCCACCGCCGACATAGACCCGCAATCCCGCCACGGTCTCGGGAGCCTCGGCACAGGTGACTCGCACCCGCACTCGTCCCGGCGGCGCTACGACAAGTGTCCCGCAATGGGGACCGTAGCCGAGACTGACCAGGCCGAACTCCGGATGCTCCGCGGACAAGTACGCCCTGGCATGATAGGGGCAGGCGGTGAAGAGGAAGCTACCGTCGGGCGCGGTCGGCACGGACAGCAGCCGGGAGAGGTCATCGGGCAAGTCAAGGGACACCCGCGGCCCCCCGTAGGGTCCGTCGGCGTGCAGATGGATCGGCCGGACAGTTGCCCCCAGGCCCCCCTCCCGCCCATCAACGACCCGACCGGTAGTCCGCGTAGCCCGGTCGCAGAGGAGGAGGACCCGTCGCTCCCCAACAGGCCTGCCGGTCTGGCCCCACCAACCCAGGGCCCGCCCTTCCACGTAGGCAAGGAGGCTCAGCGTCACCCCCGCATCCGGCGTGGCGGAAGCAGAGGAGCCGGTGATGACGAAGGTGCCGTTCGCGTTGGATGTGTCCCGCCCGATCACCTCAGAAGCGGCGCCAGGAGGCGATTGAACCAGCCACACCTCGGCCCCGGGCAACGGCCGGCACTCCTCGTCCACCACACGGCCCCAGATTGGCACCGCGTGGCCGTAGCCCACCACTACGACAGAAGCGATCAACATCACCGTAGCTCGCATGCTTAGGTTGCCTCCGGTGCCCGAACCTGTGGCGGTCGTTCCCGTTGATGGCGCGGGAAGACCGGCGCCCTCGCCGTCCTCCCAACCCGCCTGCAAGGTGGCGTGCCGTTCTCCCTGCCGTCGATGCCGAACAGGTTGCGCATGATAGCCACGGGCTGAGCCGTGGGGCAGGGAGGACGGCCCGTCCTTCCTCCATGCACCGTCAGAACGGCCAGGTGGGTCCCGCTCAGCGGCGCCCCGCGGCCCCGGGGACCGCAAGACGCGCGAACGGCTATCGATCGTCCTCAAGCCGCACTCCCGGCGCCCACACGCGGCGGTAGGTCCAGGCCAGCGCGTAGCGGTCCTCGGGCGGGGTAAGCAGCAGTCTCGCCACCTGACCCCACACCTCGGCCCGGGAGGCCGCCCCACCTGGAGGGTCCGGCTCCGCATCCATGGCGTGGAAGACCTCGGCGGTCAGATGGGCATCAGTCGCCGCCGCAGCCAGCGCCATGCTGAGGAAGCTCGCCGGAGACGCAGGAGCATCCGCGGGCCTGGGCTGGGCGAGGCAATCGCGGACGAGGTCGGCCGCCATCACCGGGTCGGCGAAGGCCAGGGCGGCAAGGTACCCGCCTTGTCGTGGACTCGTGGAGCGTCGGCAGGCCAGGGCCAGGTAGCCCAGGCGCTGTGCGTCCGGATGACCGATGGCGCGGGCAGCTCGCGCCAGGTCCGCCAGGAGGCCCGCATCCGCCGGGCCCGGGGACGGCGCCTCCCCCGGCCCGGCCACAGCGGCGATGGGCTCGATGACGGCTTCGTCGAAGGCGGCCGCCGCCCGCTCTGGGTCCCCGGCGCGCAGCGCCAGAGCGATGGCCGTCAGTGCCCGGGAGCGCGCGGTCCACACGTCCAGGCTGCGGGCGACCCTCAGCGCCCGCTCCGGGTCGGTCGGCGCCATGGCGTACAGGACCTCGGGCACCCCCTGTGCCTCCCTCTGGTAGGGCGGCATGGGCCCGATGTGCACAACCGGCCCCCGACGCGTAGGGTCCAGCTCGCGACACTCCAGCAGGAGCGTCTCGGCCTCAGCCGGGTGGGTGGCGGCAATGCGCGCGGCGATCTCCATGCGCGTACTGATGGTCTGCCGGCGGTCCTCGATGGCGTCAAGCAGCGCAATGGCGGCGGGCAGGTCCAGGCGGCAGAGGGCTCTCGCCGCGGCCCGGCGAGACGGACCGTCGGTGTACTGGACGCCCAGCTTCTCCGCCGCCGCCTGGACTTCCCGCAGCACCGGCTCGGCGGCCACCGGGTCCACCTCCCACAGCACTTCCGCCGCTTGAGCCAGCAACCGCAGGGAACCGCGGGGCCCATCCACAGACCGCGCGGAGTTGGCCGCCATCTTGGCCATCTCCGCCGCCCCCGGCGACCGGCGCGCCGCCGCCCGCCGCGCGGCCTCGAGGGCAGCAGTCGCCCCGAGTTCAGCCGACTCGATGGCTCTCAGATGCACGAGCGCCGCCTCCGGAGCGTCCCCTGCCAGAACCCGGGCGAGCGCCCCGTGAACGTACTCAACGCACCCACCATCCAACTCCGAGACCGCCAGAGCGCCGCCGGGGTCCAGAAGCACCCAGGACTCCAGCAAGGGCTCGACCCGGTACAGGCTCCTGGATTGGAGACGTCCCCTGATCTCGTCCAGCAGGGCCTTGGCCACCTCCTTGTCTGTCGCCATGTCCGTAGCAGACCGGGAAGCCACCGGCGCCTGCAGCGCGGCGTCGCCAAGCAAGGGCTCCAGCTTGATCTCCGCCTCCGCGATGCCGGTGGCCAGCCTGACCGCCCCCACGGCGCCGCCGGAGGTGGCCACGATCCACGCGCTCCCCTCGTAGAGGCCCTGGAGCCGGAAGCGGCCTTCCTCATCGGTACGCTCCACGGTGTCCCGGGGTCCTTCCCCGGCGGCGACGACCCGCGCCCAGTGCACCGGCCGGCCCCCGGCGTCCACTACGCGCCCGGACACCTCCCCACGCCCCGGCACGATGGTCACATCCCCCAGATCGCAGGTGGCGCCCGGTTCGGCCTGTCTTCGATCCGTGCGTGCCCCGCAGAAACCCGCCTTATCCACGTCCGCCGATAACTCGCCATAGGGCCACGTCGGCCGGCTCCGATAGTGCCCGTTCTCGTCGGTCCGGCCATGGAGTGGCGGGAAGGGGGCGCCCACCTCATTGATGTGGATGCTGACCGCCACCTCGGCGCCCTCCACCGGAGCCCCATCCGGGTCGATCACCCTCAGCCTGACCCGGCACGCGGCATTCCTGTGCAGCGTCACGGTGACGGTCTCTCCGCCACGTGCGGCGAACAGCTCGCGGGTCATCATCTCCCCGCTCCGGGCCCAGAGGCGTACCACGTGGCGGCGCGCGTCCTCGTCGCTGGTCGCCGGCAGAGCGGGTTCGGAGGTCACAAACCGGCCCGCCTCGTCGCAGATCATGGGACTTTCGTTCTGGCGGCCGGCAAGCCACACCTCGGCACCGGGCACGGGCCGTCCCTCCTCATCCACCACGGTACCGGCCACCTTGGGGCCGTGGCGCATCACCAGGTCGGGCAGCACCACGTCGCGGTCGGTGATGACGAGTCTCGCGGCAGCATTCTCATCGAGCGGAATCGGCCTGCCCGCCTGTCGCTCGGTGTACAGGTGCAGGCTGCCGGGCAAGGCGCCGAGCCGGAACCTGCCCTCCCGATCGGTGACCGGGAGAGCGGTCTGCAGGTAGACCACCCCGGATGTGGGCCTGAGCTGCACCTCCGGGACGGGCCTGCCGGTCACATCGTCGGTGACTCTCCCGGAGACGAGGTGAGCCCGCTGGAGCGGGATCTGCAGCTCGGGGTTCTCCCCCGCCTGCAGCTCGAGGCGGGTCGGCACGGTCTGCCACAGCGCCTCGCAGGGGAACTGCGGGGTGATGTGCACCGGCCCGGGCTGCAGCGGCGGTAGCGCCGCCACTCCCTCCGCGTCGGTGACGGCTGTAGCGTCCGCCATGCCCCGCCCGCGGGAATCGCCACCGGAAGCCCGGACACGCACCCCGGCGGCGGCCTGTGGGTGCTCCGGACACAGCAGCCGCACCACGAGTTTCGCCGGAGGAGGCAGTACCAGTTCGCCGCAGTCGGCCTGCCCGCCAAGGGCCACATCGCCGTACGTCTCGGAGCGCGCAGTGAGCGACATGGAGCAGTCGTCGGGGCGGTAGGTGATGGTGAAGTGACCGGTAGCCGTGGTGCCGACGGCCAGTCGATCGCCCAACTCCGGAGGCAGCCACACCAGCGATCGAGCGCCCTCCCACGGCCCGGATCGCTGCAAACGTCTGGGCACGATGCGAGCCGCCACGCCCCCGCCGTCGGTATCCACAATCCGACCGGTGGTCCGGGTCAGAGCGCCGCAGACGACCACCAGAGGCAGTCCGGTCTCCATCGCCTCAGCGCAGTTGCGGGTGCCGAGAGCACGGCCCTCGGCGAGGGCGAGCACATTGAGCCACGAAGGCTCCGTGAATGCGGCGGGTTCGGCTGGGAGCAGCGCAAAGGCGCCCTCGCCGTCGGTGCTGGCCTCTGCCACAATCCGAGCGCGCTCGTCGCCCGGAGCAGGACCCGTCAGCCACACCTGCGCCGAGGCGATGGGGCGCCCGTCGGCGTCGACGACCCTCCCGGTGATCGCCGCCGGCTGGGCGAGGAGGAAGGACTGAAGCGCCAGCAAAGACAGGACGATGGGTCTGTGCATGGTGGAGGCCTCCGCTCCTGCGGCATTGGCGGGCAGAAGGATGGATGGGACTAAGGCGAGCGATGGCGGGCGGGAAAGCCCGCCCCACCAACGGCGAACGGCGGCGGGCGCGAAAGCCCGCCCCACGGAGGGCAGGGGGTGTCAGTCCACAGACACCACCGCAAAGGCCTCGATGCCGGCCAGGTGCAGCACTCTGTAGAAGCGGGATTCGGGCGCCGTGAGGAGGAACTCAATTGCCCGCCCCCAGGCCCGGAGCTGCTGCTGGGCGTCGCTCCCCGCGCCCGGCCGCAGGGAGCGGAGGTACTCGACGGCCAGACCGGTGTCGCACACCGCCGCGGCCACGGCGACGTCGGACAGCGTGTCCACCATGAGTGCCGGTCCCGGCTCCCCAGGCTGGTTCATGATGTCCGCGATCAGCTCAGCGGTCATCTCGGGGCAGGCCAGCGCGAGGCCGCGCAGGAACGCGTACCGCGCCGGGTCGGAGTACCCCATGGCCCCGCCCGCCGCGGAACGGTTGGCCAGGGCCAGCCAGGCGATGGGCTCTACCTCCGGATAGCCGATCCGCTGCGCGATGGCCGCCAACTCCCCTGCGCGCCGGGCAAGCCCGGTATGCCACGCCCGTGCCGCGCCGTCGGAGACCACATCGCCCAGTGACGCCAGAGCCTGCTCGAGGGCCTCCGCCGCCAGATCGGGCTTCGTGGGCGAGACCGCCAGCGCAAAGCAGCCCAGGCACCTTGCTCGGACCCACGGGCTCGGGGCGCTGAGGGCAAGTTGCAGCGCCCGCTCCGGGTCCGCCGGGCCCATGGCGTAGACCAATCGCGCCAGCATCTCGTCCTGACCTGTCGCCTCACAGTCCTGCACCACCTCTACGGCCTCCGCCGGGCGCGTGGCGGCGATCCTCCGGGCAATGCCCATGCGGTACCTTGTCCCGCCCTCGATCACGGTGGTAGTGGTCTCGAAGTGGGCACCGTCCCGGAGCCTGGTGGTCTCGTGGCGAAGGGTGTCGAGCCCGACGGTGAGTTCCAGCGCCGCCTCCAGGTCGGCATAGCACAACGCCTCGGCGGCCCTTCCCCGTGCCCGGCCGTCCTCTTCCTGCGTCCCCAACCCTGAGGCCGCCTGCAGCAGATCGCGCACCACCGGTTCCGCCGCAGCCGGATCCAGCATGTACAGAGCCTCGGCAGCCGCGGCCTGAAGCTCGATCTGATGCGGCGAGTGCGCCACCGCGGCCGCGTCCACCACCGCACGGTCCGCGGCCGTGCGCGCCAGGCTCAACAGGCCGGCCGCAGCGGCCTTCGGTAGCCCCGCAGCGGCCAGTCGCAGTCTGTCCGCGGCAGCCACATAGGCCGACACGCGCCCCTGCGGGTGAGGATAGCTCTCGATGCGCGACAGCACCTCATCGGGCCCCGTGGCCGGTAGCCGCTCGGCCAGATGCCTGATGAGCCCCCAGTCGTGGCGCCTGCCGTCGGCCTCCGACAGCTCGAAGGCATGCTTCACATCCAGCATCGCCCACCCGTAGATGAGGCTGTCGAGGTACCTGGGACTGCCGCTGAACCTCCGCTCGGTCTCGAGCAGCAGCTCCCGGGCCAACCGGCGATCGGTCTCGGCATTGCCCGTCGAGGCGGCAGGCGGTCGCAGCTTGTGGCCGCGGGGCAAGGGCCGCAGCACAATGGTGCCCGGCTCACCGTCCGTCTGCTGCTTCACACCACCGATGGCTCCCGGCCGCTGCGCCGTAACCCACACGCTTCCCGGGTGCAGCCCCTCCAGCCGGAAGCGTCCCTCGCCATCCGCGCGGGTCTCCGCCTCGCAGGGTCCTTCCCGGTTCGCAGCCACACGCACCCCCACCACGGGCCTGCCCTCCGTGTCCACGACGCGCCCCTCCACAACGCATTCCGCCGCGTGCAGGATGACATCGCCAAAGTCGTGCTCCGCTCCCGGCTCTGCCGGCCATGCCCCGGTCTTGGCCCCGGTGTACCCGGGCCTTCTGAGCGTCAGACTATAGCTGCCATCCGGCCAGATGGGCGGGGTGACGAGCACCCCCCGGTCGTCGGTGAGGCCCGCCGCCATCTCCTGAAACGGATTCGCCGCGGCGCTATAGACCGCCACCACCACTTCCGGCACCGGCGCGCCGTGTTGGTCGATGGCCCGCACCCGCATCCGGCAGGCGGCGTTCGCGGATACGACCAGCCGCTCCAGGGTCGCAGGCAAGACCCTGGCTCTGACGGGCTTGACCGTCATCATGTCGCCGCAACGCGCCCACAGTGACAATTCGCCGACGCGGGCGTCCACCGTAATGCGAAATCGCCCACCGAGATCGGTGCAGTGCGCCGCCTCGTTGAGACGGGGCGATGTGAACACCTCCGCCCCCGGCAGCGGCCTCCCCTCGCCGTCCACGACGATCCCGCTCACGCCGCGCTTGGGCTTCAGCGCGATGTCCGGCGCCACCGTTCCTTCGGGCGTCACCTCCACCTGCGCCGGCGTCTGCGAGACGTCGCCCTCCGCGTAGTCTGCAGGCCAGTCCGCCACGCGAATGGACACCCCGCCGGGCAGGCAGCGCGCTTCGTAACGGCCCTCGGCGTCTGCGCGCGCCGTGACCTGCGATGCGCCGGACACCGGAGTGGCGACGACCGTCGCCCCCGCTACCGGCTCCAGGCTGTGGGCATCCACCACGCGGCCGGAGAGGGGGTAGGTGGGCTCCAGCGTGATCTCCGCGACGGTCTCCTGCCCCGGCCGCACGATGGCCCTGGCCGCCGCGGTCCGCCACGGCGAATCGCCGGGAAGCTCGGCGGTCAGCGAGACCGTTCCGGGCTGCAGAGGAGGCAGTTCCGCGAGCCCGCGGGCGTCCGTGACGGCGGTGGCCACCCAACCCCGCCCCCCTGGCTGAGTGGTACCCTTGACCTTCAGGGGCACCCCGGAGGCGTCTCGCGGAGCCGGCGGGCAGACGAGCCTGGCCACCAGGAACCCGGGCGGCTGGAGCGAGACGGTGGGCTCCTGCTCATCTCGGCTCAGGGCGACGCTCGACCTCCCGTGATTGGAGGCCTCAAGGTCCACCGCTACGGTCTGACCGGGCGGACAGAGGGGGAGTACGAAGCGACCTTCGGCTTGCGCCTCCACGGCAAGGCGTTCCGACAGGGTCCCCGGCAGCTCCACGGTGCGCAGGTCCCGCTGGGCGATGTCGGTTCGCGTGAACGCCGTGGGAGTGATGCGAGCGGAGAGGCCGTGTCCGTCGCTATCCACTATCATCCCGCGCAGCGGGGCCGGGGGGGCACACAGGACCTCCGCCGAGATCCCGCCGCCCGGGGGGACGGTGACCCTCGCCCAGCCCGGCGCAAGCCCATCGCGGAGTGCCAGGAGAACCACCCCCTGCGGGGTGTCCAGGGGCCGGAAGGGGACGCCCTCAAATGTCAACAGGCCCTCTGCGTCGGCCACCGCGGGCCCGATCGACGCGGGGTCACCCAGCGCGTTGGACGAGAAGACGGCCCAGCCCTCCGCGCCGGGCAACGGCGTGCCCTGGGCGTCCACGACCCGCGCGGTGATGGTGACGGGGGCGGCCGATGCGACGACGGGGACCAGGAGAGCAATGATAGCGAAGCGGCGCATGGTTAGGGCCTCCGTGTATGCGGGTCTCCAGCTTCCCCGGGCTCACGCCCGGGGCTACCGATGTGCCGCCCCTTCCGGGGCTGTGCGGCGACGGCACGGCCCCTCGCATCCAGGCGAGTCCGTCGTGCAGTCCGCCGTCATCCTGTCCATCCTCTCCGTGCCGTCCATCCTGTCCATCCTGTTATCTTGTCGTTGTCCCTGCCTGCGTCCCCGGGCTCACGCCCGGGGCTACCGATGTCCCGCCCCTTGCGGGGCTGTGCGGCGCCGGCACGGCCCCTGGCCCCAAGGTTAGTCCGTCCTGTCGTCCGCCGTCGTCCTGTCCATCCTCTCCGTGCCGTCCATCCTGTCCATCCTGTTATCTTGTCGTTGCCGTCGCCGTTATCTCAGTCGTCGGCCCCCGGTGCCCAACCGCTGCCGGCCCTAAGCACCAGGTAGAAGCGGTCCTCAGCCGGTGTGGCGAGGACCTCGATCGCCTGCACCCAGGCTGTGCCGTGCTCGGCGCGCGTATCGTCGTCCTCGGCCTCTAGAGACCTCAGGTAACGGGCGGCCTCGTTGGCGTCGCAGGCCGCTGCGGCGATGGCCCGGCAGCGCACCCAGTCGTCCGGCATCGGACCCTTCTTCGGCTCAGGCTGGGACGCCATGTCCCTGAGCACCTCCGCCGCCAGCTCGGGGCAGGCCAGCGCCAGGCCGCACAGATAGGCACAGGAGGGCCGGTCGTCGAAGCTCTCCACCGGGAGGGGCTGCCGGCAGGCCAGGGCGAGCCACGCGATGGGCTCCACCTGCGGGTAACCGATGCGGCGGGCGATGGCGGCGAGTTCGGCGGCGACCTCCCCGCGGTTGCCGTGTCCCCTGTGATGCTCGGAGAGGTCGGAAGCGGCCTCCACGGCCTGCTCGAGGATCGCCGCCGCGCGGTCCGCGTCAATGGGTGCGATGGCCAGAGCGATGGCGCCCAGGGGTCTCGCGCGGCCGAAGGGGTCTTCGAGACGCGCCACAAGGTCCAGGGCCTGCTGCAGGTCTACCGGAGCCATGGCGTAGACCACGCGGGGCACCAGCCGGTCGCGACCCGGGACGCCACAGGCCAGGACCAGCTCTGTCGCCTCGGCGGGGTGGCTCGCCGCGATCGAGAGTGCCAGTTCGGCGCGAAGCTGCGCCGGGTCCCCCATGTCCGTGATGCCCTCGAGCAGCTTCAGCGCGCCGGGGAGGTCGATGAGAGCAAGGGCGCGGGCGGCGGCCAGCCGCGTGCGTGCCTCCGGGTAGTCTTGACGCAATGTGCCGGCGAGCCTACCGACCTCACGGAGTACCGGCTCGGCAGCACCGGTGTCCAGGGAGTGCAGCGCCTCGGCGGCACGGGCGAGGTGCTCCGCCCGGCCGCGGGGCTTGTCGATCGTTCGGGCCTCGGACACGGCACCGTCGGCCGCGGTGCGGGCCAGTTGCAGAAGCTCGGCGGCCTCATCGGCCGGGAGGCGCTCCGCAGCCACACCGATGCGTTGGGAGAAGGCTGCGAGAGCCTCCGAACGTTGCCCGCCGCCCGGGAGCAGCGCGATGGACTGCAGGACACCTTCCGGGTCGGTGGCGGCGAGCTTATCGATGAGACCTCGAACTACATTGCCGCTCACGTCGCCGCCGGCCTTCAGTGCGGTCTGTAGGGCCTCATCGGGAGCCAATAGAGCCCACGACCGGATCAGCCACAGTGGGTGCTCCCCGGCGGTCTCATCGAACAGCTCCCGCGCGACCTTCAGGTCAGTCTCATAGCCTGTGAGCGAGCCGATGCCCGCGACTGCAGACAGCTTGTGTCCATGGGGCAGTGGAGTGAGGACGATCGTCCCCTCTTCCCCATCGACCTGCAGCTTCGCGCCGCCGATCGCCTCATCGGTCTGCGCAGTGACGAAGGCGCTGCCGGGGTACAGGCCCTCCAGCCGGAAGCGGCCGCGAGCGTCGGTCCGAGGGGGTGGCTGGAAGGCGCTGGAGCCCGTGTCCGGGGGGCCCTCAGCCACGGCGGCGACGTTGGCTTCGGCCACGGGTCTGCCCGCGGCGTCCACCACGCGCCCGGCGACAACACCGATAGTCGGGACCAAGTTGACGGCTCCGAAGTCGTGACGCCCGGCGGCCTTGGCCTGCCATCGACCGGTCTGCGCGTCGGCGAAGGTGGTCTTGCTCACGAGAGCCTGATAGGAGCCATCGGGCCACAGCGGGGGGCTGTCGTAGCGTCCCGCGGCGTCGGTGATCCCCCAGTCGACGGGAATCGCCCCGTCGGCGTCGCCATGCCGGATCGTGACATGCGTACCGGGGAAGGGGTGCCCGGCCGGGCTCACCGCCTGCACGCGCAGACGGCAGCCCGCCCTATCCACCAGCACGAGGCGTACCGCGTCGGTGGCTCCCGGTCGGGCGGTGACCGGTTGAGTCGTCATGGCCTCCTTGCGCCTGGCGCGCAGCAAGAGCGGCCCCACGTCCTGCGCCACCGCGATCTCGAACCGGCCCTTGGGGTCGGTCAGGTACGCGGGGCCAAGACGGGTTGGGTACGGGTAGACCTCAGCGTCCGGCACCGGCCGGCCGCCCCCGTCCACCACCACACCGCGCAGCCTGACGATGGGCGGCAGCTCGATGTCCGGAGCCTCAGCGCCGTCGGCCGTCACTTCGACGCTCGCCACCTGGGGATGGACCGCCAGGGCGTCCTCCGGGGACCGGCCGTGCACGATGAGCGTCAGATGCCCCGGCAGGGCCCGCAGGGCGTAACGACCCTCGGCATCGGTGGGCGGCGCCGGCAGCCCCGCACCGTGGATCACCACACCGGGCACAGGTTGCTTCGTCTTGCCGTCCACGACGCGGCCCGTCACCGGGTAGGTGGGGCCAAGCTCGATCTCAAGCTCCGCTTGCTGTCCGGGCTTCATCCGGACATGTCGGCCGGTGCTGCGCCACAGGGCATCGTGGGCGAAGACGGGAGACGCCGTCACATTGCCCGGCTTGACCGCCGGAAAGTGGGCGAGTCCGGCCTCGTCGGTGGCCACGGTCGCCGTCCAGGGGATGGTGCCGCCGTGGCGCTCGGCACTGACGTCGATCGGGATGCCGGCCGCGGCGGCCGGGCTCTGCGGACATACAAGACGCACCTGCAGCGACGCCGGCGGCCTGACGACGACAGGCAGACCCGTCTCCCCTGCGTCCAGGTGCACGCCGAGTGCAGACAGATCCCCTGCGTGTACATCGACCGCCACCGCCTGGCCTGCCGAACACAGATCGAGGTAGAACCCGCCTTCCGCATCGGTCTGCACGCCGAGCGCCTCGGCCACCGCGGTTGGTACCACGCGGTACCCCAGCACCGGGTGGAGCGGGTCAGGCAGCCACAGGGACCGCGGCAGAAGGCAGGCCGCGACGCCCCTGCCCTCCTCGTCGACGACCCTCCCGCTCACCGGAGCCGAAGCCGGACAGGTGACCTCAACCGACGCAGTCCCTATCGCCGACGCGAAGGCGCTACCGAACCCAAGGGCGTGCCCTGTGCAGTGCGCGATCACTGTGGCCCCAAGGGATCGGGCTCCAGGCGCCGGGAGCGACACTTCCGAGAACTGGAATACCCCGGCGGGATCGGTGTGCGCAGGCCCGAAAACAGTGGGCTCGGGCTCTGAGCGTGCGTAGGACACCACCCACACGCGGGCATCGGCCAGCGCCGCGCCCGCTTCGTCCAGGACACGGCCGGTCAGGTCCTCGGGGAATGCGGGGCCGGCGATGGCAAGGGGCAGCAAGAGCAGGGCGAGCAAGGCGGGCATGCACAAAACCTCCCCGTGCGCGGTGGCGTACTCGGCGGCGGGAACGGCTGGCGCCGGCGGGCCGGAAAGCCCGCCCCACGAAGGCCAGCGGCGATGCGGGTCCCGCCCAGGGGCGACCCGCGGTCCCCCTGCAATGGAAAGCATGAGAGCTTGGGTTGGGTGCCGTGCCGTCGCCGTCTGCCCCAAAGGGGCAGTGCATACTAGCCACGGGTGAAACCCGTGGAATCACCCCCCTCCACCTCCATTCCTCGGTGTCGTCCGCCAGGAGCGCGGACGGGGTCGCACCACCCCAGGCCCCACGATGGACACCGCAGTGGGCACGGCTAACGGCGGACGCCGGCGGGCTCGGAACTCACATTATGCATGAACGCAGTGATGCTACATCCCGCCACAGCCAGGCCTCTGTCGGTGGCAGGAATGCCGTTCTCCCCCCTCCTCCCGTCTCGCCGGTCGTATCGGCGAGTAAGGGGGGCCGGGGGGGTGAGGCGACGTGAGTCGGCGCCCGCACGGGAACCTGCATAATGTGAGTCGAAAGCCCGCCCCACCAACGGCACAACTACGAACGGCTACCCACCCACCGCGAAGGGCACCTTTTGCGTGACCGCCCTGCCATCGGCGGCAGCAACTGCCACGTGGAGCGTGTACACTCCCGGCTCCGACGCGGCCCTCCCGATCCGGAACTCCTGACACTCACGGGGCGGGAGCGTCACGCTGCCGGTGAACTCCCGCCATTCCGGGCGACCGCCGGACTTGACCGCCGCGTACCTTCCACTGACGGCGAGGTTGGCGTCGGTCTTGTTGGTGAGCTTCACGCGGAAGCAGGCCTCATCCGCCGTCGCGAACACATTGCCGGGCTTGTCCGATTCGATCGCGACCTCGACCCCGATCAGCTCGGTGGCCACCTCTTCGAGCCGCAGGTCGTCTGCATAGGCCTTCCCCACCTTACCGGCCAGCATGCCCACGTACCCCGGTCGGCATCCACCATCCCAGGCGGGCGTGGTGAAGGTGGTGGTCTTCTCCTGCCATGGCCCCGCACCGACGTAGGTGGTCTCCCAGATCTCGCGGGACAGCCCGCGTGACTCCGAAGCCACCACGTGGAGGTTCACGGCGGTGGCGCCCTCGGCCCGGAGCCAACCGCTGAGCCGGTAGGTGGTGTTCGGCCTGAGGGCCACGTACTGGAGCCAGCAGATGTACGGCACCTTCCCGTTGTCCAGCACTTCACAGCACAGACACCGCTCGCCGCTGTGGGGGTTGGTGTCAGACCACACATGGCGGCCCTGCTGCTCGTACTTGACCCACTGCCTGTGAATGCCGACTCGCCCCGTGTCGGGGCACCAGGCGTCAGGCTGGCCCGCAGCGCCGTGCTCCATATCGCCGTTGCACAGGATGTTGCCGTCGGGTGCCAGCTTGGCCGGCTCCTCGCCCTGCCTGAGCTGCACGAGTCTGGCCTCGTCGAACCAGATCGTGCCGGCCTGCTGATGCAGAAACAGCCGAAGTGACATCACCGAAGCGTCCGGGGGAACGGTGACCTCGGCCTCCTGCGGCGTCCAGTCGATAGCTTCCTCCGATCCCATCCAGTTGAGGTCGGCCGCGGCGCCCCTATCGCCGGTGAACGTCACCCACACCAGGGGGGCCGGGGCATAGTCGGCGTCGGTGCCCTCCGTGCTGGTGGCGTACTTCACTGCAAAGCGGTAGCGGGCACCCGGCTCGACGGCGCCCTCGAACAGCGCCACGTCCACCGACTGGCCTGTCCTGGAGGTGAGCCGCAGCGACCAGTCACCCTCCGAGGAGCATGAATCGTCTCTGGCCACTTCCAGGCCTCGGCCAAGCTGCGCCACCTGCCACGCGGCCATCTCCTCTTCGAAGCTCGGGTTGAGGATGAGGTTCTCGCCCTCGGTGAGTTCAGCGGGAGCAACGACCACCGCGGGCTGGGCGACGTCCTGCGCCCACGTCGGTTGCAGGGCAAGAACGACGAGTGCCAGGCAAAGCAGGGTCGATGTGCGCATTGCTGGTGGGCTCCTGATGGGAATCTGGGTGTAGCGGCGACGATCCGACAGGCTGCGAGCATCAGAACTGGAGGCTCGGCCTAGAACGCCACGGGAGCATCGGGGGCGGGAGCGGGAGCGGGAGCGGCGGACACGACCTCCAGGCGCAGGTCGTCGGCGTAGAAGCTACCCGCCTTGCCGCCGACCACCGCCACATAGGCAGGACGGCCGGCACCGTCCCAGGCCGGCGTGGTGAAGGTCACGTCCTTGGAGCGCCACGGTCCCGCGCCCACGTAGCCGGACCTGTACACCTCCCTCTCCAGCCCGCGCGACTCATAGACGTTGACCTGGAGGTTGGCACTGCTTTGCCCCTCGGCGCGCAACCAGCCGCTGAGCCTGTAGGTGGTGTTGGGGCGCAGGGAGGTGTGTTGGGTCCAGAAGATGTAGGGGATCCTGGCGGGGTCCTGGATCTGGCACTGCAGACAGCGCCCGCCGCTGTGGGGCTGAGTCTCGGACCAAGTGTGCTTGCCCTGCCGCTCATACTGGAGCCACTGGGAGTGAATGCCCGACTTGAGGCTGCCGGGAGACCAACCGTGGGGCTGGTCGAGGGTGCCCAGCTCCATGTCCGCGTTGTACAGCAGGTTGCCGTCCGGGGTTTGGGTCGCGGGTTCCTCGCCCCGGAGCAAGGGCACGAGGCGGGCCTCATCGAACCAGACCGTCCCCGTCTGGCGGAAGACCTGAAGCTGGATGCAGGCCGTGGCGGCGTCGGGCGGAGCGAGGAAGTCGGCCTGCAGCTCAGACCAGTCGGCGGCATCGTAGCTGCCGACGAGGTAGCTCTCGCCCACAACGCCCTTCTCTCCGTCGAAACGCACCCAGATCGAGGGAGCCGGAGGGTCGCCGGCGCCCGTGTCCAGCGTACTGGTGGCGTACTTCACGGCGAGGCGGACCATGGTTCCCGGCTGCACGGCGCCCTGATACAGCACCGCGCTCACCGTCCGGCCGCTCTTGGAGGTCAGGCGCAGCGACCAGTCGCCCTCCGAGGAGCATGTGTCATCTCGCGCCACTTCCAGCTCCGGACCGGCCGGGCCCATCTGCTCAGGGCCCAACTCCTCCTCGAAGCTCGGGTTGATGATGATGTTCTCGCCCTCGGTGAACTCCCCGGGGAGTGTGGGCTCCGCGGTCTGAACGCCCTCCTGACCGCCTGCGGCGCCGATGACGGTCACGACGAGTGCGACGGTGAGCAGTGAGGTGATGCGCATTCGCTGTGTCCTCCGTGTGGTGGGGTCGGGGACGCCGGCGGCGAACGGCAATGGAGCGACGACGGGCACCGACGCCTCGTCGGCTGCCCCGCTGAGGATAGTGGCTGGACGCTGCGCGGGTTGAGTGTGATGCCGGTCTCCTGCCGGTGCCTCGAGGACACGATCGAGAAGCGCGCACAGAAGACGGAATGCCTATGGCCGCCACCCGTGGGTGGAAGGTGGATGCGGTCCGCAGAATCCCTCAATGTGCTGACGTTCGTCAGAGCATCTTTGTTCCAGACTGCGCGACCTCATTTTGTGACATACTTCGCACACCGAAGTTGCGAAGGATTCCCGGATCTCGCCTCAGTAGCCTCCGATTTGCGGGGCGCCGTTGCCGGGGCCCTTCACGATCCGCTCCGCCGACTGCGGGCACCTGCGCCTCTTTCCGGGGAGAGATACCGCACCGGTGGACGAACCGCGGCGCCCCGGGCGCCGGGAGTGGGGGCCGGGGCAGCCGGCAAACCGGCGTCGGGTACAGCTTTCGACGAGCGAATCAAACCGCGGAGGTAAGGTCCACGCAGCCGGTGAATACGTTCCTGTGGGCTCCGGCCTGGGGTGGGCCGCGCGGATCCCTGTCTTGGAGGACTCAAGACGGTGACGCCATCTGAGCATCTGCTCACGCTCCTGAGCAATCGACGCGACCGCCCGGCGGACCTGGTGCTGGAGCAGGTCCACGACGGCCGGGTTGAGGGCGTGGTCTACGCCGAGGCCAACGTGCCGATGGCTGTGGGTCGCGTCACCGACGCTCTGTTGACGGCCCTGGAGCGCGGTGTGGCCAATTCCGCGGACTACCCCTGCGAGTCCGCCGTTGCCCCACTGCTCGCGGCCTGTCGCTACTACCGCTCTCGAGGGGTGACACTGGCGACGGTTCTGCAGTTCCTGAGCTGCTGCGGACGGGCCTACGCGGCCGCGATCGTCGACGAGCTGCCGCCGGATGTCACACACCAGGCGAGGGACCTGGTCCAGAGCTTCCTGGACGCCGTAGCGACGGCCTGCAGCACAGACTGGGCGGATAGGCCCGCGGATGAGGTGACCAGGGAGCTGCGGTCGGCCAACCGCCGCCTGGCCGACCGGGATGAGCGCTACCAGGCCCTGTTCGACAACATGCTCCATGGCTTCGCCGAGTTGGAGGCCATCACCGATGCCCGTGGGCGCACGGTGGACTTCGAGGTCACGGCCGCCAACGCCGCAGCGCTGACCATGCTCTCGCTGCCTGCGTCGAGCCTCGATGGACGGCTCAGCGCGATCCACGACGGCCTGCTGCGGGGCTGGATAGGCGAACTCGACAGGGTCTTGCACACCGGCAAGCAGCTCCGGCGCGAGCACTACTCCGAGACCCTCGGCAGATGGTTCTCTCTGCTGGTCTACCGGTCCCAGAAGGGCCACCTCGCCGTCATGTTGGACGACATCAGCGACCGCCGGCGTGCCGAAGCGCAGTTGCGGGGAAGCGAGGAGCGGTTCCGCGCGCTGTACGAGGCCTCGGAGATAGGGATTGCCATCCTCAGCCGCGAGATGAACCTCATCCAGGCCAACGACGCGCTCTTGCGTCTGCTTGGCCTCAGCAGCATGGCCCCGCTGATCGGCCGGGCTCTGGTGGACGAGCCGTTCCTGTCCGCGGAGGCCCGCGAGCAACTGCTGCGACACGGGCATGTGTCCTGCTCGGCGACCTTCGACTTCGATGCGGCACCGGCGCCACAGTTTGCTTCCAGCACCCGCCGGGGACGGGCCAGCCTGCAGGTGCTGGTCACGCGCATCGCTTCCGAGGAGCATGGGGCGGGCGCCGGGTACATGGTGCAGATGCAGGACGTGACGGCACTTCACCGGTCCCAGGAACGGCAGCATCGGCTGATCGCGGGCCAGAGGGCGGTCGTGGAGACGGCCAGCGACCTGGCGGCGTGCTCCTCCATCGCGGAGGTCTACCGCCGCGCCGTGGACCTGGCCGTGAACCGGATCGGGCTGGAGCGCTGCGCGCTCCTCCTGCTTCAGGATGGGATGGTCCAGGGGACCTACGCCGCAACGGCGGAGGGCGAGGTGGTGGACTGCAGCACATTCCTCGAGCCTCTGGATGGTGCTTGGGCTGAGCGGTTTCGCCGTCGGGCGGCCGATGAGCCGACGTGGGAGATCAGCCATCTGCCCTACCCGATGTGCCCGGAGCAACCGGGAGTTGAGCCGGACGCCGGCTGGCAGGTTCTGGCTCAGTTGGCCGCCGAAGGTGAGCCCAGCGCGCTGCTGACTTGTGACGCAACCGGTGGTGGTGCCGGTCCGGATGATCTGCAGCGGGAGCTGCTGATCCTGTACGCCTCCTTGCTCGAGCAGATCCTGGGCATCAAACGCGCCGAGGAGCGCCTGACCACCAGCCTCGAGCGCTACAGGGGCCTGTATTCGGCGATGCCCGGTGGTGTGCTGGTTCGCGACCGCCAAGAGCGCATCACGGAGGCCAACGAGGTGGCCCTGCGCCTCCTCGGAATCACCAGGGAGCAGATGGAGCGCGATCCGGCCGCCGACTACGGGAACCCCGTGCTCCGCGAGGACGGCTCCCCCATGCCCACACAGGAGCTTCCCTCCGTGGTAGCGCTCCGCACCGGCAGGCCGCTGCACAGCGTGGTCGTCGGCGTGGATGATCCCGAGACGGGTACGCGGCAATGGCTCCTGGCCAGCGCCGAACCCGTCTTCTCCCGGAACGACCCGCAGCCGATCGCGTCAATGGCCACCTTCGTGGACATCACCAGGCAGCGTCGGGCGGAATCCGCCGCCAGGGAGAGCGAGCAGGTCGCGCTGGCGATGCTCAATGCCACGGACGACATCGCGCTCTTGATGGACACCGACCTGAGGGTGCTCGGGGCCAATGAAGGCTTCACTCGCTGGACCGGGGTGGCCGCCGCCGAGGCCCAGGGACGCTGCGCCAAAGAGTTCGTGTCCCCGGAGGCAATGAAGGAGCGAATGCCCCATGTGCAAAGAGCGCTGGACACGGGCAAGCGCCAACGCTGGGAGGAGCGCGGCCCCCGGGGCAGCTTCATCCATTACGCCCATCCGGTGATGGACGACTCGGGGAGGCCCTCGGCCCTGGCGGTGTTCTCTCACGACATCACCGAGCGTGTGCAGGCGGAGGAGCGTCTGCGCCAGTCCGAGGAGCTGTACCGCGGCCTGGCCGAAGCGGCCCACGACATGATCTTCGTCATCGATCGGGATGACGCCGTGGTGTACGTCAACAGCTATGCCGCCGCCCAGTTAGGGGCCACCGCCGCCGAACTCGAGGGGCAACGGAGAGAGCGCCTGTTCCCCTCGCCCACCGCCGAACGCCAGGCACACTTCATCGACCAGGTCTTCGCCACCGGCCAGCCCACCTTCTCCGAATCGCTGGCTCAGTTCGGGGACCACCAGTTGTGGATCGAGACCCGCCTGGTACCGATCCGGGACGCGACGGGTCACGTCGGCTCAGTCCTGGGTGTGTCGCGGGATATCACCTCCCGCAGAGAGGCGGAGCAGAGGCTGCGTCAGAGTGAGGCCAGCGCCTGGGCACTTCTGAACGCCACCACGGACATGGCCATGCTGCTGGATACTCGGTGGCGGGTGCTGGGCATCAACGAGGCCTGTGCCGAAGCCTACGGCAAGTCGGTGGAGGACTTGGTGGGGACGGTCATCTTCGACCACATGGACCCGGCGGCGGCCGCAGTTGGCCGGGCCAAGGGTGCCGAGATGCTCCGCACCGGCGCCCCCATGCGGTACGAGGAGCACGACGGGCAACGCAGTTATCTCACCAGCTTCTACCCCGTGGCGGACGCCGATGGGGAGATCACGAGGGTTGCGTCCTTCATCACCGAGACCACCGACCAGAGGAAGGCCGAGGCCTCCCAGAGGCTGGCGGCGGTGGGGCAACTGGCGGCCGGTGTCGCCCACGAGTTCAACAACATCCTGGCCGGGATGATGGCAACCGCCGAGATGGCCGAAGCCATCGGCAGCGAGGCCGAGTATCGACGGCTGGTGCGGGCGGTGCTGACCTCTACCGCCCACGGGGCCGCGATCTGCAGGAGCCTCACCGCCTTCGCGCGCCCCAAGCCCCCGCAACGCCGGCCCATGTACGCCGAGGACGCCATTGACGCCGCCCTCTCCCTTGCCGGAGCGCAGATTGAGAAGGCGGGCGTCGAGGTGCGGCTCCGCTACCAGCCTGCGCCGCACTGCGTCCACGGCGACCCGGCCCTGCTGGAGCAGGTATTCCTCAACGTCATCATCAACGCATCCCACGCCATGCCCGGCGGGGGCCTGCTCACTTTGACCACGGAGTTCGCCCCCGCCGGGCGCGGCCCGGGTCACGTCGTCGTCACCGTGACCGATAGCGGCGTCGGGATCAGCCCGGCCGACCTGCCCAGGGTCTTCGAGCCCTTCTTCACAACCAAGGGCCTTCTGGGCGAGAGTGATACGCCGGGGACCGGTCTGGGTCTCTCGGTGTCCCACGGCATCCTGGCGGCCCACAGCGGGAGTATCGCCATCGACAGCGAGGAAGGGATCGGGACTACCGTGACGATCACCCTTCCAGCGCTGTCCGATCGTGCGGCGGAGAGCGAGGCGCAAGACAGACCGGCAACGCTCCACATGAACTCGGCCACGGGCGCCGGCAGGAGCGTTTTGGTGGCCACCGACGAGGTCGACCTGGAGCGCGCCATGCGCGGTCTGCTGGAGCGGCACGGCTACACGGTCGTGGGGGTCCACGATACACGACAGGCCGTGGAGGCGATGGCGGCCGTCACCTTCGACATGATCGTGTCGGACCTGATCATGCCCGGCGGGGGCGGCCGGAGGATCATCGAGGCCGCGGCGGCCCTGCCCACCGCCCCGCCCGTGGTGATCATGACGGGCCGAGTCGAGCAGCACCTTCTCGAGGACCTACGGAGCGCCGGTGCCGTCTGCTGCCTCCAGAAGCCCTTCCCGCTCTCGGAAATCCTCACCACGGCCCTACGGGTCATATCGTCGGCCGACGGCTAGCGGTGCGGCCGAAAACCCCGCCTTCGCCGGGAATGTCATTCCCAGCGCGTCCGCTCCCGGCAAGAGCAGCTCGAAGAATCTCCCGGCATTCAGCGAGATTCCTCGCTATCTCGCTGCGCGAGATGGAGGCTCGGAATGGCATATTGACGCCAGAACCGGCTTCTCGGCCGGACTTCCAGGCCGACGGTCGCGGCCGGATGACCGCTCACCTGGCCGTGACTTCCAGCCCTTCCCCGTCGATGACCACATTCACGCTGGCCCTGCAGTTCGCCTCATCCCGCACCCAGGAGAAGTAGTCACCCAGCTTGTCGGCACAGTTGACGCTGTTGTGCGCCAGGACGATCGCTCCGGGCGGCAGCCTGTCGTACGCCGCCTGCAGAATCTCCAGGTAGATGCCCTTGCCCTGCCCCTTGTTGCCGTCGGCGTCCAGGTACAACATGGCGATCGGGCCCGGGTAATCGGCAACCACGTCGATCGCGTCGGCGGCGACGATCCGCGCCACACCGGTGGGGTCCAGCCTGCGAACGTTGCGCTCCGCGCGCTGTGCCTCCTCCGGCTTGATCTCCACACCCACCAGGTCCTCGGCCCGGTAGCACGCTCCCGGCCCCACCGCCGCTCCGGCGCAGGAGACAAAGGTATTCCCACAGAAGACCCCGGCCGCCACCATCACCGGAGGTCTCGCGATGGCATTGATGGCGTACAGGAGCCGTTGCATGCGCGGGGTGATCGCCGTCCAGGGGATCTCGAACTGCTCGGCGACGGCCGCCCGGTGGGCCAGCATCTTCCCGTCGTCATAGTCTGTGTGGGGGAGGATGCCCTGAGCCACGAGGTCGTCCAGCACCGCCGCCACCACGGCAACCTCCTGTTCCACGGGCTCCAGTACCTCATGCGGCCTGTGGGTGTCCATCTTGTACTTATCCCAGTCGGCGGAGCGATGCTCGAGTGCCACGGATGGCCTCCTACGGGTGGGGTGGCCCGGGCCGGCAAAGGCCGGGCGGGACGGCGGGACAGCCGCCTGCGCTCCCGGCGCCGGCGCAAATCAGGGGTGCTCTTGTACCACACACCCCACGGCCTTCGGCCCCAACTCCAGCTCAATGGCCGCGGCGTTTCCCTCCACCTGTGGCCGAGGGTCCCGCTCGCCCCAGGCGTCGCGGTACTTCGCTCTCCGGCGGTGCGCGACCTTCAACACGGGAGCCCCGACCGGCGCCATGCCGGCGTGACGGAGACTTCCTCGCGCTCCCGAACTCGGGCTATCAGGGCCCCGTCCGGCAACTCATCGTCGAACCAGAGCTTCTCCACCTCCAGGCGTCCCTTGCCCCCTGGTCGACACGCACCTTCAAAGCGATCGAGTGGGTCGCGGCCCGGGATCGATGGCCGACAGGTCCAGACCCAATGTGTGTTATTCCCCTTCGCTGTGGGCCTCCTCGCCGAAAGCGTAGTTGAGGCCCCCGACGCCGCCCTCTTGCCCGTGCCCGAAGTAGTTGCCCGGCGTCTGCAGCAGCCCCGTCGCCCGGTAGCGCAGGAACAGGTACCTGCGGTCGGCAGTTGCCTCATCCTTATCCAGGCGGATGAGCCACGGCAGCTCTGTGCCGGCCGGGATGGCCCCGAGCAGGGCGATCAGCAGCAGAGCGGTGGCGGGCATGTGTAGCAGTCTCCTCAAGTGGTGTGAAATCGCCGGTAGTCTCGGGTTACCGTAGGTTTGCTCCACCCTCCCACCGGATTGACGAGAACATGGGAGACAGGACAGTCACGAGGGTCCGTCGACCCCATGGCCCAGGAGGGCAGTCATGCGATGTATGCGAGGTGAGTGTACTGGCGAGCTGCGCGGGGTTTACCCGGAGGCCAAGCCGGACTTCCTCCCGCACCTACCTGACGGCGACTTCGCCGAGGAGCAGATCAGAGTCTATCAGTGCAACCGCGTCGGCTGCGGAGCCTGGTACTACCTGCTGCCCCTTGAGGTGAAGATGGAGATGTTCTTCGTCTGCACATGCTGCCACACAGCCCTGAATTACCTTCCGGGCCGCGCCCGGGGGATGTTCGAGCAGGACCCGACCATCGAGGCGCTGCACGTCACCTGCGTCCGCTGTGGTGCCCTCAACGAGATCGATGCTTCGCTGGTCGTGCGTCCGGCGGCCCCGCTCTACGCCGAGCTGGCCGTGGCCGCGTAGGCGTTCCCCTCGCCGGCGGGTCTGAGCCATCACGCCGGCGCGCCCGTGTCCCAGTCGTCTCCAGCCCCCGAGCGGCCTTTCGGCCAAGCTCGGGGGCCACCTCTTCTGGGCTCGCACCAATCGCCGCCGGCCTCGCGGCCCGCGGCACCCGTCAACCACCCTCCTCTTCCGTCTCCGGCCCCGGCGCCGCGCCGCCGTCCTTCATGCGCAGGATCCGCGCCGGATTGCCCGCCACGATGGCACCCGAGGGCACGTCCCGGGTGACGACCGCGCACGCCCCGATCCCCGCCCCCTTGCCCACCGTCACGCCGGGCAGGATGGTCACATTGCAGCCCACATAGGCGCCGTCCTCAATGACGATGTTCATGTTCGATGGATCGCGCTTGGGGCCGTGTGCCACCAGGGTCACCTGGAACGACATGGTCACATTATCCCCGATGGTGACGCGGTGGGGCACCATGTCATCGAACCAGCCGTGCATGCCGATGAAGCCCCCGGTGCCCACCTTGATCCCGCCCAGGCGCAGCAGGAACTTGCGCAGGGGAGTGTTGATGTGCGGCAGCCCCATGGCCCACTTGTTGATGAGGATGGACCGGATCCACTGCCAGCGGTAGATCTGCGCCCCCTGCATGCCGTCGTGTGTGTGCCAGAACAGTGCGATCACCCCTTCGGAGCATCGGTGCGGTCCCCCGGCCGGGGGCGCGCCGTCTGAACGGTGCTTTTTCATCGGCTCCGGCCGTCCACCCGGTAGCCGTGGAGTATGTCGGTCAACTCCTTCACGATCTGCGGGTGCCGGTGGTACAGGTTGCACTGCTCGGCCGGATCGCTCTCCATGTCGTAGAGCTGGCCGGGCGGTGCGTCTGGCCCCACCTCCTCCTCGGCGAGGCTCCACCCCCCGGACCCCTTGCACTGTACCAGCTTCCAGCGCCCCTTACGGATCGCGAACCTGCCGTGCACCGAATGGTGCACCACATCCTCCCGCACCGCACCGGCTGTCCCCAAGAGCAGCGGCAACATGCTGATGCTGTCCTCCCCCGCATCCACCGGTAGCTGCAGGCCCAGTATCTCGGCGCATGTGGCCATGAGGTCGGTCAGACAGATGAGCTGTCCGCAGGTGCCGCCGGCGGCGATCCTCCCCGGCCAGCGCGCCATGAAGGGGATCCGATGACCACCGTCCCAGGCGTCCGACTTGCACCCGCGGAAGTGGTAGTTGCTCAGGTGTCCGTATTGGGCCAGCGCCTCGTTGGTGAATGTGGAGCCGTTGTCGCTGGTCACCACCAGCAGGGTGTTGTCCGCGAGGCCGCAAGCGTCCAGGGCCGCCATGACTCGGCCCACCGAGTCGTCGGTCTGAGCCACGAAGTCGCCGTAGCTTCCTGCGCGGCTCACGCCCCGGAAGCGCGGTATGGGCAGCACCGGGGCGTGCGGAGAGGGCAGCGGGAAGTACAGGAAGAACGGCCCGTCCTGCCCGGCGCTGCGCTCGATGTACTCGCAGGCTCTGGCCGTGAGCCGTGGCAAGACCTCCTCATGCCGGAAGCCGGGGGCCGCGGGGCCGGGCCGCCAGTTCTCGGGGAACTGCCCCCCCTCCGACAGGCCCGTAGGTGGCTCCGTCACCCGATCGTTCTCGATATAGGTGTAAGGAGGCATGTCCAGTGAGGCGCTGATGCCGAAGAACTCGTCGAAGCCACGGGCCGTTGGGCCGTGGGCGACGGCCGCGGCGTAGTCCACCAGGCTGGGGTCCACCGCCGGGTCGATGCCGTCTCCGAGCTCTCCCTCCACCGTCAACCGCCAGTCCATCCCCAGGTGCCACTTGCCGATGCACCCGGTGCGGTAGCCCGCCCCCCGCAGCATCTGCGGAACCGTCAGTCTACCCGCCTCGATCAGGTGCGGTGAGTACCCGCCCAGCACGCCGCGCTGCAGACGTGAGCGCCAGCAGTAGCGACCGGTGAGTACCCCGTAGCGAGTTGGCGTACAGACGGCGGAGTTGGAGTGAGCGTCGCCAAACAGCATGCCCTGGGACGCCAGGCGGTCCATATGTGGAGTGGGGATCTTGCACTCCGGGTTCAGGCAGCCCACATCGCCGTAGCCCATGTCGTCGGCCAGGATGTAGACGATGTTGGGGGCGACAAGATCGGTGGGCATAGCGCGCCTCCTTGGCGTGTCCTCACGCCGGGCAGTGCAGGGCCACCGCCGTCCCGTCGGCCCCGGCTGCCACGACCGGGAATGGTATTGGCTCCGGCGGCGGCCGGTACCTTCCCCCCCCGCCGCCGCCCGTTTTCAGCCGGCATGTTAGTAGACGCCTTGAGCGGGGTATGATGATATAGACCCCTGTCGCCTCCGAATCTGCCGACGTATGACCAGACCCATCCCCGCCGGACCGGTCACGAGGGGATAAATGGGACTGGCAAAGGAGGTGTCTGTCTCGGCGTCCAATAGATACAAGGGCGTTCATCACTTCGGGCCGCCACTGTGTGGTGCCTGGAAAGGAAGGTCCGTATGCGCTTGCGCAGGGGAAGTGGCTTCACGCTCATCGAGTTGCTGGTGGTCATTGCGATCATCGCGATCCTCGCGGCGATTCTGTTCCCTGTGTTCGCCAGGGCCCGCGAGAAGGCGCGGCAGACGTCCTGTCTCTCCAATCTGAAGCAGTTGAACCTCGGCGTCATGATGTACCTCCAGGACTATGACGAGATGTTCCCACCATTGATGTACGCCACCGCCACCGGGGCCATCACGATGTTCGACATGGTGACGCCCTACGTCAAGAACGGCCAGATTGCCAAGTGCCCCAGTCAGAAGGCCCCGATCAAGGTCTTCGCCGGCGGCGCGTACGTTACTCCCAGCAATGGCGACGTGGGTATGGACATGCACCTTTTGGCCCCGCTGAACCCCGACCCATACTACTCCTACGGCCCCAATGAGCGGCTCATCCACACCGTTGAGGGCGGCGCCAGCTACTGGTACCCGCTGTCCTCGGCCGCGGTGACCTCGGTCTCCGAGGTCCCGCTGGTGTTCGAGGCCGTCGGTCACAACCACGGCGACGCCTCGATCACCGGCGCCATCGACCTCGCGACCATCAGCGGCTGGGGCCCGGCCCGCCGACACAACGAGGGGCTCAACATCGGCTATGTAGATGGGCACGCCAAGTGGACCAAGACCGAGAGCCTTACTCTGGCCTGGGTGCCGTACCAGATCTACGACGAGATCTGGGGCATCTGGTAGCCACACGCAGCCGACAGATGTGACTCGCCGGGCCGGGACCTCGCCAGGGGTCCCGGCTTCGCTTGTGCAGGCCCGCAGGAGAAGCTCGGGGGGGTGAAGAAGGTTGGCATCGAGACGGAGCCGCATCCGCAGCGCGCCCGTCCCGGGATGACGAACCTCGAGGAGACCGGCATGCCCAGACACCGTCCCGCGTTCCTGATGGCCCTCTGCGTCGTGGCCGTGGCCACTCCCGCGTTGGCGCAGGTGGCGGCACCCCCTGCGCCCGAGCCCCCCCGGGAAGAGGACCGCATCGCCTTCAGCACCAACCGCGACGGGAACTACGAGATCTACGTGATGGACCCGGACGGCCCCTGGCTGCAGCGGCTGACCGACACCCCCGGGGTGCAGG
>Ga0334884_1000939_pt1 | contig 48560 bp, 42 predicted proteins | sample GraSluR1_MG_7_FD_207215 | JGI IMG/M metagenome (GOLD analysis project Ga0334884, IMG submission 207215) | Sludge microbial communities from methane-producing bioreactor in Wageningen University, Netherlands - Granular Sludge_12_05 R1 | ecosystem: Engineered > Bioreactor > Anaerobic >... | reverse complement strand
TCAATGTATCATATATCCGAGGCGTGTTTTTCATGTTTGCTCTCCTGTGACTGGAATCGCGGAGAGTATACCGCTACTTGCGGTACTTGAAAACACGCCTTCTAACTTTTTCTGTCAGTCAACCAGCGGTTGGATCTCAACGTCGGCATAAACGCCGACCACTGATTCTTGATCCGAGATCTCCTGAATTCTACCCTCATCAACTTCCGCACGGACGATGTAGGTCGACTCCTCCGGCTCTAGTGCCAAATCGAACTTCTCACCTGACACATAGGGCACATCCATAGCGGTTCGTGCTGCTACACCGGGCAAATTGACTGGCGCGAAGGATTTATCAAAATTTACCCTCGCAATCTTGGGCACGGTACCCAAATCAAGCTCTTTCTCCGCTACGGGAGCAACAGAGAAGGCGACCTCCGCCAGATCCCTATTATACTTCAGTTCTACGATGACTCGTCGGTTTGCCATATCAATCTCCTTTCGAATTAGGTTTTTGGTTAGCTTGGTGAAGGATGATACCGTCTACATATCGACGGTTCCTCACCTAAGCCGAGCGCGATTACATTACAGATATTCGTCTCAACACCTCCTTTCAAAACCAACCACGCATGGGCAAGGTGTGCTGCGGTCGCGGCGGAATGAAATTAGCCTTGATCAGCCTACGCAACAACTATTTTGCATCGCTTGCATCGGTCTTCTGTCCAGTGACGCGCTAGACATGCTGTGCATTGACTACCTATACTTCGAAATTTCCTTCATTGCTCACTCTTGCCCGCTTCTGCAAAAATACCCATAATGCCTTCAAACTCCCCAACCCCACACGCTCTCCCGTCCGCGGATCCTCCAAACTCGCCTGCCACGCCCCCTCCTTGCCCGTGTGCCACATCTGCAGTAAATAAGAGAAATTTACACAGATTGCTCTTTCATCGTATTTCCATTTATGGGCATTATGCATCTAGCATAGCACATGCCTATCATGAAATCGTCATGAGAACATCATGAAATCTTAAGAAACTGCCATCCTGGCTGCTGGATGCGCAGCATAGCATCGTATATTGCGAGCGGGCTATAGCGGTGAATGATGGTACTAGACTTCCTCAAGGTATGTGGTGATGGCCTTCTTACATGATTCTGACGCCTCTCAATGTCATTGATCTTAAGGTCTTGCATTGAAATCTGGCTATCCTCTAGGTCTTTTTCAGTACTCCGTGATATTACCTTCCTCACGCCTGAATCTTTTTCCTTAAGATAACTGACCAGTCGGTTTTCCGTAATGGGTGCTCTATATCAGGGATCGTACTATCTCCAGGCGCGTCGCCATAGCAAACCGTCACGAACCTACCTGTATCCGGCTTATCTATGGTGATCTTGATCGTTCCGGTGTCGGCCGTCAAGGCTACCGTTCGACTGTTCGCAGATATATCATATCCAAGGAATGTAGCGCTGCCGATTAAGTCCGGCAGGTTGTGGCCACTTTCAGGATCCGACGACACAATGACCAGGTTGGGAGACAGTCTCTCCAGCCTTTCCCATTGGGTACCTCTGCTGCTACCATGATGAGCAGCCTTCAGTACTTTGCATTCGTCCTCCAGCATTCCTTCCCTGTCGTAGTAAGCCCAGTTCTCCATCTGGGCATCTCCGGCGAAGACCATACTGAATTTTCCGTAGATCAACCGTGTGATGATTGAGAGATGGTTCGGGTTGAAAGCCTTGCTGTCCCGTAGATTCCGCACTATATCATTGGGTGGCCCCAGCAGTTCCAGGCAAACCTCTTTCGAGAAATCCGGATACGAGCCGCCGTCCGGATAGTTGCGCTCATACCCGGCCAGAAAGCGCAGAGAAATCTGCTGTGCGTGAACCCTGTTGATGATTGCGTGGTAGCCGGCACTTCCTGCGTAATGCCAGAACGGAGCTACGGTCACTTTGCGTACATGAAAGTCCATTAGTAGCTTGGATGCTGCTAAGTAGTGGTCCAGGTGAGGATGCGTCAAGATAAGCTGCGAAATCTTCCCCTCAGGCGCAATCTGGTTCAAGAGATACGCCATCTTTGCAGGGCGATACGCATCAATGATGATGATGTTCTTACAGGGTGTCCTGATAATTGTCGTATCTGCCTGACCCGTATTCAAGACGTAGATTTCCAGTGCGTTCATCCTTTAGCCACCTCATCTCACTCGAGCTCTCGCATTGCAACCATTGCGTCCTCTCCCTCTGTCATAGCGGGTTCTGGTAGCTTCTCTCTGATTGACTCGATACTCACATCCATCGACCTGTGTGAAAGCTCAGTGAGGGTATGTTCATCGATATTTTTAGCGATGCTCTCCAACTGGGCGCCGCTAACAGCACCCGATGGTGGTAGCAGTCGTCGTGCTGCAAGCTCTACATAAGCGTGCTTGATCGCTTCAGGACTGACGCCAAGATCGATCTGGAATTCATTAAATCCTGGAGTAGAAACTTCTATCTCGAGACCATCAGGGTAATCATCTTGGATATATTGAGGAATGCAGCCACTCTGGATCAAATGGTCGTATTCCTGGACCGGGACCCAGCAGAGTAGGCAATGAATCTCATTCTGGGAAGCCAGGTAGTAGGCGCGCTCTTTAGGTAGTTTAATCGTTGTCATAGTTCCTCCGAATGCAAATGAACGGTCGAACGGGTGCGGGAACGCTTGGTGAAATGGGACGGCCTTGCTGTCACTAAGCGATGGAAGAGAAAGTCAACGGATCCCAAATCCACCAGTTCTGTCGCAGATAGTCAGGGAGACTCAGTAACCTCTGAGCTATGTTTCAGTTCAGGTCGGTTACGTCATTTAGCTTCATCCATTGCTTGATGCTGGTATCCTGTCGATCATCGGCTATCAGGTTAGCAAGAAATTCATAGTGTGCGGCAGCCTGTAGGTCGTCAAGGATAAGTTGTCGAGTTCGATCATTGGCTTTTTCTCCACGTCTAAAGGCTTCATCAAGGTGGATACGACATATGGCTCGGTTAAACTCGTAATGTAGGAAGCCTTCGCGTTGCCACGGACCGCGAAGCCGAATGGCTTCAGACAGCTCCGCATTTGCCCCCGACCAATCAGGGGTAAGTTGATCTTTCAGCGCGTATCCGAGTTGACCGTGGTACCAATGGGGACTCTCATCACTACTTATGAGCAATGCTTTGAATACAGAAATGGTTCGTTCCATCTGGGGCTTGTTGGCTCGCCAGTTGTCGCTTCGGGTTTTCTGTGCCAAGCCGAATACCGTGTCACGTACAGCAGGAGAGGCTTGTTGAATTACCGAGTTCAACTCCTCCTGGGAGATAGGTGCAGTCTCTGGCCCAGACTCGAGCTGTCGCCTGATGACACTCAGTGCTTTCGCATCCGCTTCTGCTTGCCTCTCGACTTCGCTCAGCCTGTGTTCGACCTGCGCGATTCTTGCGGCTTGATCGGCTTGCACAAGAGCTGGAAGAAGATTCAGACGTGTCAGTAAATACCCGGTGAGGAAACCACCTATTGAGTATGATACGAGAAGCCCGAGGGAGAAAATTCTGCTGCTTGGATAGCCCCCCAAGCCCGTGGCAGTGTAGTCCGCATAGGTTGTCAGCGCGCTTGGTATTGCGGAGATCTGCGTCAGTCCCACGCCAACCATGATCTTTGTGAGCCAGTCCGAGATCAGCTCGAGATTGGTGTTCGCCTGATAGCCGGTCCGGTTATGCCCATTATCAGGCGAGGCTTCTTCCAGGCTGCTCACGGCAGTGCTCACGGCAGCGTCTCCCTGTAGTGTTCTGGGAACCCCAAAGAGAAACCCGGATAGTCCTCCTGCAAAAAAGCAAGCACACGCGATTGTGAAGGCTGTGGACAACACAGATAGAAACTGAGAAAGGGTCGGCGCCTGAGAGGCAAACAACACAATCGCCAGTATGCTTGCCATAGCGACAGTTCCACTGAGTATGGCGAACCCTTTCCATCTTGCCCGTTCTATCCGCGCCTGTCTGTTTTTTCCTTGGATTCGTCGATTCATCATTTCTCCTTCCTGAACCTCTCCCACAGCTGCTAGATGAGACAGTGTACTGACAGCTTCTAGTCATCGCAGAAACGAGCAACACTACAACAGTGCGTTAAAGTTGGTGAACATCGGATGTCCAGGGAAGAAGTGCTGCAACTCCCGGTAGTTGACGTCAATCAAGTTGTCCTGCGGGACAACAACGCGATCCCAATGACCCGCCATGACTGCCCGAAAGTCGTCTGCCACCTCCCTGATGTCCGCGGATAGCTCGAAGACTGGCGTGGGGAAGTCACTGCCGAATAGCAAGCTTTGCGCCGGCAGCTTGGCAATGGCCTTGAAGTAGGCACGGCGGAAGGGTGTGACACAGGCGGAGACATCCGCATAACAGCGACCGCCTGTCGATGCGTCGGCGGGATAGTCGTGAAGGTAGCGGGTGATTGTGGTGAGTTCGGAGTGTTCTAGGAAGTGCCTCAGGCCGTGGGGGGCATAGTAGGGTAGCCCGCAATGCGCGAAGATGATGACACCGCCGGCGTTCAGCCCAGCTCTGAGGTTCCTGTGAATCCGCCTGACGCGCGGACGATGCCATTTCTTGGCGCCACGCAGCATATTCCACGTCCGATCCCATCCGCTCCAGCGTAAGCAATCGTAGGAGGTGGTCCGAAAATCGCTAGAGGGAATGGCATACTCAGGGCCATTGTGCAGGAGCAGGGGCAGCGGTGCGCCATTACGCACGGTTGCGAGGAAGACAAGCGCATCGCGTACTCGCTCGTCAGCCAGATCAATCTGTTGAGCGGACGGCAGCCATTTCAGAAGTACAGCTCCCTTGTCAATATACTCGGTGACACGGCTCTTGAACTCGAGGTCGTACGGGTGAACCGAAGCGCCCAGTAACACTTTCTCTCCGAGGCTTCGGCGCAAATTGAGGATGTAATCATTGTCAACCCACATATGAGATAGCTTTTCGCGTCGTTGTCCTTGCCGGTCATACACCGGGTCAAGTGCCAGGCAAACAACCTGATCCACTTTGGAGTCTCCAATCGCTCGTTCCGTTGCATCACGGAGCGTGCGGTCCGACACGTTGCCTGGGTCCATACGCCCATAGACCAAGAAGGCTCTATATACGGTCTGCTTTCTGTACCGGTCGGACATATGACCCCACCGCGGATGCTCATCGCCCAACAAGCCAACGTGGCAGTGCATATCCACGACTTTATTGGCATCTGAAGCCTGGCTGTTCATCGTTATCACCTTCACTGAGTTATACAGTTCCGTTGGATGGCTTTCGGATTCCGCACACCGCCCCTCTGGATCAGCACCTGGCAAGGATGTCCGCCAGGAGTGCGCGATCCAAAATTTTCCGTCTGGGCGCCTTATCATCATCGGGCCAGCGGACGAGGCGAATCTCACCATCGGCGATTTCCAGCCCTGTGATATCCCCATCAAGATAGCAACAGCAACCTGTGTTGAAGTAACAGGGCTTTGTGGGTGCCTTACCCTTATCTGAGGATAAGGGCTTCTGCTTTTGCTGTGCTACTACCCACTCGATCTCTGCCAGCAACTCTGCAATTTTCTCGAGCTGTTTTAGGCTGGGTGTATTCCCTGCTTCCTCTTGGCGCCTGGCAAGCTCCTCTTGAAGCTTTGCCTCGTGGGATACCGACTTGAAAACAGGACGATGGGTATGTCCGGCAATCAGCACGAACTTGGTCTGGCTCTCGGCCCAGGTGTAAAGCATCCGATTGTGCTGGTGTATCCGCTGCCAACTCGTCGCTGGAGTGTTTAAGGACCAGTGCGTGAGGCGCTGGATAGGACGCCAGAGATGCCGGACGATGTGCTTGGAGAATCCAGCCCAGCGATCGCTTTCGGTAGTCCCCTGATGCCCGTGGATTAGAAATAGGCTACCCAGCGGTTCAGAGTTGCCATCTACGACCGTCAGAAGAAGGCTTTCATACACTGTAAATTCCGGCGGTCGGTACTTCGGAGCTAGAAGGTCGTTCACTCTGCTCTCAAACTGCCACTCATCGTCATGGTTTCCCAGGATGCGGTAGTAACGTCCCTCTTGGTGGAACTGAGCCTCGAGCTGGCTTGTGCGTTCGTATGCCTGCAACACAGCTTTTGGTTTCTCCTCCCACAATTCTTCCACGTCACCCAGAAGGATGAGGGTGTGTCCCATCTGGTAGTAGTAGGCGATGGCTGCATTGTAGGCTCGCTCAGATCGCCAGAAGTCGTCGGCGCGATTTCTAGCCCCTTTGTGAAGATCGGAGAAGATGACATAGCGGTCTTTGGCAAGATCAAGCGACGCTTTTGCAGTGCCGGGTCCCTTTGCCTTGGCACGGTTATACGTGGCCTGCAGAGCACGATTAATTTGTGTCTGAGTCGCGCTCTTGATCGAAACGTCTTCCGTATGGACATTCATCGTAACCTCCTGGATTAAGGGACTCGCACATAGAAAACGAAGTCATCCGCTTCTGCAAAAACGCCCACAGCGCCTCCAAACTCCCGAACCCCGCCCGCTTCCCCGTCCGCGGATCTTCCAAACTCGCCCGCCATGCCCCCTCCTTTCCCGTGCGCCATATCCGCAGCAAATAGGAGAAATACTCCATGGGTTGCTCTTCCATTGATCACCTGCTCCCATCGATATGCATCCAGCATAGCACACACCTATCATGAAATTGTCATGAGAATGTCATGAAACCCACAAATAGCTGGTTTTTTGCGATCAGATGCGCTATAATGATGATATGTGTTCTCAAGAGTGACAGAGGGGGTTCCTCATGGCACGACTCTCCATCCTGTCGCTGGGCACGCTGCACCTCACCCTGGACGATGTTCCACTCACCGGCTTCGACTCTGATAAAGCGCGCGCCTTGCTGGCTTTTTTGGCGATTGAATCTCACTGCGCGCACCGGCGTGAGCGTTTGGCCGGGTTGTTGTGGCCGGAATACCCGGAGCATCATGCGCGGCATACCTTGAGTCAGGTGATTTACAATCTGCGCCACATCATCGGCGACCGGAATCCTGACCGGGCTGCCCCGTTTCTGGACGTGACCCCGCAGACGCTCCGTTTCAATCACGCCAGCGATTATTGGCTGGATGTGGACCTGTTCACCGCATTGTCGTCGTCCCCCTCGCCGGATGTGCAGCATTGCATCGCGTGCTGCGAACAGGCTGTGACCGTGTATCGGGGGCATTTCCTGGAGGGGCTATCCTTCCCCGATAGCCCGGCCTTCGAGGAATGGATCTTGACGCAGCGCGAGCGGTGGCTGCGCGTGGCGCTGGAGACTCTGACCCGGCTCGTCGAGGGATACGCACATCTGGGCGACTACGACCGGGCGTTGCACCACGCCTGGCGGCAACTCGACCTGGACCCGTGGCGCGAGGACGCCCACCGGCGCGTGATGCGCTTGCTGGCGCTGAGTGGGCAACGCAGCGCCGCGCTGGCGCAGTATGATACCTGCCGCCGCACGTTGTTGTCCGAGTTGGACGCCGAGCCGGAGCCGGAAACGGCAGCCTTGTACGAGGCCATCAAGACGGGCGCTCTGCCGGCACATCCAGCCGTCCCCGTTTCTCACGTTGCCCCTCCGCACAATCTCCCGGCGCAGCTTACCCCGTTGATCGGGCGGGAAACGGAGCTCGCCACCCTGCGCGTACACTTGCAGGAACAAGACTGCCGTTTGCTCACGCTGGTGGGGCCGGGCGGCATCGGCAAGACGCGGCTGGCGTTGGAAGTTGTCGCTCCCCTGGTTCCTGCCTACACCCACGGTGTCTTCTTTGTATCCCTCACCCCGTTGCAATCCGCGCAGACCATCGTTCCCACGATCTCGCAGGCTATAGGATTCACCTTCTCCGACAAGGGTGGGACGCAGGAAGCGCAACTGCTCGCCTACCTCAAGCACAAGACGATGCTCCTCATTCTGGACAACGCAGAGCATCTGTTACGCCCACGGGCTACGGAGCGCAGTGTGGAATCGGCGGCGATAACGGTCGCCAACCTGCTCGAAGCCGCGCCTGGCGTCAAAATCGTGGTCACGTCGCGGGTTGGATTGAATGTCCTGGGCGAGACCCGGTTCGCTGTGCCCGCGTTGACTTATCCGGAAGGCGCCGGTAGACAGCCTGCACCGGTGTACGAAGACTTGCGTCGCCACCTGCCCGCCGTTCAACTGTTTGTACAGGGCGCGCGGCGGCTGCGCCCTACCTTTGCCCTCACCGCCAAAAATGCCCAGGCCGTCAGCGACATCTGCCGTATTGTGCAAGGACTACCGTTGGCGCTCCTGCTGACGGCGCACTGGGTCGCCACGTTATCCACCGCCGAAATCGCCGCCCTGCTTACCGGCGACGGTGACGGTAGACCGGGGGATGTGCTGGATCTTCTGGAGACCGACTGGCCCAACGTCCCTCCACGCCACCGCAGCCTGCGCGCGGTCTTCGAGCAGTCCTGGGATTTGCTGTCCGCGCGTGAGCAGGACGTGTGCAAGGCGTTCGCCGTCTTTCGCGGCGGATGTACCCAGGCGGATGCGTTCCACGTCGCCGGTGCGACGCCGCAGGATTTGCGCGCTTTGGTCGATGCCTCCTTTCTGCACCGCGAAACGTCGGGCCGCTACACGATGCAGGAACTGCTGCGCCAATACACCGCCGAAAAACTCGCAGACGACCCCACGGCGGCCTGGCACGCGCACGACCGGCATTGCGCCTACTACGTCGCCGTTTTGCAGCGGTGGGCCGAGGATTCTAAAGGTCCCCGGCAGCAGGATGTTCTGCTCGAAATGGACATCGAGATCGGCAACGCGCGCGCAGCCTGGGAGTGGGCCGTGGCGCAGGGCGATAGTGCCCGCATCGATCAAGCGGTACAGGGACTTTGTCTCTTCTACGAACGCCGCATCCGCCGCCCGGAAGGCGAGGCCGCGTGCCGCGCCGCAGCGGAACGGCTTGAGGCGCTGTCAGCTTCGACGCCGGTTCAGGAAGCCGAGCGGCTGCGCGTTCTAGCCAAAGTGCTGACGTGGCAAAGCCGCTTTCTGCCGCGAGAGCAGGCTCTTGTCGTTATAGAACGCACTCTCGCACTTCTCGATCATCCAGAGCTAACTTCTCTGGATGTGCGGGCAGAACAAGCCGCCGCGCGGCAGCAAACGGGCCATATTATGATGGGGACAGATCGTCAGGCCGCCAAACGGTTTTACGAGCAAAGCCTCGGTCTGTACCGGGCAGTCGGCGCTACGTGGGAAGTGGAACTTGTCCTGCTGGATTTGGGCTGGTACGCCTGGCACTCGGCTGCTTACGAAGAAGCACAGCGCTTCTTCGCGGAGAGCTTACGTATCGCGCAGACCTGGAATGACCTGAGGGGGATGGCGTGGACGATTCAGGGATTAAGCGGTGTGGCCATGCAGTTGGGGCAACTCGAAGAAGCGGTGCGTCTTACACAAGAAAGTCTGGCGCTCCGCCGTGAAATGGGAGATCTGGCGGAGATTGCTAATGGCCTTTATAGTCTGGGTTTCAAATACATTGCCCTGGGGCAATCGGCCAAAGCGGTGCCTTTCCTGGAGGAATGTAGAACCCTGACGTGCGACCAACTGGGGCTGCCCGGCGGTTACGTGTATTCGGTGTTGGCTTATGCCAGGATGCTGATGGGACAGTACAAACCGGCATACCCGCTCGCTCGGACCGCGTTGCAGAAAATGCAGGACGTTCGCGATCAGCGTGGGGTAGGGTGGGTTTATCACATTCTCGCGGGCATCGCCCTGGGTTTGGACGAGTTTGCAGAGGCGGAACAGTCTGCACGGTCCAGTGCGGAAGCCTACCGTCCCCTGGAGCAACGTCAGGAGCTTACCTTCGCCCTGGCTTACTTAAGCTACAGTTTGTGGGCGCAAGGCCGCTTGGCCGAAATGAAACCGCTGTTGGGGGAAGTGCTGCATATCTGGCAAGCCATTGGCGCGCCCCATTCATTGATGTATGCCCTGGTCGGTATGGCGCTGCTTTCGGTCAACCACGGTCAAGCAGAACGCGCAGTCGAACTCTATGCAATGGCGTCTCGTCTGTCGCCGTGTATCGAGAACTGTCACTGGTTCTCGGACATAGCCGGTCGGCACGTCGAGGCGGCTGCTGAAGCTCTATCCCCAGAGCGCATCGCGGCGGCGCAGGCACGCGGGCTGGCGCGCGATGCGCAGGCGACCGTTGCAGAATTGCTGGTGCTGCTCCAGGACGAATAATTCGCCGCGACGCAAACGCCCGTCGGAGTGTTAGTGGTTTGGACGGGTATGATGTGTTGTGCTTATATTGGTAAACTCTCCGCGATATTTCATTGCGTCGGCAGGTTGTTTAGGGTATACTGTAAGCACGTACCTATATCGCCAGGAATTTGCACAAAAGATACGATGATACGAGGTGAAAGATGACAACGCAACACGTTCGGCAGCCAGCGCCTTTGGAATCGGCCTTACTGGATGTGGTAAAAACCCTACATCCACGCCGGGCGGCGCAGGTTTTGGATTTCGCGCGTTGGTTGAAAACGCAACCTACGCCAGACGATGACTTGAGTGATAACGCTACTGAAACCGAAATGGAGCTGGAGGAAAAAGCCTGGGAACAGATTTATATGGCGAATCGCGATACGTTTCGGTCCATGGCGCGAGATGCGCTTGTTGACTTGGATGCCGGAGATACCCTGGAGATGGTTATCGAAGATGGCAAGGTAACGGCTCGATGATTTCCCGCGTGACTAAGAAGTTCTGGGCACTCTATCAGGCGTTGCCTCGCGTGATACAGGAACGGGCTGACAAAGCCTATCAACTATGGAAAAACGATCCGCACAGTCCTGGGCTGCAATTCAAACGAGTGGATCCCGAAGAGCCGGTTTACTCGGTGCGCATCGGTAGGGATTACAGGGCGCTTGGGGTTTTGCGCGGAGATACCATAACGTGGTTCTGGATCGGTAAGCACGAGATTTACAATCGTATCTTACGCTGATTGGTGATAATGCAACTGTGGAAGACACCTGCATAAGGCTATGATACAAAATGCCCGCCTGAGTTTTTGTACTCAAGCGGGCATTTCTGTGTATCAGTTTACGCCAAACACTCCGCCATATCCGCCTCCACCGTCGTGATCGGCGCGATGGCGAACGTGTCCACCAGCACCTTTAGCACGCCGGGCGAGACGAAGGCGGGCAGCGTCGGCCCGAGCTTGATGTTCTTGATCCCCAAAAAGAGCAACGTGAGCAGGATGACGACGGCCTTCTGCTCGTACCACGAGAGGATGAAGCTCAACGGCAGGTCGTTGACGCCCATGCCGAAGGCGTTGGAGAGCGCCACGGCGATCTGAATCGCGGAGTAGGCGTCGTTGCACTGGCCCACGTCCAGCAGGCGCGGGATGCCGCCGATGTCGCCGTAGTCACCTTTGTTAAAGCGATATTTGCCGCAGGCCAGCGTCAGCATCACGGTGTCGGCGGGGGTCTGCTCGGCGAACTCGGTGTAGTAGTTGCGGCCCGGCTTTGCGCCGTCGCAGCCGCCGATGAGGAAAAAGTGCTTGATCTGCCCCGCTTTCACCGCCTCGATGACCTTGTCCGCCACACCGAGCACGGCGTTGCGCCCGAAGCCCACGGTGATGACGACGTCATCTTTGTCCTCAGGGAATCCGCCAAGCGCCAGCGCCCGCTCGATGACGGGTGTGAAGTCCTTGCGCCCGTTCTCGCCGGCCTCGATGTGCTCCACGCCAGGCCACGCCACCAGGCCGGTGGTGAAGATGTTAGCCATATAAGTGTCGCGCGGCTTCTGGATGCAGTTGGTCGTCATCAGAATCGCGCCGGGGAAGGCGGCAAACTCCTTCTGCTGGTTCTGCCACGCGCTGCCGTAGTTGCCGTACAGATGCGCGTACTGCTTCAGGCCGGGATAGCCGTGCGCGGGCAGCATCTCGCCGTGGGTGTAGATGGTGATACCCTTGCCCTCGGTCTGTTGCAGCAACATCTCCAAGTCGGGCAGATCGTGGCCGGAGACGACGATGGCCGGACCTTTGCGAACGCCGGTGGGGACGGCGGTGGGTGTGGGATGCCCGAAGTGTTCGACGTGCCCGTTGTCGAGCAGTTCCATACAACGCAGGTTGACCTCGCCGGTCTTGAGGGTCAGGGCGATGAGATCGTCGGCGGTCAGTGTGTCGTCGCGGATGGCGCTCATGGCCTCGCTGAAAAAATGGGTGACGGCGGGGTCTTCTTTGCCCATAATGCGGGCGTGATCCGCGTAGGCCGCCATACCCTTCAGCCCGAAGAGGATGAGCGAGCGCAGGCTGGTGATATCGTCGTTGCGTTGTTCGAGCCTGAGCACGAACTTCGCCGCTTGCTTTAGCATACCCTCGACGGTGTCCGCCGGGACGAGCGCCGCACCCGCGTGCAATGGCGTGGTATCGGCGCTGGTTGTCGCGACGTAAGCCGCGCGGGTTGTCTCCTTGGCGGCCTGCGACGCCAGGACGATGTCGCGCATCCGTTCTGGGTCGAAGTTGACGTTGGTGATGGTGGTGAACAGGCCTTCGATCAGCGCAGCATCGGCCTCTGGGGTGGGGATGCCCAAACCGTGCAGCTTGTGCGCGTAAAACGCAATGCCGGTGAGGTTTTCGATCAGCAAATCTTGCAGTGCGGCGACGACCGGGTCCTTGCCGCACGCGCCAGAAACGGTGCAGGCTTCGTTCTTGGCGGCTTGTTCACATTGGTAACAAAACATTGTACGCCTCCATAAGGTAATTTTACAGACCTGACAGGTTTTCCGAAACCTGTCAGGTTTGATGATAGCACACGGGGGCGTGGTTGACTACGACAAAAGTCTGATTGCTACGGCGTATAAATCTTCCACTGACTGCCCATGGGATCGAGCTGGTAAATCTTCTGGTTGATGTCCTTGAGCCAGATGGTAAGGTTGTGCATCCCGAATCCCTGGTAGCTCTGCCGCCAGGCATTGAACCCACTTTCGGGCGCGGTGGCCCAGCCCAGGTTGTCGCGGACTTCGGGATAGCTGCGCCAGACGAGGCCAAAACCACGGATGGGTTGACGCAGCCCCGCAGGTGGTGTGAGGCTTGGATCGCTTTCGGGATCACCTTCTTTGAAGTTGTCGGTGTAAACCCGGTAGGACTGCCCACCATAGTTGTTGAAGAAGACGTAGACCGCATTGCTCGGTTGCAGCCACAGCATAAAACCGTGTTCGAAGGGTTGCTGCGCCGCCCAACCGATTTCCGCCGGATTCGGGCACTTCCCCTCCATCACCGCAGCCAGTTCGGGAACCCATGTGTTGGCGCACGCGATGGTTAGCGCAAGTTGTGCCTCTGTCGTGCCAACGCTGTTGCGCACCTGGAGCACCACCGGCCCCCTCTTGGGCGTAATCGCCGCCGTCCCGCCATCGGGGTCGAGGTTGCCGAGGCCGTCCATGATCCCGAAGACATTCATCCACATGATGAACGCCTCAGTCCCCCCTGTCGCCTTCCATGTGACGTTGAGCGTTTCGCCCTCGATGATGCTGGCGCGATCCGCGGTGAAAGACTGGATGACCGGAGCACCAGCGGTGGGTTTGGGTGTCGAGGTAGTGGTTGGTTCAGGTGTCTGTGTGGGTCTGGATATGGATTCGGGTGTTTGCGTGGCTGTGGATATCGGCTCAAGGGTGTTGGTGGGCGTGGCGGTCGGGGAGGCCGGCTCGGCAGTCGGGGTGACGCAGATGGTGCCACAACCGCCCAGACATTCGCCCGGACAATAATAGACTTCGTCAGGGGCGCACGCAGGCGGTGTACACATCACGTAGGGGGTCTGTGTCGGGCTGGTTGAGGCGCGAGGAGGCGTTGTGCGCGGCAGATTGCACGCCAGCAGCGCGAACATCATCAAGACTATGCCGATAAACCTTATCTTGTGCATCGTTCCTCCAGAATTGAATCGCCAATCTCAGTAGATGATCATTGGGACGAACCAGACTACAAAAGTCTCACGAAACGCCTGATTGAGCAACTATCTACGCGGCACAACAGATTTACAAGACATAGTAAACGCCTAGACTTTTGTAGTCTTTGCCACTTACTCGACCACCGGTGGGTCAAGGCGCAAGTAGGCTGTGGTCGCTGCATCCAGGTCGGCGTAGACGCCGCGATATGCCGGTGGGAGCAGGGCTGCCAGTTGATACATCATCTCGTCGGTGATTTGTTGGCGGATTTGCCGGGTCACTTTCGCGCCGTTGATATCGATGTGGAATGGTTGTCCGACGACGATGTGAAAGTCGGTGCGCCGCAATCTCCGTATGTTCTCGTTGAACCGTTCCCCGCCATAGTAGACGAGCGGCAAGATTGGTGCACCGCTGTGCAAGGCGATCATCGCTGTGCCAGGGCGTCCTTTTTGAAGTCGTCCATGATAACTCCGCGTGCCTTCCGGCGCGATGGCCAGGATATGACCCTTTTCCAACACTGCCAATGCCGCGCGGATCGCTTCCATGTCGGCCTCCCCACGTTCCAGCGGAATGGCCTCGCATAAATCGAGCAGCCAACGCGTGAAGGGATTATTCCAGTGCTCCGCCTTGGCAAAACCCGTGACGATGCGCGGCTGCATATAGACGTACATCACCGGCACTTCTAAAAAGTTGATGTGGTTGGCGATGATGATGAGTGGCCCATGCCGGGGTACGCGCGCGAGCTGTGTGTCGTCAACCCGGCATGTTAGTTTGATGAGTGCTTTGGTGACAAGGAGCGCCAGCCGTTTCTGAAGTCGCATGCCCCATCCCTTAACCCGATTGCTGCCTTCCCATAAGCTAACGATAACCCTTATTCAAGAACGGCGTTGACGCTCTCAAAATCGGCCACATCCAGACGCCAATCCGCAGCCCTCGCATTCTGCTGTACCTGCGCCACCGAGGTCGCGCCGGAGATGACAGAGCTGACTGGCGGATGGGCGAGCAGCCAGGCGTGCGCCAGTTCGTTCAGCGTATGCGACCGCATCGCGGCCCACGCGGTGAGATGCTCGATCTTGTCGAAGTTTTCGCCGGTCATATACTTCTGCACGTACTGGCTGGTTTCGCCACGCGATCCGGCTGGCGCGGGTTGCCCACGTTTGTACTTCCCTGTGAGGAAACCACCCGCGAGCGGGAAGTACGGCAGCACGCCGATGGTGTGCGTAGCGCAGTAGGGTAGCATCTTCGCCTCGATCTCGCGTTCCAGCATGTGATAGTGGTTCTGAATCGTGACGAAACGCGCCCACCCGTCGGCGGCGGCTAGCGCATTGGCCTGCTTGAGTTGTTGCGCTGTGTAATTCGACGCGCCGATGTAGCGCACTTTGCCGCTCTGCACCAGTGCTTCCAGCGCGCGCATGGTCTCTTCGATAGGTGTCTCATCGTCCCAACGGTGCATCTGGTAGAGGTCGATATGGTCGGTCTGCAAGCGGCGCAGACTGGCCTCGACGCCCGCGATGATGTGCTGCCGGGAGGCGTCTGCCTCGCGCGGGCCGCCGGGCGTGATGCCAACTTTGGTCGCCAGCACCGCCTTGTCCCATTGCCCCTTGAGCGCCACACCGAGGGTCTCTTCTGAGCGTCCTTCCTGGTACACGTCCGCCGTATCGATGAAATTGATGCCCATATCCAGGGCCGCCGCGATGATGGCGTTGACGCCTTCCTGCTCTACCTTGCCACCGAATTGGTTGGTGCCTAAGCCGATGACCGAGACGCGAAGACCAGCATTGCCGAGTTGTCTGTATTCCATACGAACCTCCTCGTATAAAATAACCTTGCTTTAACGCTTATGGCGGATCACACTCCACCGTCCTCGCAGTACCGGTAAGAAAATCCGTTTACATCCGTTCAATCCGTTGAGACTTTCAAATGGCGCGCAGCAGGGTGATGACATCCTCAAGCGTACCTTGATAGGTCGGCGTTCGGTCGATCTCCTCCATTTTCGTTGCCGGGCCGGGGATGAGGAAGGTGGCGCAGCCCAGGCGCCCGGCGACCATATCCATAGCCTCATCGCCGATCACCAATGCCTCTTCCGGCGCGCAGCCGATTTCGTCGAGAATCTCCTGATAGTAGCCCGGGCTTGGTTTGGCAAAGTGTGAATTTTCGTAGGCGGTTACTTTGCGATAGGGGAAGTCTTCGACGCCGGCCCATGCCAACCGGTGCTGTGTGGCGAGTGTGGGGAAATGCGGATTGGTGGCAATCACCACATCGTAGCCCTTATCGAAGGCGGTCTGTACGGCGAGACGGGCTTCTGGCTTGGGCGCCGTGTGCCGGCGCAGTGCTGGGAAGATGCGCGTGTAGAAATCCATAAACCGCGGTTCCATTTCCTCGCGTGGAAGGCCGATAAGCGGGTAGAAAACTTCGGCGAACGCTTCTTCGTTGGTGCGGCTTCCATCGTTGACTGTCACCGCATCGGCCCCGCGCATCACGCTGGCGACGAGTTTGTCCGGCGGAATCCACTCCGCCATGTGTTTCGTCAGCAACGCGAAGTACTGTGGGATGAAGTCATTCCGCATATCGTGTTCCAGCAATGTGCCGTCGAGATCGAAAAGTATGGCTTTGAAGGTCATTGTGCATTCCTATTGGACAGGATTTACAGGATGGTCAGGATTTGGATTTCTAATCCTGTAAATCTTGTAGATCCTGTCGAAAATAAGCAGCGCCTACAGCGTGTACAACTCGCCGTATTTGCTGCGCAGGTAGGCGATGTACGGCTCCACGCTTAACGGGCCGCCGGTCACGCGCTCGATCAGTTCCGGTGCAGTGTATTTGCTACCGAGGACGTAGATGTTGTTCTTGAGCCAGCCGTGCAGCGTGTCGAACTTCCCTTGTGTGACTTCCGCCGGAATCTCTGGATGGGCATCCAACGCGCACCGGTAGAACTGCGCGCCGAGGATGTTGCCGAGCGTGTACCCCTGGAATGCCCCACCGATCAGCCCGCCGTACCAGTGAATATCCTGCAACACACCGTCGCGGTCGTCCGGCGGCGCGATGCCCAGATCGGCCTTGAACCGCTCGTGCCATGCCTCCGGCAGGTCGCGCACGGCGAGTTTACCCTCAAGCAGCGCCAGCTCGAAATCGAAGCGCAGCATCACGTGCAAATTGTAGGTCACCTCGTCGGCGTCGGTGCGGATGAGTGAGGGCTGCACTTTGTTGATCGCCCGGTAGAAGGTGTCCAGCGGCACGTCGCCCAGTTGTGCGGGAAAGATGGCCTGAAGCTGCGGGTAGTAGTGCGTCCAGAAGCCGCGACTGCGCCCGATGACGTTCTCCCACAGGCGGGACTGGCTCTCGTGGACGCCTGCCGATGTGCCGCCCGCGAGCGGCAGAGCCTCATAAGCCGGGTTACATCCCTGCTCGTACAGCGCGTGCCCGGCCTCGTGCATTGCGCTGAACAGCGACTCGCTCAGGTCGTTCTCCTTGTAGCGCACGGTAATGCGGATATCGCCGATAGAAAAGCCGGTGGTGAAGGGATGCGGGCTGACGTCGCAGCGCCCTCGTTCGAAGTCGTAGCCGAACGCACGGATGACCGGCTTGAAGAAAGCTGCCTGTTGCGCCTGCGGGTAGGTTTGGTGCAGACACGTGTCGTCTGCCGGGGGCTGCGCCGCAATCGCGTGGACGATAGGCGTCAATTGCTCGCGCAGTTCGCCAAACACGGCGCGCACCGTCGAAGCCTTCATCCCGTAATCCGCGAAGTCGATCAGCGGGTCGGCGATGTGTTCGTACCCGGGGAAGAAATCGGCCAACTGGCGGCTCATATCGAGCGTCTTCTCCAGATAGGGCTGCACCAGGGCGAAGTTGTTCTCCGGGCGCGCTTTGGTCCACACGCTATACGCTTCCGCCGTGTGGCTGAACATCGTGCCCATAAATGCCGCCGGGACTTTGGTGCGCCGCTCGTACTGGATGCGCGTCACGCGGATGAGGCTGGCGTCATCGTCGTCGTAAGGCAGGCTGTCTTCCAGCGGGCGCAGGTCGTCCAACAGATGGCCGATAGCGGGATCGGTGGCTTTCTCGTGCGCTAATCGCCCGAGAAGCGCCGACTGCCGCGCACGTGCCGCCGCGCCGCCGGGCGGCATATAGGTGCTTTGGTCCCAGTTCAATAGGGCGTTTGCCGCGCCCAAATCGCTTGCTTCTTGCAGACGAGCTTTCAATTCAGCCAGTTTAGCGTCCATTCATTGCTCCTTTGAAGTTAACCGTGAATCTACACGAATTAGGCTAGACTACAAAAGCCTCACGAGGCACCTGGTTGCGCACTTATCTGTGTTGAACGATAGGTTCGTCAGACGTAGTACGTGCTGAGACTTTTGTAGTCTTTGCATTTTTCGTAGTAAAAACCTAGCGGCGATAGCCGACGACGGCAATTTCGCCGGATTTCACCGTAACGCGCTCCAAGCAGTATTCACTCGGCCAAAGACCGGGTAGTTGATCGTTAACCCAGCGTTGCGCGATGCCCTTCAATCCAAGTGACCAGTTGTTGATGCTTACCTTCTCAACGATGACTGTGGCCCGGCATCCCGATGCCGATAGTTCGACTGCGGCTTCCAGTTTGATGGAGCCTTTGAGATTGATGGGCAAATCGAAGTCGATATCTTCCAGAATGCTGCCATCGACCTCGACATACGCGGTCGCTTTGCCTGGCGCGAAAGTCAAGGTGGGGTTTTCGATGCCGTTGACATTGCCAATGGCCTCGCGCACGATGGCAGTGAGGGCGGTATCCGTCGCCGTGACGCGCACCCGCTCTCCGCTGGTCAAGTCTTGCAGTGCGCGGATGTCATCCAGCGTTTCGATGGAGTACTGCGGCAGATTCAAGTCTTCCGGCAGTTCCACAATTTCAACGGGTATAGGTTCCACGATGCCCAACCATTGCAGGATCGGCCCGATGATGGGCCACTCAGGTAGCGGCGGCAGCGCCGTCGCGCTCGATGCGGCCTGGATCGGCATTGCCGCATTCAACAGCAACAGGCTCAACACTAACGCCACAATAATCTTCCGGTGTTTCATTTCTATCTCCTTTGATCTCGAAATTTTTAGTTTGGTGCTTTCTCATATATACACAAGGCTCGCATTTTAGCAACATAAGGTAACCACGATGAGTTCCGGCGTCACAATGCGTGGGTCTTCATCCCGTGGAACGGGACGCAGCCAGGGCAAGTTGTTTTCCAGCGCCGTCTCCAGGTATAGCGTCACAGCTTCCAGTAGCGCGGCTTTGGCTTCTGGAATTGTGTTGCTCTGTGAAGCCACGTCCAGATCAGGACACAGAGCGGTGTATACGTCCTCCTCCTGGAAAATCACGCCGGTAAATACAAATTCGGGTTGTTCCATTGTGTACTCCATCATTGTCAAGTGCTATAACTCAGTCTTCCTCGATCCCCCACCAGTACATATCCGCCAGTTTACGATGTTCTTCGTGCAGCCTGACGTAACTCTCGTGGCGGTGCGCATCCACCTCGCCGGTTTCCACCGCATGGAGCACGGCACACCCCGGTTCGACGGTGTGGCTGCAATCCGAAAATGTGCAGTTGGGCACATGCGGTGCGATGTCGGGGAAGTAGGCATCGATTTCCTCGGGGTCGAGGTCGAAGAGCGCCAGCGCACGGATGCCCGGCGTGTCGGCAATCCATCCGCCGACTGCCAGTGGAAACATCTCGCTGACGGTGGTGGTGTGACGGCCTTTGCCGGTGGCGTCGCTTACCGTTTTCACCCGCTTGCCCAGACCGGGTTCCAAGGCGTTGAGCAGGCTTGTCTTGCCCACGCCCGAAGGCCCGATGAAGGCCGAGATTTTGTCCCGTAACCGCTCGCGCAGTGCTGCAACCCCTTGTCCGGCGACGGCGCTGGTATAGATGACGTCGTAGCCAATCCGTTCGTAAATTCTGAAGAGCGTACTGGCTTTCTCTAGCCCGACCAAATCCGTCTTGTTGGCACAGACCAGCGGTGGGATGTCCTGTCGTTCCGCACCTACCAACAGCCGATCTAGCATTTTGAGATGTGGTTCCGGATTGGCACAGGCCACCACAAAAACTACCTGATCCAGGTTGGCGATGATGATTTGCTCTTGCTCGCGTAGATAGCCTTGCCGGTCCCATCGCCGTGTTCCCCGCCCTGAAGCCAGCGGCCTGAGCCGCGCCAGTGAACGTTCGCGCTCGCGAACCGACTCGATGACCACACTACCGTCATCGAGCGTTTGCCATTCCACCCGGTCGCCCACCGCCACGATGCTGCTCTCGCTGCGTTCTTTCTTCAGCCGCCCACGTACTCGCGCGACGATCTGTTCGCTCGAATCGGTCAGCAGTGTATAAAATCCACTCTGCGCTTTGATGACCAGTCCTTTTTGGATATGCCCTCCTAAAAAACCTTATTCCAACGCTTAAGGCGGATCACAATCCGCCGTCTCCGCAGCGCCGGATTGTGATCCGACGCACGCATTTACCTGATCATGTCGCCATTGTACTATACAGCGGTGTTGGCGCAACTGTGACAAAGCGTTATACTGGGAATACATACTCACCGTCCCCGTCTCAGGGGTGCAGAGCGTGGGGTGCGGGATTAGAATTATGGACCAGAACGACATTGTCATTCCTGAAACCTGGCGGGCGCTGGATGTGGCGAGCTGGCGCAGTCCGATTTTGATCTTCGGGGCCAGCGATAGCGGCAAGAGCACCTTCGCGCGCTACATATATGGACGATTGGCGGCACAGCACGATAAGGTGATTTTTGTCGATGCCGACATCGGGCAGAGCAGCTTTGGCTTGCCGGGGACAATTGTTACCGGCGTAAGTGGCAGCCGGGACGATTGTGCTTTTCCGCCGGGTGGCGCGCGCCGGATGTGTTTCGTCGGCAGCAACACGCCGGTTGGAAGTGTACCGGCGGTGTTGATGGGCTTGTACCGGATGAAGCGTTTTGCGTTGCGGGAGAAGGCGGGCGCGGTGCTGGTGGACACGTCCGGTTTGATCGATACTTTACACGGCGGAAGCGATCTCAAGTGGGCCAAAGTCGAACTCTTCCGCCCGTGCACCGTGGTGGCGTTGGTACGCGAGCGGGAACTCGAACCGCTGCTCGCGCCATTGCGCCATCTGCCAGACGTGAACCTGGTGGAATTGCCCGTGTGTGACGCCGTCCGCTCGCGCACGACGGAAGCGCGTCGTGCGTATCGCGCCGCGTGTTACCGCGCCTATTTCGCACCAGCACAGCGCCTTCCGTTGGTCTATCGCCAACTGGCCGTTTTCCCGGATCACGACTTCACGCCAGGACGACTGGCGGCGTTGGAGGGGCACGATGGCTTTGTATTGGCCCTGGCACTTGTGGACAGTGCGAGTGATACCGCCGTCTGGCTGCGCACACCCTGGTCTGGACAAGGCCGGGTGCAGGCGTTGCGGCTCGGCAATCTGCGCATCGATATGAAGACCTTTCAAGACGCGCGCTTCTGAGCGTGGCGCTTTGTCAGGACTGGTACTGTACGCGCCGGGTTATCCGGCGCTTTGTGTGGAAGGAAACAACGATGAAAACTATGAAGTGGCTGTGGATGCTCCTGCTCGCCATCGTGCTCGGATGTGGACTTGGCGCGCCGACGGAAGCTCCGGACAACATCTCTCCTATTGCGACGCACTCGGTCGTTTCACCCATCGTGACGCCGCCGGTTGTGTCGCCGCTTGCTACGCCAACTCTCGTGATAACGGCGACGTCTGTGGTAAGCCGCGATAACGCCATCTATTTGCCGTTGGTTGTAGCGCCAAAAGCGACACCAACACCGCTGCCTTCGCCTGCTCCAACTGCGACACCTACCGAACTGCCACCACCGGTTCCGAAGCCGTCTTTTGGCATCCAGATCGATCCCAACACGACCGATCCTGCGCGCGTGCTGCGCTGGGTAGAAGGACTGGGCTTCGGCTGGATCAAAATCCAGGTGGAGTGGGCGATCCTCGAACAGGAACCGGAGCGTTATTACTGGGTAGTGTTGGATCGTTGGGTGAGGTTAAGTAACGAATTCGGGTTCAAGTTCTTGTTGGGTGTGGTGGATGCGCCGGGTTGGTTGAGATCGGGCGTAGGCTACAATGGTCCGCCGCAAGATCCGGCAGAGTTTGGGCGCTTTATGGGCGTGCTTGCATCCCGCTACGCCGGGCGGATTACGGCCTACGAGCTGTGGAACGAACCGAATCTACAACGCGAGTGGTACGGCGAAACGCTCGATCCGGCAGCGTTTGTCGCATTGACGGCAGCGGGCAGCCAGGCTATACGCCAGGCCGACCCCGAAGCGTTGATTATCAGTGCCGCGCCGGCCGTCACGGGCATCGACGATGGCGTAACGGCTATCGATGACCGCCGTTTCCTGCGCGAGGCGCTACAGGCGGGGCTGGCGCAGTGGGTGGATGGGATCGGCGTTCATCCCTATGGCTATGCCAATCCACCGTGGGAACGCGCGACGGATGCAAACCACGTCCGCACAGCCTGGAACGATCACCCGAGCTTCTTCTTCCTGGACACGCTGGAAGACTATCGCGCCATTCTCGTCGAAGCGGGCGTGGATGCGCAACTCTGGCCGACGGAATTCGGTTGGCCCGCCGCCGACAACATCCGCTCGACCAACCTACCTCCTGAGTTTGCCTACCCCTACGCCGCGTGGGTGACCGAGCAAGACCAGTCAGCGTATCTGATCGCAGCCACGCGCCTGATGCGCGAGCGCCCGTGGGTGGGACCGTTCTTCGTCTGGAACCTGAACATGAGCGTGACGTGGGGGGCGGAACGCCCGGAATCGCTGTTCAGCTTGCTGCGCCCTGATGGGCATTACCGGCCGGCCTACATCGCGCTAAGACTCCACCGGGAGTAAAAAGCCGGCGCGGTGCATCGCCGCGCCGGCCTTTTAGCCGATTTCATTATGCTGTGGCCGGTCTTTGACCATACCACTGCACGGTTTAGATGGGAACTTTGTGTTCTGCCTTGTTTTGCAGATCGATGAGCGCCTTCTCGTTCCCTCTGGCGAGCAAGCCCGCCTGTTCCGGCCACGAGGAGAGATAGCGCGTTCGCAATCCACTCTCGCCCACGATGGTCTTGAGCTGCTCCGGTGTCAGCCGCGCTAATTGCTCGAAGATCAAGATACCGGCGGCGTTGAGTACTTGCTCGGTTTTCCTGCCGATGCCCCAAACACGCGTGAGATCGTCCGGGCGAATCAGCGATCGCTCTTCGACGCGCTCAACCTGCTGTGCACTCACCGTCTTGCCCGCGCTTGGCGCGAAGTCGAAAGCGCCGACTTCCGCAGTGCGCCAGCGGTAGTCGCTGCTGAGCGCCATCTTGAAGTCTTCCAAAATGCCGGGCTTGTCGTTGATTGCCCATTGATCGCCGAACCAGCGGTAGAGCAGGCCGCACCGAATCTGCTGCGTGTAGGGTGTCTTGTTCCAGCGGTCGATTTCCTTGTAAACCTCGCGTACCCAGCCGACGTTCTGGCTGATCCAGCCCTGGTCGTGCTCGCCGGCAGGCCGGTGGATGTGGTTCATCTCCGTGATGTAGACCGGCAGGTCGCGCCACTTCGCCGGAATGCGTTCCATGAACAGACGGTAAATCTGGAAGTCGTAGTAGTGGTCCCACAGCGGTCCGGTTCCATTGCCAAACCGTTGCAGGTGGGTGACGGCGGCGAGGTTCGGCCCGTGCGTGTAGGCGTGCAAGATGATGCCGTCTAGCGCGTGGATGTTCTCCAACATCTTCTCATAGTAATCCAACGGCCGCCACTGCGCGTTGTTCTGCGCCTTCCACGGCATGTAGTTGTATGGGTCTATGGCGCCGGGGCAGACGATGGCGTTGGGCAGCACCGCCTTGATCTTGGCATAGGTCTTGTTGAACGCCTCCGCATACATCTCCGGGGAGATGTGCTCGGTGGGATGCTCGAAGCCGCCGGGATGCTCGCGCGGGTTGTTCTGCTCGTTGGCAATCTGGATGGTCCACGTGTAATCTGCGGCGGGGACGTCGGTGCGCTTGAGGAACAGCTCGACGTATCGCGCGGCGGCCTCGGCGAAGCCATCGTAATACTTCTTCTCCGGCAGCGTGCCGCCGGGTTCGTAGCCGTGATTTAACCGCACGATGACGCCGTAGCCCTGGCTGGCCCATTCCCAGAAGAAGGCGCGGATGTCGTTATTCGGATGGAGGGCACTCGCGGTCCTGCCGCAGACTTGTGTGAAGAAGATCCAGCCCTTCTTGCCCTTGCCCTGGTACAGCCCGCGAATCGCGCCCTTTGTATGCGGGTCATCAGCAATATCTACCGCGTGGATGCCAAAGATGTGCGGTGAGACGCCGGTGGGGAGATTGATCTCACCGGCGGGCTTGCGGTCGTCTTCCTGGGTGGGATGGCGGACGTACCACGCGGCGACGTAGCCTTCGTAACGGGCAGGGGTGCGCACCTTGATCCATTGATCCATTTTGCCGACCTTGTTACCCGTGGTGACGGGATCTTCCAACGACTCGAGGACCGTCTTGTGTGGCACCCACCACACCTGTTGCGTGGCCGCGCTTGCCCCCGCGCGTACCCGCAGCCCGAACTCCTGGCTCTCGACGACGATGTAGCCGGTCGGCGTACCCACTGGAGGTTCCGGGATGATGGGCTGCGTGCCCCCCGCTTGCAGCTTGACGTACCACGCAGCACAATATCCGGTCAATCCGGCGGGTGTTTGTACGTGCAGCCATTGATTCATCTGGCCGACCTTCTGCTTAACCACGGTCTCCTTTTCCAGCGCCTTGAGCACCGTTTCGTGCGGCAGCTCGGCCACCTGCGTAAATCCCGTGCCCGGCCCCTGACGCAATCTGAGCGGCTGGCTTGGGCTATCGACGACGACGAACACGACGATCGCCGGCTCCTCCGGCGGTTTGGGCGGCGGGAACTTGAGATACCATGCGGCCACATAGCCGGTTTTGCCGTTGGGCAGGCGTACCCAGAGCCATTGCCCGGTTTTACCGACTTTGTTGCGGGCCACGTCGGCGTCTTCCAGTGCGCCGAGGATGGCGTTGTGTTGCGCTTTATCGACGATGGCCGCGCCAACGTGTGGGGCCTGTCGTACATTGAGGAAACCGGCGTCGGGGCTATCCACCTGGACGTCAATGGTCGTGTTGGCGGGCGGTTGTGGCGTCGTCCCGCCGCCGCCGGAGAATGGTTCCAGAAACGGCGTGGGATCGATGAGGTCGTGGGGGTAGTTGGTCTGCCCGGCGGCGGTGGCCCCTTGCTTTTTGAGACTCAGGTGGAGGTGAGAGCCATCGGAGTTGCCGGTGTTATCGGCCAGGCCGATCAGTTGTTTAGCTTTTACGAACTGCCCGCGGGTGACGAGGGCCTGCGCCAGATGCGCGTAGATCGATTCGTAACCGCCATCATGCTGGATGCGGATTTGATTGCCGTAGGGTTTACCGACAGGATCGGTGCTACCATCCAGTCGCACGTCGCTCACGAACCCATCGGCAACGGCATAGATTTCGCTGCCGTGCGGGGCCATAAAATCGATACCTTCGTGGCCGGGTAGGCCAAATTTGTTGTAGATGTGGGGATTGACGCCAAATCGTTGAGTAATCGTTCCATACTCTGTAGGCCAGCGCATACGGAATGTCATCGTTATCCTCCTTATCGCAAACGATCGAAAGCCGAAAGTCAAAATTCGCAGGTCGTACTCTAAGTATATGCGAGTTTGGTTGTGAAGTCAAAAAAAATGTCAAAGTCGCCGTTTTTTAACAACGATGCCTCCAACTTCGGCGATGATCATACCGAGTAAAATGAGCGCGCCGCCGAACCACTCGCGGGCTTCGAGGAGTTCACCGGCAAAAGCAACGGCGAACAACGCTGCAAAAACCGGCTCCAGTGCGAAAATCAAGGCCGTATGTGTAGGTGTGGTGTGGCGTTGTCCCCACGTCTGCATACCGAAGACGAACGCTGTAGCAATCAATGCCATATAGACGATGGCCGGCAACGTAGACGTGGGCGGCAGCAGCGCATGGCGCTCGAACAGCAACGCGGCTCCTGTCGAAAGCGCCGCCGTGGTGACGAGTTGCGTCGCGGTGAACGGCAGCACGTCGTAGTGTGGGGCAAAGCGCGCGGTGCTGGTAATGTGCGCGGCAAATCCGATGGCGCACAGCAACACCCACAGGTCGCCGGGCGCGAGTGCAAGGCGCTGGTTCAGGTCCAGCGTTAACAAAGCCAGGCCCACAGTGGCGATAAGGACACCGAAGGTTGCTGCGCGGGTGGGGGGCTTGCGCAGCAACGTCGCCGCGAAGAGCGGGACGAGCACCACGCTCAACCCGGTGATGAACGCGGCTTTGGCGGCCTCCGTGGTCTGCAAGCCGATGGTCTGCGGCACGTAGCCCAGGGTGAGGAAGACGCCCGTGAACGCCCCGGCCCACAGCGCGCGCGGTTGAATGGGAATCGGCCGCGACGCGATTTTGCGCTGGAACAATAGCAGTCCAACCAGCGCGCCGCCTGCTACCCAGAATCGCACCGCCACGAACACCAGTGGCCCAACGACGTCCAGTGCATTCTTGACGACCACGAACGTCGATCCCCAGATGGCCGTCACTAATACCAATGCGAGATCCGCTTTCCACCGTTTCATCGAAAACTTGACGCGCCTCTACTTTGTGCTATAATCTGCCTGTTTGCAATCTGAACGACAAGCGTTTCTTGGTTGAACTCCCGGCCTCGTGCAAATCATCACGAGGCGTTTTTGTGCCAGGGAGTATAGCACAAGTTGGTGAAATGAACGCAGCGGTCAGCGTTAGCACAAGCTGGCCGCTGTTGCTTGTCTAAATCTGAGGGATGGGGGCTTGGGGGCGGGTACACCCCCCCCTAGAGAATCATTTCCCCCATTTATTGAACTGATACAGAAGAAGGAAAGCAATGGCAAGGAAAAAGGAAGCACCATTAGAAAACGTCCGCATCATCGGCATCTTTGCCCATGTGGATGCGGGAAAAACAACGACGTCCGAGTCGATTTTGTACTACACCGGACGAATTCACCGTGCCGGTCTGATCGACGACGGCGACACGCAGATGGATTTCATGCAGCAGGAGCGTGAGCGCGGCATCACGATCATGTCCGCCGCGACCGCCTGTCACTGGCGCGGTCATCGCATCAACCTGATCGACACGCCCGGCCACATCGACTTCACCGCCGAGGTCGTGCGCTCGATCCGCGTTATCGACGGCGCGGTGATGATCCTGTGCGGTGTCGGCGGGGTGGAGCCGCAGACTGAAGCGGTGTGGATGCACGCCAATCGCGAAAAGCTGGCGCGCCTGATCTTCGTCAACAAGCTGGATCGCATCGGCTCGGATTTCTATCGCGTGCTCGATGAGGTTCACGAGCGGTTGACGCCCAATGCGCAGCCCTTGCAGTTACCCATGGGCAGCGAAGGTGGGTTCGAAGGTATCGTCGATTTGCTCACCGAGCAGGCGTGGGCCTGGCACAACGGCGACGATGAGCCGGAGAGCGTTTCTATTCCGGCGGATATGGTTGCGCAGGTGGCCCAGGCGCGCGAGCGATTGCTGGATGCGATCTGCGAGACCAACGATGACCTGCTTGAGCAACGCCTCGAAGGCGCCGACATCGACTTGGCGACGCTCCGTGCGGCGCTGCGCAAGGCCGTCATCGCCGGAGACATCGTGCCGGTGCTGTGCGGCACCTCGCGCAATCGCATCGCCGTGCAACCGTTGCTCGATGCGATTGTCGATTACCTGCCTGCACCCGTGGACATCCCGCCCGTGCTCGGTCATCATCCTGCCAACCCGGAGGAAATTATCGAGCGCCCTGATGCTTTCGACGTGCCGTTCTGCGCGTCGGTATTCAAAATCGTCACCGATCCGCACGTAGGACATCTGACCTGGGTGCGCGTCTTCTCCGGGCAGATGCACGCCGGCGACATGGCCTATAACCCGCGCACGGATGAGTCCGAGCGGGTAGGGCGTATCTACCGGATGCACGCCAACCGCCGCGAGCAGGTGGATGGCATGGCCGCCAGTGATGTGGTGGCGCTGGTGGGCGTCAAATCGGCGATGACCGGCGATACGCTCTGCGATCCCGCGCATCCGATTGTGCTGGAAGGCATCCATTTCCCCAAACCGGTGATCGCGGTCGCGCTGACGCCCGCATCCACCAAAGAACGTGAGAAGCTGCACGAAGCCGTGAACCGTCTGTGCGACGAGGACCCCACGCTGATCCAGAACTTCGACCCGGAGACGGGCGAGTTGACGCTGGCCGGGATGGGCGAGTTGCACCTGGATGTCTCCGTAGACCGGCTGCGCACCGAGTTCGGCATCGTGCCGCAGGTGAGCGCACCGCAGGTTTCCTATCGTGAGACGGTGCAGCAGCGCGTCGAAGTGACGACGACGTACAAAAAGCAGTCCGGCGGCCACGGGCACTTCGCCGAGATTGTACTCAGTATCGAGCCATTGGGAGAGGAAGACGAGGCGGACGAGAATGGCGTGGCCTTTGTCCACGCTGCGCCGCCTGCGGAATTGCCGCGCGAGTTCTGGCGTCCGGTGGAACTGGGCGTGCGCCGCGCGTTGGCGCAGGGCGTGATCGCCGGGTATCCCGTCACCGGCGTCAAGGTGACGCTGTTGGGCGGGCGCTACCACGAGGTCGATTCGGCGACGATGGACTTCGAGGTCGCCGGTGGAATGGGCGCGCGGCAGGTGGTGCGCGCAGCGGTCCCGGCGCTGCTTGAGCCGATCATGCGTATCGACATCAACGCGGCGGAAGAGTACGTGGGGTCGATTGTCGCCGACATCGGGCGGCGACGCGGCCTGGTCAACGCGATGCGCGTGCGTGGCCTGGTGCGCAACGTGGACGGCGAAGTCCCGCTGGCCGAAGCCCGCGGTTACGCCACCGATCTGCGCAGCATGACGCAAGGACGTGGCACATTCACGCTCGAATTCAAGCGTTACGCCGTCGTGCCGGAGAGCATCGCGGCAGGCGTCATCAAAGAGCGGCAGGCGGCGGGCAAGATTCCACTACGGTAGGTTGTGAATTCCATCTTCCGTGGTATAATTTTGGTCGGCGCGATAAGGCGCTCTTATACGTGCGTGGTCTTTCAGGGCCTTGCCGGTAATGGCAGGGCCTTTTTTTCTGCAAGGAATGTGATTGAGGAGTTATATGTCGACAGAGTTTGAAGCATTTTCCCTGCATCCGGCTTTGATGCAGGCGGTGGATGAATTAGGATACGAAAGCCCGACACCCATTCAGGAGCGGGCGATTCCGGCGTTGATGAGCGGGCGCGACGTGCTCGGCCAGGCGCAGACCGGCACCGGCAAGACGGCGGCCTTCGCGCTGCCAATGCTGCACGGCTTGGCAACCGATGAAGCGCGTGGGCGCGTGCAGGGCCTTGTAGTGGCGCCGACCCGCGAACTGGCGATTCAAGTGGCGAAGGCTGTGTACGAATACGGGCAGCATCGCGGCGTGCGCGTGCTGGCCGTTTACGGCGGACAGTCGTACAGCCAGCAGATCAACCGCTTGCAGCGCGGCGTCGATATTGTGATCGGCACGCCGGGCCGCATGCTCGATTTGATTCGTAAGGACGTGCTCGACCTGAGCGCGGTGCGCTATCTGGTGCTGGATGAGGCCGATGAGATGCTCAGCATGGGCTTCATCGAGGACATCGAAGCCATTTTGAGCGAGACCCCATCGACACGACAGACGGCGCTCTTTTCCGCCACACTGCCCGAACCGATCCGGAGGTTGGCCGACCGCTATATGTCCACACCGGAAGCGATTACGATCAATCCCAAGCGCCTCACCGTCGCCGAGACGGAACAGCGCTATTACGCCGTCAGCGAGGAAGACAAGCTCGCGGCACTCACCCGGCTGTTGGAGACGGAGGAGATGACCAGTGCGTTGATCTTCGTGCGCACCAAAGTCCGTGCGTCGGAGTTGTCGGACGCGCTCCTGGCACGCGGCATCCAGGCCGAGGCACTGCACGGTGATCTCAGCCAACCCGCGCGGGAAGCCGTGATGAACCGCTTCCGCCGTGGGCAAGTGACGGTCCTCGTGGCGACGGATGTGGCGGCGCGCGGGCTGGACATCGACGATGTCTCGCACGTCGTCAACTACGATATGCCCTTCGACCCCGAAGTCTACGTCCATCGCATTGGACGCACCGGGCGGGCAGGCCGCAAAGGCGTAGCGCTGATGCTGGCGACGCCCCGCGAGCGGCGGCGCTTGCAGGAGATCGAAGCGTTCACGATGCAGCCGATCACACGCGCCAAACTCCCCACGCCTGCCGAAATCCTGGCGCGCCGCGACGCGCAGTTCTTGCTCAAAATGGGCGGGCAATTGGAGAATGTCTCCGGCAATGAACATGCCCTGGTCGCGCAGATGGTCGCCGCAGGCTACACCGTGGAAGACGTAGCGGCAGCGGCGATTCGCCTGGCGCGCGCGCAGGAACAGCAGCGGCCTATCGAAGAGATTCGGGAAGCCCCCGCACGTCCCCAACAGCATCGCGCGAAGTTTGAGGAGAGGACGGAGCGCAATCCCAAGCGTGCTCCACGTCGCAAGGGCGAGCGCGAACCGGGCATGGTGCGGCTGTGGCTTAACGTCGGCGCGGCGCATGGCATCCGCCCGCGCGACATCGTCGGCGCGATTGCCGGCGAGACGGGTATCCCCGGACGGGCGATCGGCGCGATCGAGATTCAGCCCCAGCAGACGTTCGTGGACGTGGCTGAGCGGCACGCCAGCCAAGTGCTCCACAAGATGAAGCACTGGAAGGTACGCGGGCGCGTGGTGGTGCTCAAGGCATCGGATTAGGACAAACCTGATAGATTTTTCAAGACCCCGGTTGGTTACAACCGGGGTCTTTTGACATCTATGGCCAGTTGCTTATACTCACTTGTGTATCTGGGGGTGGGGGTTTTTGGGGGGGGGGCCCCCCCCCCCCCCCCAAAACCCCTACTTCTTCCCCTCTTTACTGAGATCATACCCGGAATCAATCGCGGGCGCGAGGAGCACAGATGCGTATTGATTTGAACTGCGACATGGGCGAAAGCTTCGGGCGTTACACGCTCGGCAACAACGCCGCGATGCTCGACGTGGTCACGTCGGCGAACGTCGCGTGTGGATTGCACGCGGGCGATCCCACGGTGATGCAGGCCACGGTCGCGCTGGCGGCGCAGAAAGGCGTCGCCGTGGGTGCGCATCCAGGCTACCCGGATTTGCAGGGCTTTGGACGGCGAACGATGGCGCTGACGCCTGCCGAAATCGAAGCAACCGTGCTCTACCAGATCGGCGCGCTGGCGGGATTTGCGCGTGCGGCGGGTGTGCCGCTGATCCACGTGAAGCCGCACGGTGCGCTGTACAACGTCGCCGCCCGCGATATCGCCGTCGCCGAAGCGATTGTCCGGGCGGCCGCGGCGTTCGATCCGGCGCTGATCGTCGTCACATTGCCGGATTCCGCGTTGCTGCACGCAGCGCAGACGGCGGGCTTGCGTGTAGCTTACGAAGGCTTCGCCGACCGCGCCTACCGTGAGGACGGCACTCTCGTCCCGCGCACTGAGCCGGGCGCGGTGATCCACGATCCGGCGCTGGCGACGGCCCGCGCGATCCGGATGGTCACGCTGGGCGAGGTAGAGGCGATCACGGGCAAAACTGTCCCCTTGCACATCGACACGCTCTGCATCCACGGTGACACGCCCGGCGCAGTCGCCATCGCGGCGGCATTACGCTTGGCGCTTGAGTCCGAGGGTGTGGTCGTTGCGCCGTTGCATATTGGTACACGGATACCCACGGAAAGCACGGATTTTTCTTTGAAATAATCCATAGAATCCGTGAAATCCGTGTACGATTCTTTACACTGCTTTGAAGGTGTCATGTTGTCGAATGGTATGTATCCCCGAATTCTCCCGGTTGGCGAGGCTGCGTTCACCATAGAGCTTGGTGATGCGGTGGATGCGACGCTCAACCGGCAGGTTCACACGCTTGACGCGGCGCTGCAATCGTGGTCTGTGCCCGGCCTTGTCGAGACTGTGCCCACGTATCGCTCGCTGCTGGTGATGTACGATCCACAGGTGTGTGATGCTGTTGCGATGCGCGCCGCTTTGACAGACGCGCTTGCCGCACTGGCGACGGTGGATTTACCTGAAGGCCGGCTCGTCGAAATCCCGGTGCGCTATGGCGATGAATGGGGGCCGGATTTGGCGGATGTGGCTGCCCACTGCGGGATGACGGCGCAGGCGGTGATTGAGTTGCACGCGCAGCCGGTCTACACCGTGGCGATGCTCGGTTTTGCGCCGGGATTCGCGTATTTACTCGGACTGCCGGAGGCGCTGGCGACGCCGCGCCTGATGACGCCGCGCCTGCGCGTGCCGCCGGGCAGTGTGGGGATCGCCGGAGCGCAGACAGGCGTGTATGCGTTGTCCACGCCGGGCGGCTGGCGCATCATCGGGCGGACAGACCTCGCGTTGTTCGATCCGGCCCGCGCGGAGCCGTTTGCCCTCCAGGCCGGCGATCGCGTGCGGTTTGTGCCATGTTGACCCTTGCGAAGGTTGGAAATGAAACCTTCGCAAGGGAGGCGGCGATGCTCGAAGTGCTCGATCCCGGCTTGCTGACGACGGTGCAAGATGCCGGGCGCAGAGGGTGGGCGCGATACGGCGTGCCGCCTTCCGGCCCGTTGGACGAGGCCGCCTTCAGCGCCGCAAATGCCTTGGTGGGCAATTCTCCAGGCGCGGCGGCGCTCGAGATCACGCTCACCGGCCCGACGTTGCGTGTAGGACGCGAGTGCCTCATCGCGGTGTGCGGCGCGGACTTCGAAGTGTCGGTTGGGGCGTTGCCGGTGCCGACGTGGCACGCCGTCTACGTGCGGGCCGGGCGGATCATCACGTTTGGGACGCGACTGAGTGGGGTGCGGGCGTACCTCGCCATTTCGGGAGGGATTGCGCTGCCGCCGTTCCTGGGATCGCAGGCGACGTATCTGCCGGGCGGGTTCGGCGGTTTGGACGGGCGGGCGTTGCGCGCCGGAGACCGGCTTCCACTGGGCACTTCACCCATGCCCAATCCGGCGCAATATGCCGGGCGTGTCTGGCCCGTGGATCGCCGTCCGCCGTACACGCCGCATCCTAGGTTGCGTGTGGTGTTGGGGCCGCAGGACGATTATTTCACGGCTGGGGGCCTGGCGACGTTCCTCAACAGCGCTTATCAACTCACGCCGGACGCCGACCGGATGGGCGCCCGTTTGCAGGGGCCGCCCATCGCGCATCGTGGGGCGACAGGCATCGTGTCGGATGGTGTGGTCACGGGCAGCGTCCAGGTGCCTCCGGATGGACAACCGATCGTGATGCTGGCCGATCACCAGACGACGGGCGGTTATCCCAAGATTGCTACGATTATCCAGGCCGATTTGCCTCTGCTGGCGCAGAGTTTGCCCGGCGATCGTGTGTCTTTCGCGGCGGTGACGTTGGCAGAAGCGCAGCGCATGCGCTGGAACCTTTGCGAAGATGTGCGAACCTTTGGTTCGCCTATACCGTCGTAAGGGTTGCTACTATACCTGTAACCGGCTTGTAATTTTACATACAATGTTTTTCCCTTATCATGGTGTTAGTGGGACTATGTAACTTGAAAGGGGGAAAGCTGTGCCAATCTACAACATTAACGGACAAAATATCCACGTTATGGAAGAGGGGACGCCGGGCCGACAGGTGGCGCTGTTGGTCCACGGGTGGTCCAGTTCGTGGTACGCGATGTCTCCGTTGGTTGGGCTGTTGGCCCAGCGTTTCCGTGTTATTGCGGTGGATTTGCCGGGATACGGGCAATCGCCGCGGCTGGTGGAGCGCACGACGATTCCACAGTACGCCGATCTGTTGGCGGAATTGATCGCGCAGGTCAGCGACGGTCCGGCGGTTTTGGTCGGCCATTCGATGGGAGGAATGACGAGTGTGACGATGGCGTTGCGCCATCCTGCGTTGGTCGAGCGCATGGTGTTGCTCGGGCCGACAATCACGGGTAAGCTGTCGCGTTACATCAACGCCGTCGTCTCGCCGATCACGCTGTTGGAACGTTTTGGCCTGGGCAGTTTTATTGTTTCCTTCGTGGAGCGGGGCATCGTCGGTCTGAGCGACCGGATTATGCGCCCGGCCTCTTTTGCCGAACGCACCGACATCACGCACGATGATTACTTGCGCCTGCGCGAGGACGCGCGCCGTCCCGGCCAGGGCAAGGTACGCGCCGAGTGCTATTACGCGATGCGCTCAAACGACTTGAGTGGACAACTGGCGAAAGTTGAGCCGCCCGCGCTGGTGATCTGGGGCGCAGAGGACAACACCGTGCCGCTACGTGATGCCGGCGTCATCGCCGATGAGTGGCCCAACGCCGATCTGCGCATTTTGCCGAAAGCCGGGCATTGGCCGCAGTTCGAAGCGCCACAGACCACCCGCCGCCTTGTCGCCGCCTATCTGGGGTTGCCGCTTTCCAGCGATAAGATCTACACGCCGGTGGATGATAAGGCGCTCATGCAAATCCGCGACATCGCGCAATTCCTGGCCCATTCCGACATTGCGAACAACCTGAATCTGGCGCAGCGTATCCGGCTGGCGGCCCAGTGTACGCCGCGCAATTACGCCGCAGGTGAGACGATTGCGGGCACCAGCCAGTCGGGTAGCGAACTGTACGTTGTCTACAGCGGGACGCTCGAAGTGTGGAGCGATCCCGATGGGCCTGGAGTAGGAGATCCCGCTCACAAGGAGTTGGTGACCCACCTGCGCCCCGGAACAATGACGGGTGAGTACGCGATGTTCGATCAGGGCGTGCGCAGCGCCGACCTGGTTGCCGGAAAGTCGGGCGCGACGGTGCTGGCCTTCGACCGCGAGCGCTTGCTGGCCTTGTGCGAGGATGATGCTGTGCTTGGCACGCGGTTGTTGTGGAATATCGGTACGGCGATGACGCAGCGTGTGCGGTTCATCATCTGGCAATTGCAGCGGGCGAGCCGTAGGATGGAAGCGGCGAAGCGCGCACGGGAACAGGAAGGCATCGATCCGACGTACAAGCACCAACCAACTTGATTTTCGATTTCAGATTTTGGATTGTGGAAGGGGGATTCGGTTTAGCCAGGTGCGTGTCGCTCTAGGAGAACGCAGGCGAATGACGGTGAGGTGTTGGTAGGCCGGGTCTTGCAGGCGGTGGGGTGTTTGCCGCCGGCGTCTGGCGTGTGATTGGATAGCCCAGACGAAGAGCGAATCCCGGCTGAAGAAAGCGCCCTTCCAGGTCTCCCGGTTGCCGTTCCACAAAACCTCGTGCGTGATTACGCGACGCAGCGTGCGTGTGATCAGTCGCCATAAAATGACGGTGAATGGATAATCAAGCCAGACGAGTGTGTCGGCGCGTCCCCAGATGATGTCCCGTGCTTTGCTGTAGTTGCCGTCGGTGACCCAAGTTTCCCCGCTGAGAGCCTCAACGACGGCGCTGCGGAAGGTTTCAGTCGGCAATGCTTCCCAACCCGGCCCCCAATACAGCGCGTCCAACTCGATGTGCGGGACGTGCAGCCTCTCCGCCAGAATGCGCGCCAGCGTCGTCTTTCCCGCGCACGTCGTCCCGATGACGACGATACGTTGGCCGATCATAAAACTCAGTCTTGTATCAGACAGTGCACGATTTCGCCGATGTACATCCGGTGGAAATCCCTCGCGGCGTAGTGTCTGTCGATCAACTCCGGCGTGACAAAATGCTCAGCCTGGAGGTCCTGCGCGTAGACCTTGCGACATTCCAGCACCAATCGCGCTTCGCCGAAGTAGACCGCGCCGGTGACGCCCTCAACTGGCGTCAGGCCGGTTGCCGCGATCTTGTCCACATCGCGTCCGGAGCGCGTGCCGCAGAAGTTGAGCGCTTCGCGGTAGTGCTCGTCGAAGAACGACAGTGTGTAGTACGTGCCGTCTTCCATCAACGGATAGGTGTAGCGCTGTGGTCGCACAAAGGCGAAGGTCACTGGGCCGTTCCACAGATTGCCCATGCCGCCCCAACTGGCCGTCATCGGGTTGAACCGCGCCAACGTGCCCGCCGTGATCAGCATCCAGTCCTTGCCGATCAGTTTGATCACGTTGTCGGCGATGGCTTCCGGTTTAATCTCTCGAAATCCGTTCATAAATCCTCCAAAAATCAAAAAATCCGTTTCATCCGTTCAATCCGTTGACGCTGCTTGCCTTGCCAGCGCGATAGCGCCGAGGACGCCGGCGCGGTTGCCCAGGCCCGGCGGGACGATGTAGGCGTTGATGTCCTCCAGGATTTCGGGCACACGGACGTAGCCGTTGAGCGACGCCTGCACTTCGCGGCGGATCAGCGGGAAGAGGTGCGCTTGCTGCATGACGCCGCCGCCGAGGATGATGCGCTGCGGGCAGAGCGTGACGACGAAGTTGGCGCACGCCAATCCGATGTAGTGCGCTTCCAGCGCCCACGCGGGGTGGTCGGGCGGGAGCGTTTCGGCGCGCTGGCCCCAGCGGGCTTCCATCGCCGGTCCGTTTGCCAGCCCCTCGAAGCAGTCGTCGTGGTAGGGGCAGTTGCCGGGGAACGGGTCAACGTCGAAGTCGTGCGGCAGGCGGATGTGGCCCATCTCCGTGTGCATCAGGCCGTGCAGCAGGCGGCCTTCCGCCATCGCGCCGCCGCCGATGCCCGTGCCGACGGTGAGGTAGATGAACGTATCCAGCCCTTGCGCCGCGCCCCACGTGCTCTCGCCCAACGCCGCCCCGTTCACGTCAGTGTCGAAGCCGACCGGCACGTCGAGTGCCGCCTGCACCGGCCCGGCGAAGTTGATGTTCGCCCAGCCGGGCTTGGGCGTGGAGGTGATGTAGCCCCAGGTGGGCGAGCGCGGGTTCGGGTCCACCGGCCCGAACGCGGCGATGCCCACCGCGCGCAATGTTATGCCTTTGGCAGTGACGCCGCGAAAGAAATCGATGGCTTTGCTGATGGTTTCTTCCGGTGTCGTCGTCGGAAAACGGATTTCATCCACAATGTCGTCGGGGCCGCTGCCCACCGCGCAGACAAACTTCGTACCGCCCGCTTCGATGCCGCCGAACAAGTCCATAATACCCCCTTCAAATAACCTCAACGGATTGAACGGATTAAACGGAATAAATCCGTTAAATTCCGTTGAATCCGTTGAGAGAATCTTCTAGACCGTTGGTCAATTGCAGCTTACCCGAACCGCCCGGTGATGTAGTCTTCGGTGCGGGTGTTCTTTGGGGTGACGAAGAGTTCGCGGCCTGTGCTGTGCTCCACCAGTTCGCCTTGTAGGAAGAACGCCGCCCAATCGGCCACCCGCGCGGCCTGCTGGACGCTGTGCGGGACGACGACGAAGGTATAGTCGGATTTCAGTTCTTGCATCGTGCCCTCGATTTTGGCGGTGGAGATGGGGTCGAGGCCGGAGGTGGGTTCGTCCAATAGGATGACCTCTGGTTGCAGCGCGAGCACGCGCGCCAGGCACAGCCGCTGCTGCTGACCGCCGGAGAGCGCGTGCGCCGGGTCACCCAGGCGGTCGTGCACCTCGTCCCATAGCGCCGACTGCTGCAACGAGCGGGTCACGGCGGCGTCGAGCGTGGCCTTGTCGCGCACCCCCGCCAGTTCCAGACCGTAAGTGATGTTGCGGTAGATGCTCATCGGCAGGACGACAGGCCGCGCAAAGACGATGCCCACGCGACGCCGCAGGCGCACGATGTCGTAGTGTGGCCGCGTAACGTCCTCGCCGTCCAGGAAAATATGCCCGGTCTGTTCGACCACATCCGTAAGATCGTTGAGGCGGTTCATCGCCCGCAGCAGTGTGCTCTTGCCGCCGCCGGCTGGGCCGAACAGGACGTTGATCTGGTTGGCGTAGATGTCGAGCGTGATGTCGTGCAGGCTCTCCGTGCCGTCGGAGTAGCGCAGGCCGAAGTCTTCGATGTGGATTTTGACGTCGCCGGCCATTTTACCAGAACCTCTGCTTGCGGTAGTGATTGCGGATGAGCGTCGCCAGGACATTCATCGATAACACGAAAATGAGCAGCACCAGCGCCGTGCCGTATTGGATGCGCTCCGGCATCCCTGGCACCTGCGTGCTGATGACGAAAAGATGATAAGGCAGGGCCATCGTCTGGTCGAACATCGACGTGGGCAGGCGCGGCAGGAAGAACGCCGCCACGGTGAAGAGAATCGGCGCGGTCTCTCCGGCGGCGCGCTCCAGGCCGAGGATCACACCGGTGATGATGCCCGGCAGCGCCTGCGGGAGCACGACACGGCGGATGGTTTGCCAGCGCGTCCCGCCAAGGCTGACGCTGACCAGGCGAAACGATTGCGGCACCGCGCGCAGCGCCTCTTCCGCCGTGCTGATGATGACCGGGAGCGTCATAATCCCCAGGGTGAGCGACCCCGCCAGGATCGACGTCCCAAAGTTGAGGAAGATGACGAACAGCCCCAGCCCGAACAGCCCGAAGACGACCGAGGGGATGCCGGCCAGGTTGATGATGGCGACACGAATCGCGCGGGTCAGCGCATTGTCTTTGGCATACTCGGAGAGGTAGATCGCCGCGCCGATGCCGATGGGGACGGCGACGACCGCCGTACCGAACGTGAGCCACAGCGTGCCGACGATCGCCGGGAGCAGGCCGCCGGCTTTCATCCCGTCGTAGGGGTACGCGGTGAGGAATTCCCAACTGATGGCGGACGCGCCCTCGTACACGATGTAGCCGACGATGAAGAAGATCGGCGCGACGACGACGAACGCTGCCAGCGTGATGAGCGCGAACGCGATGCGCTGCGAGTTTTGTCTCGATAACTGGGGAAGTTTGGGACGCATCATGATAGCATCCTCTCGGCGCGTTTGACTTGGCGGAAGACCACCGAGGCCGCCGCCATATTCACGGCAAACGTGATGACGAAGAGCGTAAGGCCCACGGTGAAGAGTACGTGGTAGTGCGGACTGCCGTGCGCCACTTCACCCATCTCGGCGGCGATGGTCGCCGTCATCGTGCGCACCGGCATGAAGAAGTCGCGCAGGCCCACGGGAACCCGCGCGGCGTTGCCCGTGACCATCATCACGGTCATCGTCTCGCCGATGGCGCGGCCTACGCCCAGCATCAACGCCATCAAGATGCCGGAACGCCCGGCTGGCAGCACGATGCGCCAGATCACCTGCCAGCGCGTCATTCCCAGGGCCAGCCCGGCGTCGCGGTACGTTTTGGGCACAGTGTCGAGCACGTCTTCCGCCACGCTGACGACGGTGGGCAACGCCATCCACGCCAGGAGCAACACACCGGTAAACGCTGTGAGGCCGGTGGGGATGTTCAGCGCGACGCGGATGAGCGGCGCAAACACCAGCATCCCGATGAAGCCGATGACGACCGAGGGGATGCCGGCCAGCACTTCGATGAAGGGTTTGAGAATGTCGCGCACCCACGCAGGCGCAATCTCCGCGATGAAGATGGCCGTCGCCAGCCCCAGGGGCAGCGAGACGACCGCCGCGCCGATGGTGACGATCAACGATCCCATAATCAGGGGCAGCAACCCGTAATACTCTTCGATAGGATACCAGCGCGTGGCGAACAGGCCGGAAAGTGGGATTTCCAGGAAAGTCGGCGTGCCTTCCTTGATCAGGAACAGGAAGATCAGGATGACCAGAACGATGGCGGAAATGCCCGACACCTGGATGGCGCGTTCGATCAAGAATTCCAGCCACGAGAGCGACCGTTTCTGTTGTCCTTCGTGCTCGTTCGTCATAGAAATTTCCTCAAAATGATTCTCGACGGATTTAGCGGATAATGAAGAAAAAATCCGTTCCGTCCGTTTAATCCGTTGACACTGTTGCGATGGGCACAAAGCCGAGTTCCAGCACGATCTGCTGCGCAGCCGGGCTGAGGATCCACTCCAGGTAAGTTTTGATCTGTCCCTGAGGCTCCCCGGCAGTATAAATGTACAAATCGCGCGCGATGGGATATTCCCCCGCGTTGACCGTTTCGACGGTGGGTGGATAGTAAGGCTGGCCCGGCCCGACGCTCACGGCGACTGTTTTCATATCCGGCGTGACGTAGCCCAGGCCGTCGTAGCCGATGGCGTTGGGATTCTGGCGCACTTCCACGCCGATGCCTTCCGACGAAGGGAGCAGGAGCGTATCCTGCGAGAACAGCGTCTTGTTGTCTTTCTGCCCCAGACGGATGACCTCTTCGAGGAAGTAGACGTGCGTGCCGGAGTTCGTCTCCCGCGAGAGCAGCACGATGGGGCGATCTTCCCCGCCGACCTGCTGCCAATTCGTGATCTTGCCGCTATAGATGTCGGAAATCTGTTGCAGCGTGAGTTCGTCCACGGGATTGTCGGGGTGGATGACGATGGCGATGGCGTCGCGGGCGATGACGTACTCCACCGGCTCGAAACCGTTGGCGCGGGCGGCCTGTATCTCCTCGTCCTTGATGTGCCGCGAAGCGTTGGCGAGGTCCACCGTCCCGTTGATCAACGCAGCGATGCCGGTGCCGGAGCCGCCGCCGGTGACGGCGATGCGCACGTCGGGTTCGAGCGTCTGGTAACGTTCGGCCCAGGCCAGCGCCAGGTTGACGATGGTATCGGAGCCTTTGTTCTGGATGGTCGCCGACACGCCGCCGGTGGTGCTTTGCCCGGTCTGCGGCCTGCATCCGGCGAATGCCAATCCCAGCAAAAGGAGCGCCAGTACTCTTATGGTTAAGCGTGTGTCCTTGTTTCGCACAATGAGACATTATAATGTCTTCAGATTAAAAAACAACCACGAATCCTGATTGACTACCTCGCAAGGCCGTTTATACTTGCGAATATCTGTGACATGAAGGGAATGGATCGCCTATGGACGAGACGCCGGTTACACCCAAAATCCGCGTGCACCATCTGGATTTTTACTATGGCGCGAAGCAAGCGTTGATGGATATCACGCTGGACGTTGCGCCTCAAGAGATCATGGCCTTTATCGGGCCGTCGGGCTGTGGCAAGTCCACGTTCTTGCGCTGCCTCAATCGCATGAACGACGAAATCCCGCGCACGCGCGTCGAAGGCGAGATTTTGTTGGACGATGCCGACATCTACGCGCCCGACGTCGATATTGTTGAATTGCGCCGCCGGGTGGGGTTGGTGTTCCAGAAGCCGAACCCGTTCCCGCAGTCGATTTACAACAACGTCGTGATGGGGCCGCGTTCGCTGGGGCTGGAAACAGGATCGGCGCTTGGGGATATGGCGCAGCAGTTGTTGCAGGAAGTGGATTTGTGGGAGGAAATCAAGGGCGATATGTCGCTGCCGGCGATGAGCCTGTCGTTAGGCCAGCAGCAGCGATTGTGCATCGCGCGCACGCTGGCGGTCAAACCCGAGGTGATTTTGATGGATGAGCCGTGCTCGGCGCTCGATCCGATTGCCACGTTGCGCGTCGAGGATTTGATGCGAGAACTGCGCAAGCAGTACACCATCGTCATCGTCACGCACAATATGCAACAGGCTGCGCGCGTCTCGGACCGCACTGCGTTGTTCTGGCTTGGCGAGTTGATCGAAGAAGCGCCCACCGCGCAACTGTTCACCCGTCCTGCGCAGAAAATGACAGAAGACTACATCAGCGGGCGGGTAGGATAGCAAGAGGCAAGAGGCAAGATGCAAGCCGCATTTTGACTACAAGACTAAGGACTACAAGACGATACCATGGTAGCACGGCTGATTATCCCGCAGAATTATCGTTGCTTATTGGATGTCCGCGAGACGGAAAGCGCCATTCGCCAGATCAAGACGTTTTTCCAGACGAATCTGGCCTTTGAGCTGAACCTCGTCCGCGTGACCGCGCCGCTGTTCGTGCAGGCCGGCACGGGCATCAACGACGATCTCAACGGCGTCGAGCGTCCGGTGTCGTTTCCGATCAAGGCGCTGGCGGACGTGCGCGCCGAGATCGTTCACTCGCTGGCGAAATGGAAGCGCATGCAATTGGCCGATCTGCGCTTTGTGCCGGGCGAGGGGCTGTACACTGACATGAACGCCATCCGCGCCGACGAGGATTTGGACAACCTGCACTCACTGTACGTCGATCAATGGGACTGGGAGCGCGTGATGCAGCCCGAAGAGCGCACGCTGGACTATCTCAAGACCACCGTCCGCCGCATCTACGATGTGATCCGCCGCACCGAGCGGTACGTGCATCACTTGTATCCGGTGATCGAGCCGTTTTTGCCGGAGAAGATCACCTACATCCACGCCGAAGACCTGCAAGCACGCTATCCCGATCTGTCGCCGAAGGCGCGCGAGGATGCCGCTTGCCGCGAGCACGGCGCGGTGTTCCTCATCGGTATCGGCGGCGCGCTGCGCGATGGACAGCCCCACGACGGGCGCGCGCCAGACTACGACGACTGGTCCACGCCGACGGTGAACGGCTACCAGGGCTTGAACGGCGATATCCTCGTTTACTACCCGCTGTTCGATACGGCGCTGGAACTCTCATCGATGGGCATTCGCGTGGATGCGGCGGCGATGTTGCGGCAGTTGGCGCTGCGCGACGCCCTCGACCGCCGTGATCTGCTCTTCCACCGGCGATTGCTGGCGGGTGAACTGCCGCAGTCGGTCGGCGGCGGAATCGGTCAATCGCGTCTGTGTATGCTGTACTTGCACAAAGCGCACATCGGGGAAATCCAGTCGAGCCTCTGGCCGGAGACGATGGTGCAGACTTGCCGGGCAAATAACATTCACCTATTATAACGATTCAGCTACCCTTGCGAGGGTTACGGATGTACTTGCGCGACACGCCTATTGGCTACCCAAACTTACCTTCGTGCCAAAACCTGTTGAAACCTTCGCAAGGGTGTGCACCTCAAGCTAACCACGTTGCCAGGTTCGCGCGCACGAAGGCATTGTCGTTGAGTTCGGGATAATCGTGATAGACGCGGGCAATCTCCTGGAATTGGCCGGGCGAGAGGGTTTCGTGCGGATCGAGCGTCCACGTTCCGGCGAGCAGTCCCTGTCGCTGAAGGACGGTATGGATGCCTGATATGCACCCGGCGTAATTGTGCGTCGCGTCGAAGAACGCGGCGTTGCAATCGGTGATGCGCGCGGCGCGGGTGAGGAGTTCTGGCGGAACCGGCGCGCTGGCCTCCGTGAGTGCGTGGATTTCTTCAAGTAGCGCGACCGCCTTCTGCGTCCACACGGCCCAATGACCGAGCAAGCCCCCCACCATGCGCGCACGGCGCGTCCCCATCGGCGTAGGAACCGCGTACTCCGTGAGCAAATCCGCCACGATGTTGTCGTCGTTGCCGGTGTAGAGGGCAATCTCGCGCTCGCGCCCGGCCATACAGACCGCGCGTACCACGTCGAGCGTCTGGTAGCGGTTGAACGGCGCGATTTTGATCGCCAGCACGTTCTCGATCTCGGCGAAGGCACGCCAGAAGCCGTAGGGCAACACGCGCCCGCCCACTGCCGGTTGCAGATAGAAGCCCACGAGGGGTATGATCGTCGCCATCTCGCGGCAATGGCCGATGATGGCGCGCGGGCTATCAGCGTCGAAGGCGGTCAGGTTGAGCAGGACGGTGTCGTAACCGGCGCGCTGTGCGAATTCGGCCTCGCGGCGCGCCTGCTCCGTGCGCCCGCACACCCCGGCGATTTTGACGATGCGGCGGTCGCGGCGCAGACCCCAGGTGTCGATCTCGGCGGAGACGAGCGCCAGCAGTGGCTCGAACAAGCCAATTCCCGGCTCGCGGATGGCGAATTGCGTGGTGTGGACGCCCACGGCCAGTCCGCCCGCACCCGCGTCGATGTAGTAGCGCGCCAACGCGCGCTGGCGGCGTTCATCGAGCCGGCGCTGTTCATCCAACGCCAGCGGCATCGCCGGGATGACCAGCCCGCGCAACAACAAGCTGCGGATTTCGTCAGAATTTGCCATCCGTCACCTCGAAATGGGTGGGTTTGTCGAGCGTCCGGCCCCCGGCCTTAATCCACTCGGCCTGCCAGCGAATCATCTGCATCAGCGTGACCGACGGATACCCAAAGAGCGCCGTCGCTGTAGCTGCGTTGCTCAGGTACATACGTGCGTTTTCATCATGGCCGGTGAAACGCGCCTCGCGTCCGAAGAGACGGCCAAACGTCTCCGCGACGAAGCGCACGGAAATCGTCTCCGGCCCGGTGACGTTGAGGATAGCGGCCGGAACTGTGCAGTGTTCCAGGCACAACAGCGCCTGGCGGTTGGCATCGCCCTGCCAGATTGCATTGAAGTGGCTTGCGCTGAGGTCAACCGGCAAACCCGCGTAAACCCGCTGGCCGATGTCGTGCAGCACGCCGTAACGTAAGTCTATCGCGTAGTTGAGGCGCACCAAACAGACCCGCGCGCCGTGGATGCGGCTATGATAGCCAAAGACACGCTCCCGGCCCAGGCATGATTGCGCGTACTCGCCGACGGGCGCGGGCGGCTCATCTTCCGTACAGCCGCCCGACGCCGCAGTTACGAGCGGATACACACAGCCGGTCGAGAAAGCCACGATGCGGCTATCGCGAAAATGCTGTGCGACGTTCTCTGGCGCGATGACGTTCAGCGCCCAGGTGAGATCGGTGTCCTCTTGCGTGCCGAACTTGCGCCCGGCCATATAGATGACGTTGGGGACGCGCGGCAGCGCCGCCACGGCCTCACGATCCAACAAATCGCAGTGGAGCGTCTCGACGCCGTATGTCTCTAGCGTCGCGCGTGCCGTCTTATCCGTAAAGCGCGCCACGCCGATGACGCGCTTGCGCACACCCGCTGCCGCAATCGTGCGGGCGGCCAGCATCCCCAGCGTGACGCCCATCTTCCCGGCGATACCCGGGATGATGAGATCGCCCTCAAGCCGCTGCATCAACGCCGTCAACGCGGGCGTGGGGCGTGAGAGTAACTCGTCAAGGGTGGTTTCGTCAGGTATGGTTTTGGGTAAAGCGCTCATCGTGTATGAGTATACACCCGCCGCGCCAAGCGACAATACAACCACGCCCGGCGACCCCGTCCCGGGGTCGCCGAGCGTGTAAGTCTCTGCAGTGCGTTGTTGTCGGAATGAGGTACAATGTGAGGCTGTACGTGGGAGGGTAAAATGTCTGAACCCTATCGTAAAGTGAGCACGAAGTATGCGTATGGCGAAGTATAGCGCCTTCGCGTTGCTGCTCTGTCTGCTGACAGCTTGCGTCGCGCCAATCGCGCAGGCCGATCCGATGTTGCCGGATATCCCGACGCAATCTGCGACGACGACGTTGACCGCATCGCCCATCGCTACAGTCACGCCGACGCCCACCGTCACACGGACGGCGGCTGCTACGCCCACGCCGATCCCCACGATTGTCATCCCCATCCTCACGCAAACGGTGACGCCGACCGTTGTGGCTGCGGAAGCCACGCCTACGCCGATCCCCAACACGTTGCCTGAGCGCGTGATCCCGGAACCGTTCGGCGTGAATATTCACTTCACGCGCGCGTTGCCCGGCGAGTTGAGTTTATTGTCGGCGGGTGGCTTTCGCTGGGTGCGGATGGATATGTTCTGGAACGCGGTGGAGCAGGTGCAAGGGCGTTACGAGTTCTGGGAATACGATGCGCTGGTGGCGGCGATGACACAGCGCGGCATCCGCATCGTCTTCATCCTGGATTATGGGAACCTTCATTATGACCACGGTTTTGCGCCGCACTCGCCCGAAGCGCGCGCGGCGTTTGCCCGTTTTGCTGCGACAGCGGCGCGGCGCTATCAGGGTAAGGGTATTATCTGGGAAATCTGGAATGAACCGAACCTCGATCACTTTTGGGCGCCGCAGGCGGATGTCCAACGTTATGGGACGTTGTTGCGGCAAACCATTGCCGCGATCCGGCGAGTCGATCCGACCGCCCTCATCGTCGCGCCGGGCACATCCGGCTTCGACTGGCCTTTTTGGACGGCGCTGGGCGATATGGGCACGTTCACCCAACTGGACGCCGTCACCGTGCATCCTTACGGCATCGAGATTCCGGAGGGCGTTGGCCCGTATTACGTCGAGTTGGCGGCACTGCTGCACCGGTACAGTCCCGCGTGGAAAATCCCGGTGCTCTCCGGAGAGTGGGGCTATTCCTCGGTGCGGGGCGGCATCAGCGAGGAGCAGCAGGCACAAAACCTGGCGCGGCAGTGGCTCGTCAACCTGTTGTATGACGTCAATCTGAGCATCTGGTACGACTGGCGCAACGACGGCGTCGATCCCACCGACATCGAGCAGAATTTCGGCACGGTGCATCACGATCTCTCGCCCAAACCGGCCTATCGCGCTGCGCGCACACTGCTGGCGACCCTGGATGGCTATCGCTTTATGCGCCGCATCCCGCTCGATAGTTCCGACGACTACCTGCTGCTCTTTGGGAAAGAAGGACAGGCGGCGATGGCGCTGTGGACGACGGGAGAAGCGCACACAGTCAGCCTGCCATTGGCGGTAGATGAGGCGGCGTTGATCAAGATGATGGGTGAACGCGGCACGCTGCCCGGCGGTGATGATGGATTGGTCATCGAGATCGACCCGTCGCCGCGCTATTTACTTTTCCGTGCGGATCAGTCTGCATCGCAGTTGGTCGGCTGGCGGCCCTACGAGACGCTCCAGCAGCTTCGCGCCGAGGAGGAATACAGCGTGCGAGTGATTTTCGAGAGCGCCCCTCTCTCGACGTTCGGCGAAGTGCAGGTGTGGGTACAGGGCGAGATGCGGGGAATGGCCGAGATAGTGACGCGCCCGATGGAGGAAAAACAAGTGCGGATCCCGGTCGATGTGACCAATCTGGCGGGTAACACCCCGGCGGAAATTATCTTCGTTCCGGCGGATGGGGTGCGGCTGCCGTTACAGTCGGCGGGGATTTGGTTGCTCATCGAACAGTAGTGGCTAAATTCTCATTTTCAACCGTCAATGGCGCGAATGTCCACATTCGTGGCGACTCGACCACCCGGTGGTGCCACCGCCATACGAGAATATGCGATCATTAGTGAGATTGGCGGTATGGTTCAGGAGGATACTGGTGCGAAAAAAACGGGGTCTTGTGGTATTGTATTGGCTGTTCGTTGTACTACTGCTCACAACGACGTTGTCTTGTCGTCTTTTTGCAGACGATGCGGACGAGTTCGACACGCCTGCCGGTGTGGAATGGCTCGACGAGGAAGACGAGGATGCTGAAGATGAGGTATACGACGACGAAGCGGAGTTTGTCGCGGGCGAGTTCGGTGTTTTTGAGAAAACTGCGTGTGATTATGGGGACTTCGACGAATTAGACCTCGAATGTGGTTTCCTCGCCGTTCCACAGGATCACCGTGATCTCAACAGCGACACAATCTGGCTTGCCGTAACCATCATCCGCAGTTCCGGGGGAGCGTCGAAACCCGATCCGGTAGTCTACCTCGAAGGTGGCCCTGGCGGCAGCGCCACATACGATGTCGAAGGTTGGCTGGATCAGGCGTTTCTCGAGGAACGCGACCTGATTCTCTTCGATCAGCGTGGCACCGGCTTTTCGGAACCGAGCCTCAACTGCGCTGAACTGGAGGGCGAGAGCGGTCAGAAGGATGTTGCGGCAGCGCAAGAATGTCGTGACCGGCTGGAAGCTGATGGCATTGACCTGACGCTCTACAACAGCGCACAGAGCGCCGCCGATCTGGATATGTTGCGCCGCGCGTTGGGTTACGAATCCTGGAACGTGCTCGGCATTTCCTATGGCACTCGACTGGCGCTCACCGCGATGCGCGATTATCCGGACGGAATCCGCAGCGTGATTCTGGACTCGGTCTACCCACCGGAGATCAACGCCTACGAAGAAGAGGCCCTCAATGGCGCGCGCGCCATCGAGTTGCTGTTGTCTGGCTGCGCCGCGCACAGGGCGTGCAATGCGGCCTATCCCGACCTCCCCGGACGCTTCTCCCGGCTGTTGCGTGCGTTGGACGAGGACCCGGTGGAGTTCACGGTATACGATCCTGAGTACGACGAAGACCTGGACGTGCTGCTGGACGGCAGCGAGTTGGTCAACCGGCTTTTCCAGGCGCTCTACGACGTGGAAACGATCCCAGTGCTGCCATACGTCATCCATCTCATTGATGCGGGCGACTACGAGAACGCCTACGCCTGGTTGTTGGGCGACGACTCTGCCTACGTCCGCGCGCGGCAGCAGCAGGAAGAGGACCTCTCGGACAGTGAGGGTGTCTTCTACTCGGTGGAATGTCACGAGGAGATCGTTTTCAACGATTTGAACGTCGCGCAGATGGCGGTGACGAACCTCAATTCGACGATTGCCGACTATCTGCACGTGGATGTGCAGGCGATGTTCGAGATCTGTGAGATTTGGGGCGCCGGCGCTGCACAGGCCCACGAAACGCAGCCGGTGCGCAGCGACATTCCAACGTTGTTGCTGGCCGGCGACTACGACCCCATCACCCCGCCCGCATGGGCTGAATCTGCGGCCCGGTCTTTGAGCAACGGCTACTTTTATGTCTTTCCGGGGGTGGGGCACTCAGTCGTGGATTCCGGCAAATGCGCGCAATCGCTGGTCGTCGCGTTTCTCGATGCGCCGCACCGCAAACCGGATGGCCGCTGCGTCACGCAGATGCAAGGCCCGGATTTCTATGTTGGTGATTAGAGATCTAGCTACCGGACACTTTTTTAGAAAAGCGGTTGATTGACACGGAAAACCAGGTAAAGTAAAGATGTCAACCACTTTACCGAAGGAGGTTTTCATGTCAACCAACCAACTCTATCATACTTGGTAT
>Ga0334884_1000935_pt1 | contig 48599 bp, 46 predicted proteins | sample GraSluR1_MG_7_FD_207215 | JGI IMG/M metagenome (GOLD analysis project Ga0334884, IMG submission 207215) | Sludge microbial communities from methane-producing bioreactor in Wageningen University, Netherlands - Granular Sludge_12_05 R1 | ecosystem: Engineered > Bioreactor > Anaerobic >... | reverse complement strand
TCCCTAGAGAAAAGCCTGTCTTTAAAGTACAGAAGCATCCTAATTTTGTTGTCCCATATCGAGGCGAAAATTATAAAATAACCGAAAGTTTAATAATAAAGTATTCAGGCATTATAGAAGGATTTGCTTTTTCCCAAGTAAATGAGAGTGGAAACTATATTGCGATTAGATTTAATGAAAAGGGTAATATATTGCAAACAGAGCTTTTAAATATTAAACAATCTTAATTGTTTAATTTTTAGGTACCTCCTCAGGAAACGGGACGCTTGGAGGGCCACTTGGTGTTCCAATATTTAGTGGGTCCATAATAATGGGAGATTCATTATTTATTTCAAGCTTATTTTCTGCGTTTTCTATTGAATCTTTTGTAAGCATTTGCCAAACAAAAGAAGCGATTGCAATCCCTAAAATCAAAATAAAAGCAATAATACTAAAAAAATATTTTTTTGCATCAATTTTTGGCATAGTTTTTAAATTATATTTGAATAATATTTAGCACAAAATTTTAAAAAGCACTAGTTCGACCATCTCTTTTATCTAAAATCAAATCTTCACTTCTTTCATATTTAAAAGTAAGATCAAGGTTTTCAGAATAATAATAATCAACAGCACCTGTCCCAACGCCAATAGTATCTGTTTCTATTATTATTTTATCCAAAATTTTATCTAAAGAACTCATTCCCTTGCCTTTAATTAGAATATTAGAATAAATTTCACTTAATACCTCTTCTTTGTTTCCACTAATTATTTTGCTCTCAGAATTTTCAAAACTATTTAACATTGCAATAATTTCTTTTGGAAACTGAAAGGCCAAAATTCCCGCACCATATTCAGTAAAAATGCCATAAACCGCACCAGAAGGACTATAAACATACCAGTCAAAGGTTCTATTTTCTGCATTTGAAAATTCTATGGCAGGCATTTCTTTAAACTTGAATTCTTTAGAGCTAAAACCAGAAAAATTCTTTTTTAAATTATCAAAATAAACAGAAGAAGAAGCTTTTTCCTCGTTTAAATCTACGGATATTTGAATTTTAGCACTATTCAAAAACACTTTTTTTGCACTTAAATCTCCATATTTTTCATCAGTATTATAAATTGTAACAGATTTACTATCATTTATTATTTTCCATCTTGGGGCATTATATTTAATAGAAAAACCAAGTGTGCTCTCATAAGTAGGCCAATTAGTAGCTAAATCAAAAGCTTTGTTGCTTTCTTTTACAATCATAGTTCTATAAATAATTTCGGCAAATTGCCCACGATTTATTTCATCTGAAGGATAAATTTTACCAAGATCATCAGCAAGAATTAAATTGTTTTCTCTCGCAAATAATACGAAAGGGGAATACCACAAATCAGCACCAACATCTACAAAGACATTCCTTTCAACTTTTTCTGGAACAGGCATTTTTGTGCCAATAAGTACAATTTTAAATGCTTCAGATTTCAAAATTGAGTTTGATCCTCTAAAAGTATTGTCAGTATATCCTTGAATAATTCCTGCTTTTTTTGCAGACGAAACATAGTTTGCATACCAATCACTACTTTTTACATCAGAAAAAGATCCGTCATAAGAGCTTTGAGCAACATCAAAAGCCTCGACTATTATTTTAAGTGCTTCAGCCCTATTGATTTTATTGTCAGGTCGAAAAGTACCATCAGAATAACCTTCAATAATAGAATTTTCTTTTAAATACTCAATTGCATTATAGTGGTTATGTTCTTTTAAAACATCATTAAAACTAGCTAAGAACGCATTGTTGATCGAACCATAAAGTAAAAACACAAAAACAAAAACAAATATTTTTTTCATAATTTTTATTAAATCAAAAAAATAATATCACATCAAAAAATTTATTTAAATTGAAGGGTTTTAGTTTTATGTGATTACAAAAGTTTTAATAAACAAAATCAGTAGGGGAATATTTATCAAGATTTTCATCTCCTATCAAATCTTGCATATGTGAAATAACTTTATTTAAAGGCACTTTTTCTTGAACTCCTTTTTGCATATCTCTCACAATCACATTACCTTCTCTCACTTCAGTAAGACCAATAATAATTGCGTAAGGAACTTTAAATTTATCCGCCATTCTAAGTTGAACATTTATAGAGGCCTTTCCTACAGCACCCATTGTTTTAAGTCCTGCCTCTCTTAATTCTTCTATCAAAACAAGACATTTTTTCTTTGCTTCTTTTCCAAGTTGTGCAACGAAAATATGTAATTCATCTTTAGAAGGAACTCTCACTTTCTCTCGTTTCATGTTAGCAATAAGTCTTTCTATGCCACCCGCATAACCAATTGCTGGAGTTTCTGGCCCTCCCATAAGTTTTACAAGTCCATCAAATCTTCCACCACCACCAATTGCATTTTGAGCTCCTTTGTTTTTATCCCAAAATTCAAATACAGTTCTTGAATAATAATCAAGGCCTCTAATTATTTTTGGGTTGTCAACATATTCGATACCAAGTTCATCTAAATATGACTTTAATTCTTCATGAAATTCTAATGATTCTTTATCAATGTAATCAGACATTGCTGGAGCCATTTTTGCCAATATTTGACAATCTTCTTCTTTACAATCAAGAAGTCTTAGAACATTTTTTTCAAGCCTGTACTTACAATTTTCACAAAGTGATCTTTCTTTGCCAGCATAAAAATCTTTTAAAACTTCAAGATATTTAGCTCTAGATTCAGGTGTGCCGATAGTATTAAGTTGAATGGTGAATAATCCACCAAGCCCCAAATCTTCATTTATCTTTTTTGCAATTTGAATAACTTGTGCATCTAGTGCAGGATCACATTCTCCAAGAATTTCAAATCCAAACTGCCAAAATTGTCTGTATCTTCCAGCTTGAGGACGATCATATCTAAAATGAGGTTCAATATAATAAAGCATAACTGGCTGTGCAAGTTGGCTCATATTGTGTTGAATATAACTTCGAACAAGTCCAGCTGTACCTTCAGGTTTTAATGTTAAACTTCTGCCTTTTTTATCGTTAAAAGTGTACATTTCTTTACTTACAATATCTGTTTCTTCACCAAGACTTCTAATAAATACATCTGAAAATTCAAACATAGGCGTAGAAATTCTCTTAAACCCAGCTTGTCTAGCTCTGTGCCTTACAACTTTTTTTATATAAGTAAAATATTCATGATCAGAAGGAAGAATGTCGTGCACACCTTTTACTGTTTGAAAAGGAGGTTTTAATCTTTCTACAACGGATTGATCTTGTGCATTTTGGAAATTCTTTTCGTCCATTTTTGTTGAATATTAAAAAAGTACTATAGCTCCAAATTACTACAACTAAGGCAAAATTCAACCCCAATTTTACTATTATTACATAGAAAAATCAGTACTCGGAATGATATTTGAAGAACTATGACAAGATTCCTTGCGAGAATTATAAATAAAATAACCAGCAGAAGCGATCATAGAGGCATTGTCTGTACAATATTTTAAAGATTTTGGAAAACGAAACTTTAAAGAGTTTGGAATTTTAGACTTTATCATTTCTCGAAGATTTAAATTTGCAGAAACACCACCAGCAAGATGTATTTCCTTCGCTTCAGGATATTGATTTAATGCCATAATTACTTTATCACTTAAAACTTCATTGCACGCTTTTTGAAAACTTGCAGAAATATCACACTTAAATTTTTCACTTAGATCTTTTTCCTCCTTTATATTATTCATTTGAATATATCTTAAATATTCGTTTAATACAGCCGTTTTAAGCCCCGAAAAGCTAAAGTCAAGACTTCCTTTTTCGAGCATAGCCTTAGGCAATTTGAACGCATTTTCATTCCCTTTTAGTGAAGCCTTATATATTTCTGGCCCTCCGGGATAACCCATATTTAAAATCCTAGCAACTTTATCAAAAGCCTCCCCGCAAGCATCATCTCTACTTTCCCCAAGAACTTGAAAGTCCAAATGATCTCTCATTAAAATTATTTCATTATGCCCACCAGATACAGTTAAAACAATAACAGGAAATACAATTTCATCTTCTATATCAAGCCAATTAGAATAAATATGGCCAACAATATGGTGAACAGGAATAAGAACTTTATTTTTCACAATAGATAAAACATTTGCAGTTTGTGTTCCAATAATTAAAGAACTAATTAGCCCTGGACCTTTAGTTACAGCAATAGCATCAATTTCATTTAAATCGGTATTAGCTTTTTTTAAGGCACTATCAATAACAGGCAAAATATTTAACAAATGTTCTCTCGCCGCAACTTCAGGGACAACACCTCCTGTTTTATTGTGAATATCAATTTGAGATGAAACAACATTAGAAAGAACCTTTACTCCGTTTTCTACTACTGAAGCCCCTGAATCATCGCAAGAACTTTCAATTCCAAGAATTTTCATATCATTATTTAAAAGCAAAAGTTAATTTAAATTATTTTTTGCTTTTAATCAAATTCCTCTCGCCGATTTTATAAATTTCATTCTGAAACATCGTGTTTTTTACACATTAAATCCACCCAAATTTCCTCAATTTATCTTCGATCATTATTTCTTCACTCTAAACTTGAAAAAAATGGCTTTGTGTATTATAATATTAAAAAACAAATGAAATCAACTTCAGTTGAAATTATAGAAATCTTAAGAAAGGCTGGCCATAAGGCATATTGGGCGGGAGGTTGTGTTCGAGATATTTTGTTAGGAAAAAAACCACACGATTTTGATATTGTTACCTCTGCAAAGCCAAATGAAATTGAAAAACTTTTAGAACACACAATACCAATAGGAAAAAAATTTGGAGTTATTTTAGCAATTAAAAATTCATATAGTTTTGAAATTGCAACTTTTAGGTCCGACAGCGGATATAGTGATGGTAGAAGGCCAGACGCAGTGCTTTTTACCACAGCGGAAGAAGATGCAAAAAGAAGAGATTTTACTATAAATGGAATGTTTTATGATCCAATTACAGATAAAGTTTTTGATTTTGTAGGTGCAAAGAAAGATTTACAAGAAAAGTTGATAAGATTTATTGGTGAACCTGAAACTCGAATAAAAGAAGATTATTTGCGCATACTTAGAGCAGTTCGTTTTAAAAATGCTTTTAACTTTCAATATCATCCAGACACATACAAAGCTATAAAAAAAAATGCTCATTTAGTAAAAAAAATATCCAAAGAACGGGTAAGAGATGAGTTAAACAAAATAATAATGGAAGACAAACCAGGACAAGCATTTGAAGAATTATATGAACTGGGAATTTTACAACACATAATTCCCGAATTAGTTAAGCTTAAAGGATTAGCACAACCTCTTATTTATCATACAGAAGGCGATGTTTGGGATCATACACTTAAATCAATAAATTCATTGAGAGAAGAAGAAATTGATCCAAATCCATTACGAGAGAAATTGCCAGATTTAGCATTAAACTGGGCAATCTTATTTCACGATATTGGAAAATATGACACCTTTGATGTTGATGACCGAATTAGATACAACAAACATTCAGAAATTGGAGCCGAAATCGCAGAAAAAATAATGCTTCGATTAAAATTTCCTCAAAAAATAATTCATAAAACATCTTGGTTGATTGAAAAACACATGCTTCTTTATCCACTTTTTGATATGCCAAAAAAACGAAGACTCCATTGGTATTTGGAAAATTATTTTGAAGATCTTTTGGAGGTTTTTAGGTGTGATGCTATGGGAATTGAGCCAGTAGATTTATCTATTTACCACGAAATATACAGAGAATATAAAAACGAAATAGCAAAATTAAAACTACTTCCTAAAAAAATAATTGACGGAAATACAGTAATGAAAATACTAAATATCAAAGCTTCAAATCTTGTTGGAGAAATTTTAAAAGATATTCATGAAAAACAAATAGAAGGAGAAATTAAAACAAATAAAGACGCCAAAGAATACTTAAAAAAATTTAAGAAAAATAAAAGGGCTTAAAGAATAGATCAATAAGCCCTTTGTAATTTTTATATTTGATTTTTATTTTTTAAATAAAGTAGGTAGTACTGTTTTGTTAATATTATAGAACCGATACCTATAACGAATAATATTACATTTAAGAACCAACCGATATAAGGAGTCATGCCAACTAAATAATAAACAAGCATTGCAAGTGTCATTGCAAAAAAGAGCTTAATTCTTAAAAACTTTTTCTTTTTAAAATCAACTAAATAACTTGCAATTATTGAGGCCGTAAAAAGTTTAGATAAGTAAATTAACGCCCCAAAAACAAAACCTGCAATTAGTGCAAGTTGTATCCCTAGAATAGTCATTAGAAGCATAATTGATCCAATTAGCAGTAAAATAACTGTTAGAAGACCAACAGAAAAAGTCTTTAACAAATTTTTCTTAGAAACTTCAGATGATTTTTCAATAAATTTAGGAGAAAATAAAACCAAAAGTAAAATCAAAAGCACTGCATTCAAAAATGAAAATAATTTAAAACCAAAATACAAAGCAGTAAATCCATTGTCTTTTTTATCTATATTTCTTGAAAACTCTCTATATTCGATTTCTCCCTTTATTTTATCTTCTGGAATATAGGCTTCTATTAGTTTCCTATAAACAAAATCACCCAAGACTAAAGCTTCATCAGAAAAACTAATAACATTTTCAATGGTAATGTTTACATCTCCACCAATAAGGCCATTAAGCATAAGCGAAGAGATAGTACCTGTTAAGTTGCCATTTATTTCACCATCAATACTAACAAATCCACCTCCAGCAAAAACAGATCCCATAATTAAGGATCTCGGCCCCACACTAAGCTGACCTCCAAGCATAATTAAATCACCAGAAATTTCAGAATATACATCAACTTGTCCACCAACTATTCTTAGATCATCTCCAACAGTTCCCATCACAGAAACTTTTCCTCCAGCAATCACTAAATCATCTGAAATTTTCCCATTTACTGAAACAGAACCACCTAAAACATATAAGTCTCCATAAATATCTGCATTTATTACAACATTTCCCGAAAAAAGATAAAGATCCGTCAAAACATCTTCACTGATATAAAGATTATCTCCAGATCTCATATCAATTGCATTCGCCGAAATTGTCCACAACGGGAAAAGAATAATTACTCCTAAAAGCAGAAATTTAATTTTTTTCATATATTTTTTATTAACTTAAAAAAACTATAAGTTAATTATTGATATTATCCCAAAAAAAGTAATTGACAAAATTAAGTCACATTTTTTTAGTTTTCTTTTTCTAAAAAAACAACAGTTTCAATATGATATGTATTTGGAAACATATCCACCGCTTTTACCTCCTTTATTTTATACGAGAATTCTTTAAACATTTTTAAATCTCTAGCAAGTGTCGCGGGATTACACGAAACATAAATAATTTGAGAAGGAGAAAATTCATTGATTTTCAAAATAGATTTCTCAGTAAGCCCAGCTCTTGGAGGATCAACAATTATTAAAGACGGTCTTTCTTTGATCTCAGAAATTTTTTTAAAAACATCTCCTTGATAAAAATCTATGTTAAAAATTTTATTTTTTAATGCATTTTCTCTCGCAGACTTTACTGCATCTTGAGCAAGTTCAATCCCAATAACTTGTTCAACCGATTTTGCCAAAAACAGTCCGATTGTTCCTGTTCCACAAAATAAATCAAAAACTATATTATGTGATTTTTCAGTCGCCATTTCTCGAACAATTTTATAAAGTTCTTCCGCTTGAAAAGTATTTACCTGAAAAAAACTTTGAGGATAAATGTCAAATTCAAGGCTCTGATCCAAAATAATCATTTTTTCAGAAATATAATTTTTACCATAAAGTAAGTATTCTTTATTTATTCTCGGAACACCTCTTTTCGAAATAACTTTTGTCCAATAAATAGAAACAATTTTTTTGTTTTCTTCTTCTTTTATGCTAGGTCTAAGTCCAGAAAGGAGATTTGCAAGCTCTTCAATGTCAGAAACAGTTTTTTTCGAAACATTATCAGAACTAACAATATTAACCATTACTTCTCCGGTTCTTTTCCCTTCTCGAATGTATATTGCTCTAAAATCACCTTCACCATTTGCAAAATTAAATGGAATAAATCCCTTTTCTTTTGCAAATTTTCTAGTTAAAGCCAAAATTGCTACAGAAAAAGGGGATTGCAAATAACAATGTTTTAAATCCAGAATATCAAACCTTCTATTTGGTGCATGCATACCAAGAGAAAAATTCTTTTCCGCATCATATCCAAAAGAAAATTCCATTTTGTTTCTATAATAAAACTGTTCTTTTGCTTTTATCATTTCGGAAATTCGCACATCATTAATTCCTCCAATTTTTGATAAACAATCTTCAATATGGCTAATTTTATATTCAACTTGTTTTTCATAAGGCATAAACTGAATTTGGCATCCTCTGCAAACCTCATCATATTCACATCTAGCTTCAATCCTATCTTTTGATTGTTCTACAATTTCTAGCAATCGAGCTTCAGCATAATTTTTTTTAACCTTAAAAACATAAGCAAGAACACGATCATTTGGCATAGCACCTTCAACAAAAACTTTAAGACCTTCGAAATTTCCAAGCCCACCACCCTCAAAAGTAAGTTTTTCAATAACTATATCGATAACATCTCCTTTTTTTAATTTTTTCATTTGCATCAAAAAATATTAAACGGTTTTTTCTTCAAAGTTTTCTCTAAAAAACCACTTCACAATATTCCAATTATTATCTCTAGGCATTAGTGTATATGCTTGATTTTCATTCATGCAATTAGGAATTGGATTTCCCTCAGCCTCAGCTTGTGCAATTCTAGCTCTGCACTGTTCAATTGTTGTATATGGAGGAACATAAAGCACATTTCCAGAAGACATAACATTATTAGAACTAATTTCAAAACTTTGATATTTAAAATAATAGGCGATTGCCTCTTCGAGTTTTATATCTGTATCTGTTTTTGAAAGAACTGTCCTTGCAATTTTATAAAATGTGTCTGCATCCCCAAATCCAAAGTTTTTTGCTTTATTTTGGAGTGCTTTAAGAATCAATTGTTGTCTTTCAGCTCTCGCAAAATCAGAAGAAGTATGACGAGTTCGAGCTAGTCTTAGAGCCTCTTTCCCACCAAGATGATAGTCCCCTGGAAGATAATGAAGTGTACCAACAACTCCATTATCAACAGTTCTATAAGTAGGATCAATAACAGCGTTTTTAAGCGTAATATCAATTCCTCCAATTAAGTCGATAACATCAATAAATGCATACATATCAATCAAAATATATTTATCTAGCTTATATCCAGTCATATCTGAAAGAGCTTTTTTTAGTTCTTCCATACCATAAAAAAAGCCAAAGGAATTTATTTTTCGTCCGTTGTAAAATAAATCTCTTGGAATACTTATCATTTTTATTTTTCTACTAATCTCATCAACATGAGTAAAAATCATAGTATCAATAAGGTTTCCATGTTTACCTGCAATTAAAACATTAAACTTGCCACTTTCACTGGAAAGATTATTTGAGTATTCAGGAATGTTTTCAGGAATATCTATCGTTTTTTTTTTATCTTCTGGAGTAAAGAAGAGAAGGTTTTCAGAATTTGTTCCATTAGGATCAACAATATTAACCACACCAGTAGCTTTTTCAACAACAACAGAACTTATGTGATTACCATTTTTATCGTAAATTTTATAATAAAACCTTTTATCATCTTCATCTGCTGTATCTGAAATTTTAAGATTATTTTCCTCAAGTGATAGTAAAAAACCTTTATCAGAAATGAGTTCTTCAATTTTATTTTTTGCATTTATTACTTCAAGTTGTATTCTAGAAATTAAATCCAACTTTTTTAAGAAAGGAAGTAGTGAAAGATTTAGCTCATTTACAAGGACTTTGTTGCTTGGATTATTTAAGTCTTGAAGAGTTATATTTAAATTTTCTTCATCAACAATAATTTCAGCAAATCTGTGTAAATCAATATCTTCTACCAAATAAATAGTTTTTGTGTCATCTTTTTTTGAAATTGAAATTTTTAATTCTTTTTCATTTAAAAATTTTAAAACTTCTTCATTCTCTAGTGATTGATTTATTGAGTCAAAAAAATCCTTAGTTCTTGCCATTTTTACAAAGGATCTTTCTAAATTATCTTTTAAAAAATCTATACTAAATTCTTCAAATTCTGAAAAACTGTCAAAATATTTTTCTTCTTTAAGAAAAACAGTTCTATAAAAAAATTCTGAATTTTCTTTATCTAAAAAATATTTTAAAAAGTCGTATTCGTTGTTTCCAATTGCAATAATGCTCGCATTATCAGACAAATCAAACTCTTTAATAACAAGACCAAGTTCGTCTAGAATTTCATTAAAATTTTCAGAGTTTTTTAAATCTAATAAATATTTGTCATAAATTTTATTATTTTCTGCAATTTTTTCTCTTTTACCGATAAAATCTATATATTTAAAAAGTTGAAGTTGAAGTTTGTCAGTATTTTTATCAGCGTTATCAAGTGCCTCCGCTTCTTCAAATTTAAAATACTCTTTTGTAGGAAGTAGTAAAAATTTTCTAACTTCATTTAAATCATTTCCAAAAGACATACTTGCTTCACGAACCATCCCAATTTCTCTTATCATCGAACTATTTGTATCAGAAAACTTTGAAACTTGAATTGATAAAGCACTAATTTGAGTCATTAAAAATACTAAAACGACAATAATGGCTATAGCAAAAAGGCTTTGTTTGTTGAAATTTTTACTAAAAAAAACCACGAGGAATTTGGTTAAGTTTTGTTTTGGAGCGGGTGACGGGAATCGAACCCGTGTCTTTAGCTTGGAAGGCTAAAGTAATAGCCATTATACGACACCCGCTAATTACAAAATGCATATTAGTTTAACTTTTTTCTAATTTCAAGTATTTTTTTAAAAAACTTACAAAAAAAAATATAAAAGATATAATAATTAAAAATAATCACAAATTATATGGCAAAAAAAATAATAATAGTTGGAGCGGGACCGGGAGGACTCACATCTGCAATGTTACTCGCAAAAAGGGGCTTTGATGTTGAAGTTTTTGAAAAGGACGAAAAAGTAGGTGGTAGAAATCAATCAATTGAAGAAAATGGCTACAAATTCGACACAGGTCCAACTTTTTTAATGATGAAATTTATTTTAGATGAAGTTTTTAAAGAAGCTGGTAAAGATGTAAATGATTATTTGAAATTTACCAACCTTGAGCCAATGTATAGTCTTCTTTTTAAAGACAAAGAAATAAACATTTCAAGTGACAAAAAAAAGATGAAGGCCGAAATTGCAAGAGTTTTCCCTGGCGAAGAAGAAACATTAGACAAAATGCTTAAAAGGGAAGAAAAACGATTTAAGAGTCTTTTCCCTTGCTTACAAAAAGATTATTCAAATTTTTCTGCATTTTTTTCAAAAGATTTTATAAAATCAATTCCACATTTTGCATTAGGAAAATCAATGTTTGAAGAGCTAGGAAAATATTTTTCTTCAGATGATTTAAAACTTTCATTTACTTTTCAATCAAAATATTTAGGGATGTCTGCATGGGAGTGTCCGGGGGCTTTTATGATTATTCCTTTTATAGAACACAATTATGGCATATATCATGTAGAAGGTGGACTTTCAGAAATATCAGAAAAAATGGCAGTTGTAGCTAAAGAAAATGGCGCAAAAATATATCTAAATACAAAAATTAAAAAATTACTTTTAGAAGGAAAAAAAGTTATTGGTGTCGAAACAGAAGATAATAAAAAACATTTTGCTGACAAAATAATAATCAATTCTGATTTCGCTTATTCAATGGCGAGTCTTGTAGATAAAGGAGTTTTAAAAAAATATAGTAAAGAAAACTTAAAAAAGAAAAAATATTCCTGCTCAATTTTTATGATTTATTTAGGAGTTGATAAAGAGTATAAAACCCCTCATCATCAAATAGTTTTTGCTAAAGATTACAAAAAAAATGTAGACGATATTTTTGTGAATTTAAAAATTTCAATGGATACATCCTTTTATGTGAGAAACGCATCAATAAGCGACAAAACACTTGCGCCAAAAGGTCATAATGCTCTTTATGTATTAGTTCCTGTCGCAAATAATAAAAGTAATATCGACTGGGATAAAGAAAAGAAAGCGTTTAGAGATTTAGTTATTTCTTCAATACAAGAAAGAACAGATTATAAAGATTTAGAAAAACATATCAAATTTGAAAAAATTATTACCCCAAAGGATTGGGAAGAAACTTATAATGTGTTTGAGGGTGCAACATTTAATCTCGCACACTCTCTTGATCAAATGCTTTATTTCAGACCACGAAACAAATTTGAAGAATTAGAAAATTTATATCTAGTTGGAGGCGGAACTCACCCCGGAAGTGGACTACCCACGATTTATGAATCCGCAAGAATAACATCTGATTTAATTACAAAACACTTTCAAAAATAAATCTTAAAGATCAATTTCTTCTCCAAGAGAAGGGAGATATATATCTTTAAAACCATTTTGTGAAAGTGCTACTCGAAAAGATTCTCTTTGTGTAGATTCACCATGAACTAAAAATATCTTTTTAAGGCCTTCAATTCGTGAAATATATTCAAGCAAATCACTTCTGTCTGCATGAGCTGAAAAGGCATCCATAATATAAATAGAAGCTTTTACATCATAACTATCTCCAAAAATACTTACCACTTTATCTCCCATAACAAGTTTTCTTCCGAGAGTGTTTTCAGCTTGATACCCCACAATCAATACAATATTTTTTGGATCAGAAATATTATTTTTTAAATGATGAAGTATTCTTCCATGTTCACACATTCCTGATGCAGAAATAATAATCATCGGTCCTTCTTTTTCATTGATTTCTTTTGATTCATCAACACTTCTTGTGTAATGAATTTCTGCACCATCAAAAGGACTTTTCCCGCCAGATAAGAAGTTTTTGAAAGTTTCTTTATCAAAACACTCAGGGTGCGATCTAAAAACTTCAGTAACATTTCCAGCAAGTGGACTATCAATAAATACTGGAATACTTGGAATAAGTTTTTTAGAAATAAGCAGGTTTAGATAATAAATAATTTCTTGAGCTCTTTCTAAAGCAAAAGATGGAATAATAAGACTTCCTTTTTGAGCAATTACTTGATTAACAACTACAGCTAAATCTTCTTCAACAGTAGTAATATTTGCGTGAAGTCTGTTTCCGTAAGTAGTTTCAGTTATTAAATAATCTGCCGGAGGAATTGGCTGAGGATCTCTAAGTAGTGCAAGCCCTCTTCGCCCTAAATCGCCAGTAAAACAAAGGGAGTGTCTTTTTTTAGTTTCTTTATCATAGATCAGTAAATGTACAAGAGAACTTCCCAAAATATGTCCTGCATCATAAAAAGATGCAACCACTCCATCACTTACAATAAAAGATTTTTCATAACCAACGCCATGAAAAAGCGCAAGCGCCATTTCAGCATCATCAGAACTATAATAAGGCTCAACTTCCTCATTTGCTTTAATTTTTTTATTTTTCTTTAGCCACTTAATTTCATTTTCTTGTATAAATGCACTATCAAGTAGCATATAATTACACAAATCCCTTGTTGCATGAGTGCAGTATATTGGCCCAGAAAATCCTTGTTTCACCAAATATGGAATTGATCCGCTGTGATCGATGTGTGCATGACTTAAAATCATTACATCAATTTCTTTTGGATCAAAGAGAAAGTTTTTATTTTTATCTTCAGCTTCAGCCCTTTTTCCTTGAAACATTCCACAATCCAAAAGTATTTTTTTCCCATTTACAGATATTATGTGTTTTGAACCGGTAACATCTCCTCCAGAAGCTCCAACAAATTTTATTTTCATAGTATTTTTATTTTCAAATAATTATATCATTTTTCCTTTTATATTTCAATTTTAAGATTTCTAATTTGCTTTTTTAAATCATCAGAATAGTTTCCATAGTTTATAAATCGTTCTATCCATTCATTTATTTCATTTTCAGTCATAATTCTGGCTTGAGATTTTTCACTTTTCATAGGAAATAAATGAACTACAACTTTTTCATCACTTAGCCTAATTCCAATGCCAAGTTGTTCTTGAGTAGCTTTTGACCAGTATTGATCAAATATAAAATTTCCAAGTGAATAAAAGATGAATTTACCGTTATATATTTCAAAATTTTGAACAACATGAGGATGATGCCCAATTACAAAATCCGCACCATTATCAATCCATTCTCTCGAAGGAATAACTTGAAGGTTGTTTGAGGCTGTGTGCTGATATTCAACACCAAAATGAGCAGAAACTATCAAAAAGTCTACTTTTGACGAAGTTTCTTTAACCAAATCCATTGCTTTTTGTCTATCAAGTCGCATTAAAACATCATTAAAACAAATAAAAGCAATACTTTTACCTTGAAAATTGCCGTAATATACACTTTCAGGATCTACTTCGCTAGGATGCCCACACCAAGAAATATCGGCTTCTTCAAGAGCAGAAATTGTAGTATCTCTACCCGCCCTACCTTGATCAAGTGAGTGATTGTTTGCGATCATTAGTAAGTTGAAGGAAAGATCTTTTAACTTATCAGCTACATATTCAGGAAAGCCAAAAACCATAGAGCTTGAAGAATGATACCCATCGCCTTTTATAGGGCCTTCTAAGTTTGCAAAAAGTAAATCAGAACCTTTGAAAAAACTTAAGTTGTTATCAATAAGTTTTTCAAATGGATAGTTTTTACCATTTCTATCCATAAGAATTCGAACATATCTACCCATCATCATATCCCCAAAAGCTTTAATAAAAATTTCTCTTTCAGGCATTTTGCCATCTTTATCAAAAACAAAATAATCATCAGAAGATTTGTTTTGGTTGAAAAAAATATTTTCTATTTTTGCTAAATGAAAAATTAGCTTTAATGAGTTTTTGTTTATTAAATCAGCTCTATCTAATTGTGTTAAGTCTGTAGAAAGAATAATATGTTTTGAAAAATCATCATTGAAATTTTTAATTAAGTTGTTTTCATTATTAGAAAGTTTGCTCGCACTAATGATTAAATTTTTGCCTTTAACTTTTTGCAAAAACTTCTTACTAAAATCAATATATTCATTTTCATTAATGCCAGCCTTAACTTTTAATGAAATAATATTTGCATTTTTTTTATTTTCCAAAATTTTATCTCTAATAATTTCATCTAAAACATCGTGAGAAAAAGCAAAATCACTTTGACCAATAAACCCAATTTCACTTTCTAAAAAATTTTCTTTAAAAGCAAATTTGTATTTTCCATTATTAGTTTTGTTATCACTAATAATTATAAAGTTTTCAATTTTTGAAAATTCATCTTTCCAAATAAAATTATCAACATCAAAACTAATTAATATTTCATATTCATCTTTTTCCAAAATTAAATTTTTGGGAATAATATCTTTTTCGTAAATATTGTTTTGAGCCATAATTAGGGCTTCATTAGCTGTGAATTGTCCGTTTTTCATTAAAACAATAAAAAACAAGCTGAGTAAAAGTCCTATAATATAAACACTATTTTTCATTATTTTAATAATTCTTCAAGTTTACCAATGCTTTCTAGTGCTTTTAAATCATCAAAACTACCAATATGTGATGAATTTATAAAAACTTGAGGAGTGTCTTTTCTTCCCCCAGATTTTTCTTCCATTTCTCTTCTTAAATTATCATCATCTTGAATCATAAGTTCAGTAAATTCTACATTTTTTTCTTCAAGAAAGATTTTTAAATCTTTAGAAAATGGACAATAATTTTTAGTATAAATCACTACATTTGCCATAGGGGAATTGGGTTAAAGAAATTTTTTTTCAAGCAATATGATACTCTTTTCCACGAATAATACAACCAGCACGATAAATTTGTTCAAGTAAAAAAAGCCTTATCATTTGGTGCGTAAAAGTCATTTTTGAAAATGAAAGAACTAAATCAGCTCGTTCTAAAATTGATTTATCAATACCGAATGCTCCTCCAATAATAAAACAAATAGTTCGCCCAATATCATTATTTTTTTTAATAATTTCAGAAAATTCAATGGAGTTTTTTTCTTTCCCTTTTTCGTCTAAGCATATTACAAAATCTCCTTCATCAACACTCGAAAGAATTTGAAACGATTCTTCCTTTTTGCATCTTTCTATAGGGTAGGTTTTAGATTTTTTAACATCATTTAGTGTAATAATTTCTATTTTGAAAAAAGGCGAAATTCGTTTTAAATATTCATTATTTCCATTTTTTAAGTATTCATCTTTTGTTTTTCCTATTTGAATAATTTTTATTCTCATATAAACTTATAAAAAAATTTTTTTATGATCAACAATATAACAATTTACACAGACGGATCTTGCCTCGGCAATCCCGGTCCGGGAGGATATGGCGTAATAATACTAAAAAATAACGAAATCATCAAATTAAGTGGAGGAGAAAAAGAAACAACAAACAATCGGATGGAAATGACAGCAATTATCGAAGCATTAAAATATCTCCACGAAAACAAACTAAGCTCAAATGATATTGAAATAATTAGTGATTCAGATTTGATTATTTCAACTTTAACAAAAAACTGGAAAAAGAAAGCAAACACAGATCTTTGGGCAGAAATAGAAAAACTTTCAGCTTGGTTAAAAATAAAATGGATATGGGTAAAAGCCCATCACTTAGATAAGTTTAATATAATGGCCGATAAGCTCGCAAACTCATCGGCCCAAAAATTTAAAAAATCTAGCTAAGCTTCTCTAAAAGATCTTCTTTTCCTCTAAATCCCATAAGTCTTTCAACTGCTTCGCCATTTTTGAAAATGACTAATGTTGGGATACTTTGAATTCCATATTCCTCAGCTGATTTTGGACTTTCATCAACATTAACTTTTCCAACTTTCCATTTTCCTTCAAGTTCTGTTGCGATTTCGTCAATTACTGGCCCCATCATTTTACAAGGACCACACCATTCTGCATAGAAATCAACAAGAACAGGTAATTCTGACTTTAGTACTTCTTTGTCAAAATTTTCATCGGTAAATTGCATAGACATATAATTTTTTATTAAAATGCAAAAAAAGGATAATGCAAAATTGTTTAATTTTCAAGAGTTAAGATAAGCTTGTGAGTATTTATTCAAAGCAGGAGAAGTTTTTTTAAGTAAAAATGGTGGTTTTTTTTACTAAGATGCCAATAAAAAAAGTAGCCCCTCACAACTCGAAGATAACTGAGTCGTGAAGGGCTAAAGCTTTCGTGGCTCGGATCATCAAGACGCGTTCACAAGACAAGGAATTAGGAGGAAACCTTCTCTGAAAATCACATCGAGATCCTAAGCACTTCTCGAAAGCCTTAGAATAATACTTTTTACTTATTTTTTGTCAATGATAAAAAAACTAAAAAGACTCAATGTTTTTCCACTTAAAAAAAGCTTTTTATTGTTGTTTAAAAAATATATTTGTGCAAAATTAGCTATTTCAAGACATTTATCTTTTGCATTTTTTAGGAAAAAGTAAAAAGATAAAAATATTTTCCAAATAAAAAAGGAAGCATTAAGCTTCCTTTGGAATCACTTTAGATTTCGCAGTGCTTCAAGCTCATTTTTGAGCTTTTTCTCAAGGTTGAAATATATATTATCAAAGGGATCTAAGTCTTGGTCCAAAAGCCATTCTACTTTTTCCCTGTGCCTTTGGAGTTTCAAGTCTCTCCACCACTTTGACACATATCCTTCCTTAAGAAGTCTTTCATACTGGTTTTTTATTTGTTCGGAATAAATTACGCAATAATCCTTGTTAGATTTAGCGTTTTTAATTGCAAAACAAAGAAAATATCCAATAGAAACTAACAGAATAATCGAAAATATCGCCTGAAACATACGACACCTCCATTAGTTTGCGAAATTGCAAAACAGATTTTGCGGGATTGTTGCGAGATTGTCAAGAGGTAGGGTCAGAAAAATATTTTTTTAAATTTTTGATTTTTCAAGAATTTCAGAACTTTCTTCAATCCATTTATTTGAATCCTCGGCTGATGCAAGACCTACAAATGATTTCCTAAGAATTCTCAAAAATGGCATTTTTCTTATTGCATATTGAAAAGGGGAGTATTTTAGATCTCTTTTGTCTTTATATAGAGGATCTTTTGAGAAATTTAAATTTATTAATGCTTCTTCAATTTCGCGAATTTTATCTTTTGTTTTTTCAACCACATCACCTTTTTCCATAATTATTTTATAAAAAAAACTTTCATCTTTTCGTTTTTCTAATGCATTGTTGGAAGAATTTTCCCATCTAGGTAAAATGGAAAAAACAACAATGTTGTTTTCAGGAATTGCAATCATTATCCATCTAATAAAACCTTGAGTTTGAGTAAAATCTTTCGCAATTCCAAATCGAATATTGTTTTCATCTGCTTTTGCCATCAAAAAATTCATTTTTTCTTTAAAATCAGGATTGTCAAAGATAAAATCTTCAACTGCTTGATATAGTTCTTTATCAATTTTTAAAATTTCCTTTTTTGAAGCTGATTTGCCACCTTTGATAATATAAGCAAGTTTTAAAAGTGTTCCTAAATCAAAATAACCAAAACACTCTCTTAGCACATCATTTACAACTGATTGATAAAGTCCTCCAAGAACTTCATTTAATTTATCTTGAAAAATTTCGAAATCTTCGCCCAGATGTGAAATATTTATAATCTGCCCATCATCAAGAACTATTTTTACCAAATAATCCATTTCTTCGAATTCATAAAAATTTACAAAGTTAAAATTTATGCAAAACGCATCTTGATTAGAAGGCACAATTACCATACTCCTTTCATAAATTTTAATTTTGGCACTTCCTTTTGATATTGGTTTTGAAAACTTAGAAACTCTTTCAAAAGAAGCATCAAATTCAGCTTTCAGTTTTCCCGATTTCATAAAAAGTGCATCAATTAAAAAAGAATTTCGTGCTTTATAAAGGTCTTTAAGCAGGGAATCAAACATCCCAGAAGCATCGGACAGTATGTATTTTTCTTTATTAAAAGTAACAAAAAACACTTTATCTGCTTTAAAGTAAAATTCTTTTAAGTCAGAAAAACTAATTAGTTCACCTTTATCAGAAGCACCTTTTCCTTTTAGTCTAAAGCCTTTTTCGTAAATAATTATTTCACCTTCTTTATCAACAACAGACTTATTTGTAAACGAAAACCTTTGAAATCTTAAATTATATGAAACCTCCATAAATAAAAAATAATAATAAAATGCCCTTTTCGTCGAGATTATAAGAATTAAGTTTTAAATTGTAAAGCGTTTATGGAAAGCTACACAAATCACAACTATTCTATCTATAAATCAAGACGAAAGAGCGTCCATAAGTCATAAAAGCTAACTTTATTTGAGTTTTTTTGCTATAATAATACGAAATTAAAGAAAAAACCTATGAAAAAAATTATTAACTTGAGTCTTTTTGTTTTTATATACTTAGCAACAAATTCTTTTGCTTTTTCACATAGCGACAACAAAGATTATAGTGTTTTTATTTCAGATGAACAAAATTCATCTTTCGCATTTACAATGATTTCAGGGTCTTGGAAAGAAAATTTGCCAGCCAACACGGAAATTCATGCTTATATACAATTCAAAACAAACAATGAATGGACTAAGTGGCTTTCGCTTGAGAGAGAAGGTGAAGATGGTAACATTGAAACAATGGCAATTACAAATCCTGCAACTTCATTTAAGTATAAGTTTGAAATGAAAAATGATGGGGCAAGTATTCCTTTCGTCTCAAATGTTAAGTGGACTTTAATAAATTCATCTTCAAGGCTTAACGCTTCAAGCAATGTTCAAAAATCTTCCACAATTGTTTCAAGAAAAGATTGGGGGGCAAATGAAACTTTAAGATATTTATCAAATAATAATCCTACAAATACAGTAGTTGTTCCTATTGAAGATGATTATTTCGAAAGATTTAAAGAAGAACTTACTTTTAAAAGAGTAATTCGGACTGATGAAAAAGGAGAAAGATATACTTGGCCACTCCAGTATCCCCAAAATGTTTCAAAGTTTATTATTCATCATACGGCTACAGTAAATAATTTAAACAATCCTTCACAGGCAATAAGAGATATTTATTATTATCATTCTGTCACAAGGGGCTGGGGAGATATCGGCTATAATTACATCATAGACACAAACGGCACAATATATGAAGGGCGATTTGGAGGAGAAGGAGTAGTTGGCGCACACGCAGGAAAGTCGAATACGGGAAGCATCGGAATTGCAGTTCTCGGAAATTATGAAGAAAATGCAGTACCTCAAAAAGTTGTTGAAGCAATTTCTTTTTTAATTAGTGAAAAGGCTACATTCCATTCAATTGATCCAATTGGAAAATCAAGATTTAGAGGAATTCTTTCAAATAATATTTTAGGACACAAGGATGTGATGGCAACAGCTTGTCCGGGAAAAACTCTTTATGCATTATTGCCTCAAATTGCCCAAATGGCTTCATCAAATATGAAGTCATCACCAAAGAAATTAAATATTGATTATTGGTATAACGATATTTCTGATTTTAAAGTCCTTGAGCTGGATACCGATCAGTCAAAAGAGTTTACAATAAGGCTTCAAAATGCAGGAAATAAAAGCTGGGAAGAGGGAAGCTATATATTATATGAACAAAATCCAAGGGTAGAACAACTTGCAGAATTTCCAGATAAAAACGGAGTAGTTTTGGCAAGAATGAATGAAAAACAAGTTAAACCAGGACAAATAGCAACTTTTACATTTAAGGTTCTTCCTAAAAATTTAATTTCATCAACAACAATGTCATTTCACCTAATGGTTGATGGGAAGAGGAAAATTGAACAGGGAATTATAAAAACGTTATCAAATGTTCAAAAAGGCTACGATTATGAACTAGTTTCAATGACAAATATTCCAGATAAAATGATTAGAAACCAAAGGCAAAATATTACATTGAAATTAAAAAATACAGGAGGGCTTACTTGGTATAATTCTGGAATAAACAGTGTGAAAATTGGAACAGATAATCCAAAAGATAGAAAGTCGTCTTTTACTAGACCGCCAAGAAATAGGCTGGCAAACCTCGAAGAAAGTGTAGTAAAACCGGGGGAAATTGGAACATTTAAGTTTACCATCATTGCGCCAATTAAGTCTGGAATTTATCGACAATACATAGCGCCCGTTGTTGAAGAAAAAACATGGATGCCATCAAAAGATTTATTTTTTGAAACAATGGTAGTTTCGTCCTTATCTCAAAGTATTGTAGACAAAAAGCCAGAAAATCCAACCATAATAAGCAATACAGATGAGAATATCAGAATAAAACTATCAGTTTTTAAAATGGAAACAGCAGTCGTAACATCAAATAAAGACTTTGAAACATATAAAGGAACACAAAAACTAAGAGATTTTAAGGCAGGAGATCGAGTTGAAATAACTGAAGCAGGCATTAGAGTTGTGGCTAAAAATGGAGGAATACTTGAAATAGTAAATTTAGAAAATAGACCTGCTTGGAATAATAGTTTAAATGATAATAAATATCGCGGAGTACTTGAGTTTTCAAATGAAAACGGCAAACTGATCGTAATAAACGAGTTAGCACTTGAAGATTACATAAAAGGGTTGGGAGAGGTTTCAAATGGAGAACATGAAGAAAAAATTAAAACAATAATTATTGCGGCAAGGACTTATGCTCTTTATTACATGAAATTAGATCAGAAATTTCCAGGCAAAAATTATCATTTAGATGATGATCCAAATGCTTCACAAAGATATTTAGGTTACAATTTTGAACAAAGAGCAGGAAAGGTTGTTAAGGCAGTAGAAGACACAAAAGGACAAGTCATAACATATCAAGGAAAGCTTATAAAAACACCATATTTTTCAAGTACAGATGGCATAAGAACCTTAAGTGCAGAGGAAAAATGGGGATGGAAAGACACGCCTTATTTATTGAGTGTTAGCGATGCACACTGCACAAGCACTAGTTTTAATGGACATGGAGTTGGGATATCTGGCTGTGGAGCATCTGTTTTAGCAGAAAGAGGTTATGATTATTTATCAATTATTAAATATTATTATTCAGGCGTTGAAATAACAAAAATATGAAACTAAAAAAAATCCCAGCAGAGTTTAAAGCTTTGCCTCCAAAAAAACAAAAATCAATACTACTGAAAATAAAAAATCGATTATCAGTAGAAAAAAACAAAAAATCTCATTTTGAATTAAAAAAAGCATGTTTTTCAATAATGAACTTTTTGTCAAACGAAGGAAGTATGCAAATTAAAGATTTAAACAATTTAATTCATACTCTTGAAAGATCTATTATTGTTGTGCAATCAAGTAAAAAGAAGTTAGTCGATAAAGAAAGACAAAAACAGTGATTTGTTTTTTTTAAAACAACAGAAAAAAACTTAAAAAAACCCGAAAACAATGCGAAAAGACTATTTTAAAAAACATAGTTTTTTTTTGAAAACGATTACCTAAAGTATTTTTAGTTTATACAAATAACCAAAAATACTATGCAACAAGAATTAGACGCGTTGTTCCTTGTCCCTCCAAGTTATGATGAAAAAAATGGTCCAAATTATATTCCTAGAGAAAATATGGGAGTTTCATATTTAAAGTCTTCTTTAGATAATGCTGGTTTCGATTCAGAGATAATAGATGCAGAATATTTGAACACTTCATTAGAAAAATTATGTAATAAAATTAAAGAAAAATCCACAAGGATTTTAGCTCTTTCTTTAATTCAAGAGTCGATTCCAAATGCAAAATTAATAACTGATGAAATTAGAAGTGAAAATAAAGATATAGAAATTGTTGCAGGTGGTTTTGCTCCTACAATAAGCCCAGCAAATGTTTTAAAAGCTTTGCCTGCTGTAGATTATTTAGCTTTGGGAGAAGGAGAAGATTTAATAATAGATATTATTCGTAGAAATAGAGAAAATTTCCCAGTAGAACTACTTGATGCAGTAGCTTATAGAGATAAAAATAGCTCAGAAATAAAGGTAAAAAAAGCACAAAAAAAGCCCAATTTGAAAACACTGCCACACCCCTTCAGGGCTTTTACATTTTATGATGAAGACAATTGTGCATCAATCGTTTCAAGTAGAGGGTGTTTTGGAAATTGCACTTTTTGTTGTAATGAAGCATTTGAAATGAATGTCGAAAATCCAAGTTATTGGAGGGCAAGAGATCCTGAAGATGTTGTCGACGAAATAGAGGATATTTACAAAAAATTTGCCACAAAAATATTTAAGTTTAATGACGCAAACATATTTGGTCCGGGTCTTTATGGGAAAAATCATATAGAAAATTTATGCGACGAACTAATCTCAAGAAATCTTACGGATTTTCATTTTATGGCATTCTGTAGAGCTAATGCGATAGATGATAAAACTGCAAGTCTTATGAAAAAGGCTGGATTTGAAAGAGTTATTTTAGGTATTGAATCAGCAAATCAAGAAATTTTAAATAAATTTAGAAAAAATGAAAACATTGAAGATGTGAAAAACTTATTAAATAGATTAAAAAAAAATAAAATTGATGTAGTTTCAGGATTTATGCCATTTAATCCCTATACAACAATAAATTCTTTAAAAACAGATTTAAACTTTTTACAGGAACAAAGACAGTATCCAGAATTAACAAATGCTTTAAAAATATATGACGGCACTCAAATTCAATTTGAAATGGAGGATGAGGGCCGTTTAGTCTATAAAGATCCTCTCGAAGGTTATCATGAATATACGGTAGAAAATGAGCTAGCAAGTTTATATAAATCATTAGAAGCACTAAACAATGAATGGTTGGTCCCTTTTAAAAAGAGGCTTGAAAATGATTTTATTGAATTAAAAAAAGAAAATACAGTTAAAAACAGAATAAAATATGAAGAACTGTCAGCTATAATTTTTGATGTCGAAAATTATTTTTTAAGAGCATTAATATCATTTCAAGAAAATGGCTTTTCAAGGAACGATATAAGGCAATTATTAAATTTAATTAGAAACAGGCTTTTACAAATCGAAACTTACACTCTTACAAACAAAAAAATTTTTAATAAAACACCAATTAGTGGGACATTCTCTACAATTCATTTAACAGAAAAAATATTTAAACTATTAAAACTTAAAGAATATCAAACATTTACATCAACTTATTATAATTAAAAAACAATGTTAAAAAAAATTATTTCAAGATTTAAAAAAATTTCGTCAAATACAAATGAGAGGTATCATTACAAAATTCACAAAAAAATTGAAAATTATAGAACAGAATATGGTTTTTTCAAAATCACTTTCTTTGGACTAAAAGATCTTTAAGGCGAAGAAGTACCCCCGCAATATATAATAATTATTATTAGAAAAAAGATCTTTAACTGTTTGAAATAATGCAATGGAGCCACCACCCGGAATTGAACCGGGGACCTTTGCTTTACGAAAGCACTGCTCTACCAACTGAGCTATGGTGGCAAAAACTGAATAAAAAGCCGAAATTTGACTTTTTCTTTAAAAACGATAATAAATTAACACAGTTTTTTTATAAAAATCAAAATTTAATTAAACTATGCCAATATTAGCAATAAATACAGCGTCTTCCTTTACAGAAATCGCTTTAATATCAAACGATTTTTCTGTTGTGTCTGAAACTATTTGGCAATCTGAAAACAACGAAGCAGAAAAATTAATGCCAGAAATACAAACCCTGTTAAACAACAATTCCTATACATTCAAGGATTTAGAAAAGATTATTGTTGTATCTGGCCCGGGATCATTTACAGGTCTTAGAATAGGCGTTATTACAGCAAATACTTTAAAATATTTACTTCCAGTATCATTATTTTCCTTAAACACTTTTGAATATTTTTGGGCAAAAAGCAAAATTGAAAGTAAAAAAGATACTGCTTTATTGATCTATGCAGGACAAAAGGGCTTATATTATTCAGAAGATGAACAAAATACTAAGCAAGAAAATATTGTTTTAGTTTCAAATGAAAGTATTCAAAGTTTTTTAAAAAATAAGAAAATAAAAAATATTATTGGAGATTTTTCTAAAGAACAAAAAGAATTATTAAAAGATTTTAAAATTATTGAAGAAAAGTTTTCATTTGCGGAAACAATAATAAAATTATTAAACGAAAAAAAATTAGAAAATGAATTAGAAATAGCATATCCTACATATATTAAAGAGCCATCAATTACTAAATCAAAAAATAAATTATTTAATAAGTAAAATGTTATATATTGTATCAACACCAATTGGAAACCTTGAAGACATTACATTACGAGCCCTCAGAATATTAAAAGAGGTAGATTTAATTGCATCAGAAGACACAAGGCATTCTCAGATTTTATTAAACAAATATGAAATAAAAACTAAAATCACCAGTTTTCACTCTTATTCAAGTGATGAAAAATTAAAACAAATTATAAACATTTTAGAAGAAGGAAAGAGTGTTGCCTTAATTACGGATGCAGGCACTCCAGGAATTTCAGATCCAGCATACAAACTAATTAAAGCCTCAATAGAAAAAAATATTCAAATCATTCCAGTACCAGGGGCCTCAGCCTTTCTTTCAGCACTTGTAGTTTCAGGATCTCACATGAATGAGTTTCTTTATTTAGGCTTTTTGCCTTTGAAAAAGGGTAGGCAGACTCTTCTAAATTCATTAAAAACTGAGAAAAGAACAATAATCCTTTATGAATCACCACATAGAATTTTGAAAACTTTGGCAGATTTAGAGAGTTTTTTAGGTGATCGAAAAATTGCAATTTGTCGTGAGTTAACAAAAAAATTTGAGGAAATAAGAAGAGAAAATATTTCTGAAGCAATACTTCATTATAAGACAAAAAATCCAAAAGGAGAGTTTGTTCTTGTAATTTATCCAGAAGAATAATTTGGAAAATCAATTTCAATTCTTTATACTAAAAATACAAACAAAATTTTATGAAAAAAGGATTCACATTAGTAGAGTTACTTGTTGTAGTTACTGTTGTAATGCTCCTTTCAGTAATAGCAATTGGAATGTATTTTAATTCTTTAAGAACTTTTACATATTTTTCAAATTTTAAAAATATTCAATCAGTTTTTAGGCAAGCAAGATCTTTTGCCATATCAAACGCTTCGATAGGAGCTGAATCACCAGAACGATTTGGAGTTTTTTTTACGGACGAAGAAGAGTTTTATAGAATATTTATTTTTGCAGATCGAGGTGAAAAATATTTATATGAAGAAGGAATAGACACAATTTACCTTACAAAAGATTACTTAATCCCAAAATCAAAATTCGATATTATTGTTAGTGAAGCAAATAAAGAAACTCCACAGGATTATTTTAAATTTCCTATGGCTTTTTATTATGAAAAATCAACAGGATCATTTAAAGCTTTTTCAGCAACAGAAGGCGATAATCCTAAGGCAACACAATCAATTGAAAAATCAGCATCAAATTTTATTGATATTCTGATTGTTTCAAAAGAAAATGATCTACTAAAAAGACACTTAGTTATAAATCAAGTTTCAGGCCTCGCAGAAGAATATAAAAGATTAGAATAATATGTTTAAAAAAAATAAAAAAAAGGCTTTTACTTTACCAGAAGTGCTGATAGCCGTTAGTTTATTTGCAATTGTAGCAACAATTTCCTCAACCATATATCTCGATCTAGTAAATTTAGAAAAAAAGAGTGTAGTACATGAAGTTTTTTTTGAAGATGGGAAAATTATTCTTCAACAAATTTCGAATTTAATACAAGATGGTGCAATTGATTATGAAGAATATTTTAGTAAATATGTTTTAGCAAAGAACAATGAAATAAATGAATTCGGAAGAAATTATGGAGTTTATTCAAGCCGATTTTACGATCCGGGAAGAAAGCTTGATGGCACACCTTCAACAAACCCTGATGATTTAGGAGTAGAATGTTCATTTCCACCAAGTGCAAGCATAGATGAGTGCGAAATTTTTTATACGCTTTCAACAGACTTAAACACCGGACAAAACCCCTTTCGTTCAAACGGAAGTGATTACTTGAGATCAAATGCCTTTTGCGATAGCCCAAATACTCCAAATTGTTTAAATTTAGAGGGGCTTGGAATAGTTTCGGAATTATTTTTAATAAATTCTTTAGGTACAGAAAAAACAATATTAGCAAAACAAAAAACTGGAAGCACTGGAGATGACGACTATGCAGTTGGAATAGTTAAATTAAATGGAATAGACCTTGATCAAAACGGAATAATTGATACTTGGACTTGTTTTGAAGAATATACTTGTGAAACCGTAAAAGCTCAAATCAATCAATCAATAAATATCAAACTTCCTAAAGTAAACAATTTAATTGTTCCATATAACTTAAAAACAAGTCATTTTGTGCCTATTTCTCCAAAAAGAAGTACAGTTAAAGATTTAGTTTTTATAATTAGTCCGCTCGAAGATCCTTTCAAAGCTTTTAACGAACCAACAATGCAGGCGCATCCATCAGTAACCGTCATAATGAAAATTGGTTTAAGTGAGGAAGAAAAAAAGAATTATCCAAGCGACTTTCAGGATATAATTATTCAAGGAACATTCACCTCGGGTGTTCTCACAAAGATAAATGCATACCCACCGACAAAAGATTTATCTTGGATAAAAGATTTAAGTATTGAAACAACTCCATAAAAATTCTTAATTTCGAAAAACAGTATAAATACTTGAATAATTTCTTACAATAGAGCGGTCCATCCATTGAACAGTTACTACAAAGTTCATTGATGAACTGTCAAAATTTAGGACTTTTATGCTTCTATAAAAAGAACTTTTATTTCCATCTGAATTATGTGAGTACATAGGAAAAATAAAACCTTGCCCTTCGGTATTTACTGATTTTAGTTCTTCTGTAATCACTCTGAAATTTTCATTTGAAGAAGCGGAAATCCTTAAGTTTAAATCATTTTGTGTCAAGGATTTTAAAAACCACCTTCCATCACTTAAAATGGGGACATAATTATATCCAACTATTACACTTTCACATTCTCCATTAGTAGTGTAATTAAGCCAACAATCATCGTCATTTGGATAAATAATTGAATTTGAATTTATAATATTTTCAACGGCAGAAATAGCTTCATTTGCTAGATTTTGTGCGATTGCATAATCACGACTTTGTTTTGTTGTCGAAACAGTGCTTTCAATAATCGCACCAGTAATAATCACAGCGGAAGCCATAAGAGCCACAGCCATAAGAGCCTCGGTCATTACTATTCCATCTTTATTTTTAAATATATTTTTAAAATCAAACATAAAAGTATTTATTTCTTAAACTCTAACATTTTATAAAAAAAAAGAAAATTTTAAATTTGAGTTAACCCTTTTTTAAGATGGCTTGTATTTAAATAAAGAACATAGATTCATTGTTAAAAGTTTGACAAAAGTGGAAAAAGTTATAAATTAAAGCCCAGTATTTTTGTTGGATATTTCCAATAATGATCATTGAAACAAGTGCGTCAAGTCAAATAGCGTCAAAAGGAGGAAATGACGTGGAAATGGAAACTTTCGTTTTAATCGCAGTTCAAATAATTTTGACGATTGGAATTGTAATTCTAGTTGTCAAAACACAAAGGAAGACGGAGAGGAAATTTGAAAACATTAGCATCAAGGATGATGCTATTCGTGGACTCAGGGAAGAATATCAAAAAATCAAGGAAGAGGAGGAAAGAAGAGCAAGGGATTGGGCGAAAGAAATTGCTCCAAAAATGGAGCAAGGTGTTGAGGAATATTTGAAGTTTCTCGATACGAGGATGCTTCAGCTTGGGCAGATGATAAGAAACCTCTATTCTCATTTGAAGGATCGCCTTGAAAAGGGTGAAAATTTTGAGAAAGAGGCGAGCGAGAAGCTGAAGCAAGCCAATGAGAACCTTCGACGTTCGGAAGAAAGGGAAGCTGAGGCGACGGAAAAGCTTATTGATGCAAATAATAAGCTTCAAATGGCCAAAGCGGAACTGAAGAACGCTAAAAAAGAGCAACATGACATAATTCGAAAGGCTCGTTTTGAGGCTCAAGAAATTGTGTCGTCTGCTAGAGAGCGTTCTTCAATGCTTCTGGATGGCCTTGCAAGGCTAATTCCAATGGCAAGAGAGGTGAGCGAAATGGGGGAAGATCAAAAGCCTCCAATCAACGCGAGCCTTAATGCGCCGTCTAGAAGTGGGAATAGCTCTTCTCCCTTCAATGAGAAGATAAATCCTCACAAAACGAGGATACCCACCGAGCCAAATCTTACGCCAGTCGAGAAGGAAATGGCTCTCTCGAGCCTCATCACTTCTGGTTCAGGCGTTCATAGTCTAAGCCATCTTGCAAAGTGTGCGGAGTTGGTGTCTGAGGGGCACTCCCTTACAGACCTTCAGAAAAACCCCGACCTTTTGAAAGAGAGTGAAGATCCTCATCCAATAGAGAATCTTTCCTCAAGAGATGAAAGAGGCTCTTCCGACACTCCATCTTGCCCGTTGGAGCAAGTTGAATTTCCAACAAACACAGGAAATATTCAATCCGAAAGTCCTGTGTTTGAGAATCAAGGAACGGAGATCGTTTCCGACGAGCTCAGCTGGGAAGATTCTGAAGGCTTTGAACAGCTTGAAGATTTTCTGGAAAATCTGGGTTCAATAAAATAGATACCCCAAGTTTTCAGAAGCACTTGTTAAATAAGGACAACGAAAATTCATTTGTTGTCCTTTTTTTCGTTCAATATTTTAAATTGTAATTTTTTTTTAAAAAACATATATTTAAGAAGAATTTCCTTGTTCAAAAAAGAAAAATGAAAAAAAGACCATTTAAAAAAATTATAATAATTGTATTTTTCATATTATTATCTCTAATTTTTTACTTTTATTTTAAACCAGAAAACAAGATAGAATATGTTACAGAAAAAGCAATAATTACAGATTTAGAGCAAATAGTTTCAGTTAATGGAACAGTAGAATCAAATGCAAAAATAAGACTTAGATTTCAAAAATCAGGAAAAGTCGAAAAAATAAATTTTAATATTGGAGATAAAGTAAAAAAAGGCGATGAATTAGCAAGTATTGACAGTAAGATCTTTCAAATTCAAATAGAACAAGCAAATGCAAATTTAAGTGCTAGTCAGGCCGATTTAAACCTTAGGAAAGCTGGTCCTTCAAATGAAGAAATTCGTATTTCAGAAACACAAATAGAACAAGCTTTAGTAAATTTAAACAATTCAAAAAGAAAATACGAAGATTCTCTTTTAATAAACAATGAAAGATTAAGAAAAGCAGAACTCGAGCTTGAAAATGCAAAAGTAGCACTTTCAAACGCCGAAAATCTTCTTAAGACTTCAGATGCAAGCAATCAAAACTCTATAGAAATAGCAACAAAAAATTTAAAAGCATCATATATAGATAGTGAGCCGGCAATAATTCTAAGTGTTGACGCAATAGATAGAGCGATCACTTCAGCCGACCAAATAATCGGAATAGAAAACAAAACAGCAAATGAAGATTATCGTGATAGACTCGGCACTTCACATCCAAGTGCAAATATTGACGCAATTAATTCTTACTCTATCTCAACTAGAGAATTTTCAGATTTAAAAGATGAACATGAAATATTGAAAAAGTTAAAAGCAAACAATGAAACTGAAGAACAAATAAATCAAGAAACTGATATATTATTAAGCTTAACAGAGAAAGCATTATACCAAACAAAAGATCTCCTAGATAAAACATATTTTCTTTTAGATATGACTCCAACAGGTTTTTCATTTCCATTATCAAGACAAGAAGAATTAAAGAGCCGTATCGCAAATGAAAAATCAAGCATTTCAACAAATTTACAAAATATTCAAAAAATTATTCAAAGAATTACTAGTGCAAAATTAGATTTATCAAGGGCAATTATTTCTGAAAGCTCAGGCACAAATGACGCATTAACAAATTTTGAAAAAGCAAAAAACAATCTTTTAATTTTGGAAAGCAACTTAAAATCCGTCGAAGTTCAAAATAAAATTGATGAAAACAATGCCAAGATGCAAATTGATTTAAACGAGGTTTTATTAAAACAAGCCAACGCAAGTCATGCACTCCTTGTTGCAACCCCAAGGTCAGTAGATTTAGCTTCTCTTTACGCAAGAATTTCATCCACAAATGCTTCGTTAAAACAAATTCAAAAAGAGATTGAAGACACATATATTTATGCTCCACTCGAGGGAATAATTACAGAAATAAATTCAAAAGTTGGAGAAAATGTTTCAACAGCTGAAAATGTAATCGTGATGATGACAGACAAAATGCAAGTTAAAGCAAATATTTCCGAAACAGACATAAATAAAATTCAAGAAGGCAATGAAGTAGAGATTTCTTTTGATTCTTTAATGGAAAACCTTGTTTTTAAAGCTGTAGTTTCTTCAGTAAGTCCTGCAGAAACTATAGTAGATGGCGTAATTTATTATGAAATAACAGTAATGATGGAAGAAGAAGATAAACGAATAAAATCAGGAATGACTGCAGACATGGAAATTCTAACCGCAGAAAAAGAAAGTGTCGTTGCAATTCCATCACTAGCAGTTGAGTATGAAAATCGTCAGCCCTATTGTTTTATTTTGGAAAACAACAACAAGGTTAAGCGTTATATAAAATTAGGAATTGAAGGACAGGACTTCGTTGAAGTAATCGAAGGCATTTTAGAGGGAGAAGAAATAATTCTTTATGAAAAATAATGGCACTAATTCAATTAAAAAATATCGGAAAAACCTATAATTCGGGAACTGTTAAAACAATTGCATTAAAAAATATTTCATTAAAAATTGAAGAGGGCGAGTTTTTGTCTATAATAGGCGCATCTGGCAGTGGAAAATCAACTTTAATGAATATATTAGGCTTTTTAGACATTCCAACAAAAGGAGAATATATGTTTGAAAACAAAAAAATTGAAAGTTTTGATGAAGATTATTTAGCAGAAATCAGAAACAAAAAGATAGGTTTTATCTTTCAATCATTTTATCTTCTTTCATCTTATAGCACTGTGGATAATGTTAGACTTCCGATGATTTATGCAGGCACAAGCGAAAGTCGTCAATTAAAAGTTGCTAAAGAATTGCTAACTCAGGTTGGTCTTTCACATAGATTTGAACACAAACCAAATCAATTATCTGGTGGAGAACAACAAAGAGTGGCGATAGCAAGAGCACTTACAAACAACCCCAAAATAATTTTAGCAGACGAACCAACAGGAAACTTAGACACAAAATCATCAGAAGAAATTCTGAAAATTTTACACAAACTGCACAGCGAGGGTAATACAGTTATAATTGTCACTCATAATCATGAAATTGCAAAAGAAACAAAACGAATTATTGAAATAAAAGATGGGGAGATAATTAATGATGATAAGAATGATTAAATATTTTTTGATAATCAAACTCGCATTCACCAGTATTTTTAGCAAAAAAACTAGAGCAATTTTAACGATGCTTGGAATAATTATTGGAGTCTCTTCAGTAATTTCAATCATGTCCTTAGGCAAAGGCGCAGAAAGCCTTATTACGGGATCTATTAAAAGAGTTGGAACTAATTTAATATCAATTCTTCCAGGGGCAAGCGATGAAAAAGGTCCTCCAGCCTCAGTTTATGGCATTGTTATTACAACTCTCACACGAAGAGATGCAGAAGAAATTGCAAGGCTAGCAAATGTAAGAAGTGTAACGGCATACGCTAGAGGAAATGCAGAAATTGCCATTTTAAATAAAAGTATTCCAGCAGATTTTTCAGGAGTAACAGAAACATATCAAGAAACTGAAAACCATAAAGTGATAGAAGGAAGGTTTTTTACAAAAGCAGAAGATAGAGCTTCTGCAAGAGTTGCCGTAATAGGTGAAGATATTAGAAAGGAGTTGTTTCCAAATACTAGCCCTATTGGAAAAAGAATAAAAATTAACGATATATCCTTTCAAGTAATTGGTTTAATGGATAAAAAAGCAGAACAATTTTTAGGAAGTGCAGATAATTTAGTTTTAATTCCTTTAAGCACAGCTCACAACACATTACTTGGAACAAGGCATTTAAACATGATTAGACTTCTAGTTGATAAAGAAGAAAATGTGCCGATAATAAAAGAAAGAATTAGACGATTGCTCAGATCTCTTCACAACATAAAAAAACCAGAAAATGATGATTTTTCGGTAAGATCAGTTGTTCAGGCATTAGATGTTTTTACTACGATTACATTGGCAATAAGATTTTTCTTGGCATCAATTGCGTCAATTTCATTGATAGTAGGGGGCATAGGCATTACAAATATTATGCTTATGACAATAAAAGAACGAACACAAGAAATTGGCCTTCGTAAAGCACTTGGCGCAAAGCCCTCAGATATTTTAAATCAATTTTTGGTAGAAGCGATTGTCCTTACAGCAATTGGTGGTATTTTAGGGATAATAATTGGAATAACTTTTTCCTATTTAGTTTCAATAATTATTATTTATTTAGGTTATGATTGGGTTTTTGAAATTCCAATATCTTCTGTAGTTATTTCGTTTTCAATTTCTACTTTAATAGGTCTCGTTTTCGGAGTTTTTCCTGCAAAAACTGCATCAAAAATGAATGCTATAAGTTCACTAAGATACGAGTAATGATAAAAGAAATATTAAAAATGTCTGGAACATCGATGAAGGAAAACTCATTAAGATCAATTTTAACAACTCTTGGAATTGTAATTGGAACTGCAATTGTTGTTATTGTTTTATCCGTTGGCGCTGGAATTGAATCACTAATATTAAGTCAAATTTCCTCGATAACTTCAGATATGGTTTATGTTGAAGTACAAATACCATCGACAAAAACAGGACTAAGTCAGGATACTCAAACGGCTCAATCACTTGGAATGGGTGTGCAGATAAAAACAATGAAAAATAAAGATGTTGAAGATATTGAAAATTTATCAAATGTAAATTATGCCTATGGGATGCTTATTTCTCAGGCAAATTTTCAGTATGGCTCACGAGAAAAAGCAGCGATGATTTGGGGTGTTGGAGAAGGACATTTTATAGCTGAAGGATTAAAGTTGGAAGAAGGAAGGTTTTATACCGCGCGAGAGCTACGAGATTTTCAAAAAGTAGTTGTTCTTGGATATGAAATAAAGACTAGATTATTCGGTGAATCTTCAGCAATAAATAAAAACATAAAAGTTAGAAATCAAAGCTATCGAGTAGTGGGAGTAATTTCTGAACAAGGCACACAGTTTTTCTTAAACATTGATGAAATGGCATACATACCAGTCACAACAGTACAAAGACACATTATGGGTGTGGATTATTTACAAGCTATAGCAATTAAATTACATGATCCAAATTTAATTACGGGCACAATTAGACAAATTGAAAAAATAATGAGAACAAACCACAACATAAAAGATCCTGCAAAAGATGATTTTGCAATTCGCACTATGGAAGAAGCAATGGATATTATAAAAACAACAACATTTGGAATTTCAATTTTGTTATTTTGTTTAGCGATCATTTCAATCGTCGTTGGGGGAGTGGGAATTATGAATGTTATGTATGTCGCTGTTACTGAAAGAACAAAAGAAATTGGTCTTAAAAAAGCAATCGGTGCAAAACCCTTTTACATTAAGGGACAATTTCTACTTGAAGCAGTTGCGCTTTCTGCAAGTGGGGGATTTTTTGGAATAATTTTAGGAGTATTTATAACTTGGTTAATAAGTTTTGTCGCTTCTTTACTAAATTTTTCGTGGCCTTTTCTAATTACTTTATTCCCAATTGTTTTAGCTTTTTCAATTTCACTCCTAACTGGAATAATTTTTGGATATGCTCCTGCAAATAAAGCTTCAAATCTTGATCCAATTGAAGCTTTAAGAAAGTAATGTTTTTTCTTATTAAAGATATAAAACACCTAATGTTTTTAAACTTTTGACAAAAAACTAAGTTGTGCAATAATTGGGACTATTTAAATAAAAAATATGAATAAAATAACTGAAACCCCAGATAATTATATTTTAAAAATTCGCGAAGAACTCAAACAAAGTTTCAAACGAAGCCCAAATACAAAATTTCATTTTACTACACAAGTTAATCAAAACACATTTCACTTGTATTGGGATGAAGAGGATGGTTCTTATAATTTAGAAATTCACAACAACAAGCCAGAAATTGTTGGACTTCTTGCACTTGCAAGTGATTTCGAATCAGCAAGTAACGCTTTCATTTTTGCTTGTGAAAAAGCAAATGCAGACAAGTTTTTTTTTCCAAAAAATAAAGATAATGAGCTTTTGGTAAATCAATTAGCTCGACATATTGCAGTAGAAATACAAAATACTTATCAAGAACAATTTGTAGAAAAACAAAGAAAAATCTCCGAAGAAAATGAAAATTTAGATGAAGTGTTTTTTGTTGATTTTTATAATTCTCCATTTTGCAGAATTGAATACAATAAAGAATCTTATATGTACCGAATTGAATTCACTTTATGCCCTGAATTAGGAATTTCATTTCCCGCAAATTTTGCTTTTGCAATAAAGGTAAAAGAAATGATAGAAAGCAGGCTTGCTCATTATTTACCACGATTTAGTAAAGATCCACTTTTCAAAATCAATAAATCAGGAAAACATTATTCAAACTTAGAAATGGATAAATTTAGAGAAGAAATAGCTGAATTTTGTAGAACTTTAAGCCATTTAGTTTAATCAAAACTCGGGCATTTTTGCATGATTTCTATGTATGAAAGAGATTTGTTTTTTATTGCTTTTTCAAAAACTTCAGTAATATCTTTTAAATTATTATCAGATAGCAAATAAGAAAATTTTACACCGAGATTCTTAACAAGATTAGTTCCAAAATATATTTCTTTATTTATTTTTTGACCCTTCGTTAAGGCAAAATTTTGATTATTGTGAACAATTAAAACAATTGGACAATTTAAATTACAAGCCTCAATTAAATGATTTATTCCCTCATGAAAAACAGCTCCATCTCCAGCATTAACAATAACAATTTTATCTGGATTTGCAATTTTAACGCCACAAGCAAAAGGAATTGATCTTCCATGAAGAGTATGAACGCTGTAAGCATCCAGTTTATCAGCATAATTTCCCGAGCAACCAACATCAAAGACCAATACAGCATCTTTTTCTTTGATATTTTGATTGTTTAAAGCTTTTCTAAGTCCAGCATATATTAAAAAATTTCCACAACCGGGACAAAAATCGGGCTTAAAATTTTCTTTAAATGTTTTCATTTATAAACTTTATTATATCTTCAAAACTAAAAGCTTTTCCGTCAAATTTATTTAAGCTTTTCCAAAATTTATGATTTGTTTCGCCTTCAATAATTCTACGCATTTGACCAGAAAAATTTTGTTCTACCATAACGACTTTTTTATTTTCAGAAAAAAACTTTTTCAATGCAATTTTATCAATAGGCCATAAAGTCTCCAGATTAAGCATATTTATTTTTTTTCCTTCATAATTATTTATGGCATCAACAATCGCACCTTTACTACTTCCATAACAAACAAATGATAATTCAGCATTTTTTTCTCCATAAGAAAACGCTTTCGGGAGATCTTTTTGCATATTTTTCAATTTTGACATTCTTTTAATAACAGCTTTTTCAACATCTTTTCCCGCATTTAAAGCAATTCCACTTTCATTATGTTCATCTGCATTTACAATTTTAACAGTTTTAGCAAAAGGAGTTATTTCTTTTTTATATTTTTTATTTAAAACATAGTAGCTTTCAGAAATGCTTTTTTGAGTTAAAACAATTACAGGTACTTGATGATTTTTAGCAATTTTAAAGGCACTAGTTAATATGTTTATCCCGCTATCCGCATCACTAACAGCTAAAACAGCTTTTGGGTAGTCGCCATGTCCACCAAAAATTGCAAGGTTAATATTATCCTGACTATCCCAAGTAGGAAGACCAGTTCCAGGGCCGGGTCTCTGCGATAAAACAACTACCAAAGGAATCTCCATCATAGCGCTTGCAGAAATTGTTTCTGTCATTAAATCAAATCCTCCTGATGAAGTCGCAGTCATCGCATTTTTGCCTGCATACATTGCTCCAAGGCACATGGAAACAGCTGAAATTTCATCATTATTTAGAAGTTTTAAAATCTTATTATCCGGCAAATAATCGGACACAGAAGTCGCAGGGCTCATGGGATATGAAAAGTACAATTCAAGACCGCTATTCATAGCACCAAGCGCAATTGCCTCATTCCCGTTTATCAATGTTTTCTTTAAGGATTGCTTTTGAGCATTCAAACATTTCCCTCCACAAAACAACTTTTGTTTAGTTTTTACAGAATTAAACCCATTCATGAAAGCTTTTTCATTTTCTTTTGAATTTTTATCTCGAAAAAAATTATTTAATACTTTAAGTGAACCTTTTATATCAAAGTTTAAAAGTTTTACCATTGCGCCTACAATAAAACTATTAAGAACCTTAGTGTTTTCATCATTGTTTACAACTTTTTTACCTTTAAAAATTATTTTTGATTTATCTAAATCACATAAATAATCAAATCTTTTTGAATTAGAAAAAATCTCTTCACTCGAAAAATCAATTAAAAAACTATGCTCACCACCTTTAATCAATGATGGAAATTCTCTTTCTGATTTTAGAAAAAATCCAGAATCGACAATAATTTTCGATAGAATTGTTCCACAAGATAAAACCCCAAAACTTCCAATTATTTTAATAGATTGTCTTTTCATAAACAAAGTATAGTAAAGTTTTTATTTATTTTAAAGCCAAAATATGGTAAAATTACTAGAATAATTAAAAAACACTATGGCAAACCACCTCATAAAAACAATCAAAACCATAAAGGAATTTAAACAAAATTTGCCAACACTTCTAAATTTAACAATCCAAAACCTAGATTTTCGAAATGAAGAAATAGATTGGAAAGAAGTTCGCTTAGCAAATACGACATTTTTAGGTTGTGATTTTAATATGGAGGCACAGCTTATTTTAAAAGAAAAAGGAGCCTATATTTATCCCAAAATTGTAGGACTTCCTTACAATCCCTACAGAAAGACACTTTATTCATGGGAAGAATTGATGGGGGGGTATGATATTGAAAATGATCAAAGCCAAGATTTAAAAATTTATGAACATTTTATTCGAAATAAGTTTACAAGAGATGTTAATGAGTCTCTTGCACAACATATACACGACAACTCAATCGATAACGCTCTTAGAGATCTAATCGGCCTGAAAGAAGATGGAATGACAGAGAAAAAGGCAGTCGCAATAATGGGTGGACACAGAATTCAAAGAGATGATATTTCGTATTTTAAAGTCGCATTGTTAACAAAAAGACTTACAGAGGATGGTTATTATATTTTGTCAGGTGGAGGGCCGGGGATTATGGAGGCCGCAAATTTAGGAGCATATTTTGCAAAAAAAGATGATAAAGATCTTGAAAGTGCGATAAAGATATTAAAAGAGGCACCCAATATGCACGATAAAGAATTTGTACTTAAATCAAAAAAAGTAATTGAAGAATATCCAGAGGGGGAAGAAAGTTTATCTATCCCTACATGGTTTTATGGACATGAACCAAGCAATTTATTTGCAAGTCATATTGCGAAGTATTTTTCAAACGCAATTCGTGAAGATATTTTGCTAGCTCTCGCAATTTACGGAATTATTTATGCACCCGGATCAGCTGGAACAATTCAAGAAATATTTCAAGATGCAGCTCAAGGTCAGTATGCAAGTTTTGGTTATGTTAGCCCAATGGTCTTTTTCGGAAGAAAATTTTGGAGCGAAGACACTTTTATTTACCAATTGCTCAGACAAATTTCTAAAGGTCATACTTACCACGATCTCATTGGGATCGGAGATGAAGTAGAGGAAATTAGAGAATTTATAAAAAATCATCCACCAATAAAACCAGAATAAAAGAGCTTTTATAACTAAAAAAAATTATAGTTTATTGAAAATATTTTTAAATTCTTTTTCAACATTTTCACCCAGTACTATTTTGTAAACTGCAGAGAAAAGCGATAGATTCGAAACATAAGGTTTTAGTTTTTCATAAAAAAACGGAATAGAAATTCTTCCTTCAGACATAATTTCTGATTTTCCATATTTTGCCATTTCAAAACCAAATGAATAATTTTTAGAAAATAGCCCAGATGAGGTAGTTAAGAAATCTCCAAGACCTGCAAGTGAAATTGCATCTTCTCCGTTCTCAAAAAGTATTTCAAGAATTTTTTTCATTTCAGCAATTGCAAGTGTGATAAGAAGAGATTTTGTGTTGTTTCCACTGTCAAAACCATCAGAAATACCAGACAATATAGCATAAATATTTTTAAGTACGCCAAGAACGGCAACAGAGTAAGGATCATCGCTAGTTCTTGTAATTAAAGTAGTATTTTTAAAAATTTCTGAAACTTGATCTAAGGCATATTGTTTTTTTGAAGCTAATAATGCCCCAGAAAATTTATTTTCCATAATTTCTTCCGCAAGCATTGGCCCTGAAAGAACAACGAAATTATTATTGTTTGGAAAAATATCCTCATATATTTCGATGTTTGTCATATTTGTTTTTTCTTCCATTCCTTTTGAAACACCGATCAAAATCGTTTTTTCTATATCAACTTTTGAAATATCAAGAAGCACATTTCTTAAAAATTTAGATGGTACACATAGAAATATGAAGTCGGCATTATAAACAGCATCATGGAAAGATAAGCCTTTTGGAAAGTTTTTACTTTCATCTTTATCCCACATAAAAACTTCATAAGCTTTATTTTCAATGATTTTGTTTATAGCTTTTCCAATTTCTCCAGCACCAATTATTGCAATTTTCATTTTAAATATTTATAATCCTGCGGAATTCTAGCACAAAATAATCTTTATGAAAATTGCAGTTTTACTTTCTGGTGGAGTTGACAGTGCAGTCGCCCTCTCTTTATTAAAGGAACAAGGCCACGACATTACAGCTTTTTATTTGAAAATTTGGATGGAAGAAGAACTGAAATTTTTAAGTGATTGTCCTTGGAAAGAGGATTTAGAATATGCAGAAAAAATTTGCAAAGATCTTTGCGTGCCCCTAGAAGTAATTCCTATGCAGAAAGAATATTTCGAAAATGTTGTTTCATATTTGGTAAAAGAGGCAAAAGAAGGAAGAACAGGAAACCCAGATGTTTTTTGTAATAACTTTATAAAATTTGGAATGTTTTTGGATAAAATAGATCCTTCATTTGAAAAAATCGCAAGCGGACATTATGCAAATACAATTGAGATCAACGGGAAAATGCATCTTAAAAAAGCGCCAGACGAAATAAAAGATCAAACATATTTTTTAGCATATTTAAGGGAAGAACAACTTAGAAGAATTGTTTTTCCAATCGGGCACATGTCGAAAATTGAGGTGCGAGAAATTGCAGAAAAATATAATTTAGTAAATAAAAATCGAAAAGACTCGCAGGGTATTTGTTTCCTTGGAAAAATTAAATTTAGAGATTTCATAGCTTCATATTTAGGAAAAAAAGAAGGCGACATAATTGATTTTGATACAAATGAAAAACTCGGAACACACGATGGCTACTGGTTTTACACTCTTGGTCAAAGAAAAGACATAAAACTTCCAAACGGCCCATACTTTGTCGTAAAAAAAGACATAGAAAAAAACCAAATTTTCGTTTCAAAAAATTATTTCAACGAAGACAAACAAAGAAATTCTTTCACTGTTTCATCTCTAAATATTTTTTCCGGCTCTTTAGAAACTCTCACAGATAAGGACAAAAAAATCGATGTCAAAATCCGCCACGGCGAAAAAATCTATCCCGCTTTAATCACTGTAGTTTCAGCAAAGCCCCAGTCCGATGAAAGTACTCAAGCACACCCCACCGCGAATCTAAAAGTTGAAATTCCAGAAAACGATCAAGGTATAACAGCAGGCCAATTTGCGGTATTTTATGAAGGAGATCTTTGCCTTGGTTCTGGCATTATACAAAACTGTCTTCTTTGAAGATCTGACAAAAATCTGACCCCTTTTTCAAAACGAAATTTGAAAGTTTCCTCATTCATCAAATTATTATGCGCAAATTCATGATGTTCTTTGCAAAGATTAAATTATGTTTTTGTGATTTCTTTTTTCCGAAAATATATCTTTATGGTGGAAATTTTTAATATTTGATAAACACCCCAGATATTCACAAAGCCCCTTTGATTTTTGAATAACTTCGGCTTTTTTTACTAGAAGGAATATATCTCGAAATTCTTGCCGGCAAGAATTTAATATTTAATACCTAAGTTAATCTTTATTTAATGGATTTAAATTACTTTAAGTCAGTGTCGAAAATAAACTCATTACGCTTCACATTTCCACTCCAAAATCCACATCAAGCCGAAATCACTTTACCCACAAGTCCAAGAAAAAGAGCGATGCCTTCAAAGCACCGCTCTTTCATTTATTTTATTTCACAACAACCCTCTTTTTCATCTCAATACCCCCACAGCCCTCATCTCAATACACCTTACACAACAGCATTCTTAACTTTCCTCTTATTCAATTTTGAATAAATTAGGTAGCCAATTCCTGCGAAAACCAGCAATACAATTGCCCACCAATATTTCATTCCAATATAGCCAAGTAAAACAATTACTGCAGATATAATTCCAAAAACGATGAATAAAAGTCCAGAAACAAGACCACCAACTCCCGGAATAATGTTTAAAATTTTCGTAATTGGTCCAAGAAGCATAGTAAAACCAGTTGTCATTAAAAACCAAGAAATGAAAACTAAAATCCAAAATGTCGTTTTTTCTTTACTTGTTTGATCAGCAATCAAAACTTGATCGCTCTTGTTTGAAAGGAAAAAAGTTCCATTTTCATCGCCAGTCGCAATTAAATTGTTAGAAAGCATACCAACAGCAATAATTTCATCTCCTTTTGGCACTCCCGTAATTGTAACTCTTTCTTTTTGGGGAACTCCCACAAGTTGATTGGCAGGTTTTGATGAGTCAAATTCTTTGTCTTCGGTTTTTGTATAAAATTCTGAAGTCGACATTTGAAGTTTTGCATTGCTTGGATCGATTCTAATTTCTCCTAGTTTAAACTCCGACCATTTTGTTTCAGAAGAAACAGTTCTCCATTCAGGAACATAATCAACAACTTCTTGTCTAATTTCTTGTCCATCTCTAACAATTGTTTTTGTAGATTTTTTTTCTCGAACTGCATATTCTTCAGTTCTAACAGTGTAATAAAGCACTTCATTGTCCGTATATGGTGATAAAAGAAGATTGTCATAGCTAGGAAAATCTTTAATTTTGACCATTCCGCTTTGTCCCATTACTTCAGAAGGAGATTTTAATGGCAAGCTAGCTATTGTTTTTGAATGTTCAACTTGATTTGCGAAAAACCAAATCATTACAAACCCAATAATAATCATAAGAAAACCAGTGGCAATACCCTTAATCGAAGCTGAAAGTTTTCTAAAAAACTTCATGAAAGGATTTGCTGATCCAATAACTGTTTCAGAAACTACTTTTTGCATTTTTAATAGTGTTAATAAATTTGCTTATTTAAATCTATGAAAAAAATCAATTAGTGTCAAAATTATTCAAAAATCTTATCGCCAAATAATTAAATTTAATTTAAAATAACATCAAATAAAAAATTACAATGAAAAAAACACTAATTATTTTTTCAGTAATAGCACTTTGTTCTTGCACAACTTTAAACATTGAAAATTCAAAATTAATAGACGAAAAGCAGAAATCAAACAATGAAGAAAGAGATCTTGATTCAGTAAAACAAGAAGAAAGTTTATTAACAGTTTTCAAAAACCAAAATATTGAAAAAGAAAATTGCAAGATGGTATTTGCGCCCGAAAAAGTTTCTTTAAAAAAATTTTATAAAGATAATCGTTCTCAATTAATTTTCACAAAACAAACACTTTTGAAAGTAAATAACGAAAAATCTCTTTTACAAGATAGTTTTGGAGAAGAGAATGAAGTAGAAAACTCTTTAATTATTCCTATAAAAGAAAATGAAATAGTGGAGAAAGGCGATTTTTTAATTATAATAAGTCCAAAAACCAAAACTCTATCTTTTGTTAAAGTTGTAGATGCAAAAAACCCAAAACAACCTTTGGTTAAAGATTTAGACGATCCAAACAATAAAAAAAATGAATTATTAACTGAGAATTCTTTTATTAAAATCGAGCAAGATTTTTCGAAAGGAGCTATTTTGGTTGTAAAGGAAGGAGATAATTATTTTAAAGAATTTTTGCTTTGTGAACAAGATGGCGCTGTCCTCACACTTTCTGAAAATTTTAAATTAAACATAAGACAAAAACAAAATATTTTGCCAGTAAATTTAAAAAGAAAATATATCGCAGGAGAAGATGTTTTTTTTACACAATCAGGAAAATACACGCCAGCAGTAATAAAATCAGTAGATAATGAAGAAGCAACTGCAGTAATTTTGTTTAATGAAAACGGAAAAAATAAAGAAAAAGTTTTATCAACAATTCATATTACAAAAAATTTAGAGTAATGCTTTTACTCAAAATTCTCAATAATTTAAACTAAGAAGCTTCAATCTCAATTTCACCCCAAACAGGCGGTTCAATCGAATTGGCAAATTTAAACTAAGAAGCTTCAATCTCAATTTCACCCCAAACAGGCGGTTCAATCGGATTGGCAAATTTAAACTAAGAAGCTTCAATCTCAATTTCTCCCCCCATTACTTGACATTGGCATGCAAGCCTATGAATTCCATCATCAAGTCCCATCGCAGGAAGAGTCATTTTTTCTTTTTCTGAAAGCTCGCTTATATTCTCAAAACCTTTAACAACTCGAATAAGACAAGTTCCGCAAATTCCATCTTCACAACCAAAAGGAACATCCCAACTATTATCTCTAATAATTTTCTTTAAATTTTCTCCATCATCTGCCTCAACTTTTTCATTTCTATTTTTAAAATAAACAATTGCCATAAATATTTATTAAATTTCAAAAACAATTTTACTAAAGAGGGGACTAAAGTGAAAGAAAAAAATAAGTCAAAAAAACACTACCTGCCGTTTAAGCCTCCATCGTCAAGTCTATGTTCTTGTTTGAAAAAACAACCTTTGCAATAATGAAAAAAATTAATCCTCAAAGCCATGATACTATCCGACGCAACCCTCAAAGAAAAAATCAAAAAAGGTGAGATTGTAATGACACCAATTGATGAAAAAGACATCCAATGCGCCTCAATCGATTGCAGACTTGGCAATCATTTTTTAATTGTAGACCATCACGACATGGATGTAATAACTCTAAATGATGAAATTAAGTATCGAGAAATTGTCGCAGATTCAATCACAATTCCACCACACTCCTTTTTACTCGCTACAACTCAAGAACATTTAGAAATTCCAGACGACATCACTGTTTTTGTTGAAGGAAGAAGTTCTGTTGGACGAATGGGGCTTTTTATCCAAAATGCAGGATGGGTTGATCCGGGATGGAAAGGAAAAATTACTCTAGAACTTTACAATGCAAATTCACTTCCAATAAGACTCGAAGCTGGAAAACGAATTTGCCAAATGGTTTTTTGTAAAATGGATCGAAAAGCTGAAAATCCATATCGAGGAAAATATCAAGGCCAATCAACAACAATTGGTTCAAGGATTTTCAAGGATACTGATAAATTAACGCATTCCGTAATCATAAAAAAATGAAACAATATTTAGAATTATTAAAAGAAGTTTTAGAAAACGGAGAAAAAAAAGAAGATAGAACAGGTACAGGCACAATTTCAATTTTTGGAGCACAAAAAAAATATGATTTGAGAGAAGGATTTCCTTTAGTTACAACAAAAAAAGTAAACTATGGAGCAATTGTTAGGGAATTACTTTGGTTTTTAAAAGGTTCAACAAACATAAACGATGATTTAAAAGAACACACTCCAATTTGGAACGCATGGGCAGATGAAAATGGAGAGCTTGGACCAATTTACGGTTATCAATGGAGAAAGTGGGAAAAATTTACACAAAATCCAGAAACAGGAAACTTTGAAAAATCACACATTGATCAAATTTCAGAAGTGATTGATATGATAAAAAATAAGCCAGACTCAAGAAGAATAATCGTTTCAGCTTGGAATGTTGCAGATGTTCCAAGAATGGCACTTCCGCCTTGTCATTCATTTTTTCAGTTTTATGTTGTAAACGGTCGGCTTGATTTACAGTTGTATCAACGAAGCGCAGATATGGCGCTTGGAGTTCCATATAATATTGCATCTTACGCAACTCTTCTTCAAATGATGGCTCAAGAAACAAACTTAACCCCCGGAATTTTTACACACACACTCGGCGACACCCATATTTACCTAAACCATATTGAAGGCGTAAAAGAGCAACTTTCAAGATCTCCACATCCACTTCCAACTTTAAAAATTGCAAATAAACCTTTCTTTGATCTAAAATTCGAAGATTTTACTCTTGAAAATTACACACACGATAAGTTTATAAAATTTGAAGTCGCTGTTTAATAGGCTAATCAAGCACAATGAATCATAAAATATATATTATTTCTGCAGTTGATAAAAACTTTGGAATCGGAATTAAAAACGCTCTTCCTTGGTCTTTTAAATCAGATATGAAACACTTCAAAGAAATCACAAGCACCACAAAAGATCCAAATAAAAGAAACGCAGTCTTAATGGGAAGAAAAACATGGGAATCATTGCCTGAAAAATACAGGCCACTTCCAAATAGAATCAATTTAATTCTATCTCGAACAAAAAACTTGAACGAGGAGATTCCAAAAGACCCAAACCCAACAGTCCTCGTTTCATCTTTTATAGAAGCCTTTTCAATTTTAAATGATGACATTGAAAATTTATTTATTATTGGTGGTGAAGGAGTGTATAAACAAGCAATATCTTTAGAAGAAATCGACGGAATTTACCTTACAGAAATTGAAAATGAATACGAAGTCGATACTTTTTTTCCAAAAATCCCAGAAAATTTTCAGAAAACAAATCTTTCAAAAACTGAAGAAAATGGAGTTGTTTTGAATTTCAATTATTATTTAAAAAAGCAATAATCTTTTAATAGATGCCCAAAGAGATAAGCCCAAAGTAAAAAAACGCACACCCTTTCAACAAACACAAAAAAAGCCTTAAGTTTTAAAAGCTGTCCTTGTGTTTTTGCCACCGCATCTTTCAACAAACACAAAAAAAGCCTTAAGTTCTAAAAACCTAAGGCCTTTTAAAAAAAATTATAATTTTGCTAGTTCTTCTTCAATTATTGTTTCAAAGTATTCAAAAGGAACAGCTCCAGAAATAAATCTTCCATTAACAAAGAAAGCAGGAGTACCACGAACACCAACATTTCTTCCATCCATAAAGTCTTTTGAAATTTCATCTTTAAATTTATCTGATTCAAAACATTCTTTAAATTTAGCTTTATTTACGCCTAATTCAAGAGCCCAAATTTCATAGTTTTCAACAGAAAGGCTTTCTTGATTTTCAAAAAGTTTATCGTGCATTTTAAAATAAGCTTCATCACCTTTTTGATCCCTCACACATTCAGCAGAAAGCGCAGAAGGATAAGCCTGCGGATGAAAATCTAAAGGATAATCTCTAAAAACATATTTTACTTTTCCCGTATCAACATATTTTTTCAGAATATCTTGATATGCATTTTCAAAATACATTTTGCAATAAGGACATTGAAATTCTGAAAATTCGACTATAGTAATCGGAGCATTTTTAGAACCTTTTACCGCATCATCATCCATTAAAGCAATCATTTCTTCTGCACTTAAATCAGCAGGAGTATCAGGTTTCATTGCTTCTTCTTGTTTTTCCATTTCTCTTTTAATAAAATTTTCAATTCCTTCATCAATTTTTTCTGAAAGTAAATTGTCGTTAAAAAGTACATTTCCTTGAAGGCTTGCACTCTCAATCTTAGAAATTTTTTGATTAAGATATACAAATTGAGCAACTAATATTAAAATTGCACCAGTACAAATAGCTAAAATTGACATTTTTGAAGACATAAATTTCATTTAATAAATAATACAAAAAGAATTTTAATACAATTATCAAATAATTACAAAAAGTTTTATGAGAATAATATCTTGGAACATAAATGGAATACGTGCAATTTCAAAAAAAGGTTTTGCAAAATGGCTTAAAAAAGAAAACCCAGATATTCTAGGACTTCAGGAAATTAAAGCAAAAGAAACAGACCTTCCAAAAGAAATAATAAACGCAGATTATTACAAATATTTTAATCCAGCAGAAAGGAAAGGGTATTCAGGAGTTGCTTTGTTTTCCAAAAAAAAGCCTAAGCTTATTAAAAAAGGATTTGGAATTGAAAAGTACGATATTGAAGGAAGAATTGTTGAAGCTCATTATAATAATTTTATTTTGTTAAACATATATTTTCCAAATGGAAAAATGAGTCCCCAAAGGCTTAAGTATAAATTAGATTTTTACAACCAAGTAATAATTTATATTTCATCGCTATTAAAAGATAAGAAAAATGTAGTTTTGATAGGCGACTTAAACACCGCTCATAAAGAAATCGACTTAGCTCGTCCTAAAGAAAATGAAAAAGTTTCAGGTTTTTTAAAAATTGAAAGAGAGCTAGTAGATAAGCTTGTAGAAATTGGAATGACAGATGCCTTTCGACATTTTAATAAAGAAGCAGAAAACTACACTTGGTGGTCCGTTCGCACAAAAGCTCGAGAAAGAAATGTTGGATGGAGAATTGATTATGCTTTTATAAACAATGGATTTCTTAATAATATTAAGGGATGTAAACATCTTAAAGAAATAGAAGGTTCAGATCATTGTCCAGTTTTTTTGGAGTTAAAATAAGAATTTTAAAAAAAGATTTGCCATTTTTTTTAAAGCCCTTTAATATCTTTGCGTTAAAACAAGTCGCCGGGGTAGCTCAGTGGTAGAGCAATGGACTGAAAATCCATGTGTCGGCAGTTCAATTCTGCCTCCCGGCACCATTTAAGAAGAGTTTCCTAAAAAGGGAACTTTTTTCTTTTATAAATACAATTTAAGAAATATAATGGATTTAGCAATAAACAAAAATATGATAAATAAAATCTCCAATAAAAACTCAAAAGCAGGCTTCATATCAGTAGTTGCAATGATAATATTTGCAATATTGATAGTGACAGGACTTTCAGTGCAAAGAGGAAATATAGATAGACTTCAAAATATAAAAAACACAAACAACTATTTAAAAGCAAAAACAATATCTGAAAGTATACTTGGAAAATTAAACCAAATTTCAAATAACAATTCGGTGGGATATTCATTGTCTTTCGAGTGCAAGTATATTGATGGAGAGTTTATTGTTCCTTTAGAAAAGGGAGATACATCTCCAAATTTTACACCATTAAGCGTAGTGATGAAATATTGCCCAGAACTTTCAAGTATTATTTATCCTTGTGATCCTAGTGTCGGAAATTTTACAAGAGCTCAGTGTGAAGAGATAAACGGGAAAGGAGAAATTAAAATCAAGGCAGAGATAATAGGAAGAACGATGAAAGAGGTGCAAAATTGTGGACTCGGCTTTAATGAAGGATGCTACACAGTGCCTGAAATAGGGCAAGGAACAGCGGGAAACAGAAGCCTTATGCCAGTAAAAA